>Ga0307963_1000531_pt1 | contig 25869 bp, 33 predicted proteins | sample OrgLakmetagen594_FD_201829 | JGI IMG/M metagenome (GOLD analysis project Ga0307963, IMG submission 201829) | Saline water microbial communities from Organic Lake, Antarctica - #594 | ecosystem: Environmental > Aquatic > Non-marine Saline and Alkaline > Saline | place: Antarctica: Organic Lake... | reverse complement strand
CTCTCTCTCTCTCTCTCTCTCTCTCTCTCTCTCTCTCTCTCTCTCTCTCTCTCTCTCTCTCTCTCTCTCTCTCTCTCTCTCTCTCTCTCTCTTGTTTTGCTAGCAATAAAGAAGACTCACACATACACACAACACGCACACACGCACGCACCTGCAGGCTCTTTTCAGCCATGCGCTCTTGGTGCTTGTACTGGTAGTACATAGCTTTTTCGTGATCTGAAAGCTTTTTCACAGGCTTTTTGTCAATCACCTGTAAGATGCGTATGTTCACAGCTTGTTAGTAGCTCCCATAGGCACCAAAAGCACATAACAGCACACATCGGAGCCGTTGCTGTTACAGGCACACACTAGGCAAAGAGAGCATTAGCAGCATGCGAACGTGTGATATTGGTCGCGCAAACAAGGAGGACAGCGCAGGAGCCTGCTTGTTCTCATTTGGAGGTCAGTATGGCTTTGATCCTGCTGTCAGGGAATTAAAGTCGACGTCGCGGCATCATACCTGGATGCTCTGAATGTGGTGCTGTGTGAATCACCATCAGACACGTCACATGCCAGTCACATGTCACGTGAGCGCTAACAACTAACAAACGCACCCGCTTGAACAGCTCTTCCTTTTGTATGTTGAACTTATATATGGACTCTTCCTGCACAGGCAAGGGCGCAAACATGCTTGCTTCAAAGCTTTACATGAAGACCGTGAGCAGCTTTAATAAGTGATGCACACAGCTTCCTACGCATCAAGCAAGTCTGACCTCTGCCTACCATGTGTAGCTTTTCTGCTTGGCCTACCGAGCCTTCTGCCACGTACCACAGTGTTCTTGTACAGTAACCAGTAAGTGTAGGTCGGCCGAACTTGACCCATGCGGTGGATGCGCGCAATGGCTTGCGCGTTGTGTACCGGGTTCCAGGGTGCCTGGGCAGAAAGGATTAATCACAGAGTGCAGTCAGAGCATTTGCTAATGTGTATGCATGTTTTTGGTGTATGCGTGGGCATGTATGCGTGGGCATGTATGTGTGTGTATGTATGTATGTGTGTATGTATGTATGTATGTATGTATGTATGTATGTATGTATGTATGTATGTATGTATGTATGTATGTATGTATGTATGTATGTATGTATGTATGTGTGTATGTGTGTATGTATGTATGTGTGTGTGTATGTATGTGTGTATATATGTATGTGTGTATGTGTGTATGTGTGTATGTATGTATGTGTAATGGCTTGTGCATTGTGCTCAGGGTCACACAGTGTTTGGTAAGAAAAGGAGACGCATGCGGACACCAGTTAGAGCAAGCACTTTTATTAGAGTGCTTTGCCTAGACAGAATGCGGCAGCAATACGGAAACAAAATGGATGTACCAGTGCCATGGCGACAGGTTGTCTAAACAGGCTGGCAAGGCCGTGAAGCAGTGCCGCCCAAATCACAGAACAAATGCACATGTACCTAAGAACAGTTGAGCAAAGTATAATATCAAAAACAACGTTGTGTTGACGAATGCCACTTACAACAAAAGCACTCCGCGCATTATGGAATCAAAACAACATATCCAGCAAGATCATTCCCACTTACGTCGAAGATGACCATGCGGGAAGCGCTGGTGAGGTTGATGCCCACAGAGCCAGCCCTGGTGGACACTATGATCAACTGCACGTACAAAACAATTGAATAAAGGTACAAGGTGTGGTTCGTATATCTGAACTAAACTTGGTACCTACCATCCCTGTCACACTCCCTGGTTTTCAAGTTGTCACTGTCTAGGTATATTTATGGCAGTGGTGTGTGGCTTGTAGTGTGCCTTGTTGTCTACTCTCGCAAGTAAAGCCTTCTGTTGGGAGGATAGGACACAGAAATTGTGAGCACAAGGAGGGCCCTCACACAATCCAGCAGCCCCCATACCTAGCAGCCACGCTTGAACTCTAGCAAATCCATGAAGCAAACGCACCCCAAAGCCTGTGTGCTCTTGGAAGGCCCGGATGCGCTTAGCACGCTGCAGTGATGACACACTGCCTGCGATGTGCCACCACGTGTTGGGCCCTAGCTTGCTTTGAAAGTCTGGGCCCCAGATGGACTCCCTAAGCAATGACATCACGGAATTCAGGATGGGCAGCGACTCCGAGTAGATCACCTGCACGATGATTGCGGACAACACGGCATCGTCGCTGTCTACGTCTGTTGAGACATGCTCGCAGGCACTAGTGGTACAAAGCACGTGCAAGACTCGGAGGACATGCACTCTGATTCTGAGATTTGCTATGGCTGCAGGAATGCCGACAAGTGTGGTACGTCCAGCAAACACACGTGTGCAGGACCTTGATGGTCAAGGTCAAGACTCCATACGGTGTGGAGTCATGACCTTCCTGCTCATATCGTTGCGGACGAGGGTGGAATAGGACCCTGACCGTCGTGATCAGTCCAGCCTTCAAAGACTTCCGTCATACATGCTGTACATGTTTGACCTCCTTGGTCAGCCCCACTCACCAGCTTCTCCCCGCACTCCTGGCACTCACGGAGCAGGCCTTTGAGGAACCGGGTCTTGGGGCACGATGACCACAGGTCAACCTTGAATTCCAGCTCCTGTAGGGTCCACAGGAGTGGGGGAGCAGCAATAAGAGTTGGGGAGCAGCAACAAGCTCAGCAGAGGGTACACAAAAGCGGCGCTGGGGTCTCACCTTCTACTTGTCTTGATAAAACGGTTACCATGAGTCTACACTGATGCAACTCACCTTGTGCAGTTTCTTGGCCTTTGCAGACGCTGAAGCCGCCTTCGCCTCGGCTGCTGCAGAAGCTGCTGCTGCCCGTGGCGTGAGCGTTGCACCTGTGTTTGTGTACACGTGTATGTGTGTTTGCTTGCGTGTTTGCATGTGTGCGCCTGTATAAGTGTGAGCATGTGATATAAAGACTGCAGTTCTGGGTGTGCATACGAGTATATGCACACACACATGTGCTTGGATGAGCTTATGTCGTGTGCGTGCTTGCACCTGTGTATGCATGTATGCATTTGTGTGTATTTGCTTGTGTGTGTGTGTGAGTGAGCCTGTGTATGTGTACACATCATTGCCCAAGGATGTAACGGAAATGTGAAAGCGTCCGTTTTGCACAATATTGCAGTGACTTTGTCTGGGTGTTTGAATCACACTGATTATGCATGCCCAGTGCAAGAAGGCAAACACGTAAACACACAACATAAGCTGTAGGGCATGGAGGTGAGGGGAGGCACTTGTGCAAAAGGAGCACCCACCCACCTTGCCCCACTGGCGCTCTCAACGCTGCCGCCTCATCTGAAGCCTGCTTTGCTGCTTCCTTTGCTGCCCCAAATGCAATGTATGTCTGGCCATGATACTGGGATGCCGCTCTCTGCCACAGGGTATCAACACGACGCAGCATGGCCAAAATGATCTCCTTGCTGAGCTTGGAGGACTCTGGAGGCTCGTCTGACCCCTGAGATGTGAAAGCAACGGAGGGAGCAAGCTCAAAGCACTCCTTCTTTGAATGACCTAACAAAGCTTCTGTCCACAAACGCATTGAAACACGAACATCCTTTAGCATGCATCGCGCAGAAGATAGCATCACACACATACACACATACACACACCATCCTTCACCATTCTTCTACTTCAATATCTGCAGTAGATGACTACAGCAGTCCCTAAGTCTTAAACAAAGCAGCCGCTGCTCTGCGTTGCAGTGGGGAACGGTTTGACTGTTTGCACAACACTCTTGTTCTGATGCCTGCGCACACGTACATGTGCAGACCGACAGCAGCCAGGTTGATGGCATCTAGGGAAGGCTATTTGCCAGCACGGGGTTCTTGACAGGATGATTTTGGCAGGAGCCTTTTTGAACATTGAGGGATGACAGGACTAGCAGTCGCACTTCTTGACTGAAGGTCTTTTTTTTTTAAACTGAGCGATGACAGATGAGGTACCTGGCCTGTCCTGCTCACCTCTGCCAGATCGACCTCTCCTTCACTGAGGGCGCCCATGCTACTCGCTGCCTCTTTCAGTTTGTCTATCAGGTGGCCTGGGGTGTTGCAGGCCTGGCAAAGGAAGTTGTGACCACACACGTGCGTGCTTTTTGCAGTGTTGGTGCTCGCACCTCATATTGAAAAAAGGAGATTTATTTTTGGAAGATAGAAGCGCCCGGAAAATTAGAGGGCCAATACTCATTATAGGGACAGCTGCTGAAAGATACAAGCAAAAAGCAATGCTGGACACAAGCCCATTCCAGGATGAGACTAAGTCAATGTCACGATGTGTGCACACAGTATGGAGGATGTCTTCTACGCACCTGCTTCAAGATGTTCAGGTCTCGGAAGAACGTCCCTTTAGAGTCGTACATTGCCACAGCCTGCACACGCAATTAGAAACAATAACCAGAGGCGTGTTGACATGGCGCCAGGGAAAAGAGAGCTCCCTGGCGTTTTTTTTGGGAACGACATCGTTAGCAAGCCTGGCGCTTATGCTGTTGTTGCTAACTGCGACGTATGGGATTTATAATGAACCAACGCTTTCTGCCACAAGCACAGCACTTGGCTCCTTTAAACACGAGGCTCCGTGCATTGCTTGCCTCCAGGTAGCAGGTGTATAATTCCTCCTGCTCCTTGCACAGCTGAAGCAGCAGCACGTGGTCTGTTTTGGTGACGCCCGCCCTAGCTAGCTCCTTGTACAGGACGTCTTGGCCCTTGACCTGAGAGCAGGTGGCAGCGCACATGCTTGTCACAGAGATTGTCAAGACTAGGTTTTATGGGCGTCAAAGTATTAAAAGACTTAAAGAGGAGGCGGTGGTCAGCAGGCAAATTGGTGACGAAACTGCGTGCGCTTGTGTGTATCACTTTGCTCTTCATGCCATGTGTTGATTTGCAGTGTGCAACCCATCAAACTTGCAAACAGCGAGAGGTGAGAGCGAGGGAGGGCACGCTAGCACAAAGTACCACAATACCTTATTTCAACAACACATGTTGGCTCCAGCAAGTATGGAATATAGCCATATGGCATATGATACAAAATTATTGTGAGAGGGTGTAAGCCACTACTGGCAAGAATCAGGAAAGGATGCTGCCTGGGATTTGCCACCTCGGTGGAGGGCAGAGGCCACACAACATCCCACCACCACCTAGCAGTGGCAGTAGACGGGAACAAGTGGAGTTACCTGTACAAAGCTCTGAGTAAAGCCCTCCAGGAGGCAAAGGGCGCTCTGCATCTCGGCCTTCTCTTTTTTTGAGGCTCCAGCTTTGCGTCCTGAAAGGAAAAGTGAAAATGCGATGTGCCATCAAAGCAGCAGCTTTCTAGAAAGGAGTAGATACCTAATTCTGCAGGATGGTACAGGCAAAAGGGAGGGCAGGCAAGCAAGGGCACGTGAAATTCCAGTGAGGAAGGAGGAAGAAGGGAAAGGCGTGCTGTTCTGTGTCCTCTTCGTTATAGAAATGCAAGATGCATACACGCATCATACATCATTCACGCACTCTTTGTGGCGTTCGTGGTCTCGCCTGACATTACCCTACACGCGTAACTGTTACGCATTGCTAGGCAGTCCATACTTACCCCACTGCACCTCACATGGATCACAGGACTACACAGAGAACAAAGAAACCAAATTGCATGTTCTTGAGATGTAAGAGCATTTCCAACATAGGACACGACGGGGGATACCAGAAAGTAAATGGAGCACAGACCTGTGTCGATAGGGGTGGTGAACTCATGGTTAAACACTGCTGGCGTGCCCAGCAAGTCTGGCTGGACCCAGTTGATCATAGTATAATACTCGTTCAAATTGTTCTGCACAGGCACAGAAAACAGAGACAGAGAACTTTGTAAGAAAACAGAGGTTTGTGTCCAGGACTGTACCAGACTGGCAGATATGAATAGAGAGGAAAGGGTGAGTAATGATTTCATATATATATATATATATATATATGAGAGAGAGAGAGAGAGAGAGAGAGAGAGAGGGAGAGAGAGATAGTGAGAGGGAGAGAGAGAGAGAGTGAGTGAGAGAGAGAGAGAGAGAGAGAGAGAAAGAGAGTACATGTGTTTCTTTGTACGCGACAACCTCTTAGCTTGTGAGTTGTAAATTTGACAACTTATTGGTGCGCAAGCATACGTGATTACCATCTGTGGAGGAAGGTTTTGACTTAAAAATGCAGTACTAATATGTGCTGTGCTCATTACTTTAAAGGAACATCGCGAAAAAGTTCCTACGGGTCTCTGAAACCACCTGACGTGCAAAATAGTTGATTGTTGCTTTGCAACAAAATGTAGCTTTTTATTAGGACCTCCGGGTACTGATAAACTCCTTCACCAGATCACTTTCAAAGATGAAGGCTGCCGAGGTTAATACCAAATCTATATATTTCCGTGATGGGTGTAGGGAATTGTTGCGCTGCTTGCACAGGGTATGCTTTTTTGTTTCTTGTATCCATCCCCATTCACACCTACTGAAGGTTTTCTTACCTGAAGAGGGTAGCCTGTTAGGGCAATACGGCGCTTGGTACGTATTTTGCTCAAAGCAACGCAGACCCGAGTGTTTGGATTACGCATTTCGTGCGCCTCATCTGCGGCAACGATGTCAGGGCTCTCCAGCAGGATATGGCTAATCTGCAACACACAGCCGTGCAATCTCCTATAGTGATCAGTCTAATCACTCTGATAGTGTGGCTGATCTGCAACCACACTTCCCATTGATCCCTCAGCCCAAATCAGATCACACATTAACGCTTCATCAGGGTATGTGACTATGATGTACCACTGATTTTGTATTGCCACACATGGACATTTGGGGAGAAAGCGGGGTCAGGTATAATTACGAGACACGCTTTCATGCGGCATCCCCGTGTACCAGGGCACAACAAAAAGTAAATGGCAAATTACAAACAGAAGAATGTTGCACCATATTTCCTCAGCTGATAAGAAGGCTTCCTCTCTTCTTTTGCCTTCGTCAATCCTCAGCACAAGACCTGTCCAGTAACTACTACAATTATTGTTGCGCCTGTTCTTGAAATCACACCTCAGCATCAAAGCTCGACTTTGGACTCTTGGCCTTGGTGCTCGTGGACGCATCCCCTCTGTGGGGCTGCTGCTGCTGCTGCTGCTGCTGCTGCTGCTGCGGAGTCTGCTCCTGTTGCCTCTCTTCCTCTGCTCCTCTGCTGGCTTCGCCATCTGCCCAAGGCCCTCTGAGACCACAAAACAAAGTGTGCAAAACATGCATGACATGCATGGCATGATGTGCAAGTTCTGAAACATACCCACCCCTACCCCCACCCCAACCCCATACTCACACCCACACCTGCGCACTCACCTTGACTCTGCACCACTGTCTAATGCTTCACTTTTTAAGGCGGTCTTCTCTCCAGCCTTGTCCTTGCCTTTCTTGCTTGCCTCTTTTGTCTCGTCAGGGCCCATCACACATGTCTTAAATTTGTTGGACGAGATGAGCAGCACCCCTCCTGGTTTGCCGTTCCAGCTCCTGATCGTGTCTGGGGCCTGCACAAGGACAAGGTCCAACCAAATGTCGGAAGTTATAAGTACAGCAATTACGAGATATTTATGCCTGAACGTGAGATGATAAAATATTAAATCGAGGTCATAGTATGCAGCAGGCACAGACTACAAGCAAATGATAAAAAATCAGGAATTCAAATTGAAGGTTACACAACTGCCCAGCAAATCAAGAGTGGCTATAAGTTTTCGCACGTCTAAGCATTAGTAGTTTCTGCTTGAATACTGGTTTCACGAGCTAGCATAAGGTTTAATGATCTTCTTGATCATCGCACCGCGCGACCATCGGCCAGAAAGATGTTGGCAGGACTAAGTATTGAGCCATACTGTCCGTCATGTTCAGGCAGCCACTGTTGCAGCTCGTGCTTAAAGTTGTAGAGCACCTGTGCGTCAGGGAGGCCGATTTCATTTTTGGGGGTGGTGCTGGTACAGATTGTGTTTGGGTGCTTAACAGCCTAAACTGTGATGTTTTTGCTGCAGTGTTTGAAGGGGGAATCCTGTGTGATGAACATGCAAGCTTCGCATGTTTCAGTCTCACAGATTCTGGGTAAGGTGGCAACATCACCATGTGAATCTAGATTTGACAGCACGTAAACATGAACGATGCAAGCAAAAAGCAAATTCTGCCACTGGTACGTGCAGCCGGCACAGGAATGATGATTTCAAGTCCCTTTTCTCTCATTCCATTCTACTCCACTCAGCTGCCCAAACCTCAAGATGCCTGATTTGTCATTGACAGCCAACGACACAAACTGCTTTCATGCTGACCCTTGCTGCAACGGAATCTGGGATACACCACTGGCTCATGCAATACATGCACACCACATGATTCACATGAGCTGCAAGAGTTTGACGCCACACACACACACACACACACACAGACAATCACACACAGACACTCACACACACAGACACTCACACACACTTACACACACACTCCAGTATTTGGTGCTATCCACGTCATAAAAAATGTGCAGTTCATCTGCTGGTGTTCACCCTGGCACTACAGATCACCAGGCACCCACCCCTTCGATGCTTTGCTGTATTACATCAATCATGCACTATGCTGCATAATGTATACAAATCCTCACATACATCCCATAACATTTGTTGCAACTCACATTAGCTGGAACGACCAGCAGGGCACACCCGCTCTTTGTGTACTTAAAAAACATATGCAGAAAGGCAATGGTCGTCAAAGACTTTCCGAGCCCCTGCATGAGCAAAGAGACAGGGTGGACGGATCTCAGCATTTGATCACATTTGCGCACTTACATCTCATTTTGAGCACTAGCTACCGAGAAGGTTTCAAGCCATCATGTGTGCAAGAAAAGCCGCCAGCACCACAAAAGGAACACATGCCTGATGTGGATGGGCTCTGTAACCTTATCCTCTGTAGTGTGTGCAGCATACGCGCATACGCCACACTCCAAACATGCAAAGAAAGACAACGATAAGGAATGCACGCAAATACACACCATTGTGTGGGCAATAATGACCCCCCCTTGGTCTTCCTCGTTGCACCCGTCCAAGTAATTGTCACAGAGATTGGTCCACATAAACTGCAGGCCTTCAATCTGTGAAGAAAGCAAACAACAAAGGCTCTATCAACCAGCCGATATGGTCCACATAAACTGCAGGCCTTAAATCTGTGTAGAAAGGAATCAACAAGGGCTTTATCAACCAGCCGATAGTAACATGGGGACAATATTCTTTTAAATGAAGCACTTTGTGGGCAGAAGTCACAAACTAAACATACTGGCAACTTATTTTGGCTGCTGAACTTGTTGCTTTTAAAGTGTCTAGTACCACCAACAGAAAAACCTTCAAGACGTGAGTGAGAGCTTGCGTGGCGTGTATTTACCCACTGGCCCACCAGCATCCTAAAAACCTTTTGGGATTACACATTACTTGCACTTGCGCTCATTAGCGTCCCGTCGCATTTAACCCAAAACCATTCATTGCATGAGCGTTCACATATACATACAAAAACACCACACACCTGGTGGGATTTGAGGGCCTGTGCAAGCTTGCTGTGGATGAGAGGCTGCAAAGGGCGGTCTTCAAACAGAGGAACCCCCAAACCCTGGCTGCTGGGATCAACGAGCATATCCTGGGATTGGGACTGGGCCATAATGGCCGCAGTGCGCGCTTGCTCTTGCGCAATCTTTCGCTGCTTCAAAGCGTTTACCTGCGCAAGTGTAATGACCACTAATCACCACAACTGCAGAATTGCATGCACCATTGTGCGCTGCAGTTGGATAGTCACATGTGCGTCGCTTTAAAAAGTTGGCCTACACGTGCGCCCAGAAATCAATGTGAAGGCCTTGTGCAGTGCAATAGAGAAGCGGCCTCATGCAATTGGAGTTTTAACATGTTTGGCTTCAGGCAACTAAAAGAGGGTAACTCCTTTACAAAATGAAACAATAGCTAAATGACGGATTTGTTTCAGGTCACATGCATGTGCAGGTGTGCGTGCAACCCATGCTTGACAATGATTCATCGCTCAAGTGACGAGGACATAACCGTAACCGTGTAATGATCCTACATCATGTCCTTGTGAGCTTAAGAATGCGTCTGTGCACGCTTTTGAAGGGTGTTTGATTGCCCATATGTGGGATTGGCCAGAGTAATACAGTGAGTAAACGGCATTTGTGTAGCACCAAGCCAATCACTATTTCCACCCCGTACCTTTTGTTTTCCGGGAGTATCCTGTGGGGTCTTGCCCCTCTTCTTCTTTGATGACTGCCCAGGTGACTGGCTTGGAACATCCTGTGTCCAAAAGATCAGTTTGTTTGTTCGGTGTGTTTAACCAGCTTTACCAGCATTTAAGTGCAGGAAAATCCATCACCATATATTGGGTCAAATTTTCTCTTTGCCTTTGCACACAAATGCCTTGCTGCCTTTGTCCGCAGCACTGCACAGCAACAAGTCCAGCATACATTAACGCAAGCCTGTAAGCACAGAGCACAAGCTGCAACCACACACCAGAAGGCAGACACCATACAGAGTGAGACAATAATTTAGTGCAGACACATGCAAACGCACAGTATGCATGCTTTCAGACAGAGGCGTAACGCATACGCGTATTCTGCATACCACGTGAGACGTTGAATTAACGCAAACTCAGAATCCACAAATTAATTGCAACCGGAGAAATGACGCACCCCCAGCACAGCCGCCCCACGTGGAATCCGCGCAACCTTGAGCTTGTGAGCTTCATCAGAGCCGCAGCTTTCTGCTGAGCGCTTGCGCGAGGGACCCTTTTGGCTGAGGGTATATGCGTGTAAGTGTGTTGGTGTGGCGTGCAGCGATTAAACATACATTGCAGTATTTCTCGACCTGCAAGCTTCACTTTTTAACAAGACAGGTTACAAACCGCCAAGGCAATCAGGCAGAGCGACTCTAATCTTAGGATCATGCAGTTGGAATTCACTCACGCACCAGCAGATGCATAGGAAACTGAGGGATCACTTATAGAGGGATTACTTATAGAGGAGGCACAACTGTCACGTCAAGCCAACGGCCTCTGCGGTTTTAAAGCACAAGCTTTCACAAACTAAATTATGGCAGCCCAATCCCTTCTCTTGCTAAGTGGACGCCTTGCAAAGGACCCTTAGGAATAACTTACAAACCTACAGCAGGCAATTACTTACTTAACGTGCAAGACACGCCTTTGATGCGGGCCCGCCAGGGCCAGGCACTTGGGAAGGTTTGCGGCGGGGCAGCGAGCCAGGATCTTCTGCATTGCGCTGAACGCCGTTGCCTCGGTGCTGCTGCCCTGACCAGCTGGTTTGCAATGCTTTGTGCGCGCCCGTATCTGAGGGTGTGCAAGGGTGTGAGTATGAGAGGTGCTGCCAGAGGTCCCTTTCCAACATGAAGAGTGATATTACGGACGTGCAATCACACACACGCACACAGACATGCGCTTACGCGTGCACAAACATACACACATACACATACAGATACACCAACAACAAACACACCTTGGCAGCCAGGGTTGCATCTCTATGCAAGTCTCTTGCGCGCAGTGCAGACTTCAGAGCCCCAGGATCTCTCACCACCCTGCTCCAGCTCCCTTCCTTACTGTTGTATGTCATGTAAGGCCGTGCGTTGCTGATGCCGCCAAAGCCCTGGAGGGAAAGCGAGCGTAAAAAGTGGTGAGAAGACCCTGCTCTGTGCATGCAGACGTCGCAATCATTTCACAAAAGCATTTAACAGTGAACAAGCTGTTATACAAATCAAATCATCATTATTGCATGGAATTTAAGCACATGCCCTTGTTGGATAACAGGTCTTGCAGCTGTACGTACTTCATGGCCATGATTTAATGCCTAAAAGACCTAGGGGCAATCCATGATTGCAAAGGAGCGTGCCAGAGTACAAAGACATGATGCAGGAATAGAAATACTGAAATATTCAATGGCTGCATCCTGGTACATTCCCACACGCATCATGATTGCTTGCTTTACATCAAATGTAAATACAAAATTGGCACCTGAAGCTTGCCCTTACGACCTCCAAACTCTGAGCGTTACTGAGCAGGCTATAGAAGCAGCTCTGCCCTTATCCAATTACGCTACACACACAAAAAAGTCAATTATGCAAGGTGTCCAAGGTGTTGCTGCAGCAAGAGTTAGCTCCCACCTCTGACTCGTCCACGACCACAAAGTGCTCTGCCGTGAGGAGCTGGCCCAAAGTGGGGCAGCACAGGCGGAAGCCAAGCCACGAGCAGCACCTGATGCTGTTGCTGCTAGTGGTTGGTGGTGGCTGGGATGATGAAGGGGGTCCACCGTTTGCAGCAACGTTGCCATCTGGCTTGTTTAATTGGTGGCGGTGGGGGTTGCGCTGCTTGCTGAACTTGTGCAGCAGCACCAAAGGCTCCAGCGTGTCCTTCAGATTTGCACAAACGAGTGAGGTGGAGAGATGTTTTGTTTGTGTGTGCTGCTGGGCGAGAAAGGGTGAATGGATGGGCACTGTTGAGTTAAGGTGAAGCACTGACAGGGATGTATTACTAAGCTACCTTCACATTTAGGAGGAATGTGTGAGAAGCATGATGGCATCAACCAATCCAAGGATATACCCAGATTGGAACCCAGCTGAAAAACAGTTGTAGCTTGGCATTGGCGTAGCCCAAAAGACTTGCACACAGTGTTTTGTAATTCAGAGCACAATCCGCTGTCTATGGTTTATACATTCATGGTTAAAGCATCTTAAGATGGTTAAAGCATCGATGCCGGAGGGGCATCGACTTATTATTATTCTTTTTCTTTATTATTATTTTATTATTATTTGTTATCTGTTTGTGCAAGTTGTCATATAGCGTACCTTAGCGTACTCATCCTGCACCCCAGATTTCAAGAATGCTGTCGTGCGGAAAATAATTAATTATCGATGCCCCTTGCGATAAGTCAGGCCAAAAACCAAATTTTTTGCGGACCTCGTAAAACTTCGACTTTCCATCGGGGAACGATTCTGGGCTCCGCAAAAGACCTCCGTCGTTTTCAGGGGCAACCATCACCAGTATGGCTGAGTTGCACCCTGAGAAGTGGACCATGGTTCCGCCTTGGGAGCTTCTGAGGCTGACATAGCCCTGAGCAAGCTTGCATGCACCTGCTGCTGACCAGGAAGTATCTTTCCTGCCCCATTTGGCCTTTGGACGGACCCATGCACAGCCTCCTATGGGGGTTCAAGCTTCTTCAGGAGAAAAGCATGAGGGCAGAGCTGCTGCTTTTTCTGGTGCAAACTCTTGGAGCATGGTGTGCTTGCAACAAGCAGCCATCCTCCAGCAGCAGCACAAGCAGCAGAAGCAAAAGCTTCTTGAGTCACTCAAGGGGGTGGAGGGAAGCCCCAGGAACACCCCGGAAAAACGCAAATTTTGCAAATTTGTGAAGGACCTCGCAAAAGCTAAATGCTCGCAAATATATCATTCTAAATATTTGGGCACCTCGCATAAGGTAGGCCTTGCAATACTTGAATCACAAAACGGTGTTTAGTAGAATCCCGCACTTTCCCGCACCCCCAGAATGTATATTATTGCCCTTCCCGCATCAACCCCGCAGTGCCTTTATCCATGTTCAACACGAATAAGCTTCACAAACAACCTCAATGAAAGAGAACACCACCTGTGTAAGGGTCATTGCATACGTGTTGTTTGCATGTTAGTTTGCTCTCTGTTCTGCTTCTGCCCAGAATCTTGAGATTTGCTTTCTCTTCCTCTAGCCACTATCACTGCTGCTTTTGCGTGCTGATGATGTTGCTTAGATGCGGGCAGCCTTGGTGCGTGACCTCGTCTGCCCCACCTGCTCGTCTTTTAGCTGCTGGGTTGCTCTAACCTCTTCTGCATGCGCAAGCGTCTTCTTCAACCCCTACGCCCTCCTCTAATTCTTCTTCCTACTGCCACACAATCCTCCCCCTCATGAGTGCCAATGCCTCTGTGCATAACAGCTGTGCCCCTGAGGTCCAAATTGTGAGACCATAGCATTCTTTATTTGGCGTGCCAATCGGCCTTTTGTTGGCTGCCTCCTCCCCCTCAGCGCTCAGCTTGTTCCGCTTTTGCATGCTGGCTCGGAAGTTGCTGCTGCTTGGCTGTTGCCGCGGCTTTCTTTTTGAAATTCCCCCTCGGGATCGACCGGTGCTGGGGCTGGGGCTGCTGCTGCTGAGGCTGAGTGTCTCACTGTTCATGACCGGTAGCAACCCAGAAAGGATTAATTTCACCGACCCCGCACAACCCCGCAGGATCAAAACAAACATATATAAAAATGCGCAGTCACCCCGCAGGGGCAAAACGATATTTATGCAGGGTGTTATCCCTAAGGTACGGTAATTGCATTGTTCATATAGTTGAGATCATTTCTTGTTCCATCTGTGTCCATCCCTATATACTCTATACATCCATACATGTACCTACCTGATCCCCTCCTGGTGTCCCCTTCACTTCAACGACGCTGCCAGGCTTCAGCTGCTGCCAGTCCAGCACTACCAGCTGCTCCCCACGCACGCACTTGCCCATCGTCTGCTGCTGCCGTTCCTGGTCAAGGTCTACTGTGCTACCGCTGTCGTCAGGAGAAAGGGCAGAAATGCTCTGGGACACGATCTGGGGACGTACAGCATCCAGCTTCTCCTGTGCCATAATGAGTGTGCAAAGGCGTTGTTGCTGAAATGCAAACCGTGACTGTGGGAGGTCTAAAGCCTGTCGACAAATGGCCTGTGTTGTGATCAGGGCTGCATTGATTAAGGGCCTGGGGTCCATAGTGCCTCTCGCACAGGAAAGACTTCCAACAGTGCACTTGTTTGTGTGCACACGTAAACGTGCAAGCCTGCAATGACAGTTGACCTCTGAGACCTCAGTGAATGCCAAGCATCCAGCAGTCCCTTGCACTGTCCACCTTTACGCACGTAGAATGCCTCCCGCCCCCCCCCTTATTACGGATTAATAGGTTCCAGGTTTCTACAGAAACAAAGGATCGTAGCCATGTTAAAATATAGATTGAAGGCTACTATTCTTCTTGTTATCATTGTTACGGCAACTAGAAAACAAAGTCACCTTTAGGGAGATTGACGTGCCCCCCTTCACAGATGCCAGCATGCAGTGCTCATGACTTAGGGGGCTCAAAACCAGCCCCGACACCCAGGGAGAGTAGTGGCCCTTTTCGCAGCATGCTGCGCCAGGCTGACGCATGAGCACCAAATCTCCTTTCGCAAGCTGTGCGCATGTATGTGTGTGGTTTAATGCGTGGAATAAGTTGTGCATGCACATACGAGTGTATATTAGTATGCTGTGAGCGTACAGCCTAATCAGTCACTTGTGCTGTGAAAGAGAGAAAGATTTCAGGATTGCTGCAACTGTGCTGAAGCACTTGTGAAGACCAAGTTACTCCAGGAGCGCAGTCCTGAAACTGTGTGCCCATGACAGCTCGCAAGTGTTGTAAAACCAGGTGAGCAGGTGAGGAAGAAGATTTCAAGTTATCCGGCTTTGTTATTGTACGTAACAGGATTTACACCATTCCTAGCCCACCTCTCTTGCAAATGTTTCTTAAGTTGCTCCAGCTGTGCCAGACACAACAGGAACCCCAGCAAAAAGTTGGCAGTGCTGTCAATTTCATCAAATACATAACCTCTCCCTTCTCACCTGCTGCTGCCCTGGAAGCTGCTCCTTGATGGGAGCAAAGGGACAAGTGCCCTTCTCTACAACCCCCCCTCCACTGCCAGCAGCTCCTTCTCCTGCTGCATCTGTGACAGCAGGCCTGCCTTCCTCGGTCTCTGCTCCCTCCCTCCCACCCGCCCCTCCCGTTCCCACTCCCGCCGCCACGCTTTCCTCTGCCCCTGCGGCTCCTCCTACCTCACCCGTGCCCTCCTCCCCTGCTGCCTTTTCTGCTGGCACTTGACCCTCTGCAGCCTCTGCCGTACTCACATTCCCTTGAACTTCTCCCAGGCCCCCTTCCATCGCCTTCTCGTCCACACTGTCGCCCTCTCCCTTTGTCTCGCGCGCCCTATCTCCCGCGCCCTCAATGACGCCTGTGCCTTTACCCACACATTCCTTCCTCCCCTCTTCCATCTCCACGTCACCTTCTGCAGGAGGCACCTGCATAGCATTGTCCACGCCCACACCCTCTTCCTCATGTTTCGGCTGTTCCTTGTGGCCAGGGTGGCATTCCCCATTTTGAGCAGGAGGGGGGGGGGAGGAGGAAGGGGGAGGCTGCCTGTTCTTGCCTCCAACCAGCACCTTAGTTGTGCCTGTTTGTGCAAGCGAAAGCGGTTCAACTTGTTAGCTGCAACTGAAGACATAACAGCAACCACAAGCTTCGCAAAGCCTTTTCCTGCTTTACTTTTGATTGCAGACCCACACCTGGATGAAGGTGGGCGGCATTCCATGCACTTGGAGCTGCAGCACCGCCATTATTGGTATCTTCACCATCTGCACCATCCTCGGCTTTGTCACTGCAAAATAAAAAGGCATGAGGCACAAGTCTGTTAGAAATTTGGATAAAAACAGACGCAATCTTAAAAGAAGTGCAAATGCAACAAAGTTGCCATCCATACCGCCCTCTGCACCCTCACTGCACAACAAATATGCAAAAGAGCAGAGTCGTACACATGACAATAAGAAAATTGTAGAGATTTGTGCCTTCACCAGCACCACCACCATCTGCACCGCCTCCTGTACTGTCACTGCAACTGAAACAGCGGGAACAAGGTGCTAGGATTGTATGAAAAATTTGTAAACAGCTTAATTATAAATTCTAAAATTTTGAGGTGCTAAAAATCACAAGTTCGGCACTTCTCTGCAAGGCTGACAGATGCGGATGCTCAGTTGTAATCAAATATTTAAAGCCAGGGTTCAATCAAGAGCGCATTGTCATACAACATGCACACAACAGCCTGTATCTTGCCAGCAAAAATCTATGTACAAGACGATTGAGAACTAGAAGCCTGCCTATTCATACTGAGCAATGAGGGGGCCAATCCCTACCGAACAAAGAGTGTCAACTATTGAGGACAAAAGCCAAAACAAGTGAGGGGGCCTGACCCCCGCACAATGCCAATTTAAGTCTTCCAATACCATGCCTACCCCAGTACAGTGCCAGCTCCAGCTCCCCACCTTTCACCGCCCTGCTCTCGTTCAGCTCCACGGCTGTCCCCCTCCAGCATTGCAGCAGCACTGCTGTGCCTCTTTTCTGCCCCTAGAAGATCATCATCCACAATGAAGCTGTCCTCATCATGGCTCTCCCCCTCTTCCTCTCCCTCTTCCTCCTCTTCCTCCTCTTCCTCGTCATGGCTCTCGTTCTCCTCACTGTCTCCTGACCCGAGGTTCTCCCCGCCATCATCCTCCATCTCTTGCCCCCTCCCTCTTTTGCCCATGCCATCAGCAGCACCACGTGGCCCTGCACCTGAGCAATGACAAACCCAAGAAAAGCATACGAGTATGTGCATATCCACATGGGGCTCCTGCTTTCTCTTCAAAAGACGTAAGGACCAACATATCATTTCAGACAACCACTGCTGCATATGCAGCCGCCGTCAAAATTGCTTAGATAGCACTGAGTAGGGCTTGTACAGCAGTACACAAGCTACAATGACAATTTGCTGCAATATTTACCCACCTCCAGCTCCCCCGCCTCCCCCTCCTCCCCCTCCCCCAGGCTTCCTCTTTCCTGCAGCTTCAAGGACTGCATCGACGTCATCCAGCCTGGGATCAAACAGGGACCCTGCACAGGGAGATTGAAAAAACAGCATCACATTTTTAGCAAGATACAACAGCGATGACGTCATCCAGCCCAGGGTTTAAACAAGAAAACCTGCGTAAGGAGGGGTATGGACCCTCAGTGGCACTGTCTTGCAGAGCGGTGGCTTACTAGTGGGCAAAACTCCAGCAGCTTCCTCCCTCTGTCCCGGATCATGCCAGATTATTTATAATCTGGCATGATCTGCTATAATACCATCATTGCTTAACAGAGATACATTATTCGATTTACAATATTGACATCACTTTGCTTGCTGCTATTCAGTAGTTCAGTCTTTGCTGTTAAGACCCTTTAACACCTTTCACATAACTGTTCAGACGTAATACAGATTGCACATCATCCTTTGTATCATGTCATCTGTGTTTTATTGCATGCCTGCAGGTACTCTTCCTTCCCTGTGTCTTCTACCTTCGTCCCACGTCCGTCTTTGTAGATCCGACATTTCTTGTTGCCTTCAAATCCATCTGACCCAATGCTCAAGCCACAAAGCAGCAGACGCCACCCTACCGGAGTCCTCTATGCGCTGCCGCTTGAGGAGGTCAGCAGGCACCGCCTTGTCCTCAGGGCAGGTGGGAGCCGCAGCTGTGCGGAGCTTAAACTGCAGCTCTTGGAGGTCAAACAACGTGGTCTCCAAGTAATTCCTGCAGAACCTGAGAGGGCAGGACAAGGGTACCACGCGTTGGCAAACTTGTAGAGGTCATGGAGTTGGTAGAACGATTGCCGAGCTATTTTGGCCATAATGCAGTTGTACTTTTTTGCTATGAAAAAGGCCGTGTGGAATAGTGACTGTGTTTAATCATGCAGGGACAGGGGAAGCCAAAGTAATCTAGCTCTGATAAGGTTTTCAAAGCTGTGAGTTGGATTTTAAGTAGGCTTGAATCTTGAATGGTACGTATCAAGGTCTCAGTATTTCAAACACACAGCCGCCTCCATCACTTGCCTTGGCATTAACAAAGCGGTGTATACACCTTGTATGTCCACACTAGATAGCCTCAAGCCTCAAGATCCTCACATAAGCTAGCTAGCAATGATACTAAATGGTTGTGAATGTTTTATATTGCTTTAAATTTAGAGAACAGGATGCACGACAAGAAGTACCCTTGCCTTCCACTTACTTGTCCCTTTCACGAACAAAACCCTCCACGCCATCCTTGTGTACCCGGAGGAGGTCTCCAATGATGTCTGTCAGCCTGCTCCTCCAGTGCTCCACATCTTCTCGCCAGCTCTGTCATTCAATTCATGCAGCAACAACAAGCAGATGACGTGTCAGATAAGCAGGTGCTTTTAATTAAACAAAATGCCTTTTAAACCTATGCATAATAAGATATCATTAATATCATCTGCATCAAACTTGCATATTTTGACTCATACTGCGCATGATGGGCACGACTCTTATCCATGCCGGGGCACAAAAGGATACACACGTACTCTCACTGTAATGTGTTGTTTCCAACACGCACATTATTACACAAACATACCTGCAGCAATGTGCGCGCCTTGCCATCTGCATTTAAGCCTGCTGCAGCTGCCACCTGAGCCAGCACCCCTGGCATTATGGGAGTCCGTGCTGCATGCCAAATGCTGGAAGCCTTGGCCTGGAGTGGTGTGAGTATGTGTGTTCGTGTGAATTTGATTATGCGTCTTGCTTGCGCGCATCTCTGTGCAGTGTGCGCGTCAGCCGCATGCTGGCTTGGCCCTGCGACCCTACTGCTAAGCTTAACCATTGCATTTTGCATGTATAACACAATGCCAGAAGGGGGATACTCAGGAGGCCCAAGATGGGCATGTTTAAGTTTGCTCATTGGCTCATGCGCGCCCTACTCTTTGCACCCAGACCAGAGGAAGTGGCCAAAAGCCCAGCCTTTCCTAGGTTATAGGGGCCACAAGCTTGTCACTCACCCCCTGTGCATGCCGATTGCCTGCGCTCATGCCGTGCAAACTAAGCGTCCTTGATACCAGAGGGGGGACACTGGGCATAAGCCAAAACATGCTCCTTTTTGCATAAAAGGTGCAACTACTCACATGTCACTTCATCAAATTGGACCCAACCTAGCTTCAAACTGATGCTGACTTTATAAGCTACCCGAGCTATAAGTCGCCCTGCGTACAGATTGACAGGACTAAAAGCACACGTCGTGCACCTGTACCCTAGATGGGTGCTTTCCAGGGGATATGGCACATTAATTTACATATCTCGCCAACCACTTTGTCTTTTTGCCCCATTTCTCTTGCGGTGATCTTTATTAAAACACTAAAAATCACTGGGTTTGGTGCACTGGCTGGTCAGATACAGCATATGGCTGCTCAAAAAGTAAAATTCACGCCGCGGCTGATTAGGTATGGCTCCCATAACTTGCAGGTTTCAAGCTCAGCTAGGGGAGCCATACCCTAGGAGCTAGGGGAGCCATACCCTAGGAGCATGCCAAAACCGTACCATTTTGGGCCTCTGTGTCCCCCCTCTGCAATATTACGCACCTCCAGCAAAGGCAGCTTGTGCTGATTCCACTCATCGACCAACGCATCCACACCAGCTGAGATGGCCTGCATGAGGGATGTCACGCTCTTGCCCTGCATCTGCTGCTGCAGCGCAGCCAGCTTGCTGCTAAATAAAGCCAAGTTCTCGCCTTCTGCATTGCCTGCGCAACATATAACAGAGGGCTAATCATGTCAAATTATGCCAATACCTGATTGCCCTCCACAAAGGAGCGAGAACGTGTCATTGCAGGTACAGCATACACAGGTGCATGAGGAGCGTGCCATCCAAACAGCGTTGCATTGCTCCTGCATGCTGTTATGCACTCTGTGTTTCAAAGACACCAGGTCGGCTATGTGTGTCTAACTTGCTTAAACACAAACCCATGGCACATATTAATGTAAGACAGTAAATAAGATGGTGTCATAGATTCTCATGATGTTGGGAACATGATCCAAATGATAGGCCCAAGTTATTGGATTGTGCTTCTTAACACGGAGGAGTAGGGTGGGCAAGATCCATTTAAGCTAAATTATAGGTATCACACGATACAGAATACACGCCGTATAATTCTGGAGGGGGGGTCCATATCTGTATTCCTTATTTTCCGTATCAAATATGATAGGTATTATACGGCATATATACGCCATAAAAACGCCGTATTCCATATATACTGTATTTCTGTATAAAAATACGGTACAAACAGGGTGCAAAATCGTATTTCCAGGGGTACACCCCAGACTCAGGTTCGAATCCCAGCTACAACTGATCCTTTTTGCTCTTTTGGGTCAATGTTTGTTCTTTGCGACTCTTACTTAAGCAATCCCTTCGCTTCCCACTTTCTTTAAAAGCATGCATTTGCATCAATTACAAAGTTTTATTGGAAGATAGAGTAGTTGGGCTTGTTTTTGCACTGGAAATGGCCATTTTGGGGTCTGTTTGGCCTTGGACAAGCCTAGCCCTTTAAAATTCGTTTTTTCAGCACAACAAAATTGGATACAGGTGTGCAGGTCTTCAAGAGCTACAGAATGAGCCTATTTTGATTTAAATCTGAGGATAACGATTTCTGTGCATATACGGAATACAGTTTTATATGGTATGTAAACGTACGTTATATACGGCATTTGAAAAGGTGATATACAGATCTAGCCAAACCTCCGTAGGAGGTATGAAAGCATACATTAGTTCTCCGAATCAGGCTTCTAGGCATTACATTCACCAGCTCCAGATTACCAGCAATCTAGATGCAGTACTTCAGTGGCCTCTCTGCTGAAGTACTGCAAAGATCATTGAGTTGATGTGGGGAGTGAAATGACTGCTCCGTTACTTTTCATTACGGAGACCACACACCACTTAGGTTAGCAATTAGCTCCTCCAGGCACGGCTGCAGCACTCCCTCCGCACCACCATCAGCACCGAAAGCACCAGCAGCAGGAAGACCCTTGATGCCGGTGTGGGACAGGATGGACCCTAAAGCCACTCCAATGGCCTGAGCAGTTTGCGTGTCGGATTCCAAGGGTTTCACGTGGTCAACAAGAAAACCCAATATAGACTGTCATATGACCCTAGTTGCACGTCAAAGGAAAATGGGATGGATCCTGGACACGGCTTCCACGGCCAGCAGGTAGGTATAAAGGCCAACGCAGCATATTGGACAGGAACAGGTAGTGTTGACAACGCTTCTGAACGTGAAGGAAGGCTATTTATGGCATGGACTATCACACATGACCATAGATCAAAGACCAACAACTCAAACAGGGTGGAATATGCAGGAAGGCAAGATGGAAAGAGAGCATATCATGCACTGAGGGGCTTCCTAAAACATCTTTCCTTAAGGTGCCAGCTCAGCTCATTCTGTGAGAAGCTCTGGAAGGGAAGAAAAGCAACCCCAAGTCGTGCTTGCCTGCACAGCAATCAACAAGTCTAACACAGTTTGAGAAGGCAAGGACCAGCGGCCCTCCTCATTACCTGCTGGTGCTGGTCTGGAAAGGAAAGTTGCGGCTCATTAGATTTGGATTTGGTGTTTAGCTTCCTGCAGTGTTGTTGCAAGCAGTATCTTGTCACCTTGACATTCTCAGTGTAAGGCTTCCCCAGGCTTCCCCACTAGACTTGCAACAGGCATTGTGGCACAAGACGTACTATAACAAAACGACGATGCACGGTGCAACACATGCATTCTTCATTCTTCTAAGAAAGAAACGACGTCACGCACAGCCAGCCAACAGCGCAGCTGCATATTTCAAGGCACGCTCTCACAGGCTTTGTTGCACCTAGCATGTCACACGTATAGACACAGCTAAGTGTTTGAATAGTCGTACTTGTATCGAGCTCTGTCCAGTTTTGCAGCATAAGCCAACACAGGATTGCCCTCATTTATGTCCCTGAACTCGCCCCCTTCCTCCTCGCTGTCCTGCCCCCCCTCTGAACCGTCTTCTCCATCATCTCTACCCCCAAGACCCTGCAAAGCCGAGGTGAGGGGTAACACCATAAAGCAGCTGGAGGCTAAGAGAAATCTGCAGCTTCAAGTGTCGGGGATATTAGGCCAAAGCACTTCCTGAAACAAGCATCAGACCCTTGGCATTAACCTCTCCTGTAGCTGGTGTCTCTACTGCAGCTGGAGCATGCTGGAGAGCATCAACATATCTACTCACAACCACAAAGAAGATTGAGGAAGAGGTCGTTACAGAGAGGAATCGTCAACCTTGTCCTGGTGACAATAAGTGTGCTTCAGAAAGTGATCTGAAACCATGCACCTTGAAGATACCATTACTCGCGCTGCTGCTTTGGTACCAGAATTGTAAATCCGGTTTCAATGGTTTCACAGACCTCGATGTCCAGGGAGGCATCATCACTGTTGTAGCCTCTTGCATTGTAGCCCTCCATGTCCTCCTCTTCATCAGAGAAAACCTCCACCCCTGCCTCCTCGTCAGCTTCAAACCTGGATCACAGAAGACAACATGTGGCTCACCGCAGTTCAAAGGGCATACTCCTCCTTCTACATTAGGTAGCCCTTAGTTCTATGAGCTCATGGTGTGAGCAATTAGGCACATACAGGATTGAAGGAAAACAAGTTTGTGTACGAGCTGGATGATTTGACAAAGGCTTTGAGTGGTAGGGAAGGTACACCACTGAGGCCTCAGCAATGGAAGTTCCATAAGATTCTCATGGCCAAGAGACACCCAAATGTGTTACCATAACATCATCACTGTAAACAGTGGATGATTTAATTTAAAGGCAATCAGATAATGAGGTCCTGCCATTGTGGCATCATGTCAACACTACGGATCCTTTCACCTGCAAGGGCATGGCTTGCTCCCGCGTGATTTGAACAATTGCATCAGGTCCCGCCGCATGTTGCCAACTTCCTGCTGCTGCCTAGTCAGGAGCAAGGACCAACTGCGATTAACGTTGGCCATGTAAGTGTAAAAATCAGGTACGAGCCACCGTCTCTTGCTGATGCGCAAAACATGGTATGAAATTAGCAAGATTGAAGGGGGCGAAGAAGAAATAGCGTTCAAAGACCTTGGACACAAGGCAAGCCCAAGTGGGCTGAGCGCAATAACTCGCGTGTTAGAAAAACCAGACAGACAAGACGATGGATTGAGAGAGTATGTACGTGTGTTTATGTATGTGTAAGTGGACATCACATGTCCCCTGTAACTTCGAGCACGGACAAAGGGGAAACACTCACTCCTCGTTGTCCTCACAGTGATTTGAATCGTATATCTCTGGCATGTTGGAGGACACAACAAAGCCACCAGAGCCTGCAAAGACAGTGGTCGTTAAGATTGTGGACGAGGAGGAAGTAAGAAATTGACTTTCCTCATTGTACACCAGTGAGTGCAACATCAGAAAAGAGGCTCCAAACTTGTGTTCACTAGCAGCCGGAGCCAATGTGTGTTTTTGCGACGCTTGCAGTGAAATGCTTAACTTACTAGAGAAGTTAGGTGGATATATTGTATTTTGGAGGAAAGCAAAAAAAGTGCCAGAGCTCCAATCTCTTATAAAAAAGTACCGGAAAGCACGCAGAAGGGCGACTGGCAAAAGCATATGCCCCGTCAAATTGCTACTTGAAATGCAGTAAGAGACTGCTGTTGGGCACATGGGCACTCGTAGGGCACCAACTGTCAGGCTTGCAAGTTACACTGAGCCTAGGCTTGACATAAGATGTTACGATGTGACGTGCAGGCATAGGCTAAGAATAGGGTTGGCCAGAACCGTATATATACACCGTATATGACATTATATTTGGTGATTTCCCTGCCAAAAACTACCGTATATACACCGTATATATATGGTTCTGGCCAACCCTAGCTAAGAAGCAAAACTCTTTGTTGCAGGACAAGGTGCACCACTTTTTTCATTCAATGTTCACAACGCACCTGTTTTCCTCACGGCACAGAAACGCTGTGCAAAGAAGTCTTCTGCTCGATCATCCTCTGCCTCTGTGCCGGCATTACTGCTGGTACCCTCCTCCACGCCGCCTTCGCTCTCCCTTTCCTCCTCCTCTTGCTGCACCTTGGGCTGCTGTTGCTGCTGCTGCTGCTGCTGCTGCGGTTGCTGCTGCGGTTGCTGCCTCTGCTGCTGAGGAGAGCCATCATCCCCACTAGGAGAGGGTGGTGCAATTACAACAGTAGGCAAGCGGTCACTTCCATTGGAAACAGGGGCTTGCTGACTTGTGGGGCCTGCACCTGTGTACGCATTTTGGTGTCAATTGCGCTGTCAAACAAGCTATGGTTCTGCTCTTCTGTGTAAGAGCTGCTCAAAAGTAGTCAGTCAGAGCATGCTAGTACATCCTCTTGGCTGTCACGCTCACCTGATGCTCGAAAGTGTGGGTCCTCGGCAGCCTCCCGTTCTCCCCTTTCACCCTCACCCTGACCTCTGCTTTCTTGTCCTGGTAGCCCTGGGATAAGCTTGGCCTTGGAGGCTGCCTGCTGCGCAAGCTGAACGAAAGAGGCTGCGTGCACACCGATTTTCTCTGCTCCCAGTGCCAAGAAGTACAGGGCACTGCCCAGATCCTGATCTGCTTGGACGTCATCATTGTTCTCCATTACTTGATCAACAGAAGAAAGACCACGCAGCTCAGCATGCGCAGCATCCGGCTTCACTTGATCGAGTGCTAATGTGGTAGAGCATCAGTCAAACAAATTTTAATCTTGATTAGTACGAAAGCGACCTGTAGCTGAAACTCAAAATGACGTGTAAAATCTGGTTATTCTACCAAATTTTTTATTTGAATTGGATGGAACACCATACTAAATAGATACGATGCTGCGTAAGATTGGGAGCAGGCATTCATTGGGGAACAATGGTCGTTTTGGGCTCCACCTCCACCACACCGCTCGTCCACAGGCCCGACCGTTAGTGTGCGTGTGTGCTCGTGAGCAGTTGCCCCCCCAATTATTCAGCAATGGGACGGGAAGCTCCACGAGCGCCCAAGGGCCTGGGAAACTGTTAGGTCGGGGGAGGCGCGGTGAGCTGACGGTGAGTTGTCGGACTGGGGACGGTCTCATGGTATGTGTATGTGATTTCACAGTCCTCCACAAGCTGAGGGGGGCAACACTCACACACACACACACACACACACACACACACACACACACACAAGCACACACACACACACACAAACACACACACAAACACACACAAACACAAGCG
>Ga0307963_1000530_pt1 | contig 25872 bp, 33 predicted proteins | sample OrgLakmetagen594_FD_201829 | JGI IMG/M metagenome (GOLD analysis project Ga0307963, IMG submission 201829) | Saline water microbial communities from Organic Lake, Antarctica - #594 | ecosystem: Environmental > Aquatic > Non-marine Saline and Alkaline > Saline | place: Antarctica: Organic Lake... | reverse complement strand
GGAGGTTCAGCAAGCTCATTCTCAAAGCACCCCTTTGTATAATTATACACACGCACACCGTGCAGATCTGCATGGTGGGCGACCGCTTGGACACAGACATCATGTTTGGCAAGAACGGGGGCCTTTCGACCTGCCTCGTGCTGTCAGGTGTGCTAGAGAAAGAATCCATGGGCAGTGAAAGCCCACAATAGAAAATTCGTCAGACTTTATTGCGCTGCATTCGCTCGACCTCTGCCTCGTGCTGTCAGGTGTGCTATAGAATAAAACCACGGGCAGTGAAAGCCAAGTCTCACACATTTTCTTGAAGCAAAAAGAAAAGACTTATTTGCGCTGCGTTGTATCAACACAGTTGTGTGGCTTCAAACTTGTGGTTATAATTCACACACACGAGCCTTATCCCCACTGTCAGAGTCCCTTCTCCACATTTGGATTGAGTGACCAGTGAGAAAACTTATCTGAACCGTCACAATTTCTGATTCACACAAGCATCTGGACTCTGGGGCAAGCCCTAAACACTACGTTTTCTGCGCAAACAGTTGCGTAGTGCAGGGTTGAAACGGGTTTATCTTAAGTATTGCCATCAGCCAGAGTCTCGGGCTGTAGGCCATCCTTGTAACCCTTGTGACCCTTATCTTTAGTAAAAAGCTAGCGCCAGTACTGTATCAATGTTACATCCTTTCCTCTCCTCTCCTTTCTTAATCCATGCCGGTAGTGTTTACACTATCTGCATTCTTTTATTTTTTCTTTCCTACATTTTCTCCTCGGTTGCATTCCTCTGATGGGATAAGTCAGTCTGTCTCTTTGTAGTTTCTATTTCTTTGGCGCGGGCAAGAAATTATATGTACAAATGGTCATTCCTTAGCTATTTGTACCACGCTTTACACGTCGAGGTTTTGCAACAGGAGCTTGTTATGATGATAGCAACGCACTCATTAAATTTTGCAGGAGTAACGACGGAGGAAACGCTGCTGAGCCCAGAGAACAAGGTCACACCTGACTGCTATATGGTAAGGCTTGTAAGCTTGCAATGTCAATGCTGTAGCTGAGACCAAAAGATTTGCACGACAAATGAAACAAAAGTAGCTGCTTTCCCTATAGGATCTATTGCGAGATCATGCTCGTCCGACCTCTTAATGCTCGCTTTGCGCATCTGTGCTATCATGATTCATTTCTGTGGAAGGATCTGACACCATGCTTTGTCCCTGTCTTCTTTTTACAGGGGCAACTTTCAGAACTTCTTTCGGTAAAGGATAAGTTGAAAATTGCGGCTTGATGTTTCGGTTGATCGGTGATCAAGGATGTAATCTGTAAAGACACTTCCACCTTTATCCCCTGGAAACGAACTCAAAAGACACCCAAACAAGAGAAAAAGAAAAACTACGCAGGGGTGATAACACCTCAAGCATGGAATAGGAAACGGTGACGGTGCTGTCGGACAGCGAAGTACTCACGCAACCAGGCGGATTCAAACTCGCGACCCCGAAGAGTCTGGCCTGACCACGGGCCACTAGGCTTTCAGGGCAGCTACCCTAAGAGAAACCATAATGTGGACGCATCTTCTGCTGTTGTCTGCCCACCAAGGAGAGCACAAGAACAACACAAGCTGTGTGGCGTGTTAGGCAAGAACCATGTGAACGTTGTTATAACAATACATGCTGTTTATATGCATACGCATGTATAAACTCATTGTATACTCTCTTGTGGGGTTTTGACTGTGTTTGTCAGCCTGTGCATGCTAGCCCCTCTACCCGCGGTAACTATATTCAGTATGCGTCTACTTTGGTGAACCAACGTCTACACTTTTGATGTGTTTTTGCCTACTTCTTCTCGTGTCTGTAAGGTTAGCATTTTCCAGTTGCGTCACAGCCCTTTTTTTACTTGGTTTGTTTTGAGGTTTACCTCGTTCTCATAGGTTGAGCAGCCATTCCAGGTTGAATGCCTTTGTAATCCAAACTAAACTAAACTAAAACTACCCGCGGTCACTGAATTGTATTTTGTATTTTCCTGACAGGTCTGTCAATTCTAAAACTATTTGCTGTGTGAGTTCAATTGAGTGAGGAGGGGGGCAGGGCTTTTTACAAACAGCTTATTCATTCATGCATAAAGAGGTCTCAGCATCTCATCCTCAGCTGGCGACTGCGTCGAACCAACAAACATAATTAAAAACACCGTGATTAAGTGACTACTACCTGCCTACCAACCTGGTTTGAAAGTGGCTCCTGTCCCGTTCCATACTATGTGCCATTTCATACTATATGTTAGTAAATGTGGGGAGTGGTTTTCACCGACGTATTTTCCTCTTCTTTTCCTAGATTTGATGTTCATAATTGACTTCCTCAACCCTTGCAACATCGTCCAACAACAACGACGGACGGTCAATCTTGCTTAAAACCATCACAAAGCCATGCGTCGTGAAAGAGAGAAAGGTAAAAAAAGGGTCGCTTTAGGGCAGGTATTCACATATACCATTGATCACTCAATGTTATAACTGGTTGCTGTCACAAGGTTAAGTCTACTATTGCATTTACTGACACACTTCTGCTCTTCACAAATACAACACCCCCCCCCCTGCACGATCTCAGTGCACGCGATGCAGCGTCGAAAGGATGGCCGCCAAAAAAACCAAGCTGCAGACGCACATTGTTTGATTCTGCACAGTGAATTAATGTACAACACCACACTGCACTGAGCCAAAACAACACGTGAAAAAAAACGGGCCACCAGGTCCCATACACAGGCTCAAAGGCACACATGCTGCGGAGCCGTCTAATTGGGAGACACCTACAACAAGCTCCTCCGTAGCTGCTGCTCTACACACGCCTCCTACAAGGCACCAACGCACTAACCACCTTGCTACAACGGCTTATGACACGAGCACGAAATGACACACATACACGGCACATTACATGGCCATCAAACCGGACACGACCGACACCTCAGCCGGTGTTCCTCATGCCTGCTGCAATACCGTTGATCGACACCAGGAGGGCGTCACGTAACCTCTGGTTGTTCGGGTCTTTGCGCAGCCGCTTCAGCACCTCGATCTGCGTTGTACGAGGAATTTGGCACAGAGTGAAACCCAATGAAAGCATGGGTGCATGCGGGCATCTCGTTTGCAAGCTGAGACGATTTGGGGTGAGATTCGTGTGTAAGAGTGATGTATGAAAGAAACAAAAGTCACAGGCAGTGAAAACCACTCCTCACATTCATTAAATAAAGAAGCCACTTTGGTATCGGATACCGTGTGACTCCTCCACCAAAAAGAAACAAGTCAATATTGGGGATCAGGAGGGTTGCAGGCTTGACCTGAAACCGGCTCCTGATGAGAGTTGGTGTATAAATTATTCAGGAGTAATGAAAGGACGCGCAGGAATGCTACTTACTACACAAGAGCTGCTACACGTACGGTGTAAGGAGTGATAAGCCCATAATAGCAACAAACTGAGGGTATGCATCGTTTTGCTCTGTGCTTGCTGTTTGTTGTTAAGCAGAGCAAAACGACGAATTGCACTGTATGCTCGGCTCGTCAGTGCAGGGCAGGCAAATCTGTGTGTCTGCGTGAAAGTGCCACACCCCTCTTTTGTAATACGGCGCCCCCCTCGGTAACCGCAGCGTGAAAAATGCCGAGTGCCTCAAGTTTAAAGGAAAAGCTACTTCACGCGCTGCGGTTTCTGCAATAAGGAGGTGGGCGCCATAGTATATACGACCTGGGGGGCGCGCAGCCACATAATTTGCCAAGGTACACAGAGATGATGCTTGGTTAGTGTGTCCACAGTGCTAAAGTGAGTGTTTCTTGTCTTTACAAACACGCGCATGATCTTGGCAATGCTGACACAGTATACAACCATGCTCATAAAGACTGTCACGGTCACAGCTTGGGGAGGTAGGCGTACCAGCTCTCTCTTTTCAACACACACCTGCAGGATGTTGATGGGGTCGATGTAGGGCGTGCGCATGCCCACCAGCTTGCGCAGAGTAGGGTTGTGCTCCAGCAGCTGCTTGTGGCCACTCACCTCCAGCACGGCCTGTGTGTGTGCGTGTGTGTGTGTGTGTGTGTGCGTGTGTGTGTATGCGTGTATGCATGTGTGCGTGTATGCATAAGTGTGTGTTTCTGTGTGTGATTGCATGTGTGCGTGTATGCATACTTGCGTGTGTATCTGTGTGTGATTGCGTGTGTGCGCATGCGTGTGTTGTTTGTGTGTGTGTTTTGTGTGTGTGTGTATGTGTGTGTGCGTGTGTGTGTGTGTGTGTGTGCGTGCGCACGCACTTGTGCAACTTAGTGGCATAATTCAAGTTACTTATTTAGGCAACATAAAGCAAAGTCACATTTCTTAATTCTCTGACCTCGACATATCAGCAGAGTGGCTTGCATCAAGTGATGTGTGTATGAATTGCAAGCTGGAATAGGTATCATCCCAAGACAAGAACCACTGCTCAAAACAGTTCAGTTGAGCATGTCACCTGAATTGCACTTTGTGAGTTGCAGTTGCAGTGCACTGAGGGTGCGTACATTATATCGCCCCAAGAACACAGCATACACACTCCCTCACACACAATATGGATAAGCTTCCATAGCTATGAAACACAAACAGATCTGTGGCAAGAACATTTGTTGCAAATAAATCCTGAAGTATGCAGCGTTGTTAAAAGGGTAACCCAACAATTGCCAATTCAGTTCCTTACGCAAAACATATCCACGGAACAGAAGTGTGCAGCGTTCACCACACCACGTGCCCTACCAAGAGCAATTCAATATAAGTGGCATTGTCCTGCCCGTGCGTTTGTTCAGAACAAGCCCTGAAGTGCGTAGCGTGTAGCGTTCACTACACCACGTGACAAACCAACCCTGAAGTATGCAGCGTCCACTATACCACGCGTATTCCCAACAGCAATCGAATATTAGTTTACAGTGTTTCAGCAGGAGGAAGCCCAGTCACTGCAACAATACCCACCCTGATGGTGTCGGCCAGGCAATTTCGTAGGTCTGCCCCCAGCTTGCGCTCTTCAGGGTCCTCCACAAGCACCTCTTCATATAAGGCAGCAATGCGTGCATCACTCTGCATGCACATCACATTCATACAAGGCAGCAATGCGTGCGTAACTCTGCATGTACATCACAAAGTTGGAACTCCCACTGCTGTGTACAGTTGTAGAACGCAGCAAGGCATATGCATCGCATCGCTCTGCAAGCATGCCGGACTGAACACCAGTTCAGGAATGGTTTTGTCGTCTGCATACACCTCTGTACGACTACGTATGCAAATCACCCTGCGGCAATGATGGTACGTACGCTTAGAGTGCAGTCAACAGCGCACGCATTTTCTTCTATGATCTCACCCAACCACGATATCAATACAGCAGTGCCACAAACACATATCTTATCGAGCAAACTACCCAGTTTGCTCAGGCGGATTTGTGGTGTGGGCATTTCATAAGCTCGTCAAACCTACATCAGTACACAGTGCTTGGTCGGATGCACGTCACCATTCACAACGAGTAACCCTAGCAGTCCTGAACAACACAGCTTGCTTCTGCACACGCGTTGTTGCACGCACACAAACACACACACACACACACACGCACACACACACACTGACACACTCGAAACGCTTCTTACAAGGTTCTATTACGGCCAGATAGACATAACGCGGGTAAGGCACACACAGTCCCAACAGCTGCTGTGTGTGTCTCGCATACGTTCAGGGCCTCAGTGACACACATAAGCACGCACGTACACACACATACTCATTACACACAAACACATACACTAACTTCAGTGGCTGCACAGACATCGAGGACAGTGCACAGCCCTGAGACCCACAGACAACTTTGCCTCCTTTCCCCCTGTCCCCACCCCCCCCCACACCTTAGCCAAAATCATCTCAATCAGGTCGATGGTGGCTGCAAAGAATGGCCATTCTTCGTACATGGCACGCAGCTCTGCTTTGTGGCCCTGTGGTTTGAACGCACGCGGAAAAGGTTGTGGTTAATTGAAAAGGTGTCGAAAAGTAGATTAGGAAGTAAAAGGAGCAGTAAAAACCAACATTGGGTTGTTTATTCCCATGCAGTTTGGAACGCAAGCGCCGAAGACGATGTCTAGATATGGAGGCACGGCGTACCCAGCAAAAGCAGGCACCCCTCAAACGCACACACACGGCATAACGTGAGAGTTTTTAGGGCATGTTCAAATACGTGCGTTGCTTGTATGCGCATGCTCAGCCAAACACAGTGATGCGCTTCAGCTTACACCGCCACCCCACACCCACACAAACACAACAACACTCATACATCCTCAGCCAGGGATACACCCCCAGCGTACACTGCCCCCCTCACCCACACAATCACGTAAACACACACACACACACACACACACAAACACACACACCTTGGCAATGGCGGTCAGCAGCGCCTCCCCAATGCCCAGCCACGATGGCAGGATGAGCCGTGTCTGAGTCCACGCAAACTGCCAAGGAATCGCACGCAGCTCGTTAATGGCCGTGGTGTCAGCCTTTCTCCGTGCGGGCCGAGAGCCAATGTTGAGGTTGCCCAGCTCAGCCTCTGTGTGTGTTAGTGTATACGTGTGTTTGTGTGTGTATGTGTTCGTGTGTGTGTGTGTGTGTGTGCGCATGTGTGTGTGTGTATGTGAAGTGTATGAGTGCATGTGTACACGTGTGTGCGAGTGTGTGTTGTTTGTGAGTAGTTGTGTGCTTGTGCACGCCCGCCAGTGTGATGGCATGATCTGATCATGGGTGATATTTCATGACGCACACTCCTGCCACTAATCCCATGTCACAAATCGAATATGGCTCCATGCACGAGTTCAAACAACATGCATGTGGCCAGCCTCACACACACACACACACACGCGTGCACACACACACACACCTGGGGTGGCATGCTTGAAATAGGAGATGAACTTGGGGTTTTTGTATACCACGGAGCGGTAGGCAGCGCAGCTGTCGGTGGCCAACGAGTCCATGAGATCTCGCCAGCACTGAACGTATGTATGCATGTGTGTATGTATGTATGTGCGTGTGTGTGTGTGTGAGAGAGAGAGAGAAATGTGTGTGTGTGTGTGAAAGAGAGAGAGAGAGAGAGACAGTGTATGCGTGTGTAAATGATGGCATACACATACACACACAAGCAGAGTCCACGGATGCACGCACGCTTACACACAAGCACACGTGTTCATACAGACTCACTCGCACACACACAAACACATACACACACATACAGACACACACCTAAATACACACCTGGTGCTTTGGTGGGTTTGGTGGTCTGATGGAAGCTTGCAGCACTGCAGTGGTGTATATCTCCAGCTGGTACTGCGCCACCCCACTGTTTCCAAACTTGGCCTGCGAAACAAAAGCAAAGTGAGGGAACGGGCAGCGATGGCAAAAAATTGTGAGGAAACGGGCAGCCGTGGCAAAAGATTGTGAGAAAGATGGGTGATGATGGCAAAAGATTGTGAGGAAACGGGCATCGAGGGGAAACCATTGCTCACTGTTGCCACGTTTGGCCTGCGCTGCAAGCTGCAAGTGCACAGCGAGCTGTCGGAGGCAGACAAGACATCTCTCACAAAAGCCACACCTGGCCTGCGCTGAAAGTGCACAGTAGTTCGTTTGGAACGATAACACCGACGAAAAAACAGTCACTGTTGCCAGACCCAGCCTCTGCGTCGGAAGAGCGCATTCATAAGAGGTCAGGTGACCTCAACATTTTCTGATTCCTACTCCATAGTATGAGAATATAGTATGAATGAGAATGTAGTATGACATTATGGTATGAATGAAAATTTAGTATGATAATATAGTGCGAATGAGAATAAAGTATGAATGAGAATATAGTATGATAAGAGCACTCCATTTGAAGCTGTCAGCCAAGCATGTGTGCATTCACCTCATCACTACTCAGAGTTACCCTGCCTGGCGTAAACAATGATGGACTCACAGTTCAATCTCCTTGGCCTTGATTTATGCTTTCACGCACTCTCACACATGTTTGGACTCACAGTACCATACACTGAAACCTGGCCATCCCCGCCTTCACACACACACACACACACACACACACACACACACACACACACAACACACACACTTCCTGCACTGTGCTATAAAAAGAGCCTTGATCAAACCAACATCAGGATTCCTTTTGAGACATGCAACAACTCCCACCTGGTCAACCTAAAGCTTATTAATACCAAATTATCCGCCTACCCTCCCATCCACACCCACAACCCCCACACCCACCCACATACACACTTGCACCATCTTTCCTGCTTTGTGATGCAGCAAAAGCCTTCCATGCTGCCAGGACGTCATCCACACGCTATTAAATCCCTGCGCCAATTGTCTGCTTGCCCTAACCTCTCACTCACTCACACACACACACTCACACTCACACACCACTCAAATTACTCTGGGCAAAGGGCAAGCGTCGTCTAGCTTTCAAGGCTCTTGCTGTTGGCGTGGTTAATTGTAAACGCAGCCTGCTCACCCCTCTGCACATACACAAACACGCACACACACACACACGCATACAAACCCACGCCCACACCTACACCCACACGCACACACCTGCACCATCTCTCCCTGCTCTGTGATGCGGAAGGAGCCCTCTACGCTGCCAGGAGGCTGGCTCTGGATAGCCAGGTAGGTGGGCCCGCCCCCACGTCCTACAGTGCCCCCACGGCCGTGGAACAATGTGAGCTTGATGTTCTCCTTGCGCGTGATGGCCACCAGTTGCTCCTGTGTGCGCGTGGTTGTGTGTGTGTGTGAGAGAGAGTGTGTGTGTGTGCATGTGTGTGAGTTTGTGGATGTTTGTACGAGTAGATGCATGTGCGTGTGTGTGCCTTGACGTGTGGATGATTGTGTGTTTGTGCTTATGTGTGTGTGTGTGTGTGAACGTAAGTACAAGCATGTACCCTCCTGTGCAATAACACACCCAACCCCCCTTCCCACACACCTGACAGCGGTAACACACCCAACCCCCTTCTCACACACCTGGCAGCGGTACAGAGCCCAATTAGCGGACAGCCTGCCGGCGTCTTTACCACTGTCACTGTACCCCAGCATAACCTCCTGGGCATTGCCATGGGCAGTGGTCATGTGGTTGCGGTACCTGTGTGTGGTGTGGTGTGGTGTGTGTGTGTGTGTCTGTGTGTGTGTGTGCCTGTGTGTATGTGTGTGTGTGTGTGTGTGTGTGTGTGTGTGTGTGTGTGAAAGAGAGAGAATAAAGATTGCTGCCCAAAAACTGACTACACGGAAGGGACAATGCCGGCATCTGCCTTTGAAGGTCACTTTTGAGATTCATAGATATGAATGCATGCAGGTGTGCATCAGAAGATGCAAGCACATTTAATCATACCCCCATGCACACGCACACCAATTACACATGTGCACATGTGCTCATGGCTTTTGAAAGGCAGCAGGCATTGCATGACACACTGTGTTGACCTTGCGCCTGATGCAAGGACACAGACACATCTACAAACTAACACACACACACACGCACACAGACACACATGCAGGTTAACATAATTTCAGTAAGGCAGTATTTGAAGGCGCTGCATGACCGCTGCATCATCTTATCTTTCTCCACTTCTCACGCTGATTGACAGACACACACACACACGCGCACACACACCAAGGAAGAGACAGCAAGCGCTGCATGACACGGCCGCCCGCATCTAGGTCATCCAGCGTCTCAAACAGGGGGACCACACGCAGTGTGCGGTTCAGGTCGGGCGTCATGCCACGCTCTGCTGCCACCTGTTGTCACGCCACACACACAGAGTAAGTGGTCAATCAGATGCACATAAAACACAACACGAAGTTCAGTGGTATTAATCACGCGTCGTGCCACGCTCTGCTGCCACCTGTGGCCACGCCACACACAAACACACAGTATGGTCGCTGAGGTGCACATGACACGCACATACAAACACACACAGCGTAGTTGTTTGGGTACACACAACACACAGTTTGGCACACACAATTTGGGTACACACAACACACACTACGCAGCAAATTGTGGTATAAACAAGGGGATATGGTGTGATTACAGGTCCTTGAATTCTTCAGTACAGCGTTTCTTCATTGCACGCACATACACACACAAGCACACTTGTACACACACACATAAACACCTGAAAGTTTGCCTCCTGCTGCAGCAGCTACACACACACGGACTCACTCACAGACACACACTTAGACACACATACAAGCACACACACACACGCACTCACACACACAAACCTGGAAATTTGCCTCCTGCTTCAGCACCTATACACACACGGACACACACAAACACAAAATATGCACTCACAGACACACAAACCTGGAAGTTTGCCTCGCGCTGCAGCAGCTCCACCGCCAGCACGTCACTCGCACGCTTGGCCATGCTGATGACGTAGGCGCCCAGGCAGCCCGCACCCAAGCGCGCAACTGTGCGGCACGTTTCCAGCACCTCACGCACTTCCCCCGTCATTGGCATGTCAGGGGGGATCAGAGGGCGGCGACCCTGTGCAAAAAGAATGTGCACACGTGCAATGCGCGTATAAACACGTGTCCAGCACCTCACGCACGTCTTCCGTCATAAGTAGGGTTGGCCAATAATATATTTATACGGTGTGCATACGGCATCCTTTGCATGGATTTTATCAATTATACAATCATGTACGGCGTATACATAAGGTGCTGGCCAGCCCTAATTATACGGGCACGTCAGGGGGGTTCAATGGGCGGCAATCCTGGCCAAACAAAAAACGCACATGTGCACACATTGGTGCATGCAACCTATGCTCACATGTGGTGCATGCAACGTATGCTCAAACTCCTGGCACTTGGCACACCTCTTTTGTCAACAGACTCGAGCGCTGCGACAGAGGAACTTGCACACAAACACACGGATACACATGTATGCATACAAACAATTACGCACACACGCACATCTCACCTGCAGCTCCCCCACCAGCCAGTTAATTCGCTGGTCCTCATCCCACTCTTCATAAGAGCCATAGCCCAGGTACGTGGTGATGGCCTCCATGGCCTCAGTGTGACGCGTGGACTCCTGTGTGTGTGTGAGTATGTGTGTGTGTGTGAGTATGTCTGTGGGTGAGTATGTGAGTATGTGTGTGTGAGTACATGTGTGTATGTGTGTAACTATGTGTGTGTTCTTTTGTAACTATGTGTTGTGTTCTTTAGCTTATTAATGTACACGAATGCACGCCCTTCAACGCAAGTGGACGCCAAATCCTAAAAGCAACCAAGCCTGAGCTCAACGTGCTCATACCAACACATGAAAAACAGGAACAAGTCTGTTTCAAATATTGACTCTTTCAATTAAAGCATAGAGGTACAAAGTACGCAAACTCACGTGCTTGCTCCACACGCATATTTTGACAGCCACCTCCACAAGGCTTCAGAAACCCACCAGCCGCTCACACACACACACACACACACACAGACAGACACACACCACACACAAACACACACATACAGCACACGAGAATATACAGTCCAGTACACACACGCAAGTGCATTGTCCCCACACACACCTGTCGGATGTCCAGCTTCATGAGGCTCATGCCAAAGCTGGATACTCGACGGATGAAGTCCAGGACACGGCCGTCTGCCACAATGCCACTGCCACACTCGTACAAGGACCTGCCACACACACAGTGAAAAGAAACTGAGTGTGTGTGTGTTGTGCAAGCCATACGTGTATGTGTATGTGTGTGTGTACCATACGTGTATGTGTATGTGTATGTGTGCATGTGTGTGCGTGTTTACTAAAGCTATGCACATGGACCATCATGCCACTGCTGCACTCGTAAAAGGACTTGTCACACATTAAAAGAAGAGAGAGAGGCTGGATGCACAGATGCGAGCATACATGTGCGCGCATGTCTAGTGTTTGCGTGTGTATGTGTACGTGAGAGTGTGCGTGCATGTCTAATGTTTGCGTGTGTATGATTACGTGAGAGTGTGCATGCATGTGTAGGCAAACGTGCACCTCATCACGACCACCTGCCATGATGCCACACCAACAATACAGATGTTCAGACGAGGCTTGCTCTTAAACATCAGCTTCATGCACCAAGTCTCTTTCTCCTACCGCTTTGACCCACATACACTCAAGCGCACACGCATGTACATGCACACGCACACAAACACATGTACATACACGCACAAATATGCACATGCACATGCACAGAAACACAATTATACACACACAACCTCACACTTACACACACTCACCAGTACACAGCCCGCAGTGGCTTCAGCAGCTCCTCCTGGTCCTCGTACCAAATGTCCTCTGAGTTTGGCTCCACGTGGCCAAGCAAGTCCTCCATGCGCTTTCGTGTGTTCATCAGCTTCTGACGCACCTGTGTGTGCACGTGCATGTGTTTGTGTGTGTGTGTGTGTGTGTGCGTGTGTGTGTGTGTGTGTGTGTGCGCGTGTGTGTGTGTGCGCGCGTGTGTACGCAAACAGGCATGTGTGTGTATGTGCGTGTGGAAATGTTTGTGTGTGTGTGTGCATGCGCATGACCACAGGTGCAAACAGACAAATACCTAATTTGGCAACCGAGAACATGCATGAACTCGAAGTAATTCTGGCTTGGCTACTCAAGCTTTTTAGCCTCATCTTCATGAGGTGGTCAAGTTATGTATAACCCGCTTGAAGCGTTGAGACCATGCATGGTGTTTCTCAGCACTCATGATCATACGCTAATTAAGTGCCTGAACACACACACAGAAACACACACAAAAGGCAGCCATCAAGTAACACCAAGTTACCATCATTTGAGTTATATCACAGGAACAACACACACAACACATACACACCAGCTCAAAATTATTATTATTAATCACAGGAACAATCCATATACACACCAGCTCAAAATTAACACATGCCATCAAGTAACACCAAGTTACCATCATTTGAGTTATATCACAGGAACAACACACTAAATACACACCAGCTCAAAATAACACATGCCACGATGACTTTTTGAGTTATTTCACAGGAACAACACACATACACACACCAGCTCAACACTATTATTATTATTAATCACAGGATACACACCAGCTCAAAATGAACACATGCCACAATGACTTAGCAAGGGCACAATCCTAAGCCTAAGCTACAACCACCTACGATTCATGACAAGACATCCACGGTACGCACCCAAACCTACACACCACACACCACATATACATCCCAGGGTAAGTCTTTGACTTAACCCACCGGATTGGCCCCATCAGGGATCAAGCACAAACACAATCTCACTCACGTCGCCCAGGATGACACGGTAAGGGTGGAAGCCAGGGTGGTCGTGCACCCTGCGGAAGGTGGCTGTGTCCGCGGCCGCACGCTGCGTGTATTAAGTACATGTGCATGCGTGTGTGTGCGTGTGGGTGTGGGTGTGGGTGTGTGCGTGCGTGCATTACACATGTGTGCGTGTCTCTGTGTATGTGTGTCTGAGTGTGCGTGCGTGCGCATAAGGCGTGCGTGTGTGTGCACGCAATTGCTTGCGTACATTTGTGTGTGTACCAGAGGTGCAGCTGGTACAAACGGAAAGGATAAGCACTATGAACACAGTGTCAGGTGTCTACACACAAACACACGCAGCATCACATGTACGTGTGGACGCACACGCATACACGCACACACACACACACACACACACACACACACACACACACACGCGCGCACACACAAAAAAACTCAGGCAAATAGTAAATATAACGCTCTGCGTCAAACTTAGCCGTCAGATACACACAAGTCAGACACAGCTGTCTTGTGTGTACCTGACAGCTGAATCTGACGCAGAGCGTTATATAGTTTTATTTACTCGCTGCCTGAGCTTTGCGTTTGTGTGTGCTGTCAGATACACACAAGTCAGGGCAATGCAACAAAAATACAGGTGCAACTGCACATGTATGCACATGCACACACACATGCACGTATGCAGTCATACAAACACACATTTTCACACACACACACATTAACACACGCATGCATGCACATACGCAGTCACACACACACACACACCTGTGTCTTGAGGGAGCGCCTGAGTAGCATGGGGTCCGTGAGCCCAGCAGCAGAGTTATCAAGGGTGACCGTAGGAGTGACCAGGGGGGGCACTGAGTCCTCATCCTCCTGTATATATATATCATGTATATATATGTGTGTGTTGATATGGTGTGTGTACGTGTGTAAGTGTGATTGTGCATCGGTGTGCGAGCGTGTGTGTATATGTGTATGTGAGCGTGTGTGATTGTGCGTGTCGGTGCATGCATGTGTGTATGCGAGTATTGAGTGCGTGTGTGTGTATGTGTGTGTGTGTATGCCGGTGCGTGGGTGCTTGCGTCCAAACAGCACCAGGCAAGCACTCAGACCCAGCACGACCTGCATCACCATTACCACTTACTCAACCACCAGACATAATGGGACGGAACAGCCACGGTCACAGGGTACGCACATGTCATGCACACCACACATCAAGAGTGCCAGCATTTACATGCGCAGCGTACCACACACACATCCCTGCATCTTGACCGTGGACTGCAGGGATTCGCGCTGTCAAACAAGCAAGCAAAAAAGCTAATTCTAAGCCTCCGCCCTGCGCTTCCACAGAAACCCTGTCACAGTTATTGCCATGGCTGAGCACATACGCAGAGGCACAACGCACGTGGGGGCGCTCAGATGATACATGGCTCAGAGCGTACGAGCACAAAGACACATAGCACATGTCTCAGCGTATAGGTGTACACGAAGACGCACGGCTCAAACCTTAAGTGAACACACACACAGACACATGTCTCAGCGTGCAAGTGCACGCACAGACGCACGGCTCAAACTTTAAGTGCAGGTACAGACACAAGGCTTTAAGTACACACACAGAAGTTGTGCTCGGCTGAAACTCTGTACGTACACACAGACACATGGCTCATGATGCACGTACGCACACAGAGGCCATACTTAGCTCAACCTCTATATACACACAGCCTCACACCCACCCTGAAGCTGGCAATCTTCTGGGGTGCCTGCGCGTGCACAAAACAAAGAGTGTGTCATTCACGTGCACATACTAGCTAGCTGTTGGGCCTCTTATGTGCTGATTCATTTACTTGTCGAGCACGCTGATTCAACGAAGGGCCTTGCTTGTTGGTTGAGTGTGCTGCTCCATCAAGGAAGCATGCTTGCTTGCTTGCACAAATTAGCTTGTGGCCAAGGGAATTCTCAGACCACGTGCACGCACACAGACACACACACGCACACCACTTGACCGCATTAGGCAGTTATAAGACCAAGACAAGCTGGTGTTTGGACGAAGGCATACATACATAATGTACAAGCTTCTACGCACACGCGTGTGTGTGTTGACGAACAGGCATGGCCAGGCAGGAGGTTACTTGGCATTTGTGTATGCACGCGCTGTGTGATTGCGTGTGCGTGACACAGGGAGAGACCGCGGTGGCACCCCACCAGTGGTAATTACAGACTGGGTGGGCTCCTCCACGCAAACTTTTGATGCTGGGGTGCGAGAGTGCAGACGTGTGTGCACTCATTGCCATCACCGACAAAATTATCATCGTTCTTGCATATTTCTTGGTCTAATCACGTTGTTGAAATAAGGGATGTTGCCTGAAGTGTAAACTAATTTTTTATTTGCATGCGGCCGTCTGAGTTCACACTGAAATTGGTGAAGGCTGTACGGAATTTCCGCAGCATGTGCGACGCTCGACATATACGGCATGCTTGACATGTACTTTTGTGACATATACATCATGCTTGACATATGCTGCTTTTGCAGTGGCATCTGAGTGCCACCGCTTGTTAGACTGTGGACATCACTCACATCCCAGGCCTTCAGAGTGGCTTCAGAGTTACATATTCATCATTCGTGGATGTCCCTATGCGTTTGTTCTTCTATCCCTAGGCGTTTGTTCTTCTATCCCTAGTCGTTTGTTCTTCTATCCCTAGGCGTTTATTCTTCTATCCCTAGGCGTTTATTCATCTGTCCTAGGCGTTTGTTCTTCTATCCCTAGGCATTTGTTCATCTGTCCCTAGGCGTTTGTTCATCTGTCCCTAGGCGTTTGTTCTTCTATCCCTAGTCGTTTGTTCATCTGTCCCTAGGCGTTTGTTCATCTGTCCCTAGGCGTTTGTTCATCTGTCCCTAGGCGTTTGTTCATCTGTCCCTAGGCGTTTGTTCATCTGTCCCTAGGCGTTTGTTCATCTGTCCCTAGTCGTTTGTTCTTCTATCCCTCGGCGTTTGTTCATCTGTCCCTAGTCGTTTGTTCTTCTATCCCTCGGCGTTTGTTCATCTGTCCCTAGGCGTTTGTTCATCTGTCCCTAGGCGTTTGTTCTTCTATCCTTAGGCGTTTATTCTTCTATCCCTAGGCGTTTGTTCATCTGTCCCTAGGCGTTTGTTCATCTGTCCCTAGGCGTTTGTTCTTCAGGTCCACGCGCCCAAACTCAGGGCCTGGAGCTCCTGGATTGGCTGCTACTTCACTTATGGATCATGGGCTGCTCGCTGCACGCCTTTCTTTCACCCGTCAGATCGTGCACCCACCCTGTGGCCTGGAGCTTCAGAGTTGACTGGATCCAGGAAGCATTGCCCATCTTGCTGCCTCAGATCGTTTTGGCTGCCGTCAGGGGTGTCCAACTGTAAACAGTGGGCAGCAGCATCGTAGTTCGCGCGCGTGTTGTACATGTAGAGCTTGTGCTCGTTGCGTGTGTGAGTATGTGTGGCCAAATATGTATCACGTGCGTCAGACATGTTGAACGTGTGCTTGTTGTGCATGTCTGTACATAGGTACATCAAGTATATGGTACTTGTCGGTACGTATGTGTGCTGGTGTGCATCTTGCTTTGTTCTGCCGTAGCTGCAAGATTGGCAAGTAGCTTTAATACTTTTGAAGCCTCTTCTTTACTTTGACATTGACCAAAACACACATGCATGCTCAAAACACCAACTTTCATACACTTTAGACTCGACACAGACACATTCACCCCAAACTTTCACGCAAACAACCACAACCACTCATAAACACATACACACACACAAACACACACGCACTCACGCATGCACATTCAAACTCATATACACACAGAGAAAGACATGCACACAAACCTCAAAGTCACAGTCAGAGCCGCCCTCCGCATCTTGGGCAGGCAGCAAGCTAGGCACGTCAGGCATGCCGTCCACATGGTGGCCATAGCCCACGTTTGGGCGCACATAGCCTGCCATCCCTGTGTCGTGAGTTTGTGTGTGTGTGTGTGTGTGTGTTTGTGTGTGTGTGTACGCGCTTGTGTGTGTGTGTGTCTGTGTGTTCCATGTGTACAATAACAGCTGTATGCGAGCATAATGAGCTAGACCCAGTATTTGCGCATTAAATCACCCCAGGAGCACGATTTTGTAGTGGAGATGGCTGCCACTCACAAACACTCGTTTGACAAAGCCTGATCTAAAAAAGATTGCATTCTTTTCACGAAGGGATCCCCCATAATCACGTGTTAGGGCCAGCCCAGCCTTGCGACACTCACACCCATCTTTGCATTCACTCTGATCTAGTTGCCCCCTTCTCCTTTGCCCGAATACAATGCAGTTTTGCTCAGTGCCCAAAGAACAAGCTGCTCCTGACACACGCACATACACACACATGCATACACACGCATACACAAGCACACACAAATATACACGCACACACAAGCACATACAAGCACACGCGCACACACAACCATCCTAACACGCACTGCATTCAGCATCCTGATTATGAGGTCACTCACTTGCAGAGGGGGGCTGGCCCCCACGTGAAGGGTTACTGGCCCCAGATCGCATGACGAGGGGGGCAGTGGACTCCTTGGTGGCCATGCGGCTGCCCCCTCCCTCCCTGCATTGAATCAAGCAGCAGACATAGTGGCTTGTTAAGGGTCAGATGGCTTGTTTTGGTGCCCATGCGGTGCCCCCTCCCTCCCTGCATTGATTCAAGCTGCAGGCACAGGGTTTGAGCTTGCTTCAATCAAAGAAGGGGCACATGGCTCGCCCTCATCACAAGGCGGCCACAGTTTGTGTGTATGTGCGTGTGTGTGTGTGTGTGTGTGTGCCATCCTCACTGCATGGGGCATCCACGTGTAGACACAGCGTCGTTTCAATAACAACTGGGGAAGGGAGGGGCCAGCTGCCCAGGCACGCAAACAAGCTGCCTGCCCCCTCCCTGCATCGCAGCCAAATCAGTGCACAGGTCGTGTGTAGGCAATGGACCGCACTCTGCCACCTCCAGCAGATCTAAGCAACAAGTGCCACTTTTGAGTGGTTATGAGTGGCATATTATGGCAATAGGGGGGTAGGGGCAATGCCCCCTCCCTCCCTGCCTGTCTCACATTCAAGTAACAAATGGAAATAAGGAAATTGCCTTGACATAAGTGACTGAGGGGAAAAGTTGGGTGTAAGCTTTCGTTGTGGGGAGCTCCTCCAAGTGCCCCAGGGGGCGCCTGCTCCCTGACGGTTGCTTCACGAGCGTTTGCTATTAAGGCATATGAACTGGATGTCTGATTGTGCCTGATTGCTTCATGCCTGTGCTTCTGTACAGCGGGTCAGTTGAGGGGTTGTTGGAATGCTTTGTGCGTGCAAGTACAAGCGGCCTGAGGAAGTGGTACCCCTCATTACAAACAGGAAAAACCACACGCACACACACATACACACACACACGGCAGGTTGGTGTTGTATCCAGAAGTTGAAAAGGAACGAATGGTACGTCCCTGCTGACATAAAGAAGCAGCACAACACGCACACACACCTAGCGAGTGACCGGTTCCTTCATTCTGACCATCTTACACGTTGATGTCACACACAGATTCTTTTTGCGTTTGAGCACCGGCAACACATGTGTGCTTGCTCACCTGCTCACCAGGTTGCACTGGTGCGAAAACTGGTGCGGAAAAAAAAACATTTTGGGGCACCAACAACACGTTCATAATTGCTCACCTGCTGACCAGCACTGTGGGGCTGGCGATGGGCGCGTCTGCGTTGGCACTCATCTGCTGCTGGTGGACACGGATGATGCGCTTGGCAAGGCGCCACACCTGAGTTCATAGTTTGTGTGAGTGTGTGAATTGAGTGGTGTGTTGTATGTGTCTTTGTGTGCATGTGTGTGTGCGTATGTTGGTGTTTGTGCGTGTAAGTTGAGTGGCATGCATGTATTCACGCATGCATTTGTGTGTGCCAACTGCTGGTGGCGAAACATCGAATGTTTGGCAAAGCGCTACACTTGACTTTTTAGAAAGGCGTGCACACGCTTATCAGCATCGTGCAGATACGCCAGTATGAATGAGACTGTGGACACCTTTGTTAAAGGACACAAGCAATTCATATATACACACTCTCACACACACAAGTACACAACACACACACCTCAGGCGAGCAAGAGGACATGGAAAGCTCAAACCGTAGGGCGTCAATCTCCCTCAGATACATATCTGCAGCCATCCAGCGCGCGAGGCACACCACGTGGTGTGTAACCTGTGTGTGTATGTGTGTGTGTGTGTGTGTGTGCGAATGTGAACGTGTGTGGAAGCGTTTGCGAGTGCATATGTGTTACTTTTAAGCCCTGGCAATCATGGCAAACAGCGCCATTCTCAAGAAGACTAAGCTTGTTCACTCAGCAATTCAGTTTAAGGCTGGACAGTGGAAAGGGGGTTTAGACCAAAATTTTGTTCTCACAACATTACAATATACAGATGCACGCACTTGTGCCGTGACATTGGGGTTGCCATCTCGGTCACCACCCATCCAGGATCCAAATCGAAAGGGGGTGGCGCTGAGGGGCAAATCCCGGCCTGTGTGCTTTTTGAGGGCACTACTCATTCGGCGCAGGTAGGAGGGGATGGCATTCCACAGCGACTGCTCTACGATGTGTAGGCCACCTTGCGCCTCTGTGTGTGTATGTGTGTATGCGTGTGTGTCCTTGTGTGTGTGCCCTTGTGTGTGTGTGTGTGTGTGTGTGTGTGTGTGTGCGCGCGTGTGTGTGCGTGTGTGTGTGAATGATTGTTTCCCTGCACAGGCTGCCTCGTCGCCTGTGTGTGTATATGTGACTGTGTGCATGCATGTGTCAGTGACATTGTCAAACTCCCTGCATGGGCCCTCCCCCTCCAGTAGATAGTGCCTACACGCACATACTAACTCCAACCACTTCATTTTTGGACCTGAAAGCTCTACCTCTTCCTTAACTACGCTAGTAAAAAAAGCAGGCCGGAAGGCTCAGTGGATTACTCGAAACTTGCAAATTTACAAATTAGTGTGAACACACGAAAACCCCAGCATTCACACACTCACACACACATACACAAACAAAAAACACGCACGCACACATATAACGTCATAACAAATGCACAAATATACACTCACAACCAAATACACACATGCACATATGCACTCACTACCAAACTCACTCACATTCGCAACTCAACTCACCGTCCAAGGGAGTGGGCTTCTGCCGCCTCAGCTCGTCGGTCTGCCATAAAGACGTGACCTCTCGCACCAAATCATCAATCATCGTGTCTCGCTCCTCCTTGGTCAGGTCAGGCCTGCAAACGTGCCCGCACATGCACATGTTCAGACAGGACGTGTTTGCCACAACCCTCATCCCACACTAAGGCATTCATCACGTATCTGAACCTTTAAATCAGGCCTGCAGGGATATACACATACATCCACAAGTGCTCACACACTCACACACACACACTCTCTCTCTCTCTCTCTCACACACACACACACACACGTGCACATATACACACGCACGCACACCTGTCGTTCTGGTGCAGCAGGGCAGCGATGCGCTGGTGTTTGTACTGCAGGGTGCGCCTGTTGACCTGCGTGGGGTGCGCCGTCAGCACCACCTCCACAGCCTGCAGGGCAGTCAACGAGGGTGGCTTTTGTATCAAGAGTCACAATGCGTCGCAATGGTGATTTGTGACCTTAGAACACTTGGCCGAGGTTTGCTATCAGCACATCAGCACCATATCCACACCTGCGGATCAGCAACGGTAGTAGGCCGCTACAGTAATAATGATCATGCTGCACACACTCATACACACGCATACATACACATGTGCAACCGTAGCTAGAAGCCCTGTTATCGGTGCGTTGTGAGGATGCACTGATGCATTGCAAGGAAGAGGAGCACCTTCAGTGCAAGAAGCTCCTTGTAGGGCGCGTACAAATCGAAGGGTCAGGGGAAGCTGGCCACCTCTGCGCGCCCACACTCCTATCAGGTAACACATACTTCCTCTTATACCAGCGTAGCGACATGCATTCTTATCTGCAAGATCACACACAGTCCTACATACGTAATAACTAGGGCGGAGGCTGTCACGCCACCAACGTGTCACTTCATTCATCACTAGGCTTTTAGAAGGATCAACATCATACCCTTTGAGTACTTCACCTCGCATCCTGATAAACACACACATGCTTACCTGCGGGGTGCCAGGCATTCTACCTCTGCGTAACCACACAAACATAAACACACACACACACGTGTGACAAAGCGCAGTCTCACCTGCGTTGTAACGGACTCGTACAGCTGGTCGGGAGTAACCCCCTGAGTGAGCAGCTTGCCAAAGGCCTCGTCACAGCTCTTGGAGCTCTTGCGCCCCTCCACCCTATTACGACGGAGCCTGCAGCGGATCGCACGCGCGGCGCACGCATTGATGAGTTGTTGTGAGGTTGTATGCGATAACCTAGTTTGCAAATCGAGCTGACGGTGCTGAGTAGTACCATCGCAGGATTTTAGTCATAGCTGCACCGCCCCTCCACCCTAATGTGGCCTGCGGCGGATTGCATGCACAGCGTGTATTATGCACGCGTGACAGCAAATTACACAGATGGTGCTGAGCGCAGTAGCCTAAGCACCACCGACACATTTTGCATTGCTACGCCAGCTGCTTGAAACCCACAGAATCAAGGGATACAGGGAGCGTAGTCGCTCACTTCTGAGACACAGCTACACGTATATGGCGTAGCGCTTGAGGAAGTATGCCCCTCTCTCCGTGAAATTCTACACCGCAAAGTTCAAGTGCACACCCACTAATGCCCCACCCTAGCCTGTCAAAATATCAAAATGCGCTGCCCGTGTGGATTTTGGGCATGCTACAGTTGTGTGCCCTAGCTTATCAAAACCAAAAACATGGCTCCTCTGGCCTGCCCAGCACCCACCTATGCTGGAGCTCGGCGATGCCACTGAGGTTGAGGTAGTGCCCAAAGGCACGCTGCGTGTGTCCAAATTCAAGTTTGGTGGTCAGTGCGTGGTAATCAACCGGTCAAGCACTTACTCTATTTGAGTTTGATGTACATGTGTTCAAACAGTATGTGCATGTTTGTGTGTTTGTGTGTATGTGTGTGACGCGTGTGTTATGTGTATGTATGTATGTATGTGACCGCATAGGTGTGAATGCGCGTGTGTACATGCTCGTCAAAATTGAATTGCATGCAGGGCAAAAGACGTTGATGAAAGCTGGGTACAGCCCTATACTCCCTGCCATCAAAACAATACTCTGGGACTAGATACGGTAACGTGCAGTTGAGCATGAAAACCCAAGAGGCAAAGTCTATTCTTAGGTGTTGCGTGCAGCCTTCCACACGCATTTACTCCTAAAGAGGTAGAGTCTCCTCAATGGGCATTGGATTCAGCCTTCCACACGCATGCACTCCTAAAGAAACTCACCACCAGAGGCAGTGCCTCCTCAATGGGCATTGCACTCAGCTCAACGCGCATGCGGTCCTGAATTAAGAGGGCTCCAGTGGGGTCGCCGCTCCGTTCTAGCATGGAGGCTGCATGCGCCATGGCTCTGTACACAGAAAGTACGCACACGTGTTTTTACAGCTGAGATGTGCCCGTTAATCAGGTGCTCATTGCTTAAGTGCAACTGAATCGTTCACCTGCATGAGCGTGTGTCCGTGCATGTGCGTGAGTGTATGTGTGTGTGTATGTGTGCGTGTGTGTGTGCGTGTGTATGCGTGTGTGTGTGTTTGCGTGTGTGTTTGTGTGTATTTATGTGTGTGTGCGCTTGTGCGTGTGCGTGTGCGTGTGTGTGTGTGTGTGTGTGTGTGTGTGTGTGTGTGTGTGTGTGTGCGAGAGAGAGTGAGTGTGTGCGCGTGTGTGTGTGTGTGTGCGCATATGCACGTGTGAGCGCATGTTAGTGTGTCTTGCATTTGTGCGACAGGATACTCATACGCTCATATCGATCTATGTATGAATGCTCTGGCCGCCACCCCTCCACTCCTTCCCTCTTACCTGATTTTGTTGAGCCTGTCAAAACCTTCCTGGCCAACTTCCAGCTGCAAGCAGTTGCAATGGATGAATTGATTTAGGATACACGCACGCAAGAAAGCACGGATGCGCGTGCACTTGCAAGAGCAGGAACCCAAACCTCCCATTGCTCACCGTGAGTGCATCATCCAGGATGGTGCCCAGCTGCAAGGATGGCAAGGAGAGGTACAGGGGGCGAGTGAGAGGTTTTGGAGTAGTGAGTGGTTTGGAACTAGGGCTAAACCAAACAGAATATCCTTGTGCAGGCACGCGTGCTGCCACCAATATACATGACATGCACACACTCTACAAAACATCCATCGGTGTTTTGTAGGGACTCCTCCGTCATATGATCGAAATTGTTGCCCTGCAAGCCGCTCGCACACCAACACACCAGCTGGCAGTCATCCTCTAGGGGCTGCAGGTTAAAATCATCGGCCTGCGAGAAGCAGCGAGCAGCAAGAACGTCAGCCGAATGCCATCGTCACCGGCACAGACACGAAGCGGCGGATGCGGAAATAGGCACGGTAATTTTGTCGGATTTGCTACACGCATACATGGTGCATGTCCTCTCCCGCATCTCCCATGTTGCTAGTCTCCGGGTTTGGTTCGACTAGTAATGTTTAATCCAAAAATTCCTTTTTGTTTTAATTTGATAAAAAGTATCATCGAGTCCAAATTAGTTAAAACCAGGGCCCCCAACATGGACTTTTCTCCGATGTCTGCAGATGCTCGCAAGGTATCACACACACAGAGAGACGCGTACAACACAACACACACACACGCACACACACACGCACACACACACACACACACACACACACACACACACACACACACACACACACACACACACACACACACACACACACACACAGACACACAAACACACACACACACACACAGAGACGCACACATACACACACGCACACACACATACACACACACATACACACACACATACACACACACATACACACTCCATACTCATGCACACAAATACACACGCATGTACAGGCACACACATGCATTCACAAGCACTTGCAAAGTTACCAAAAACATAAGCATGCGCAGGCGTGTAGCGTCAGTTGTACGATGCATGTATATGCACCCGCAAAAGACTATGTGCATGCACCGAAAGATGTAATTCCACACGCGCACATGACAGCATATTAGACACTCGTGAAAGTGTTTTTATACGCATGTCGAGCACATTCCAGCACTTTGACTGAATCAAAACACACAGGAGGATGCAGTGGGAACCAACAAGCACGGCATGCAGGCAGGGATGTTCACACGAGAGCAAACTGGGGATGCCAGGTGCGTAGCGCAAATCCCCTAACACATACAATTGCATGCAGAACACATGCACACACAAAGACACACACTCATACTTACACACACACACACTTACACACACACACACACTTACACACACACACGCACAGGGGCGACTCGATGGTGGCCAAGCACCAGAACGCTCTTCAAGCTCAAAAGGAAGACCACGCCATGGACACCATGGTCGTGATGCTCCCTCAGTTAGGGCCAACGGTGAAGGCCATGGCTTTGAAAGAGGCGGGCTTCAGTGTTGATGACGCCGCCCACATGCTGCAGATGTTCCAATCGCAGAACTCGGAGCGCCTTGTTGCCATACAGAGGGTGTGTGTGTGAGAGTGTGTGTGTGTCCATGACCACGTGGATGATGTGATGCTGAGTCATTTGTGCGGCGCGCACACGCGCACACACACACACACAGTTCCTGTCATGAGCACGCGAGGGGTGGGGTGGGGTGTTTACGCACAGTTCAGAGGAAGCGTAAAAAGAGGATGTCAGCCCATAAGAGCAGCTAGGAGGGTGTTGTTTGTTTCATTCAGTATCTCCGAGTTGAGCAAATAGTGCTTTGGTAAGCACGAAAGACCTGAGACACACGTGCATGACAGTCAATTTGCATCAGATATAAACCTGGTAATAACATGCTTTCAAGAAGGTACACATATGCACACTCTTACAGAAACGAGATGAGCTGAGGGCAGCGGAGAGCAATGCCATCAAGGAGGCCCAGGAGGAGAGGCACGTGGCTGCGGAGCACGACAGCGACGAGGCATCCAGCAGTAGCAGCAGCAGCAGCAGTAGCGGTAGTGACAGTGACAGTGAAAGCGACCAAGATACGAGAAAGGTAGGGGAAGGGACGCGCATTGCGTGTGTGTGTTTGTGCGTGTTTGTGTCTGTGTGTGTGTGTATGTGTAGCTGTGCATGTGTGTGCAAGTGTAACAGGAAGGTGAGGGGGGCTGCACTGCTTGCAAGTGTTTGGGGGCGGGTGTGGGTGTGATGCTCACTTGGGTGTATGCTATACGGGGGTCTATGGGTGATTGTCAGCATCTTTTGTGCCCTCGGTGGTTTGAAAGTCAAGAGATGCAAGACTGTTGTACCTCTGACAAGCGGCCTTATAAGTTGTGCTTAAAATACATAATATCAATCGTCCCTCCTCCTCCTCCTCCTCCTCCTCCTCCTCCTCGTCCTCCTCCTCCTCCTCCTCCTCCTCCTCC
>Ga0307963_1000529_pt1 | contig 25887 bp, 37 predicted proteins | sample OrgLakmetagen594_FD_201829 | JGI IMG/M metagenome (GOLD analysis project Ga0307963, IMG submission 201829) | Saline water microbial communities from Organic Lake, Antarctica - #594 | ecosystem: Environmental > Aquatic > Non-marine Saline and Alkaline > Saline | place: Antarctica: Organic Lake... | reverse complement strand
GGTGAAGATCGCGGCTAACGGCATTGTTAGCGTTGAGACCACTCACAGGGTTAAGCATATGTGGCCAGTCACGGTCACTAACCGTCACGGATTCACGGTTGATGCCCTGGTAGCGTGTTTCGAATCTGCTTGCGACGAAAGAGGAATGACGCACCTCAACAAGTCAAAAGAAGGTCTTTTGTTGAGTGACGAAGTCCCGTACATCCTTGTCTATAACGATTGGGAAGTTCAGGATAAACTCTCACTTTTTGACCATCTGGCTATGCTGTGGCGGGCTGAATCTTCACCAGAAGACAACATCGCTCGATACAATGAGCAGTGTGGTGAAAGGCTCAACCCAAAACTGTTTAAGCCAGCTTTAGACTGATTGTTGGCGCTTTGATTAACCCCCTTTACCATCCGGTTCTGGGGGTTTTCTTTTGTGTTACAAGCTTGGTTGTCTCCATTACATGATTCGCTAACGGAGCAAGACTGGCTTCTCCCGCTAACGCCTGCCTGATCGAACGTGGCGTGAAGAACTGCAACGTCACGGTGTCCAGATTCACACAGCCATTCTCATCCAAATTTTGCCACTTTGTCTTCCGGCTTTCCAGATCGCATGTCGGTGTACGTGTCACCGTTAGCGACGTAACGCACCAACCACTCAACGTTGTCGACCCGTGGATCATTTATCTTCAAATAGCGATTTGGCATAGCTTAAACTCCTCTTTGCGTTAGAAACTCGCTGAGTGCTACGGCGTGAGGAGAATTGAAGCCAGTTGGACGAACGTTGGGAATAGCGGGAAGGTAGGCGCCTATTTCAGTTTCCCTTGGAGCCTCTGGTCTAATTAAAACGACTGTATCTCAGCGTGTACGAGAATCTTTTTAAAGTCGGGGTGGTCGGGGAGAAGCACGACATTCCGCTCGCCCGGTATTGCAGCGCTGGGCAGTGACAAACCCAGAGACTGGCCCGAACGCATCCATTCGTCACCGATCTCCTGGAGGGCATAATTGAACGGTTCGTCCCAGTCATCCGGAAGCACAGCGTCGTCCAGCACCATCACCAACTCCTCAGGCACGTCGACCTGGATATACCGATATTGGTTGAGCAACTGTTTTGACCGGGCATGCACAAGGATTTCAAACGCTGCGAGGGACAGGCTTTCGGAGAGGTATACAACCCGGTGCCCAGGGCTATTCCAGCGCCCGCCATGCAGGAACGCGCCTTCACCGTTCAGCATTTCCTCAGGGGTATTGGCGTACTCCGGGTCACATAAGCGCACAAGGTGGATCGAACTCATGAAGGAATGCCGTGCCTAATCCTTCCTATCAGCGTTTCAACCTCGTGGGCTCCGAATTCCGTTTTGGCATGATCAAGCGGTGTATCACCCTTGAACGCATAGGCCGGGCTTTTAAGCCAACGCAAAGCTTCATCGCGATCGCCGTGGAACATGTTGGTGGCCAGCGCCAGCAAGCGGGTGTAACGGTAGACTCGATCGGTTTCCGTCGAGGTCAGCCTGGCGTTCTTCTTTGTCCTTCGAGAGTAGGTGGCCAGAGAAATGTCCAAAATCTCAAGCATGTTGCTTTTTGGGATCTCGAAGAAAGACATCAGGCGTTTGAGGCTTTCACTTGGCGCCCCCTGCTCAATTACATCGCTGAGACTGGTTGTGGCACGCTGAGCAATCCCAGTCACATGGATAAACATTCTCTCCGGCGTGTTGGCCTCTTGAGCCTGAGCAATTCCCGGCCGGAATACACGAGCTTCTCGCTCCCGAGACTCCTCAATCCCCCTATGAATGTCATCTCTGCTTATCATTTGATACACCACTTTTTATCACTTGATATTAAATTGTAGGCTTTTGCCGCTACCTCCGCCAGCCCTTCTGAGCCCTATATGAATTGTTGTCAGACCGTAAGGGAATTGAGTTCATTTGAGAGAAGGAAAGGATTATGAGTTCTATCGGTCGCACTACATCAGAAGCGCTTCGGCTGGCGGGCTGGGTTGAAACACCGGAAGTTCCTGAAGAAGCCTTTCAACGCATGAGCGCAGAAGCTCCGCCAGCGATGAAGTTTCATGACTTCATGCACACTCAGGTCGCTGAGCTTTACTTCGTCTTCCATCATCCGGAATCAGACCGGTACCTAAATCCAGCCCTCCCAGCGAGGGCTTTTTTTGTTCCCGCAATACCCTGAGCCTTTTTAATTCTCCTTTACCCGTACCAGTTGCGAGTTCAATCAATCAAAGGAGTTTTAATATGGGTTTTTTCAGCTGGAAAACGAGCGACACTGACGAGTCGATCGCAAACGCTCATTCAAACCGCCAATGCCGACCGGTTTACATGCTTCAGCCGAACGGTAAGAAGACCATCGAAGAGCCTGAATACGAAGGTTACGGTGTTTTCTCTGGAGTCGATGTTCACGACTGGCTGGCAAGGACCAACGCTCACGCGTTTGGATTCGATCCCAACGCTATGTCGATGGAGCAAGTGCGCTTTATCGGTATCAAGATGGAAGTTGGCAATGTTTGTCAGGACACCGAAACTGGTGAGTACTGGCATATATTTGGCGATGGTCGGATTCTGGTGCCAGGTAATTTCTTTAGCGGCCGATGGAATGAAGTGATCCCGGAGCTTGGCGCTTCAGGGAACGAACTGGTCGAATCTGGACGTCTTGCGAAACGAGACATCTCTGAGGTTGTCACTATCCCGTATCCGTTAAAGTTCAGCTTTGATCCTGATGCGAAGTACGAAGACCTTCCTGCTGCGAAGAATTGTCCTGACCAAGGTTTTTTCTATGAAGAAGCCGAGGAAGAGGACGATGACTGAAACTGGGAATAATTTTTCTCAGAATGAATAGCCCTCCATGCGAGGGCTTTTTTGTGCCTGCAGAGAACCACCAAACGAGGAAGGTTGATTATGTCGAGTGTAAGCGTGATGCATGGAAAGAATGTAACGTCGATTCGGGCAAGAGGGCAGGCCGCTCAAAACCTCTTCGACGCCATGACTGGCGGCATCCAAAAATCACAGAAGGGTGTCGAAGGTGGTAACTGCAACCGAACAGCGTGCCAGGCCCCCGGCGCGACTTTCTATAACGCCTCCACCATGAAGTGGTATTGCCCAAAGTGTTACGAAAAAATCAACGATGCGAACCCAGGGCTTTGCGTGGAACGATAGTATTGGCGTAAAGAGCTGGCTTGCAGCGGTCGATCTTCCCGATTTTCTTCAGTTGCGTGCTACTGAAGACCGGGTTCGATATCCACTCAGCGGTTGAGGCTGGGAAAGCACCCCTGAGCGTTATTATCCCCGCCGCTCCCTTCATTATAATTGGCTATCTCGCGCTTCATTGCTTGGGAAAGACCTTTGGTCAGATCTCTTCTGACAATGATCCGGATCGTCGGCCCAATACTGGCTCGATGGCCGAGGGAGTTTTCATTACGGCTGAGCAACACAACGAACACATCAAAACTTTTGGACCCAAAGGGCCGAAAGCTCCAGCACACAAGGCCACGCCTTAATTTCTTGCGCCCCGTAAGTCAGGTGTCATTGTTATTTTAGGGGGTGTAATGGGTATTCACTGGGCAGGCCCGAATCTTCCGCCGATTAATCTGTGGTCGGCGCCTGAGAACCCTTCCTTGTCGAAGGCTAAAGCAGAGACCATTCAGCAATCTCTGGATCGTTTGGGGTTTGACAGTCAGTGGGTCCAAAATCCACGTGGCAGCAGTCGCGGACTGATTATCCACGATCGCCGGGCGAACTCGACCCGAGGCCAGCTTCTGTCAGCCACCCAAGCACTGGACCTTATTGACCGGAAAGACGGGCAAAGTCATGGATAAACGTCCCCAGATCGTAAGTCTTGATATGTTCCAGTCAGACTCACCTTGCGTGAGCCTTTGCAAGCTGGAAGAAGGGGTATGCGTTGGTTGCGGCCGCACCGGACGCGACGTGGGTAGCTGGCAGGTGCTCTCGGACAAAGAAAAAGCTATGGTCAATCAAGCTGCCAAGGCTCGTTTGTCGCTTATCTCTCGACCTGTTGCGAACTCGGAAAACCAGATAGGGCACTCTAAATAATGCACGTTCCCGAAGACTATGAAATTCAGCTTGATGCCCTGAAACGAAGGATATGGATCAATGGCCCCGACGGATCCAATGTCGCCCGCTTTGATAATCGGTTCGGCATGGACATCCATAGAAGTGTCACAGAGCAAATGAATGGCGCCCCTCAGTGCCTCCACTGCACTCACAAAAAGCCTACGGTCGTGGAGTGGGATGATTTCAGGCGCAAGGTTGAGCACTACTTCGGCGTGGCGGTGCCGTTCTACTCCGTGGACATCCTATCTTAGCGTTCCAGTGCTCCGGCGCTCTCGCCCCAACTTTACTGTTGCCGTAAGCGCATCGTCGATGAACTGGTTCACGACGCAGAGTTCAATTACGGAGAGCAGTTATGTCCAATGAAGCAAAAACGCCTTTCAAAGCAGTTCAGGAAGAGAAAACGGATCGGATGTACATTGAGGTAGAAGGCCTCGGTACCGTTCGCCTGAATCGAACCGACGAAGGCTTGATCGTTGATGTCTGGAACAGTGACGACACAGAAGTTGTCGACACGATGGCTTTGGAATGCAACGATTTTCTCTGACCCATCCTTTGATGGAACGAGTGTCTGAATTAAGCATCCGTTCGCGGGTGCTTTTTTACTTGGCCGGTTTAAATAGGCTCTATTCGACAGCCCATATCTAAAAGGCTTCAAGATCCCCTGAATTATCTCATTTCCGTAAGAACCTCATACCTATTTAAACGATCACCCCCTGGGGGATGTATGAGTTCAATTTCGGCGGCGACGAGTCAGGTTTTTGTTTCCTACCGACTGCGCAACAACACAATGGCAGACCTCATGGAAGCGGTTATCGAAGTTCCTTCGGCCACGGCGCCTCAAGACATTATTGGCTTCATCAAACAGACGATTCGCCCAAAACAAATGCCCGATCCATCTGACGGCTATCGTGGACAGGACCCAAGCGAAGTCCAAATCACCAATATGGTAAATCTAAGCACGTTGCTACGACCGTTATTCACCAGTCCCAGCCTGACAACGGGTCTAGCAGGTCACTTCATCCACGAATGGTGAAAAACGGTTAGTAACGATGACGAAACCTGAATCGATCGACACAAGTAAGCGGATAAAGGCACTGCTTGACGTCCTGAAAGGTGGTCAATTCGATTACGCCGACGAAAAAAAGTGCCAGAGCCTGATGAACGACTACCTGGCCAAGGTAGGATTACCGTTTGAGCGTGAGTTTCAGGTTTCAGGCGGCATCATTGATTTTTTCCTTCCCCGTTCCGGCCTGGGTATCGAGGTGAAAGCCGGGAAGAACTGGAGCCGCAGAGAAGTGTTCCGCCAGTGTGAACGTTACTGCAACGATGACCGAATACGGGGGTTGGTGCTTGCAACCGGGCGAAGCCAGGCGCTCCCCGAAACGATCAACGACAAACCTGTGCGGGTATTGGCCCTGGGAGAGGCTTTTCTATGACAGCCGCCATGCGTACCTATGGCCGGGTTTCCTACGACCTGAAACACGATCAGTGGCGCATCGAAGAGGTGGAGCCGCACGTCGCCATTCGCCTGAAACAGCTATTTCCTCGAATTCCCAAGGAAAAGAGCGCCCCGTTCAGACTCCAGGGCACTTCCGACATGGCGGCAGACCTTGAATGGTTCATGACCCGCTACCCCATGGATTTGTCCAAGGCAGACCGGAAGCGCCTGCGAAGCCAGTCCAAGCAATTCTTTGACGATCAGGCGGAAGCGGAGCGCATCCTCACCCCCAAGGCGAAACCTCTACACAGGGGCGGTCTCCTGCCGGGGCAGGTCCAGCGTGACTATCAGGCGGTGGCCACCAATCTGGTGGAGCAGGTGCGCTCGCTGATGCTCATCGACGACATTGGTCTGGGCAAGACGTATGAAGGGCTCGCAGTCGGACTTATCCCTGGATCGCTCCCGATGGTAGTCGTGGTTGAGCCACACCTGCAGAAGCAGTGGGAAGAGAAAGCCAAAAGTTACATCGATCTGCGGGTCCACTCCGTAAAGGGCACCAAGCCCTATAACCTGCCTGACGACGCTGACATTTTCATTGTAAAGTACACCCAGCTGTCGGGATGGGTTGATGTCCTCTCTCAGGGCTGGGTCAAAGCCATTGTGTTCGATGAAGTGCAGCAGCTCAGGCGCGGTACCGAATCCGCCAAAGGCACCGCTGCAGCGGCTATCTGCAACAACGTGGAAATCCGGGTCGGGATGACCGCCACCACGATTTATAACTATGGCATTGAGATATTCAACATTGCCGATATGATCAGGCCGGGCTGCCTGGGCACGCGATCGGAGTTTATCCGGGAGTGGTGCACGACCGACAACGCAGGCAAGGGCATTGTGAAAGACCCGTCCGCCCTCGGAATGTACCTTCGAGAGATTCACATGGTCCTGCGCCGATCCAAGGCCGACGTTGGGCAAGAAGCTCGCCAGCTTAAACCGGACCTGCAGTGGGTTGAGCCCAATCAGAAGATGGTTGAGGACAGCGAGGATCTGGCGGCTTCTCTCGCCATGACAGCTCTAACTGGTGATTTCAAATCCGCTGGCGCTGCTTCCCGCGACTTCGACATGAAGATGCGCGAAATGACAGGGATCGCCAAAGCTCGTTCGGTGGCTGCATACGTCAAGATGGTGGTGGAGTCCGGACAAAAAGTCTTGCTGTTTGGCTGGCACCGGGAGGTTTACCGAATATGGGCGGAAGAGCTGGCGGACCTGAATGTGTCCTGGTACACCGGTTCCGAAAGCCCTGCCCAGAAGGCCCAGAGCAAAGAAGACTTCATCAATGGTGATGCTCAGGTACTGGTGATGTCGCTCCGCTCCGGCGCCGGTACCGATGGCATCCAGCATTGCTGCTCAACCGTTATTTTCGGGGAGCTGGACTGGTCGCCCCAGATCCACAAACAGTGCGTTGGTAGACTGGACAGGGACGGCCAACTGGAAGAAGTGTTTGTGATCTACGTGGTGACCAACTATGGCTCAGATCCTGTCATTATCGACATGCAAGGTCTTAAGAGCGGTCAGAACCAGGGCATTGCCGACCCCGGCAAAGACGAGGGAAGTCATCAACAGGCCCCTGATCGTATCAAGACATTGGCCAAATCTTACCTGAAGTCCCAGGGCTACAAAGTCCCAGCCCGTCCGGAGAACGTCGCATCCGTGGGGGAGCAGGTCGCTTTACTTTGACGCCTTCCAACACCACGCGGGGCCGTCGTTCGATATCAAATGTAATCGTATGGGAGCAGGTTGTGAGCAATATGAGTAAGGAGTTGTGGTGTGATAATAGAGTTGGTAACACCGTAAAAAAGTTGGTAACTAAGGAATAGAGAATTATGGAAATTAAAACTCAAAACGAAGCTCACCCTGATGATTTGGCGGTAGACCGGTTTGCCGCTGCTATGAAAGCCAGGCTTGCCAAGAGCCGCAAAAAAGGCCGGGGTGGGTGGAGCGATAGAGCCCAATGTAGCGGAGAACATTTGGCTGATCTTCTGATCGAACACCTGGCGAAAGGGAACGATGGCACGTTTGAAGATGTAGCTAATTTCGCGATGATGCTGCACCAGCGCAACGAAAGCACTGATATTTTAGCTCAAAAGATTGGTGAAAATGATCGGTATGTTCAAGAGCTTGAGCATAGCTACGAACAGCTTAATCTATGGTTAGTGGGCATTCTGGCAGAGTATGAAAGTACAGGTCACGCCGGGCTCACTATTAACGAGGTACGTCAGCATTACAGCAAAATTCGCAAGTCCACCCAGAAATCCCACAAAGACGACATTCTTCCAGAGGATCTTCAAAGAGAGTTCGGTGTCAAGACAGGTGCAGAGCTGACTGCGTTTTTGGAGGATCAAGAATCGCGGTACGAAGAGGAAGACCCGGATGACGACGAAATTATTTGGTAACGATGTAAAAATTTCATTCGTGGGTGGCGCGTCGAAGACAACGCATAACGGAAAAGAGTAGTGCTAAGTTACCAACTTTATTAGTACGGATTTCAGGTTTTCCGGGACCTAAATAGCGATTTTTGCCAAAAGTTACCAACTTTATTATTTATTTTGGAATTTACAGTACGGAAAATGCGGGACTATAACGGCGTTTTGTTACCAACTTTATTAAGAGCCTACAACAGAGCTAAAAATGCTCGTTACAATATTGGTATTTGTGAGCAACTAGCTCTTCAGTTGGACGCAAAACCGACGTCAGAGAAAACGAAAAATTTCGAGAAGCTCAACCTCATAGTTGTTGCACAAGCTCCGTCTCCTGAGCAACAACAGGATAGGCCTGTTCATATCCAAATACTTGTGCCTCATGAGAGCAACAAGGGATACCATTTGAGAATTGGTATCGATGAACTACTGGCTGGTTTTGCTACAGCCCAGCCATCCGTTGAGGCTGAAGATCAGGCTTGGCCGAAACTACGTAAGCAAATGCGCCAAGCAGAAAGTGATGAAAGTAACGAACAGAATGATTAAGGGGTGCACACGATCATGAGATCTGGAATCCAAGGCTTCCAGTCACTGCGGCTACAGCAACTTCGCGCTAGTTTGGCAATGACTCAGGCTGAACTTGCCGACCTCATTCAATGCGCTAAAGGTAACATCTCTAAATGGGAACAGGGCAGAAGTAGCCCAGAAATCAGTAGTTTTCAAAAAATTTGTAAAGTCTTCGGGGTATCTGAAACGTGGCTTCTGGAAGCACCGATAGCTAGTCGCGAAACGCAACCCAGCTTCTTTAGAGCGCAAAACCAGACTCCAAAAGCTTCAAGAGAGGTTGCCAGAACTCGATTGGATTGGGCTGAGGAGATTTCTTACAAATTACAGGAAAGCCTAGAATTTCCAGTTGTCAATGTGCCGGAGCACAAAGGTGACTTCAAAGCGCTGACGGACTATGAGATAGAGAATTTAGCTACCGAATGCCGCCAACTTTGGAAGCTCGGTCAGTCACCTGTTGATAATTTGATCAACGCCATGGAAAGCAATGGCATCGTAGTCACTCGTGGTAGCTTGGGTTTTGCTAAAATGGATGGAGTATCACGCTGGTCACAGGCGGATGCACGTCCTTATACATTTCTTTGTATGGATAAAGCTAATGGCTTTAGAACGCGATTTGACTCTGCGCACGAGCTAGGTCATATAGTGCTTCATAAAGCAGTTACTGATGTAGACTACCAGAAACACTACCATCTATTAGAAAAGCAGGCACACCGCTTTGCTAGTGCTATTTTATTACCTGCGGCCTCATTTTCTCGGGATGTGCATTACCCAACCCTGGAAACCTTTCTGATACTCAAACCAAAATGGAAGGCATCTGCTGCAGCGATGATTCGCCGCTGTCAGGATTTGGAAATCATAGGTGAGGATACGGCCTTACGGTTGTGGAAAGCTCGTTCGGCCCGCGGGTGGGTACAACGTGAACCACTTGACGAAACGTTAGTGCCTGAAGAGCCTAAATTGCTTGAGCGTAGCGTCAAAATGTTGGTTGAGAATAAAATCTTGGCGAAAAATACCTTACGCCAAGTCTTGGGAATGCCTGCGAGTATTATAGAAGAGCTTTGTAATCTCCCTAAAGGCTATTTTGAGCAAGATAACACTGGCAACGTTATTGAACTGCGCTTGAGATCGAGCGCTCAGCAACGCTCGAACTCGCAACACAGTAGCGGTGGTCAAGTGATTCCTCTCGCGCGAAAATAGGACGGAACGGGTTTGGATGCTTGCCTTGGGGATGTAGCTTAGCGTGAAAAAAGTGAAAAGTTACCATCTTTATTAGCATGAAAAACACACCGGAAGGGAGGGTGGTACCTTTCAGTTACCAACTTTATTTTTTTATGTGGGCGAAGGCGCCCGCATAAATGGGCGCTAGGGCGACGTTTTGTTACCAACTTTATTACGATCCCACACGAAACTGAGAAATGTCCGCAATGCGGAACCATGGACCAGTTCTATCTTGTCGAATGATCACCAGCCCTCTTCTGAGGGCTTTTTTTTTGCTTCAAAACTCTTCCTTTAAAGCCTTTCCCATCTTTTTAATTTCGTACGCGCCGTATGGGTTTTAACACTCCCGTTATTAGGTGCTCGCAATGGCTATAAAACACTACGTTCTGGATACTAACGTTCTGCTTCACGACCCCAGCTGCGTTCTGGGTTTCGATGACAACACAATTGTCATCTCCCCGGTGGTTCTTGAAGAACTGGACGCCATCAAATCTCAGTCCAGAATGGTTTCTCCGGATGCTCGCCAGGCTATCCGGATGCTTGAATCCATTGTGGAGGGTTCTGACCCGAAGCTTCTGGGATCAAAAGGCGTAGAGCGCAATGAAGTTGGCGGTCGACTAATGATCCCGGCACTGAAAGCAGGCCTTGATCTGGTTGAGGGCGTAAGGGCGGCTAATAACGACCAGCGAATCATTCGTGATGCCTTACTGCTGAGAACGGCCTCTGGGTCTTCTGAAGAGTGCATGGCGAAGTTGGCCGGTGAAGCAGACAAGGCCCCGGCACCGGACGATTTGGAAACCATTTTCGTCTCCAGAGATCTAAATGCCCGATTGATGGCCCGAGCACACGGCCTGCTGGCGGAAGACTTCAAAGGGGCCCAGGTTAAGGCCGACAACGAAGAGATCCCATCCGGCGTCATTGAAGTCGACCGAGAGCTTATCGACGTCCACCTGCTGACCTGCGATAACGTTCACTATCGCTTCAATCGAAAGGATCTGGAAGCTGACCTCGGTTTAAGCATTCACCCGCACCTGATGATCGCGATCAATGATGCAGAATTCTTTCGAGTCACCAGCGTAACGGACGCTGAAGTCGTCTGCATGCATCGGAACATGGGGACCGTTCAGTCGCCGTTTGACCTGCAGCCAAAGAACCTGCGCCAGGCCATGGCGATCGATGTCACGATGGATGAGGAAGTTCCGTTGGTCATCCTGACCGGGGGTGCTGGCTCCGGCAAGACCCTTCTCAGTCTGGCGATGGGCATGGAGAAAATGATGGCAGGGGCTGATCCCCGGAACCGGCCGTACCAGCGAATCATCGTTGCACGTTCAAGTGACGGACTGGATGACGACATTGGAGCTCTTCCTGGAACGGAGGAAGAGAAGGTAAAACCCTGGCTGGGAGGTATTCAGGACAACCTTGAAGTCCTTCTGGGGGATGCGGATCCCAATTACGGCTCTGTCGCTTATGCGGAGCAGTATATTCAGTATAAGTCAATCAACTACATGCGAGGGCGTAGCTTTCAGAATACGTTGCTCATCATTGACGAAGGGCAGAATCTCACCCCTCTTCAGATGAAAACGCTGGTAACGCGGGTGGGGCAGGGATCGAAGATGATTGTGCTCGGGGACCTCACCCAAATCGACAACCCGTACCTTTCCGCTTATTCGTCAGGGCTCACCCACGTTATCGACAGCTTCCAAGACAGCAGCATCTCAGCGCATATAAAGCTGATGGGCTCACCCCGCTCGGCTCTGGCTGCCGAAGGCGCCGAACGCCTTTAAGGCAAGTGCCCTGGTAACCACTAAAGGCTCCACTGCTATATGGCTTTGGAGCCTTCTTTTTGGCTTCAACGATTTCAAGCTCCCAATAAAAAACCCCTCAGTGAGGGGTTTGTCAGTTAGGCGGACTCGTAATAGTCATTGTCTTCGAGAGCACTGGTTTTGAGATAATCCCAGTGTCGAATCAATGCTTCGTCACCTTTCGCGTTGTCCTCAATCGGAAGCGCCTGGTAATAGCTATCACCGAGCTCCTCGGGCACCACTCGGTTCAGTGCATCTGTGGTGAATTCCACATAGCGACCTGTCGAGCGGTATCCGGAAAAGCTGATCGTCGGTAGCCGTTCAACTTTGGTCTCTCCGGACTCTTCGAAGATTTTAATGACCAACTGCTCCTGAGAGCGGGCGGGTTCCTCACGACGTGTGCCGTATGGAAACCCTGCTGACGCCCAGGCCATTATATGGGCGATTTGCTCCGGATGGAGGTTCAGTGGGAAGCGGTTGTAAGCCAACTGAGGTTTCAGCTGCTTTTTCTGCTTAATCTGGGCAGATCCAACCGGACACCACTGTTGCAGTTCAGGGGCATTACGCAGCCGAATTGCAATTTCTACCGTAGGGTAGTCCTCTTCAGCTACACGCGTCTCAGCTTTGCCGTTGTTCTGGACAATGTATTCGTTGCCAACTTGCACCCGACGTGCGAGCCATTCAACGTGCTTGTCCCGAGAATCGTCAAGAATGAGGTAACGGTCCATAAGTAACTCCTTTGCGTGGTTTGTTTAACTCGAAGAAGCTACGGAGGTACCGGTTTTAGAGAAGACCACGTCACCAGACTGCGTACTGTCTGCCAGATGCGAATTCCCTCTACCGGGCAGGCGATCGGCTCCAGCCCAATTCTTCCCGTACCGTAAGTCTATTAAGTTCAATTTCAGGAGTATCCGGTAATGACGCAATACATTGATCTAAACAAAAGAATCATTAACGACGGCGTTTGGACGACCAACAAGCGAACGGGCAAATCCTGCAAAACCATCATAAACGCGACGATGACATACGACGTTGGGGCGGGAATTTGCCCACTGGACACAACCCGCAAGAGTTTTTACAAGCAGGCAATCGCGGAGTTAATTGGTTATCTGCGTGGCTATAGCAGTGCGGCGGACTTTCGGAAGATCGGTTGTAAAACTTGGGACGCCAACGCGAACGAGAATGAAAGCTGGCTCAAGAACCCTGCGCGAAAAGGCGAGGACGATATGGGGCGGGTATACGGCGCCGTCGCCCGCGCATGGCCACGCCCCGACGGTCCTCCAATCGACCTGTTGAAAGGCATCGTTGATGATCTGTCACAGGGGATCGACGATCGCGGCGAAATCCTGAGTTTTTATAACCCTGGGGAGTTTCATCTTGGGTGCCTGCGGCCTTGCATGTACAGCCATCAGTTCTCACTGCTTGGTGACCAGCTATTCCTGACGAGCACCCAGCGATCCATGGATGTTCCTCTCGGGGGTAATTTCAATCAGGTTCAGGTTTACACCCTGCTGGCACTGATGGCTCAGATCACCGGGAACAAGCCCGCCACGGCCGCGCACCACGTCGTCAACGCGCACATATACGAAGACCAGTACGAGACGATGCGTGATGTCCAGGTAAAGCGTGAGCCATTCGCCGCGCCGACGTTGCATATCAACCCGGACATCAAGTCGCTTGAAGACATTGAGACCTGGGTGACGACTGATGATTTCCAGGTTGAGGGGTATGAGCATCACTCGGCGATCAAGTATCCGTTTTCAGCTTAGAGAAGACTTTCCTTTCAGCAGCGGGGTTGCAACCGGGCAGCCCCAGTCACGCTTTCAATCATTCCAGCTATTCTAATTTCGCACTACCCGTAAACTTCTTGAGTTAAATCAACTGGAGAAGAGTTATGCCATCACTAAAGCAATTGATTGAAGCAAAGGGTCTCGACAGCCTGGATTTGGACAGTCTTGTTCATGACACCGCCAGCAAAGTCGCCTCGCGTATAAACAACGAAGGGCTCTCTGAGCAACTGGAGTTTCTGGAGAAGGAGCTTTCCGAAGCTGACATTCTGGAAGAACTGTCTTTGCCTCGCCCTTTCAAAGTTGAATACTTTGAAGACGAAGGCGACAAGGAGTTCATGGTTGGATTCGTCATTTCCGACGATACGGACTCAGCTGAAGATAAAGTCACAGCTGAGTTCCCCGGCTGCATCATCAAAGATGTCTGGTCTGCCAATCTCTCCGATATTCCTCCTGAATCGAAATCCTTTTCTAAATAATGAATAAGCCCTCTCCTGAGGGCTTTTTTGTGCGTATTCGGTCCTGAATAACCCGAGCCAATTTCTCCTATACCGTAAGTAATGCAGACCAATTATTTGCCTGATTCGGCGACCGAGGAGAACGACTATGAAAATCAAAATGCCAGTTCTAGAGCTCAAAACAGTTCTTGATCGAGTACTCGGCGTTGTTGAGCGCAAGAATACTGTCCCTGTTCTTTCTCACGTCCTGATCCAGGCAGAAGGTACAACGCTCAGTGTTACTGCCACAAATGGTGAAACGGAAGCGTTTGCAAGTATTGAAACGGACGGGTCTGTCTCGGATTCGGGGCAGATCTGTGTTGAAGCCAAAAAACTTTCCGATCTCATTAAGACGCTGGCGGACGACGACACCGTGACTCTGGCTGTTTCAAACGGCGATGTGAAGCTTTCGTGCGGGCGAAGCAAGTTCAAGGTTATGTCATTGCCCGCTGAGCACTTTCCGAACGTGGACGTCGAGAAAGAAGATTGGCTGGTTCGTGACCTGCAGGTTGATCAAAGCCTCTTTCTATCAAGTCTGAACCGTATCGGCTTTGCCCAGGCTGTCAAAGACGTGCGTCAAACGCTCAACGGTATGTATCTGGAGCTTCAAGGTGGTGAATTGCGCTTTGTCTGCACCGATGGCCACCGGCTGGCCACTACAAAGATCAATGTCTCAAGCGATCAGTCTGCGTCGTGCATTTTACATCGCCGGGTGGTTGATCAGCTGCCAAAGATGCTGGGAAAGTCCGGAGAGACGATCTCTATCTCGATGTCGCAAAACCATGTTGAGCTCAAAGGTGACAGCGTCCGGGTTATCACAGCCGTGATTGCTGGCAAATACCCTGATTACCAGCGAGTGATTCCGAAGCCTGAGGCCGTGCCTCACAAAGCCAGCCTTTCTCGTTCTGAGATGCTGAACACACTTAAGCTCAGCCTGATCACGAGTCACGAGCTTACACGCGGGCTCAAGATTACTTTTGGTGAAAACCTGAAATTCGAGTCGCAAAACGCTGAACATGAACACTCGACACAAAGCCTCCCGATTCAATGGGAAAACGATCCCCTGACCATTGCCTTAAATGGGTCTTACCTCATGGATGCTCTGAAGTCCGTGGACGGGGACGACTGTGAAATCCGCATGGGCGCAGAGTCGGCAGCTGTCACCATCCAAAGCGCTAACGATGAAAACTACATGTGCGTGGTCATGCAGATGCGGATGTAGCCGCTTAGTAACTGAAATCTTCGGGCGAGGCCCTGCGTAAGTCATTCGCGAGTTCAGGGCCCCGTTTGTTTTTGAGTAGCAAGAATCCCGCTCGTTTGATCCGAAATTTACACCCATCACGTTTAGAACAATGAGAGGGGAAGGAGAGAATAATGCCATGTCCATGTGGAGGAACATCGCTGGCATCTGGGTCAGCGATGCTGAAGGCAGAGAGCGAGATATGCTATCTGAGCTTTGGAACATGCCGTGAGTGTGGCCGTGTTGGGATGGAGACATTGCATATCGACGGTGCCCTGGTTATGACAGATTCAGAGGCTCGAAACACTTTCCAGGAGATATCAAGCTCCGGGAAAATTCCAGACGGGATTAACCGCACTGACTTAGTGTCCCTACCACTCGGAACTTCACGGATCGTTTTTCTCTCGCGTCTGACCCCAGAAGTTATTTTTCAGTTCCAAGTAATTCTTTTTGTTGATTTTTTCCCCGATAAATTTACTTGTAACGTAATGATTATGAGTCACGCTTCTTTTCATTCCCAACCCATTTTTCCTGAGGAGCCTGATTCACCGCCGAATAGAGTTTTAAGACGATCTATGTTGCGAACCCCCAGGTCTTTTTCAGAGATGATTCTGTAAAAGCGTTTACTCAAAACTAAAAGGAATATCCTTTCATGAAGAATGTATTATCAAGAGTCTCGGGTGCTGCAGTCGTTGCCCTGACGTTAGGTGCGAGCGCTGCAAGTGCCGGGGCCAACGGTGAGCTCGATTACGGGCTCTATTGGTACGATGACAGCGGTAACAATGTTAAAGCTGTCTCTGAAGACGGCTCTGTTAATCGTGTGAAGCGTGACTTCTACGATCCTAACAAGCCGACCGTCATCCACTTCCACGGCTGGCAGCCAGTATCCGCTCTGCGCGGCGGGGAGCGTGAAAGCTTCCATTACACGTATCTCGGCAATGACGTGCATACCAACGCCTCCTGGAAAGAAAAAGGATGGAACACAGCGTACTTTCACTGGGATCAGTTCGCAGACGAGCTGGAGGTTAAGCACGCCGAAGCCAAGATGTGGACTCCCGACGGCCCTCGTGGCATGCGCTACACGAAAGACAATACCTTCTACAGCACTACGTTCTCACCAAACAAGTCTGTGGGTCAGATCGCCTTTGAACATGTGTCAGCGGCACTCGCCGACAACAAGTCGGACTACGTTCGCCTTTCCGGCCACTCTCTGGGCAACCAGTTAGCAACCATTGTTGCTGGCAAGATCAGCGACGCTGTTCAGGCAGGCAGCTTGGACGAAAACGTCCTGGTTGACCGTCTGGAACTGTTGGATCCGTTCTGGTCCAAGTGGGGCAAGGACTACCTGGGCGACGCGAACGGCGACGGTTATTCGGATTGGACGGGTGAGCGTACTCTCCAGACCGTCAAGAAGCTGATTGACCGTCACAACACCCCGGTTACTGCTTACCTGTCGTCCAATATCAACGATCTGTATGTAGGCGATAAAAACCTACCGCTTCACGAACTTGTTGCGACACAAGGTGTTCGTTTCTGGTATCTGGCCGATGAGGTCAACAAACACAATCAGGTGGTACCGCACTACTATCGGACAATGGCGTCTGACGCGCCTGAAGAGGTGACTATCGGCTGGTGGAATCGCCGTAACGCCACCGGCAACGTAGCCGCTGGCGCCAGCACTGATGACTCCCGGATTCTTGAAATGATGGGTGATGACCATGAGTGGGATCAGGTGGAAGGCCGCTACACAAGCGACCCAGCTGACGATCAGTTCGAAATCAAATAACTGATCAGTTCCAGCTATAAGAGAAGCCGCTCAGCATTTGCTGGGCGGTTTTTTGCGTCTAACAACCTCTGGGAACTCGTAAAAAAAAACAGAAAGCCAAAAAAATAATGGTTTTCTCGGCTGCTAAAAGTTGTGATGTCGTAAGGTATGCAAGCTGCCTTGAAACGACTGACAATCTTCAAGCATTTTTCGAGGCTGCACCTTATTTGATTTGAAAGCATTGAGCCCAGCAGTGCAGCTCCGCATGAAACTCTCCGGCGCCTCCCGGATCTGGGACAGAGGCACAATTTTGATAGGCGGCAAGTAGCGGTGTCGCCAGCTCCGAAAGAACTCCCTCTGTCCCGGAGGTTCGCTACAGGGTCCGATTACTCCAGGCGAGTCGCAGCGCCATTGAACTCCCCGATGCTTTCGGGTTTGCGGTAAAGCACCATTTATCAACATTTGTCATCGTTTGCCCTTCCATGTGAAGGGCTTTTTTTTGGGTGAAATCTAAGCTTTCGGGCGCTTGGGCCTTTCTCAATATCCAGTAGACCGTAAGTTATCCATAACAGCCTGATCCAGATCTGACTAAAACTGAATTACCGGAGACCCCGATATGCAACCCACTCAAATGAACAGCCCATATCAATCGTCGATTGAGAAGTTCCAGCGCGAGCAGAAGGCAAAGAAGGCCCTGCACTTAACGTTAGCGAGTGTCGCCGTGGGCTTGGCCGCCCCTGTTGTTGGGCTTGCTGCTCCAATCTCGGCTTATTTGGCGGTACCAAAACAAGCCGTGAGTATGCCTGGCGCGTTCGTCATGGTGCTGGCTGCCGCCGTCATCTCGACATGGGTTCTAAACCGCAAAAATAATGGCCTTTCCGTTCGTAATGGGCCTGAACAATAATGGATGGCTTTCTCGTAACTCTCATCGGCACTGGACTTGTCACGGCGTTTTTCTTTATCAGTTAAGCGCGAAAAACCCCGTCCTTTAGGGCGGGGTGGATGTCAAGCGGCCGCCAGTGATCTATCAATATACGCCGCGTTTGGCGTTGGCACTGGCTGGATTGGGCCTTGGGTGCTGGCCATGGTCTGTTTGGGATACATGATGCAGTTCCAGGAGCCCGTGAACAGGCGTGCAGTCGAGCTTTGCCGGGCCAGACTTCGGAGTGCCTATAGCCAGCTCCATTAAAAGGGTTTTCGTAGAAATGAATGATCGTGACCACGAAAAAGATCTGGATTTCCTCCGGCAAAAGCGCAGAGCATTGCTAGAGGAACTCCATTCAGATGAGCACTACGAGAACGTCGAGGCCATTGCCTTTGGCAGCCATGATCCGTTCGATGTACCCGTCGCATCATGTGAAGCGTGCGGCCGCCAGAGACTCCAGCCCAGAATGAGTCGGGTTAAAGACAAGCCCGCCCGCTGGGTGATGGTCTGCCATTGTGAACGAAAGTCCAAGGTGATCCGCAAACGGCCATGGGAAACCGTTCTTGAGTGGAACGCCATCAATCTTGCCGGATTCAATTATCAGGAAATGCCGTTGTTCGGCCTCTCGAAACTGTCACCGTCAGATGCACACAAGCGCCTGACTGGTATTCGTCGGAATCTTGAGCTTCGGAAGAACATTATTGGTCTGGAGCGCAATATCGGCCAACGAACACGCGATACCGGTGAAATGGAAGTCCCAGGAAAGACCTTTCAAGAACGCATTGAAGCTTATCTGGGCTGGTGCCTTTGGGGGCTACGACTTACCAAGCTGGCAAAGAACAACAGCGATCAGCCCTGATCTCGCATTACGGGTGGCGCTACCAATTACCCTCTGACCGTAAGACTCCCTCGCTTCCAGTGTGGTGAGATTCGCAATGCAATTGTCCCTGTTTGAGCATGTTAAGAAAGCCTATTCCCAGGCCGAAGGCCCGCTGTCCAATGAGCGCCTCTACAGTGCGGTCGCTAAATCAGCCGGGGTTCCAGCCTCCAAGATTCACGACGCTATCCCGGTAGGCGAGGCGGGTAAGCCGCGCTCCCCGTTCACCCGAGAAGTGCGCTGGCACCAGCAAACACTCAAGCATGCAGGCCTTCTCCAGAAAGGCTCTCACCGTGGGCTGTGGGAGCTGACCAGGGTTGGAAAGGTCCAGCTTCGTAAGATCCAACCGAAATCCACCCTTGTGGCATTCTCCACGGAGCTCGGCACAGCCCTCTGGTCGCTCTCTGACGATGTTTTCAACGAACTGGATGCGCCGATCACCCTTTGCCTTACAAGTCCGCCGTACCCGCTCAGAAGGGCGAGAGCTTACGGAAACCCGGAACTGTCCGAGTACATCGAATTTGTAGTCGAGAGCCTGAGGCCAATTGCAAAGAATCTGGTTGAGGGCGGATCGATCTGCCTGAACATCAGCAATGACATCTTCGAACCAGGCACCCCAGCACGCTCGCTCTACCGCGAGAAACTGGTAATTGCCTTGGCGGAGGAGCTCGGATTATGGAAGATGGACGAGCTAATCTGGCACAACCCCTGTAAGCCGCCAGCCCCGGCGATGTGGGCCAGCCGAACCCGGCAACAATTGAATGCCACGTATGAGCCCATTCTGTGGCTCTCAAACAACCCGGCCCGCGTGAAATCGGACAACCGTCGCGTTCTCCAGCCACACAGTCAAAAACATCTGGACTGGGTCCGTAGTGGCGGAGTGAAGTCGAGCCGCTCGCACTCTGATGGCGCGTACCGCGTCAGAGCCGGGTCATACGGCACAGAGACAGCAGGCAAAATCCCTCGCAACATCCTGACATTCCCACACAACTGCCCATCGCAAAGCGCTTACAAAGCAAAGGCTCGGGACCTGGGGCTACCACCCCACGGAGCACCATACCCTTTGGCCTTGGCTACCTTCCTTATTCGCTTTCTCAGCGAAGAGGGCGATCTGGTTGTCGACCCGTTTGGGGGAAGCCTCACCACCGGACTGGCTTCGGAGCAGGAGAACCGGCGCTGGCTGTTGACCGAGTGCATGTATGAGTACTTGCGTGGTGGAGGGGAGCGATTTGCAGACGTAGGGAGCATGGTCTGGCACTCGCAATTCTTAAGCGCAGCATAAACCAACGTATGGAGCAGTATCGACTGAGGCCGTATTCTGTCTCGTCAAACGTGCACCCGAATAGAAGCGGGACCGTAAGAACACGAAATGGTATTAGAGGCACCAAGATGACAAACAATGATTCACTATGGGCGGATCTGCAGTCTAACCTTGAACGCTCCCAGTACCAGCCCTATAAGCTCCTGTTTACCCCATCTGGCGACGCTATTCGTCTTCTAAAGGTGAACGTGAAGGGCAAAGCCTTTGCGGCTTGCCCGGAGTACAATCTCATCGAACAAGCCGAAGGTATTCTGGATGCGTGGTTCCAGTTGGCGCCCCGGCTCCAGGCTGCTCTCGGATTGCCTTCAGAGACGGTGTTCAGCCAAACCTGCACGGCGCCATTTCTGGTGGAAGTAAAAGACCAGCCGCTGCCCACCACGTCGCATGAATCATCAGAACCGGAGATTTCCGCACGCCCTGTTGATGAAGAGCAGCTCACCCTTTTTTAGTCTTTCCGATATCAGGTTTCAGATGAATTACAGGCCTTGAATCACTCTCATGACCTGCGCCTTCTCCGGGGCGGGTAAGGCATCGATCTCTTTCTCAACCTGCGACAGAAGCCTGTTCTGAACATCCTGCTTTACAGCGGAAATAGCTGTTTGCGAGCAATCCGCCAGCAGAGGCTTAACCTTTTCCCACTGGGCCTCCACTTCCTGTATTGCAGCCTTAAACTCTGCCAGTCGCTTTTTGCTGGTAATGGCGCCCGCCTGAGTGAGTTCCAGAACCGCATCGATTGCCAATTCAAGATCGCTGACGACACTGCGAATGTTGGCTGCAGTCTCATCGTGGATTTTTACCTGTTCCAGATAACTGGTGTCCGGGGGATCAAACCGATAACCGGCATTGTGCGAAATAGTGCAGGGCACTTCGGCATATTCACCCCGGATCATTCGCACGAACTGTTCCTGGGAAAGCTCAATCTCCCAAAGCTGGCGGCCATCACTGATCGATACAGGGTCAACGGCAGTTCCAAGCCCACCTTTCATAAGCATCGCGTCCGCCAGGCTGATAGACATGGCGTTTCGCTCAATAATGGGGTGGTCAAACAACTGAAAATCGCCGCTTCGATGTCCGCAGTAGAGCACGCCATGCGCCTGGGCAGCCGAGGGGTCAACTTTCACCTGTGAGGAAATGCTTTCGCGTGGCTGCTGATAGTTGGCTACATTGGCGAGTAGTGCCAGGGCAGACTTCGACACTGAGAAGGACTCCTTTCGGTGCATTGTCCGCTCATAGTGGGACTTGGTGAATCCCTCAACCGTCAGAGGAGTACCCTGTATCTCGATGGGGTGCTCGACCCGCTTGTACCCGTAGTCCCAGCGATCCAAAGCATCAAACTCTCGATCGCAATTATCCAGATACTGCATAGTGACGTGAGCCAGAAGCGCAGATTCGTCTTCGGTAAGGCTTTTGAAAAATCCCTGCATCAGTCGTCTCCTTTTTTGGTAAGCATCTTGCCGTGAGAGCGAACGTCCAGATGGACGGCCAGAGACGCCTCTGTGGCCCGCTTAGAGATCTCTTCAGTCACCCGGTCAACGCGGAATGTGCCGTTGGCCACGATCATGTGGATACCTGCCTTCATGGTTTTCTTGACGGCATCAATCTCTTTCTTGGAGATGCGCCCGGTGTCCTCGGCACTTTCAAGCAAAGCATTCACCTCTTCCAGTTGCTTATCCAGATGGTCAGGAGTGGTGGCCGCTTCCAGCAGGTCCTTCATGGCGCTTTTTGTGGGGTCCAGAGTCGCGTCATAGGGAGCAATCGGATCGCCGTTCTTGACGGTCTGAGTAACAGGGAAGCCTGAACCACGATTGGGGTTGGAGATCACATCCGCAAACTGCTTCTCCGTCATAACAGCTTCTGAGATGGCGTCACCCTTGCGGATTTCCTTTGTCTCGGGGTCAACGCTTGCGCGACTTAACAGGACTCGAACACGGTTGCGGGACCGAATGTCCGACGCAAAATAGTATTCAGGCTCCGGCGTCTTCTCAACAAACGTTTCAATGACGCCCATCGACGGCTGAGTAATATGTCCTTGCGGGCCTTCAAACATCTGCTCGTAGTTTTGCCGCTCAGCGGCCAGCTTCTTTGAAAGACTGTCCATAACACCCTGCAACTGCTCAGCCACCTTTCCTTCCTGAATAGCACGTTCCAGATGGTAGAACTTCTCCAAATACTTTTCTCTTTCAGTCATAGCGACCTCTGTCTTTAAACTCAACCTACTTACGGCATCGTAACTTTTGCCATCCGCCTCTCTAAATCACTTTTCTCCGTATTGGGGGTGAGTTCAATTAACCAACGGAGTTCTCCAATGACGATATCACCCAGCCGGATATTGCCATCGCAACCTGCTGTCGTGGCGCTTGAGCAAATTGCAGAGACACGCACTCAGTTAGAATATCGAATGAAAACGATTTCGGACGAACTGCAGTCTTTGCCACGGACCTCTATGGGATTGGTGCCTGATTCGGTTCGAGCAACGCCTCAATACAAGAGCCTGAAGAATCAGTACGACCAGCTGTTCCAGAAGTTGCGTCAAATCAACGCGCAACTGACAACGGATCAGAAGCGACGCCTTTCAAAGATGAAGAGGCAGGCACCGTCGTCTCACGCCTAACACCCTATGACTTCAGCCCTCCCAGTGAGGGCTTTTTTTGCTTCCCATCCTCTAAAACCGAGCGATCCGTAACTCCCGCGAGTTCAATAAACCCACGGAGTTGTATTATGAACGATTCGCTTGTTCTGTCTTTGACGCTAGAAGCTATATCCGGAGATTTTGACGGTTGCATTAACCAGGCCGAAATCCCGATGAACCTGATGATCAGTCCAGTTCATGCCAGGCAGATCCTCGCCATGGCTGAAGCGCTGAGCATGACTGAAGGAATGGAGATCCAGCAACCTGCCTACGCAGGAATGTGGCCGGAAGCCGAACTCGAAGAGGCCACTGGTCTCTCTATTGATTCGGTTATTTTCGCGCAATCCCCAGGCACCATGCTGGTGGTTAAGCGAACTGGGTTTTTCTGGCGCGTGTTCACGGATGCGTTTGGGGTGCTGGAAACGTCATTTGTAGACATCATGACCCTGAAGAAGCCGTTCAATTTGATAAGCCCGCTTCAAGAAGAAGGCAGGGAGGTCAAAGAGGACATTCTGTGCTGGTTAAAGGATGTCTGCACAGCCGGGACGTTTGATCTGGCTGACGAAGCTGATGAGTTGAAAGCCATACTGAACGAACTCGTTCCGTTGGTCTCAATGGACAGGCTGAAAAGCTGTGTCGCGAACCTCGATTCTCAGGCCTCAGCGTCGCCCAAAGATGATGATGACCACCCGTTTCCTGTTCTGCATCACCCAGATGCGAATGGCGAGGACGGAATCCAAGGGGGTCACCTGCTCAAGCAAGGAAAAGATCTTCTGGCAAAGCTCGAAGGTCGATTGTAACTCTGACTAACCCCCATTCTTGGGGGTTTTTTGTTTTTCGGGTTTTGTTTTGGGCGGGCGCAAAAAAGCCCTCGCAAGGAGGGCTGTATTCAATGCAGGCTAAAATTGAAATGCTTTGAGAAGTCCGCCGTTTTCCGACCTGACGGATCGCAAGCAAACACTTTGATGCCGGGGAAGGTTCCTTCAAACGAAAGATGGCCTCCCAGATCGCGCATCGCCGTTTCGAATGGAAAGCTCACCAGCGGGAGCTTGCAGTTGCCAGTCACTCTTCCTTTTGGAGTGATCAGCTCAAAACGGTTGTTTTCACCTGGCAGAGTCGCATCATCGGAGAGCTTGATGTAGCTCTTACGACGTTGCTGTACTGCTTTAATACTTTCAAAATCTACTGCGTAGACTGTCCATGTTTTCAGAGTATGCATAACTTTTTCTCGCTTTATTGAAACTCGCGAGAGCTACGGCTCTTTTAATATTTAACGGAACCTTTGATTGGAAACTCCTCAAGTGAATAACGTTGATGCCAAACAACGCCACGCCGTAAGCTTTAAAGAATATTTTTAAGCATCCGAGTTTCTGCTTCGCAATATGGCGTTCAGGAATCGCAGGAGTGACCGCATGACTGAAGACAGAATCCCTAAGGCAATGGAGAGAGGGAGCCACGTCGAAAGCACGATGCACTACCTGTGGCATCACATGCACGAATTCGAAGAGCTTCGGGCCTCTGGTGACAATTTGATAACGGATTCTTCCGACCGCTACGCCTGCGGGTTCCCGTTGCCGACCTTCCAGCGTTCCTTGTGCTGGACCCCGGAACAGGAGTCCCGGTTCATCGAGAGTGCCTGGCTGAAGCTTCCAATTGGGAGTTTTACGGTTCACGCCATGGACTGGGGGAAAGGCGGTAAGGCGGTTGGCAAATCTGGCTGGCTAATTGATGGGCAGCAACGCCTGACCACGCTGGAGCGCTACTGGAAGGACGCCTTCCCGGTATTCGGGCTTTACTACTCAGAACTCAACGGCGCCGAACAGCGTCGATTTAAGTCGATCAAGTTCCCACACTTCATCGTTGATCTTTGGGACGAAGACAAAATCCGGGATCTGTATGACCGCCTGGCGTTTGGCGGGACAGCTCACTCAGAGACGGATCGGGCTTCATTGTCCCGTCCATAAATCAGCCGGGTTACTGTTCATGTACGTTCTATTCGAGGTAATTTCGCAATATGGCTTCTGACAAAGCGATCATGGGTGAGATTAGCGATCTGCTCAATACCCCACAGGATGCGTCTCGCCTTAAAGGCAGTGATAAAGTTTTCTTCGAATCGCTGATTACTGCCCAAGAGCGCAGTGGTAACCGTAAGTTGACGCCCAGGCAGCGCAACGAGATCAAAAAACGCCTCTCTGCGTACGACCCGTCGTCGCACGCTCAAAATCATTAAGGATTCGACCATGCCGGAGAAATCAAAAAGCAGACTGACAGAAGATCTTGCACGACTCGCCGAATACAGGTCAGAGCCCAGCTTTTCCCCTGCCGAGTTTCCCGCTATCTCAATGTGCAGAACGCCGTAAGGGTAGGGTGTTCGTTGATAGATTTTACCCCTGGAGGAAAGCATGGCAATCGCCGCAGACGCAATCGGATATCTGGCCCTGGCAGTCATGGTTCTTGGGCTGGTTCGAAAGGACAGCAAACACCTCCTTTTGATGATTGCTGGCGGCGTTTTCCTCTGGGGTGTTCATTACGGCATGCTGGGATCTACCTCTGGCGCCATTGTCCATGGCATAGCCGGGGTAGGGGTGTTTTTAGCTCACGCTACCTATAGTGCCCGTTTAAGCCATCGCGTTCTGCTGGCCGGGTGCTTCTCAGTAATTGGGGTGATTGCGTCACTTTACACAGACATCAACCCGGCTAACGTGGCTGCAGCCGTTGGCTGTGTAGTCATGACGACATCACAGTACGTCCTCCGCGATGCGCAGATGCGCCAGGGCTTTCTTGCCGGTGAAGCGGCATTTTTCGTATTTGCCGCAATCGTCGGCTCGGTGCCGGGCATGCTGGTCACGATCGTGAACGCACTGGCGGGGCTGATCGGCATGTTCCGGCTCCATCGCCAATCGCTCGCACAGCCTCAGGTTCAGCTTTAAACCATTCAACTCATAAAACCACAAGAGAGGATCTCCATGACACAGCATGACGACTTCTTTTTCAAAGGCATCGTGAACGGGGCACCCCGGCATTCAATTCGCCTGGAAGACTTTAAACAGGCTGCGCTTGGGGCTTCAGGCCCGTCTCTGTCACGGCACCTTGATGGAGAATCAGCACTAAGCCCATGATTAAGCCCTCTTCGTGAGGGCTTTTTTTGGTGCGTCAGGCATGGCGCGCAGCGCCTTGACGGCGCTATTCCCAAAGCTGTGGTGGCGATGGGATGACTTGGCGGTGCAAGTCCGCTACCGACCCGGCAAGGGGAACGGTTAGCCGAACGGCAAGGGTGTCC
>Ga0307963_1000524_pt1:7500-26025 | contig 26025 bp, 39 predicted proteins | sample OrgLakmetagen594_FD_201829 | JGI IMG/M metagenome (GOLD analysis project Ga0307963, IMG submission 201829) | Saline water microbial communities from Organic Lake, Antarctica - #594 | ecosystem: Environmental > Aquatic > Non-marine Saline and Alkaline > Saline | place: Antarctica... | reverse complement strand
AAACGAGTTTGCTTGGCCTGCCTGCCAAGTTTCAGACCTGGACGTTGGCTGTGTGGCTCTGGCCAGGCCCTGAGTCTCAACTTTTACAAAACTCGTTCCGGGGTGCGCCCAGCAGCACCACCCCCTGCCCCTCCCCTCCCCCTGACACCGCAGGGCTGCCTGATTTGTAAGTCTGGGTCACTGAGCAAGTTTCGGGGGCGGGGGGTGCGCTGGGTGGGCCTGCGCACACTGGTGTGAACTTTGCTGGGAAGACGGCAAACCTAGGGGCTTCGCCCCATGACTGGGGCTTCGCCAAAAAGTTAAGGCCAGGGTTTAAATCCTGGTCAAGACACGCACTTTTTGCTATTCTTTTTCCTTTCTTTTCCTTTCCCTTTCATTATTACACAAATTGTTTGTTTATACAAATCGTAACATTTTGGAATGAGGAGAAAAGAGCCAAAATGGCCATTGGGGGGTCAAAATGCCATTTCTTGGCCTTTTTGCGATTTTTGGACCACACCGTCCACCGTACCGTCATGCACCGTCATGACGATCCACAAATTCCGAAATGACGGTCTGAAACCGTCATTTACGGCGCCCACCGTCAGACCGTATTTTGACGGACCGTACTGTCATTGCACAGCCCTGATATTGATGCACTCAGATCAGTTTTGATGCTTTCAGATATTGTTGCATAAGTATAGAGGCTTTTATGTCTCTCATAGAAAGATGCTATTACGTCAAACGCGCGCAGGTAAAAAGCTTGGACGTCAACGTGGCTGATCTTATGGAGATTTTTGGCCTCAGACATTGTGCGCACGTTTTTGCGTTATTTTCAGCAGATAAAACCATTTTTGTAGTATGCGCGCAGTCCGGAAGCTGATCTGAGTGCATCACGGGCCTGATGGAGGGCGTGGCCTTAGATAATATATAGCTGCTCTTTTTTCTGATCAGCAAATACGATATTTGATATATTTTTGTAGTATGCGCGCAGTCCGGAAGCTGATCTGAGTGCATCAAGGGCCTGATGGAGGGCATGGTTATGGACAACACACACGTAGGGTTGGCCAAAACCATACATACATATGTATATACGGTGTGTGTACGGTAAATATAGCATGAAAACTACCATACATACGGTGATATACGGAGTACATATACGGTTCTGGCCAACCCTACACACACGTGCTATTTTTTTCTAATCGGCTCATGCAATATTTGTAGGGTTAGCCAGAACCATTTACATACGGTTTACATACGGTATTTTTGGCAGGGAAATCACCAAATATACGGTCATATACGGTGTATATATACGGTTCTGGCCAACCCTAAATATTTGCGCAGGCTGGAAGCTTGGACCTCACAGCGTGGCTGATCTGATGGAGGGTGTGGCCATTGCTTGGGATGGGGCCGAGAACCACAGACAGCACCACCCCCAGCAGCAGCAGGTATTGCCAGGACAGCATCCAAGCAGCAACGACTTTTCACAGCAGCAGCAGCAGCAGCAGCAGCAGCGAGGCAGTGTCCATAGCCAGCAACAGCAAGCCAAGGGCGCACAGGCGACACACACAGACCATGGAGGCGGTCAGGCGAGCAGCACACACAGCGACAGTCAGGGTGTGCTGTTAGGGCAGGGCACACACACAGACCATGGAGGCGGTCAGGAGAGCAGCACACACAGCGATGGTCAGGGTGTGCTGTTGAAGCAAGGGCTGGGCAGCATGAGCTTGCTGATGTGCGAGGGCGAAGGTGTGGAGGGTACAAATAGCCAGCTGTTGTGGGAGAGTGACGAGCAGAGCTGGATGTCTGGGAGAGGTGACAGTGGAGGTGGGGTTAGGGAGCAAGACGCGGACGTGATTGGAGGTGTGGGTGTGGGGAGCAGCATGCTTGCAAGCAGCGCAGCAAGCAGCGGCAGCAGCAGCAGCAGCTCACATATCATGGACAGCGTTGATGTGAGTGACCCTGTCAGCAGCAGTAGTGCCAGCAGCAGCAGCAGCCCAAGTCGTAATGACGGCAGTAGCCCAGACACCACTGGCAGCAGCAGTAGCTCAAGCACACCCAGCAGCAATCCTTCAATTGTCAGTAGCAGCTTAAGTGCGAGCACTTACGACAGTAGCAGTAGGCACGACAAGGGAAGGCTGCTGTGGGCGGTGGAGTGTGTGTGTGGGGACATGCTGGGGCATGCCACGCCAGGGGACCTGATGCGCATGATGCAGGTGGGAAATATATGTGTGTGCGTGTGTGTGAGTGTGTGAGAGTGTGTATGGGCAGATGCTGGGGCATGCCACGCCAGGGGACCTGATGCGCATGATGCTGGTGGGATATATATGTGTGTGAGTGTCGTGAGTGTGTGAGTGTGTGTGTATGGGCAGATGCTGGGGCATGCCACGCCAGGGGACCTGATGCGCATGACACAGGTGGGAAGTGTGTGTGTGTGTGTGAGAGAGTGTGTGTATGTGTGTGTGTATGGGCAGATGCTGGGGCATGCCACGCCAGGGGACCTGATGCGCATGACGCAGGTGGGAAGTGTGTGTGTGTGTGCGTGTGTGTGCGTGTGTGTGTGTGTGTGTTGATACTGGGCTATGCCATGCCAGGGGACCTGATGCGCATAACACCAGTATTTTCACAAAGTACAGTTAGGATGCATATGTGCTGAAGTAGCAGGAATCACAAAAGACCTTCTGCTATTAAAGTAACTGACGTAGGGCATTTTAAGCAGGACATCAACAATTTACACGGTTATTTGGAGTATGTATACGATTCTGGCTAACCCTAAACAGGCGTCTTTTAGGCGTCTGTCAGTCTATATCCTTGCTTGATTCAAATATCCTGCACTCGGATAGTTGGCGGTTTCTTGTTTCCAACTTGGGATACTGGATCGATTTGTGTTGAAGCAGGCACCTGATCTGAAACCCGCTTGTTATCCCTTGTTGCAAGCTTCACCTTTAAAAAAAAAGGAAGACTACGACTTGGTCGGAAACCCACTGTTTACTTCTACCGTGTCTACTATAAGAAAGAGCAAGGATGTGCAGACATAATTGATCACTCCCCACAATTTTACAAATAGAGCCTTTTCTATAAAAGAAAAACAGTACGCAGGCAGTAAAAACTACTCCTCACTCTAATTAAAAAAACAAGCCAGGTTTCAAGTGCCGTTAAAATTTCTCACCAAGGTCTGCTCGACCGAGCCAAAAAATCTCTTGTTTAAAACTGGAAATTTCCACATCTATGCCTTTTTGTATACCTAAATTAGAAAATGAAACCAAGTAGGTCCCTTCCTGTTTCACTTGTAATGTAACGTTATATCCTTTTCTATTCCATTCCTTTTTCTCTGGCAAAGCCCTTTTGTTTCAAAACACTGTGACCTTCTTTTAACGTGCATCCCCCTTTGTTTCAAAACACTGTGACCTTCTTTTAACGTCATCCCTCTTTGTTTCAAAACACTGTGACCTTCTTTTAACGTGCATCCCCCTTTGTTTCAAAACACTGTGACCTTCTTTTAACGTGCATCCCCCTTTGTTTCAAAACAATGTGACCTTCTTTTAACGTGCATCCCCCTTTGTTTCAAAACACTGTGACCTTCTTTTAACTTGCATTCCCCTTTGTTTCAAAACACTGTGACCTTCTTTTAACGTGCATCCCCTTTTGTTTCAAAACACGGTGACCTTCTTTTAACGTGCATCCCCCTTTGTTTCAAAACACTGTGACCTTCTTTTAACGTGCATCCCCCTTTGTTTCAAAACACTGTGACCTTCTTTTAACGTGCATCTCCCTTTGTTTCAAAACAATGTGACCTTCTTTTAACGTGCATCCCCCTTTGTTTCAAAACACTGTGACCTTGTTTTAACTTGCATTCCCCTTTGTTTCAAAACACTGTGACCTTCTTTTAACGTGCATCCCTCTTTGTTTCAAAACACTGTGACCTTCTTTAAACGTGCATCTCTCTTTGTTTCAAAACACTGTTACCTTCTTTTAACGTGCATCCCCCCTTCCCTCATAATGCCACCCCTTCCCTCATAATGGCACCCCCTTCCCTCATAATGGCACTTTGTCCAGCAAACATTATTGGTACACTTTTCGTTCTATAATTTACTCCCGTACTTTATGCGCTGATCCGACTCTGGTGGAGGATTTAACGGTACCCGGTACCAAAGTGGCTCCTTTTCCTTGATTAATGTGAGAAGTGGTGTTTCACTGCCTGCGTAGTTTTTTTTATCCGGCACTGGTGTGTAATTCTATCCTACTGTATATACCCATTTGTTCCGCGTATTCTAGATCTTGACCGTTTTTTGTCCTTTGGCTCTGCTTCCTCACCCCCAAACAGGCACATACTTTTTGCGCACAATTACTTGTTGATGCTTACAAGTCTTAGTCTTATGTATTGATGCCTACAAGCCTTAGTCTTACTTAGTCTTCTTCTTATTACTTGTTGATGCTTACAAGCCTTAGTCTTACTTAGTCTTCTTCTTCTTACTTATTGATGCTTACTAGTCTTAGTCTTAGGTATTGATGCCCTACAAGCCTTAGTCTTACTTAGTCGTCTTCTTATTACTTGTTGATGCTTACAAGCCTTAGTCTTACTTAGTTTTCTTCTTATTACTTGTTGATGCTTACAAGTCTTCTTATTAATCATTGATGCTTACAAGCCTTGGTCTTACTTAGTCTTCTTCTTATTACTTGTTGATTCTTACTTGTTGATGCTTACAAGTATGTTCCTCCTCCCATTTGTGGCACACAATTCCGCCTACCCTGATCTCCCTCACACAATCGTCACTGTTTCCTCACACCCATACAGACACTGTCTTTGTACCTGCGTATTTGCTCTTCCCATCGTTGCACACACACAATTCTGCATACTTTGACCGTTCCTTTCAAGACTTGTCTGTGTTCCTCCCATTCCCTACAGGCACTGATCTGGTGCCTACGCGTCCGCCCCTCTTCCCAATGGTGGGCCACTCTTGAGCAAGCCACCTCCAACCCCACCATCCTCCCCAACCACCTCGCGCATACCACTCAGCCATCTCCGCACCACCACGCCACCCCGCACCCTTCTCAAAAGAGGCCGCCTAACCCAAAAAGGCATTTGTTCCCGTATGCTGCGTGCCATCTACTGAGCAGCATGGCACTAGCAGGTGAACATAAGGAGATCTAATCATATCTTTACAAGTTTCTATGTAAAACTGTTACATTTTAATCGAATGTTTTTATTGGGGATCCTTTTACGTCAAGCTTCACCTGATCTGAATTCACGCTGAAACTAAGAGGAGGAGAAAACGTGAGACGTGCTGCATTCTGTCGTATTCATTTGCGCTGTTGGTTTGCAATAAAGTAATGCTCTGGAATTTGTGCGTGTGTATGATAGATAACAGGCAGCAAGTAGACTCCACTTGCTGAACAGCATGGCACTGTCAGGTAAACAATGTGGAAGGAGCAGAAAAGAAGGGTGTGTGTGTTTGTGTGGGTGGGTGGGTGGGTGGGTGGGTGTGTGGGTGTGTGGGTGTGTGGGTGTGGGTGTGTGGGGGTGTAGCAGACCCGCTCACACTCTCCCAGATCTGCTGCTGCTGGTGCCGCCTCTTGCTCGCCCCATGCACCCACACTAAACCAAAAACCCACTTCGTAGCTGCTGTTTGATGGTAGTTGTCATGAATTGCATATAGCTGCTGTTTAATGGTAGTTGTCATGAATATTAGGTAGGGATGGCCAGATTCGTAAATACACACCGTATATCACCATACATTTGACACAACACCTGTGTGTCTTCCCAATTTTTATGAATGCACACACACACACACACACACACACACACACACTCACACACACACACACTCACACACACACAGGCACACACACACACACACACACACACACACACGCACACACACGCACACATACACACACGCATACACACACACACACATATACACACACACATATACACACACAGGTTGGCGCCCCTCTAGATTTTGGCTGCATGCTTTTGACGACCAGACCCTGCAAGCTATGGGTGAGTGCTCAAACACTGCTCACGCATAAAGTCATTTTGATCCTTGGTCCAGGACTCGTGCAATCAGACAGGTTTGTGCTGGCTTCACAATCTTTAACTTGTGTAACTTGTGCAATCAGACAGTTTTTGTGTTGGCTTCACAACTCTGATACCTAAAGCACCCTATCAGTGGGTACAAAGAGCGGTGCGTCGTTCAGCCAGTGGTAAAGAAGTTGCAGTGTACGCGATAATGGAATGGTTCCTTCACTGTGCGTCGTTCAGCCAGTGGTAAAGAAATTGCAGTGTACGCGATAATGAAATGGTTCTTCACTGTGCGTCGTTCAGCCAGTGGTAAAGAAATTGCAGTGTACGCGATAATGAAATGGCTCCTTCACTGTGCGTTATTCAGCCAGTGGTAAAGAGACTGCAGTGTATGCGATAATGAAATGGATCCTTCACTGTTCAAGTGGGAACACTGCTTCGTAGTATTTTTGCCCTAATTCTTTTTGCCGAGTCTGGGCATTGTGCATCTGCCAGAACAGTATACATATATACGGTGTATACATATGTATATACGGTAATTTTTGCAGGGACTCCATTATAAAAACGGTCATAAATGAATGGTGTATATATACGGTGCGGGCCAACCATATGCATCTGAGAACAGTAAGGACTGATCAGAACCGTTACTTTGCACCCTCAACAACCAAATACAACTGCTGAATTCAGTATGTAACACTCATAACTCCAGTTCTTGGATTGAAGCAAAGTGATATCTCTCATATCACTCTTGCTTATTATCTGTGTATTTCCCGGTTTCTCCATCTTTTCATTTACTTGGTCCTCTCAACTGCTCATCCTTCTTAGTTTGAGTTTAACTTTATTCTTACACTGCCTAGAACGTAAATAATCCACCGCCATCTCACGATGCAAATGTAGTAGAACTGTATTTATATAACTGGCTCTGACCGATGTTAGTTTGAGCTTCATTTTCTTTTTACACTGCCCAGAACGTAAATAGTCCACCGCCATGCCACGATGCAAATGTAATTGAACTGTATTTATAAAACTGGCTCTGACCGATGCTAGTGTGCAAAAGGAAACCTATGTACCGCTGTGGCCTGTCTTATTGTATTGCGGACTGATATATCCTGCATCAGGCTCAGCAGACCTTAATGCACCTGAGCGCACACGATAACTACCCCTGCTCAAAAAATCATACGCTGCTTGCTGAAGCTTATCAGTTACCACTGTACTCAAATCGTTCATGTGCTGGCCGCTTAAATTTATCAAATATCACTGTGCTCATACAAGTTAAGCTTATCAGTTATCACTGTGCTCAATTAAGTGAAGCTTATCAGTTAACACTGTGCTCAAATTGATCATACGCTGCTTGCTCAAGCTTATCAGTTATCACTGTACTCAAATCAGTTATCACTGTGCTTAAATCGATCATACGCTGCTTGCTCAAGCTTATCAGTTATCACTGTGCTCATACAAGTTAAGCTTATCAGTTATCACTGTGCTCAATTAAGTGAAGCTTATCAGTTAACACTGTGCTCAATTAAGTGAAGCTTATCAGTTATGTTTGTGCTCAAATAAGTTAAGCTTATCAGTTATCACTGTACTCAAATCGTTCATACGCTGGCCGCTTGAGCTTATCAGTTATCACTGTGCTTAAATCGATCATACGCTGCTCGCTCAAGCTTATCAGTTATCACTGTACTCAAATCGTTCATACGCTGGCCGCTTGAGCTTATCAGTTACCACTGTGCTCAAATAAGTTAAGCTTATCAGCTATCTCTGTGCTCAAGTAATTTAAGCTTATCAGTTATATCTGTGCTCAAATAATTCAAGCTTATCAGTTAAATCTGTGCTTAAATAATTTAAACTTATCAGTTATCACTGTGCTCAAAAGGAGTATATCCTGAGCGCGATCATACGCTCATTTCATAAGCTTATCATTTAAGTGTACACGCATGTAGATGCTCAACTCTTCTCCCTTCACTCCATCTTTTACGCTTGGTTCATATGGTTACGCTTGGTTCATATGGTTGCTCAATATGATGCACAACGTGTTTGTATTCTAACCTTATCAAATACACACACACACACACACACACACACACACACACACACACACACGCACACACACACACACACGCACACACTCACACACACGCACGCACACACATGTGCACGCAGAGGCCCAGCACTTCACAGCACTTGAGCTCACTCGGCTGCTCACCGCGCGCGCCCTGCTGACCAACCCCTCCCAGTCCCCCAACCCACTAAGGCCACTCCCAACTCCAGATCTACTCACACGCCAGCCTAGTCAAACCTCAGATCTGGGCGTCCCTGCATCTTCTGATCCAACACCAAACACACTCACGCGCCCCAGCCCTCTTCAACAGCAGCAGCAGCAGCAGCAGCAGCAACCGCCAGCGTCACTGCTTAGCCCCCGCTTTTCAACCAGCGTGTACGCTAGAGGAGCGGAAAGTCCTGGACGGGATTGGATGGCTACGTGGCATGCGGCCATGCACCAGCACCTGATGGGCATCAGCCCTGCATTGGGCGTGCAGGTGTGTGGCTTGAGGGTCAATGTCACAGGTAGGGCTGGCCTAGCCCTGACAGGTAGGGTTGGCCAGCTAGGGTTGGCCAGCTAGGGTTGGCCAGGTAGTCACAGTTAGGGTTGGTCAGGTAGTCACAGGTAGTCACAGGTAGTCACAGGTAGTCACAGGTAGTCACAGGTAGTCACAGGTAGGGTTGGCCAGGCTGGCCTAACCCTGACCCTTTTGAAATGTGTGAAAGGGTGCGGTCTGGTGTGCAAGGGCGTGTGCATGTTGGCATGTGGACATGCACCAGCACCTGATGGGCGTCAGTCCTGCATTGGGCGTGCAGGTGTGTGGCTTGAGGGCCATGTGTGAAAGGGTGCGGTCTGGTGTGCAAGGGCTTGTGCGTGTTGGCATGTAGGCATGCACCAGCACCTGATGGGCATCAGTCCTGCATTGGGCGTGCAGGTGTGTGTGTGTGTGCGAGTGTGTGTGTGTGCGCATCCTGCATTGGGCGTGCAGGTGTGTGGCTTGAGGGCCATATGTGTAGGGTTGGCCAGAACCATACATACATATGTATATACGGTGTATATACGGCATTTTTGGCAGGGTAAATACCGTACATACGATCATATACGGTCATGGCCAACTCTACATATCTGTGAAAGGGTGCAGTCTGGTGTGCAAGGGCATGTGCGAGTTGTCATGTGGGCATGCACCAGCACCTGATGGGCATCAGTCCTGCATTTGGCGTGCAGGTGTGTGGCTTGAGGGCCATATGTGTAGGGTTGGCCAGAACCATATATAAGCTGTATTTATGGGAAATCGCCAAATAATCACCAAATATACGGTCATATACGGTGTATATATACGGTCATGGCCAACCCTCTATATGTGTGAAAGGGTGCAGTCTGGTGTGCAAAGGTGTGTGCGTTCTGGCATATGGGCATGCACCAGCACCTGATGGGCATTAGTCCTGCACTTGGCGTGCAGGTGTGTGTGTGTGTGTGTGTGTGTGTGTATGTGTGTGTGTATGTGTGTTGCATCCTGCATTGGGCATGTGAGTGAATGGTTTGAGGGCAACTCGTACTTTAATCCTGTGGATGGTAAACGCATTAATGATATCGCAATAATAATAACGCATTAATGATAATCACATCAATGATGACACCCTTACGCAGTTCAGGCAATTACCTTCAGTCCTGTGGATGATAATCGCATTAATGATAACGCATTAATGATGACGCAATAATGATAAGACATTTATGACAACGCATTAATGATGACGCATTATTGATAAGGCATTTATGACAACGCGTCAATAATGACACCCTTACGCGGCTCAGGCAACAATCTTTTATCCTGTGGATGTTAATCGCATCAATGAACGATGAGTGCTTGTGAATTCTAGGTACTAGGAAAATGGTCGACAAACCCCATACTTACTCCCTACCCAACCCAACCCACCCTATACCCCCTACCCCACCCTACTCCACCCTTAACCCACCCCTTATGCACCCCCTAAGCCACATCGCTCATACATACCCCTTTTCCACTAAACCCCTTACATCCTCATATGTTTTTCTACACCCCTTCTCACGTGCATTCACTTTGGGCTCTTAGCTTTATGACCCATACCTACCCCTTTTTCTTCCTAAACCCCTTACATCCTTGTTTACTTTTTTACACCCCTTCAAACGTGCATTCACTTTAGCCTCTTAGCTTTATGACCCATACCTACCCCTTTTTCTCCCTAAGCCCCCTACATCCTCATATATTTTTCTACACCCCTTCCACGTGCAATCAAATTGGACTCTTAGCTTTATGACCCATACCTACCCCTTTTTCTTCCTAAACCCCTTACATCCTTGTTTACTTTTTAACACCCCTTCACACGTGCATTCACTTCAGGCTCTAAGCTTTATGACCCACACCTACCCCTTTTTCTTCCTGAACCCCTTACATCCTTGTTTACTTTTTTACACCCCTCACGCTTGCAGTCACTTTGGGCGTTGGGCTCTTAGCTTTATGACCCATACCTACCCCTTTTTCCCACTAAACCCCTTACATCCTTGTTTACGTTTTAACACCCCTTCACACGTGCATTCACTTCAGGCTCTAAGCTTTATGACCCACACCTACCCCTTTTTCTTCCTGAACCCCTTACATCCTTGTTTACTTTTTTACACCCCTTCACACGTGCATTCACTTCAGGCTCTAAGCTTTATGACCCACACCTACCCCTTTTTCTCCCTAAACCCCTTACATCCTTGTTTACTTGTTTACACCCCTCACGCTTGCAGTCACTTTGGGCTTTAAGCTTTATGACCCACACCTACCCTTTTTTCCACTAAGCCCCTTACATCCTTATATATTTTTCTACTCCCCTTCACACACGCATTCACTTTGGGCTCTTAGCTTAATTACCCATACCTACCCCTTTTTCTTCCTGAGCCCCTTACATCCTCGTTTACTTTTTTACACCTCTCACGCTTGCAGTCACTTTGGGCTTTAAGCTTTATGACCCATACCTACCCTTTTTTCCACTAGACCCCTTACGTCCTCATATATTTTTCCACACCCCTTCACACGCGCATTCACTTTGGGCTCTTAGCTTAATGACCCATACCTACTTCTTTTTTCCACTAAACCCCTTACATCCTTGTTTACTTTTTTACACCCCTCACGCTTGCAGTCACTTTGGGCTCTACGCTTGCTGGGCAGCGCCCCCCCCCCTGAGTGGCTTGCAGACTTGGAAGCCTCTGTTACTGACACCGCACGCACACAGCTGATCCGCCACCGTCAACACCGCCAACACCAACGGCAGCAACAACAGCAACAACAGCAACAAGAGCAGCAACACCAGCAGCAGCAGCAGCAGCAGCAGCAGCAGCAGCAGCAGCAGGAGCAGCAGCAGCAGCTGGAGCAGGAGCAACAACAGCAGCAGCAGGAGCAGCAGCAGCAGCAGCTGGAGCAGGAGCAACAACAGCAGCAGCATCAGCAACCGCTGAGCCCACGCATTGTTGCTGGCTTACTGAAAGGCTTTGCCACCTCCCACCACCCCGTGTCTACTCACACAGTGCTGCTGTTGGTCAAGGTGAGCAAGCGTGGCCTTTTTGTCCTCCTGACACGAGCAGTGGCAGCCACTGCGTGTGTTGTTTTAATCAGTTTTGTTTCTAGCATCTCACACTCATACTATAACTGTGGTGCTGTCGGTAAAGGTGAGTGAATGAGGCCTTTTCTTTATCTGGAACAAGCCATGTTTAAAAAGGCCTGCCTAGCTTTGTTTTTTTTGTATCCTGAAACCGCGCACAGTTGTGGCTGAGCCGTGTTTTTCAATGCCTGCATAGTGTTGTTTTATTATTTCTGTATCTCTACTCTTCGTATCCTGCAACCGCGCACAGTTGTGGCTGAGCCGTGTTCTTCAATGCCTGCGCAGTGTTGTATATATTGTTTCTGTATCTCTACTCTTTGTATCCTGCAACCCTGCACAGTTGTGGCTGAGCCGTGTTCTTCAATGCCTGCATAGTGTTGTATATGTTATTTCTGTATCTCTACTCTTTGTATCCTGCAATCGTGCACAGTTGTGGCTGAGCCGTGTTCTTCAATGCCTGCATAGTATTGTATATATTTATTATTTTTGTTCTCTATTTCTATATATAGCAGGCGTGCTGCGTCCTTGAAGACAGCGATTGTGTGTTCTTGGAGTGTGGCTATTACGTTTTGTCTGCATTGGCAACTCTGCTGATGCTTAGCAAGTGTGCTCAAGGAGTGCGCTGAATGTCTGCAAGGCCATACTAAGAGTGTGCGCAATGTTTGTAAGGCCATATCAAGTGTAAGCTTAAAAACCTGTGCTTGAGGTTGTTAGACACCGATTGCTGCTACTGATTGCTACATTAAGGCGGTAAAATTGCGCAGGGCACGATGCATCCCAAATGTTTAGGGTTGGCCAGGACCATATGTAAATGGTGTATATACGGTAATTTTGGTAAGGGAAGTACCAAATATATGGTCTTATACGGTGTGTATATATACGGTTCTGGCCAACCTAACAAATGTGAAACGAGCGGTAAATTGTGTGCTGAATTGTACATTAAGGCGGTACAAATGTGCAGGGCAAGTTTCATCCCAAATGTGAAACGTGCGGTGCATGATACTGAATGGTAACAAATGTTAATATGCGGTGAATGGAGAATGGTACATACAGGAACAAATGCGCAGGACAAATCTCATCCCAAATGTGAAACGTGCGGTGAATGGTAATGAATGGTAACAAATGTTAATATGCGGTGAATGGTGAATGGTACATAAAGGCGGTACAAATGCGCAGGGCAAGTTTCATCCCAAATGTGAAACGTGCGATAAATGGTACTAAATGCTACATCATAACAGTACAGCTGCGCAGTGCAGGTCGCAGTTCACTTGTTCCAAATGCAGATATTTGCGGTACGGTGTCAACATTTCCATCCATATGCTTGTGTGGAGGTCCAGCCTCTGATGGGTTGGGGTTCAGGGGACCCCAGGGGACCCCAGGGGAAATAAGGCGCTGGTAGTATTTATTCTCCACGTTACACACACAAAATGTACTCACACAATCAAAACACACACACGCGCACAAACACACACACACAGATACACACATACACACACGCTTCTACATACACTCACGCACACACTCAGGCTGTGATGCCCCAGCTGCTCCCCCCAAGCCTCGGCAATGCCGCACCCAATCAAGCCCCTACACTACTGACGTTGCCCCCCATTCAGCAAGCGTCAGCTGTCACTCCTCAGAACCAATCACCCACGCACGATTTGGTGATGCTCGCACATGGAGTCGCATGTGCACGGCCATGCCTAGACAGCGGCCAGCAGCAGCAGCAGCAACAACAACAGCAGGAACAAAAGGGGGAGCCAAAGCAGCAGCAGCAGCAGCAACAGCAGCAGCAGGGTGGAGCTCAGACGAAGGAGACCCTGCAATTACGCAGCTTGCTTGGACTGCTACTGCAAGAGGCTTTGACCAGGGTAGATGAAGCCTCCTTGACAGCCACCACCCTTCCTCCCACTCCCACTCATTCCTTACCCACCACTCCCACTCACACTCATCCCTTACTCACCACTCCCACTCACACTCATCCCTTACTCACCACTCCCACTCACACTCATCCCTTACTCACCACTCCCACTCACACTCATCCCTTACTCACCACTCCCACTCACACTCATCCCCTACTCACCACTCACACTCATCCCTTACTCACCACTCCCACTCACACTCATCCCTTACCCACCACTCCCACTCACACTGATGCTGTCACTCCCAACAGCGCTCCTGGTCTTGCCCAGCAGAAGCAACGCAGATGTGCAGAGAAACACAACGTGGATGATGTGCAGAAACGCAAAGTGGATGATGTGCACAAACACAACGTGGGTGATGTGCAGAAATCCGTGGGGCAGCAGCAGCAGCAGCAGCAGCAGCAGCAGCAGGAGGAGCAGGAGGAGCAGGGGAGGGAGCATGGCAGTGGTCTTTCTCTGCGAGACACAAAGCCCCAGCAGCAGCAGCAGCAGCAGCAGGCCGGCACAGATGCCTCTTGGCAGTATGCCTTCTCGGCGCCCCCCTCAAAAGGGAAGCAGCAGCCAACGTTGGTCAGGCCGCAGCTGCAGCAGCCGCCGCCGCAGCAGCAGCAGCAGCGACCACAAAGTGACCAGCAGCAGAATGCACAACAGCAGATGACTGCATTGGAGCAGATCACTGTATTACAGCAACAACCCTCAACCCTCCCAGACCGCCCCCTCACACACGCCCCCCTCACACCCGACCAAATGGCCACATTACTTTGGACCGCCACCACGCTGCGTCTCACACCGCCCCCCCAATGGACGCACTCTCTATTACGGTACCTCACAGCTGTCCTGCCAACCGCGCCAATGTCAGCTGTCACGATCACGCTGCGGGCGCTGGGGGATGGTCTGGGAGATGGGCTGCGTGTAAATCCAGGTACGAGCGTGTTTAGAACCAGCCAAGCACTAGGAGCTGAGTTTGTTGTTTGGCGCACGTGGTGTGTGAGTTTGTATGTGTGTGTGTTTGTTGTATGACGCACGTGGTGTGTGTGTGTGTGTGTGTGTGTGTGTGTGTGTGTGTGAGTGTGTGTATTGGGGGATGGTGGGAATCGGCTACGTGTGCATCCATTTAAGGGGCTTGAACTGTTAAGAACTGTAACGTTAGTTATGGTATGTGCTGGGGAACAAGTTGGCTTGAGGGATTTACAGCACGTGTGTGTGGTTATAAAGTGTTTGTGTGTTGCTTAGTGTTTGTGTGTGTGTTGTTTAGTGTGTGTGTGTGTTTAGTGTGTGTGTGTGTGTTTAGTGTGTGTGTTGTATAGTGTTGTGTATCGTGTGTTGTTTCATGCTTGTGTGTTGCTCGTACTCCTTGTAAAAGAGGGAGAATGCAATGCAGGCAACAGAAAGCATTCCTCACAACAATGAGCTCACCCTTCTGCAACACAATTTAACTTATGTGTGTTTTTCACGAATGAGACCTGCACCAACCTGCAACACAGCTTAACTAATGTGTGTTTTTTTTACGAACGAGACCTGCAACACCTGCAATATACCTTGCACCAACCTGCAACACAGTTTATTTAATGTGGGTTTCCCTCCTGCTACACAGTTTATTTAATGTGTGATTCCCTCCTGCTACACAGTTTATTTAATGTCGGTTTCCCTCCTGCAACCCAGTTTACTTAATGTGGGTTTCCCTCCTGCAACCCAGTTAATTAATGTGTGATTCCCTCCTGCTACACAGTTTATTAAATGTGGGTTTCCCTCCTGCTACACAGTTTATTTAATGTGGGTTTCCCTCCTGCTACACAGTTTAATTAATGTGGGTTTCCCTCCTGCTACACAGTTTATTTAATGTGGGTTTCCCTCCTGCAACACCCTCTTGCACCAACCTGCAATATAGTTTAACTAATGTGTGTTTCTTGCGAATGGGACCTGCAACACCTGCAACACACCCTCGCACCAACTTGCAGCATAGCTTAAGTAATATTTGTGTTCTACGAATGAGACATTGGCATCAACTTTTGACTCGTAGTTTTTTAGGCTAGCGGCTATGTTCGCAGCTGTTAGCTTCAGGCATTTCATCCCTGAGCGTGACCAGAACTGTATATATACATTGTATAGGTGGTGATTTTACACCGTATAGGTGGTGACTTTCCTGCCAATTATACCGTATGCAAACCGTATATATATGGTCGTCCCCATGCAACCCCCCCCCCCTCCCCGGCCAAACAGTGCCAACGAGCCTAAGTTAGCCAGTTCTCCCCATTCACTTCACCATTTTGGGACCGAAGTTGCGTTGGATCATTAACCTGTATTCAACCCCGCAACTCTGAGAGCAAACAACGGGCTAAAACTTGCAGCAGGTATGGAGCGACAGATGTTCCTGTCTTTTTCCCCTGTGACCCATGTGTGAGTGCCTCCCACTCTCTGGCATTCCCAGTACCCCTGCCCCAACTTTGACGTTGCAGCATTGTTATATAACATCTATAATGCTTATATCCTGAATCAGAGGTCGATCAGGGCAACTTTAGACATGCACTTTCTCCCACCTTTTCCCTGCCGAAGTGGGTGCAAACTACACACCGGGCCCCATGCAGCCCCCCAGAATGCCGAATTTCCAGCGAATGTCAATGGTTCGGATCTAGAATCGAGTTTTTTGCATTCAGATGAGGTGTAAGGGGCTTTAAATCAGGTGAATAGCTAATTAGCACTGTCTGGGGTGACTCTTGGCGTGGGGGTATGCCTATATATAGGGTTAGCCAGTTTCGTATGTACACACCGTATATGACCGTATATATGGCGATTTCCCTGCTTAAAATACCGTACTTACACCGTATATACGTATAAATATATGGTTCTAGCCCACCCTACCCATATATATGGTTCTGGCCAACCCTATGCATCCCTCACCATAATTATTCGTGTCAGGGAAAGTTAAATATTAAGAGTGTCCCCCGGACTTATAAGGTTGTAATGGAAGTCAGAAGACCCTTTTGGGACCTATGCTGAAATAATGCTTGGTGCTGTTGTGATTGTGTCACTTGCAACTCAACACAACTTCCACAAATGTGTTTGTAATCCTGCCTCTTTGCCTGCAGCACTGGCTCGATTTACGCTCAATATACTAAGCGCCACTTACTAAGCACCACTTACTAAGCACCACTTACTAAGCACCACCTTGTCCGAGCTGTGTTTGATTCCAGCCTACTCCTACTACCTTGGTATAGCATCACAAATCTCACGCATCTGCTCGCGCAGTTTAAGCGCAGTATACTGCACAATAAGCGCTTGAGCACCACTTTCAAAATTAAGTATTTGTTCAATTGCTCTAGCCTGCAGCGTTTGACCCATGCACTTGTCCATTTTATTCATGCACAGCTATATTATTCATGCACACTCTTCACTATTCATGCACACTCTACACTATTCATGCACAGCACCGTTCCTGTAGCACAAGCACCTCACGCACAGGTGCTCAATTAATGTACACTTTTGAAAGCTGTTTGTGTGTGCAAACATTTGTGTCCTGGCTTGTGCATGCAGCCATTGTGTCTGCCCTACTGGCCGCTGTGCATGCGAACTCTGCTGTGCGTGCTTTACTGGAGGCTGAACAAGGGGAGGGTGCCGTGCCTCTTGCCCATCCTTCCATGCATGCCAACGCTTCCGGTCACGATCTGCAGCAGTTACGCCAGCAGCAGCTTGACAGCGGGCGTCCCATGCAGCGGCAACAGGCACTACACTTGCTGCAGGTTGTAGAAGGACTCGTTGCGATGGCCAGTGGTGTGGATCAAGACATTGTGTGAGGAAGTGCTAGCTAGGTGCCCTGATGGCAGCTACATGCTGGGAACCAGGCGTGTTGCACGTGAACAGGCTTGGGGACATACGAGATACTATAGACACGGAAACTTGATTATTAGATTTCGTTAACACAGAGATTGTAGCTAGATTCCAAGATGAATTTTGTGCTATGCCGAAAAGGTTGGGATTTTCGATGTCTGTTGTATGTGTGTGTGTGTGTGTTTGTGTGTGTGTGTGTGTGTGTGTGTGTGTGTGTGTGTGTGTGTTTGTGTGTGTGTTTGTGTGTGTGTGTGTGTGTGTGTGTGTGTGTGTGTGTGTGTGTGTGTGTGTGTGTGGAACTTGAGATGGGTAATTAATGCTATTGGATAGTTGCGTGGCCAGATCGAACGCTCTCGACCAACCAGGGTCCGCCATGGAAGGTAGTTCAATGAAGAAAAAGCAAGGGCAGAAGCACAAAGCTGTTTGCGAGTCGACTGAGATCTCTTTTAATATGCAACCTTGATAAGGCACATTTATGCATCGTGTGTTGTGGTGCGGTAGTTTACTACAGCCAGAGAATTTGCTATTCTGTATGTAGGATCACTTCTTTCCCAGCATGGCTGTCTGAAAATAAAATGAATCCTCAGCTTGCAGGATGACGGACCCGTTAAAATGATTTGATTGCAACGCGTGTCTCGTTTTAGCAAGGGTTAATAGAGCATGTTCACTCTAAAATCTTTAAAAGAGCGTCGTCGAGCGGAGCGTCGTGTCGAGCGAAGTGTTGATACTGGATGAACGTGCAAGGTTAATTAACACAGTTGGGGTAAGAATAATCAGATAAAACGTAGAGAAGATAAAGCTTCAAAGCATGTCGTAAAAGTTTGGAACGTACCAGATAAGTTAATAATTAAATATTAGTTAGTTTTAACACCAACAAGGTAAAATGCTAGCTGCCTCTTCTTCTGCCGTGCGCGGCATGCTCTCTCGGGCCTCCCTGTTTGCCGGGGGTGCAGGACTACCCACAGCCGGCATCCGTGCTTACCACGAGAATGTGGTGGACCACTACGGTGAGAGGAGGGTTCACAAATAGTAGAGTCCAGACTTTTGAGGGTTTTCTTTGGGTAGCATGGGGGCAGTTTTCAGCAGCAGCATGATCACGCATGTTTGTAGAGC
>Ga0307963_1000524_pt1:0-5000 | contig 26025 bp, 39 predicted proteins | sample OrgLakmetagen594_FD_201829 | JGI IMG/M metagenome (GOLD analysis project Ga0307963, IMG submission 201829) | Saline water microbial communities from Organic Lake, Antarctica - #594 | ecosystem: Environmental > Aquatic > Non-marine Saline and Alkaline > Saline | place: Antarctica: Organic... | reverse complement strand
TGGGTGGGTGGGTGGGTGGGTGTTGGGGCACCTGCATGCGGCAACGTGATGAAGCTGCAGATCAGTGTGTGTATGTGTGTGTGTTGGGGCACCTGCATGCGGCGACGTAATGACGCTGCAGATCAGAGTGAGTGTGTGTGTGTTGGGGCACCTGCATGCGGCGACGTAATGAAGCTGCAGATCAGTGTGTGTGTGTGTGTGTGTTGGGGCACCTGCATGCGGCGACGTAATGAAGCTGCAGATCAGAGTGAGTGGGAATTTGAGGAAAAGAGCTGTTAGGGTCTGCATAGAGATGAGACCGGAATGCTGAATGAAGAGGTCGTAACACATTTGACTTCTCCTTCGCTCATGCTGAACTGCAGACTGCAGTACAGCCGTTTGCTGGAATTTTCGATTCGTGTTATACCTGAGGACTAGAGCTGGTTTCATATCAATAAATTTGTGTTTGTATATGCATAGCGTGTGTGCATGTATGTTACGTGTGCCCTGAATAATTATGTGTGTGTGCATGTGTGTTTCGTGCGCCCTGAATGATTATGTGTGTGTGTGTGCATGTGTGTTTCGTGCGCCCTGGATGATTATGTGTGTGTGTGCATGTGTGTTTCGTGCGCCCTGAATGATTATGCGTGTGTGTGTGCATGTGTGTTTCGTGCGCCCTGAATGATTATGTGTGTGTGTGTGTGCATGTGTGTTTCGTGCGCCCTGAATGATTATGTGTGTGTGCATGTGTTTTACGTGCGCCCTGAGTGATTATCAATGTGTGTTCTTGTACATGCGTGCATTCACACCTCTCTCGCAGCCAAAGAGCACATATGTAGGTTAGCCAGAACCATATATATACGGTGTATATACGGTATTTTTGGCAGGGAAATCACCAAAAATACGGTCATAAACGGTGTATTTATACGGTTCTGGCCAACCCTACACATATGCACACGCATCACAAATGCTCGCCTCGTTCAAGTTATATTGCCTCCAAGCAAGCGCACACATAGCACGCAAGCATAGCACATAGCACGCAAGCATAGCACCTAGCACGCAAGCATAGCACATAGCACGCAAGCATATGCATCTTGAGTGTACGCACACAGTAAGTTTGTGTCCTTAATCAATGTAAGGAGTACTTTTCACTGCCTGTGTAGTATTTTTTCTTGAGTTGCCTCTATCATTGCAGCATAATGAGCTCACTGCAGCATAATAAGCAAACAGGCGCTTATAATTCGCCTCTATAATCACTACGTTACCTGCAGTGTGCATGCACGTGTGTGAATGTGTGTGGGTGTGGGTGGGGGTGGGGGTGGGGGTGTGGGGGGTGCAACTTCCACACGCACACGCACACACGCGTACATACACACACAAGTGCACACACACACACACATACACACACACACTGGACTTGCAGGTGGACGAGAATGGCTTTATCACCGATTCCTGCTTCAAGACCTTTGGCTGCGGCTCTGCCATTGCCAGCAGCTCTGTGGTAAGCGCGCGCGCGCGCACACACACACACACACACACACACACACACACACACACACACACACACACACACACGCACACACACAGCACACACACAGCTACTCAGCCCTTTCCCCTGTGGACTTGCTGTGCGCCTTTAAGTAGGGTTGGCCAGAACCGTATATATACACCGTATATGACCGTATATTCGGCGATGTCCTGCCAAAAATACTGTATAAACACCGTATATTTATGGTTATGGCCAACCCTACCCTTTTGTATATAGGGCTGGCCATAGCTATATACAAGATATATAACGTTTAATAACACAGGGCACGGTGTGTGCGTAAAAAACGGTGATTGTGCAGAGGGTACTCACGGTGTATGCGTATTAAATGGTGACTGTACAGAGGGTTTGTGTGTATTAAACGGTGATTGTGCAGAGGCTACATACAGTGCTTGTATTTTCGGTGAGGATACACATGGTGTGTTTATGTTAATGGTGATTGTGTATATGATGATTGTATTTACGGTTAGGATACTCACGGTGTGTTTGTGTTAATGGTGATTGTGTATATGGTGATTGTACAGAGGGCACTCACGGTGTAAACATTTACAGTGTTCACCAGCCCTTCATGTAAGCCAATGAGTGTACCAGAACAGTCAGGAGACCCTGCTCCCGCACCCGCACCTACACCCGCACCTTCACCCGCACCCGCAAACTCCTGAGCCTATGTGTCTGTCTTCCCCCCGTTTCACCCGCACCTTCACCCGCACCCGCAAACTCCTGAGCCTATGTGTCTGTCTTCCTTCCGTTTCACCCGCACCTTCACCTGCACCTGTAAACCCCTGAGCCTTATGTGTCTGTCTTCCCCCCTTTTTTCTTTTGCTGTGCAGGCCACTGAATGGATCAAGGGCCAGGACATTGAGGAGGTCATCAAAATCAAGAACAGTCAGATCGCCAAGCACCTCAGCCTACCCCCTGTGAAGCTGCACTGCAGCATGCTGGCAGAGGATGCCATCAAGGTGGGTGTGGGGGTGTGAGTGTGAGAGTGTGTGTGTGTGTGTGTGAGTGTGCGTGAGTGTGAGTGTGTGTGTGAGTGTGTGTGTGTGCGTGCAAGGGCAGGGGGCATGTGTGTTGCTTTGGTTGGTGTTTTTTGGATGTAACAGTGCAGTGGTGGAGGATGCTATTCGAGGGTGGTCATGACACTGCAGTGGTGGAGGATGCTATCAGTGGGTGGTCATGACACTGCAGTGGTGCAGGATGCTATCAGTGGGTGGTCATGACACTGCAGTGGTGCAGGATGCTATCAGTGGGTGGTTATGACACTGCAGTGGTGCAGGATGCTATTAGAGGGTGGTCATGACACTTGCAGTGGTGGAGGATGCTATCAGAGGGTGGTCATGACACTGCAGTGGTGCAGGATGCTATCAGTGGGTGGTCATGACACTGCAGTGGTGCAGGATGCTATCAGTGGGTGGTTTGAGAGGCATGGAAGAGGGAACCTGGTCGCCTTCGTTTAAAATTTAAAATGGTGTAATCAAGTTTTAGCTCGAGCATGATTGTAACTGATCACACTAAACAAAAATGGCTGGTGGTCACTCGGTTCACCACACAAATATCTAGGGTTGGCCAGGACCGTATATATGCACCGTATATGACCGTATATTCTGTGATTTCCCTGCCAAATATACCATGTATACACCGTATATGAATCTGGTCCTGGCCAACCCTACAAATATCCCAACAAAGGCATGGAAGAAGAGTTTAATCAGCATAGCCTCTCAAGTAGCCTTCCTCGACGAAGTGTGTTCTTAAAAGACAGTAAAAACTGTGTAGTTCTTACGGCAGCAGCTTGACAGTGACGGCTTGTTTTATTGATTTCTTGATCTGTGCTTGTGCAGAGGCCGCAGCATACCAGCATGAACCTCAACGTTTGTTTAGCCACCCACCACTTAGCAAGGGCATGCAGTTATAAGCGCTTGTTTACGTGCGCACACGTGCACACACACACACACACACACACACACACACACACACACACACACACACACACACACACACACACACACACACACGCACAGAGAGAGAGAGAGACAGAGACACACACACGCTCTCACACACACCTGCAGGCTGCTGTGAAAGACATCCAAAGCAAGCGCGACAAAGCAGCAGCCGCCGCCGCTGCTGCTACCTCCGCTGCCCCAAAGGTCGCTGCTGACAGTGCTTAAATGAAAACGACGTCCCTTCCTAAAAGGATAAGGGGTCTTTCCCTTTTTTGATCAGTCTGTGATACACAACTATGTCACAGTTGTGTTTCTGTGTATTTCCGTCTATCCGTTAGTTTGTCCTTTGCCTGGCTCCTGTTGAGTAGAGTTCGTGTGAGGGTGTCTTTGTTCGTGTGCATGCAGTTCATGTAAATGGATGTTTGTTGCGTGTTAGTGCTGCGGCAGAGCACGTGTGAGAATACGCGTGAACAAGAGGAGTGTGACACTAAGGCGTGTGAGTCTGAAGGTAGAGGGCTTGTGTTGTGAGTGAATTAGGAGGGGCTGGAAGCCGAAACGAGGCAGCCCGTATGTTACGCATACATTGAGTTTGAACAGCAAAGTGCGTGGGAGTGCTGTATGATTGGCTGTTTGCTGAACAAGGAACAGCTCTGAAAACACTGTTCTCACGCACAGCTGCTGGAAGGAAAAAAGGACCTGGGGCAGCTGGAAAGTTGCGCTCGTTCATTGAACATTATATCCCGAGAAGAACTGTACTTGCTCAAGTGCTCCGCCGCTACGGTGGCCTGCCTTTGTTCATTAGATGTATAACGGCTTATGGACCTAATAATGATCAAGTGTTCTGATTGTCAAGACGGAGCGAGGCCTACGTTTGATCGATGCTCAGCGTTTTGTTCTTAATTATGACTCACTCAAAAGTTTGCCCACATTTTTTGTTATGCTTGATCCTGTACTTATTGTCATTGTTGATTGCAAAGTGACAATGGTTACCAATGGTTACAATGGGGGGTGACCTTCAGCCAGGTTGTTTGGCTATTCGACTGCTGACTGGTCTCGGCCAGCCACAAATAAATCCATAAGCTCAGAAAGGGTTACAAGGATGGCCTACAGCCCGAGTCTCTGGCTGATGGCAATTGGCTGGTGAAACAAAATCAACCAGTGTCGAAAATTGAAACTAAATCTGACACAGACTTGAGGAGTCTGTATGAGTCTTGATTCAGGAATGCATTGATCTCAAAATCAGTGATACTGTGATGACAAGTTAAGAAAGGAATAAATTCAGAGCTTGAAGGAGCAAACACACGCAGAGTCAAACATTCTTTCAAAAAGCATTTGTATCTCATGCGCAGCTCGCACACTTCAGCACACTTGCAAAAGAAAAGCACATGCTTCTCATCTTGAACTTCTCCACACTCACATTTATCACAAATGCTAGAACCACCATGCCATTTGCAAGACTCCACTCTCAAATGGTGTGCAAGCAATCTGAACCTGCTGAAATTCCTCACCACATGTTTGTCCAGATCCTTGTACAC
>Ga0307963_1000523_pt1 | contig 26032 bp, 29 predicted proteins | sample OrgLakmetagen594_FD_201829 | JGI IMG/M metagenome (GOLD analysis project Ga0307963, IMG submission 201829) | Saline water microbial communities from Organic Lake, Antarctica - #594 | ecosystem: Environmental > Aquatic > Non-marine Saline and Alkaline > Saline | place: Antarctica: Organic Lake... | reverse complement strand
GCATTGGATATTTGTTCTTAACGGTAATTTTGTTAAGAGCTCTATAGTCAATGCACATCCGCAAAGAGCCATCTTTCTTTGTTACAAATAACACCGGTGCACCATACGGAGAAGAACTAGGCTCAATGAATTGGGGATGTAAGGAGATTCTTATAAACAAATAAAAAATTGGGTTAAAAAATAGCCGTGTGAGCGTTTTTTTTTGTTTTCCGGTATTTACAGCGGATACTGACCAGACCCTCGAAAACAACAATGTCCATGCATGCCATCTAGTTAATACAAATAGGCGTCTTTAAAACAACTGTTTAACCGTGTCGTGTATAACTGATCCTGCAAAATAATGCTTCGTTCGCAACTTTCAATTACGCACGGCGGCCAACTACGTAGTGGAGGCCACCTGTATCACTAGACCCGGAGACTGCGCTCAACCACTGCAGCAGGTCGACCTGAAAAGGCAGCAACAGAAAGACAAACAATAACAGAAAGACAAACTTTTAGTTCTGGAGAATTAAACTTACAGTGCAGGCTGTGTTCTGCCATTTGTTTTTAGCGAGCTCGAATAATTCTGTCGTCGTCAAAATTCCTGTTTCCTGTCCTGCTTCCACACCCACGAGCACGCACCAGTGTACTGCAGCATAAGCATCACCCTCCGTGCGTCCTCAGCACTGGCACTGCCTGCAGAGAAATATGACAGTAACAGTCGCAACTGTCTTGTCACAAACAATGGCGTCTTGCCCTATATGTACAAATGTTTTGGGGAGGCTGTCAAGGTACATAGCTCACAAACCAGACTGCATCCGTACGCTGTACGCTCGCTTCATCGTGGGCATTTCCGGCGATGAATAGCAATCAATGAGCAGAGCGAGGCAAACATCTCAAGACCCTAGAGAACTACAAATGCTCAAAGGATTGAATGATTAATGGTAAGCTTTCAACAACACATCGGTTGCCTTTGCTAGGGAGTTTCAGCTCTTACCGGCAGCAATCACCTCCCAGGGCTCCAGGCGAGCTGTCTGACCGCCAGGCCCTCCTTGCTCTAGCTCACTGCCCGAAACTGCAGCAGTGGCTGCCACTGGGATGTCCTGATCTCCAGCAGGCTCAGCAGCCACCGCGCCGCCTGTGGGGCATGTAGGAGGGGAAGGGGGAGGCGGCATGCGCACTGCCACCACCTTGCACACACTGCCTACAACTCGCAAAATGTCCTCCACCACCTGGACAAGTCCCAGCAGTGTATGATCAGTTTCATCTTGCATGCAGCTTTGGGGAGTAACCGATGACGGACAGGCTTGATCAATCGTATATTATAAATAAGGTATATTGTTGCTACAAGTCCTCACACTAGATCAAATTAAGGGAAGATGAGATACCCTTGTAAAGTCGAATGGGCTGTTACCTTTAGGACATGTAGTTAACTCAGACTAATAATAAGTAATAGAACACTCAGAAAGGGAGTATTTTATACACCTTTGAACCCACTCCTCCCGCTCACACCTTCAGCTCTTGATGCCCTCCTTCAGGCCCTCCCCAGCTGTCAAGTGCTTGCTGAGCATCAGGTGAAGAGCTGGACACGTTGCTACCTTCCTCTGCTGTTGCTGATCCTCCTGTGCCAGCAGCCGCCACTGCCTTACTCTGCTGCCGCTGCCGCAGCTGGAAAGCCAGACCAGGACGAGCCTAGTGGACGGGTTACAAGAGTGTGTGCATTTGCGTTTCACGTGTTTTACTTGGTGAAGTGTTGTAGGTTACCTACATTTGGTAAAAAAGGAGTTGGGCAAGAGAAGGATCACAGAGGAAGCTGTCATGAAAGCAGGCTCATCGACAACATAATCAAAGTTCATTCATTGTTTTTTTATTGTGTGCCCCCTGCCCTCTGGTTCAAACAAAGTATGTATACAGCATAAAGGAAGCTATTGCTAAGAGCATCTACCTATAAATTAAATTGAAGTTCAAAATGTTTACCCCTGTACGAAAAAGAGCAGGCCATTCAGCTGCCTGACTGCTTCGTTGTGTGAAGTCACCTAGATCTCTCAACCTCCGAGAAGGTAACTTGACATGATCATCATCACCTGTACCATGGCTAGCAATGTGTGTTGTGCGGGATCAAGGCATGGTGCGAGTGCTGATAGTAGCGCATCACGAGTTGGAGGCATGCCGGGAGGAGGTGTGGCTTCTGGCTTGGGCATCCTTGGTGGCTCTCCAGGTGGAGAAGGGGTTGCATCAATGACTATGAAACTGGGATGATGGAGGGTGATCAAGGGGTCAGAGCAGAGTTATTGGAAGGTCTGCAGCAACGAACTAAAGCTGCTACGAAGACAAGAGCCAATGTTATCCAAATTTGTGACCCAGCACATCTTGACCCAAGGACCACGGCCTGACCCTCAAACAAATAATTGTGCAGCGCCTCCACAATACCACCCACCAACCTGGTGTGCTGCAGCACACAGGCCACGCTGTCCACATACACAGAGCTCTCAACAGGGATGGGTAATCCTTCGCCTTTCACATCCATCTTGTTCCATGCCATGGCCTCCGCAGCTGCTGCATCAATCTCAGGAAGATCCATGGTAGCGGCTGAAATGTTGAGGGGTAATCCAGTTTGAATCGTGGGCAAGGAGCCTGATGGCGTAGGCTCTGCATGTGTAGTCACTGAGGAAGCTTCTGATGGGGAAGGGTAAGAAGTGACGGAGGGGGCTTGGGCAACGTATCGGCGACAGTGTGATGTAGGCTGTTGTGATGGATGGTGATGTTCTGGGACCATCTCCTCTTGAAGCGGGCGAGAAATGCTGGAAGGTGCGACCTGGGAAATGCAGCCCCATTCACGTTGTATCTGTTACGTGACACAAGGCCACCAAGAAGACCACTATTAAAACCTGATATCTGCCTTAGCTCCCCTCAACCTTTGATGTGACCAAGGCAATAAAGCTCGTATTGGCCAGTTGCTAAGTTAATAGCGGCTTGTAGTTGGGAAGAAGCAGGCCAGCTAGCGTGCACACGCGTTGAGGACTTGTTTAAAAACATGCCAAGTATTGGTTATTGGTTACCTGTATAATTCCACCGATGGAGCCAGCGGGCTTTGACACCAACCCCACTTTCTGTAGATCCTTCAGCCATCCGCAAACTCCCGCGTTGCCGCACATCTGCAGGTAATGAGAGAGAGAGAGAGAGAGAGAGAGAGAGTGTGTGTGTGCAGTACACTACGGATTTTTAAAGTCTGCTGTTTATTGCTACAAATTGGTCTGAGTCTGAGAATTAAAATGTGTATGCTTTGCAAGTGCAAGCACTACCAAACAGCACATGCACATCATTCACTATGAACACATATTTTAAGTTGCTGATATGCGTGTTCGCATTTAAAAAGAGTGTATGCAGAAGGGCATGTGATGGTTTGTTATGAAAAAGAAAAGAAAAAGAAGAAGAAAAAGAAAAAGAAAAAGAAAACACTACGCAGGCAGTGAAATCCACTCCCCACATTGATTAAGGAAAAGGAGCCACTTTGGTACCGAGTACCGTAAAGCTCCTCCACCGCAAAAAGGAAAGGAAAAATCAATGGGGATCAAGAGGGTTGCAGGCTTGGCCTGAAACCGAATCCTGATGAGAGTTAATAACAGTACTGGAAAGGGCACGTCTGGTATGGACAAGCTTAGCAGCAAAGTTCACAGAATGCACATGGAGCTTGGAGGCAAGCTTCTTAACTCTTTGAGAATCGAGACCCAGTTCCTTGAAAGGCTTCAGAGTGTGAGTGTTGTAGATGGTGCCACACCCAGAAGGATGATGTGGAGAGTAACGGAGGCTCTTTGGAGAATTTTGCAAAGGTCTTTGTGCTGTTCCTTTGCGGCGTTCAGCTGGTTCTGAGGTCTGGTGTCCTCACAGTATATGATCTCGACAAGGTGGATTTCTTGCCGAGGTTTGCTGAGGTCTTTAGGTCGGTGCTGTCTGGGGTTGGTGGCTCTACTGGTGGCTGGCGGTGCTGCTGAGGTGCTCCCAGTCTCCCTCAATTTCTCCCTGCCTCTCCGAAGAACCCACCCCCTACATTGTTATGACACAGTGTGCAAAGTTTATGAATGCCAAAAATGGGATGCACACCTGAGCAGGAGAAGTTGCAAGACCCGCGCCTCCAACTGTGGTAACATTGGAAGGCACGGCATTGGCAGCCAGAGCTTCTTTGTTGGCAATTACTCCGCTGCTGAGGTCACTGTGTGTGCAAAGCGGACACCTCAGAACACGTGAGCAGCCAGTGGGGACAACAGGGGACGAGCAAGCGGTTGTCTTTAAACCAGGCCTGCACAGAGAAAATGTTTCCTTCTTTACCTTGCGGTCACCAAAATTCCAAATGTGGCAGGTTTGCAGAGCAAACCTGTACCAGATCCAGTGGTTCCTGTGGTTGGGCCGCAGAAGAGTTATCTGTGATATTTATTTGCATCCACGTATGTGATGAGCACTTGGCTGACGAAAGCAGCCTAAGTAAGCAGAACCAACTGTCTGAAAACAATTATTTCTACGTTGGGTGTAAAAAACCACGAGTCTCACCAGGAGGGCTAATAATCTGTGGCTCTCCCAGGTAGAAGTGTCGCACAGCCTTGAGGTCTCCATCCTCAAGCACCAAATCGTAGCAGAGTGGGGTACCAACAGGAATCTCGCAGTGCACAATGTCCTGTGGTGCATGAGGCGTACCAGCACTAACTCAACAAGTTCATCTGGCTAACAAGGGTGTGTTCTAGTCCGTCTTATAAAGAAGCGCGGGATAACCTTGCCAAGTCCAAGCTGAACTGCCTAGAGAGCAGTCAGTAAGAGGACAGGAAGACATGATAAATTTGAGACACAGGTAGCGTCTTCACCATCATTGTGGTCTAACCATCAATTGGAAGTCGAACCCAAAGCTCAATCCCCCCCAAAGCTCACATCTAACTTATCAGTACAATGTTACGAGTGCAATAATTTAGGATCAAAGCTCGCACCTCATCGCTGATGTTGTCTAGATGCTTGACAATGCCCCGAATGCTGCAAGGGAAACGAAAGGAGGGTAGACAGGAGTTAAGGTGAGTTTGAAGTGAGATGACACGTGCTAAGACTAAGAAATAAGATAAAGAACGCAGGTAATGTGAACAACACCAACATGGAATAGCAAAAGGTGTTGTTATCTAAAAATCCTCCATGCCGGTAGTATTTACAGGGTTGCGTTCAATGTCGCGTCTGATTTGAGTGTTTTTTGTTGGGGATCTGATGGCATGTAGGCTTATTTTTTTTCATGGTTGCTTTGGCATGTAGACCAGTAACTCCGAGACTGTGGAGTGGGTTCCTTGTGTGGCTGCTGTAAATGGTGCCTGTTGCTCCTAGCAGGATGGTGTGAAGAGATTTATGTGTCCGAAAAGCGAGGCATTAGCAGCTTACGTTGTTCTCATGCCTTTCCTGCTTGCTGAGTAGGGGAGGTGTCTACATGGTACTTAATTTTAATTTAATGTATATCGCGTTTGTTTGATTGTATGTCTCTTGGTTTCATAGCCAGGGGGTATGAATTGGCAGCGCCATCTACTAGGTTATCACAGGCAACTCTTCTTGCTTTGGCAGACCTAGTTTGATACGTGTTTGTTGGGTTTCGTTTGGGGTGTGGTTGCTGGGTTGGAGAAACTATGATTGCATCTGGCTTGCTTATTGCTGTTGTGCATTGAGATTGAAAGGTAATAGCCAGGTTGGGATCATTCCTATCTATGTCTCTTCTGAAGGGCGTGTAATGCCTTGCTGTACCATTTTTTCACGACTGCCTACGTCTGCTTGTGCTAGCAGGCGTGCACCCTATGTGCCCTTTTGGATCGCTTTCAAAATTATTCGTCCAGCAACGTTGTGCCTGTTAAAAAACATTTTATTGATAATGGGATGACTGCAGCCTGACAGCATGTTGTAGGTGCCGTCTAGCTTCTGGCAGATGGGACAGATTGGTGGGCCTTCTATATGGTTGCACTGAGCGGCACGTTTTTGGTTGTTAGGGTTTAATCCTAATCAAATCTGTGCGGCAGAAAATGACATTTTGAATTTTGGCAAAGCCCCTGGGGGGGCGTAGCCCCTAGATTTGCCCTCTTCCCACCCAAGTTCACAGTAAAGCGCGGGCGCAGCAGGCCTCGCGGAGCGAAGCCTGCAAGCACCAAACCCCACAGAGCCCCTTCTAAAAGTCTTTAGAGAGGCCCTGTGAAGTTTTGGGGCGGGGGGGTGTCCTGGTGAGCGTGCGGTGGGGGAGTTTTTGGAAGTTTGAAAAGTTTTGCTGGCCAGAGCCACACAGCGCACGCCTGGGCCTGACACTTGTCAGGCAGGCCAAGAAAAAGTTTTGTCAAGGCACACAAGTTTTGGTGACCTGGGGTGCAGTGAGTGGCGTGTTTGGGAGATCACGTGAAATGTTTGGTAGCTGGAGGAAGCTGCCCGACGGAGCCCAGCCCAGGCCACAGGAACATCATCTGAAAGGACAAGCGTCGTCAGCTGACTTTTGAGTGTGTTAGCCGTTTTCAGGGCCTAGAGGTGGACCGGAGCAGAGAGTCAACTTGCAAGCTGCAAGCATGGTGCATGGGGCTGGCTTTCGAACTAAATTCTCTATCGTTCAGTTCCGTTGTAGTGAGACAGCATGCAGACATGAAGCGTGTGCGCGGGATTGTTGCCTGCTGTGCTCTACCTGGTGCGTTGCCTGGAACTTTCACTGCTTTTGCTGTGCAAACTGGACTGTCCAAACGTCGTTCAGACGAGGCACTCGGTGGTTTTTATTCTGTGACGAGTGTTCTGTGAGGAGAGAGGAGAGTCAGGGCTCATGCACCTGGCATGCTTGGGTGGTGCAGGTGCTCCTAGCTCACACTCTCTGCTCTAATGATTCATAAATGATGGCACGAGTCTTGGCTTTTGCATTTCAGTGTGTGTGTGTGTGTGTGTGTGTGTGTGTGTGGTTTTGAGCGTCTGTTAGTTGCATGATTGGTGTCGTGAGAGCTCATTTAAACTGATTATTGTGACAATACTTTGTTGCCATTTGTTCACGGCAAATATTCTGGCTACTCTTGCAACATTGGTGCGAAATGATGCCTTTCCAACAGACAAGACCAAACTTCGAAGCAACTTGACGTTCAACTTGTGCGTCCGACAGTGAAAGCAAAGCTTACCCTCATTCAGTCACTCTGGAATTTCAATGAAAATGCAATGAGGGCTGGATTTTAAAAGGGGCAATGAATTAGAATAGATAGAAATGACAGGTGCAGAGTAGGCAAAATTGCGGCGCGGGTGGGTTTTGCCAACTTTTCGGCGTCGCGTGCGACGCTTCCCCCCACTTGTCTCCAGAGGTGACACTTGCATTTTTCCAAAATGAGTTACTTATGTCTTTCTCGACAATGCCTTCCTTGATCAGTTCTTGGTATTTTGTGATGCACTTTGTGGTGAAAATTTTTTCGATTTAGGACCTAGTTTGTGTTGGACGTGCGTGTGTGCGTTTACCGCATCGAGATCTGAGAAAATGGAGGGCCTTTCTGATGGAGGCCCTCGTTGGCAGGTGTTAAGAGTAACTGGTAGGCAAGCTGGGGGAGGGTTTTCACCCTTGCTGGCCAGAATATGGATGAATGGGGATGGGCGTCGGTGTTAACGTGGATATCATGCCAGTGGCCACTTTGATTTTCTGCAGAGCATTTTGCTATTGCATCAGTGCATCAGCGCACTCGGTCCCTAGGATGCCAGCATGAGATTTAACCCTGTAGAAATAGATGGTGTCTTATATAGCTGGATGTGGTGTACGATGGTTTCTAGGAGTTTGGCATGTCCATGCCGTTTCATGCGCTGTGGGTAGAGGACGCTATTTTTTTATTTGCCTTAGTGCACCAGCGCTGTCTGTTGCGACATGGGTGTGTTCATTTATCAAAGCAGCAGCATTCCTGCTAGCTTGGCTCTGTTTATGTATTATGATGCTTGTCCCTCCAGGATTTCCTGTGATGATTGTTGAAATGAGGGTGGTACTCTCCAACCCTAATTCACTGAGTTTCTTTGTTTTGTGATACAACTCCCATCTGTGGTGATCCACTCCCTCCAGTTAGGGGCTTTAAATTGCAGTAAGCGCTGTTGAAGCGTATAATCAAGGGGTTGACAAATTTCCATGGTCACGTGCTAAAACAACACACTAAATGACAGAGGATGATGGGAGTTCTGTCAAGCAGCAGTAACTGTATACATTTAACCACCCGTGTCAAATTGTTTTCCTTGTAACACCTCACCTGTTTCCATGTGCGCTCACGAGAATCCTCTCACCCCTCTTCACGGCAGGAGCGATGGCGTTGTGCCTGGATATGTAATTTATATAATCATAAGCGTCCATTGCAAAGTTTGTGGACTTAATTGCATGAAATATAGGGGGAAATGTGCCGATTGTAATAGCATAGCCACGAAGAGGCAGAGGCAAGAGGAGAAAACATATAAGGTTGCTACAAGTTATCACTTGTCAACAAACACAATATACTGCGGTGGGAGAACCCTGTATGGTCAAAGATTGCCTTTAGAACAGAAATTTAGGAGTTAGCAATATACCTTGGTATTCAAATAATTGTACGAAGTGGATCCAGCCTGCATTCTGAGTTAAATGGATCTTTCCCATACACACGATGACACGCTGTCTTACCAGAAAGGTAGAGTGCGCTCCACGCAGTCCTGCAAGCTCTCTGTAGCGGGAAGCTCTGACGGGCACGGGTAATCAGCAAAAGTGCCTGGCAGCTGTTCTTGCCCTTCCTTGTCCATGAAGCCCTGAGGCAATGCGTACCTGCAAAAAGGAACACGAACAGGCTGTGCCAGCAGTGATGACACACCCAGCAAGATGAAGGGAAAAGAGTGACATGCGCTAGCACCTAACAGACCCTTACTACAGAATGAGACAGAAGCCTTAGATTGAAATTTGGAGGTCGTGTGCAGAATGAAGAAGCACCGACACTTGCATCTGCTGCTATGGTAATTAATACGATATGACACAGCATTTTAGTCAGCCAGGGGTGTTCACCAGAATCAAGACACAATATGCCTCATTTAATGACAGTTTTTTCCACAAACACCATTGCTGTCATCATGCTGCCATGAAAAAGACAAGCAAAAATTAGATGCATGTAATTTAAAGAGGCACGGAGGTCTGTGACCCATCTTAAAAATTGTTCCTCATAACTGAACCAGGCCAGAAAAGTTAGTTTGGCTCGTGGTCTGAGTATTGAGTTGCTGTCATCATCCCAACCGTGCTGTAAATGCAACCAGAGGCAGCTGCGTGAGGTGGACCATCCATACACACATTTGCAGAAGTTTACTGTATCATGCAAATGTTAGGTAAACCGGTGCTTTTAATCTTAAAATGTGAGTGGGTGTGTAAGATGATGTAGTATTAGTAGATTGGTGGTAGATTGGTGTTTTAGGTAACAAAAGAATAAGCCATAATTTTGGCCAAATCGATTTGTGTGATCAAAGAAGGGGAGAGAACAAGATATGGACAGTCAGCCAGCCAGAGGTGTTCACCAGAATCAAGACACAATATGCCTCATTTAATGACAATTTTTACCACAAACACCATTGCTGCCATCATGCTGCCATGGAAAAGACAAGCAAAAATTAGATGCATGTAAATTAAAGAGGCATGGAGGTCTGTGACCCGTCATGAAGATTGTTCCTCATAACTGAACCAGGCCGGAAAGCCAATGAACGTTTGCATGTACGGTTCTGGCCAACCCTATTAATACGGCATGTATGCCATTGAGATCAATTTGTATGGCAGGACAGAGAGCTTTAGCGCTTTATTTTTTTGTGCATCAAGAAAATCTAGATGAAGCATCTTTAGTTGAAGTAAGGTGTGGCGTGTCAGACCTTTGATCAAAGCGTGGATGGCGAGGATCATCGTGCTGCAGCTTGGGTGGCTGCGTGGCAAAGGAGCGCCGCCATTTCTTGACCTAGTAAATAGGCAGCCAAAATGTAATTAGTTATAGCAAGAGTCTGTAGTCAGGATCTTATTGTGTAACACAATAAGATTGTGTTGGGAGCTAGAACAGGGACATGAATGATTGCGTTCCTGGCGTGATAAAAGTGATGTCCTCTTAACTCATCTACGCATCATGGATATATTTTATATCAATTTTACCAAGTTTGCACCAAATAAAAATAAATTAATCAATACACCTGCTCATCCCCGTATTTCTTTGCGGTCTGCTCTTTGTCAAGGCCTTGCAGAGCACCGTAGTGCCTCTCATTCAACCGCCAGGACTTTGTGTCTGCATATGGGTATGATAAAACTGATCATCACGGTGTGTTGAGGGCACAGTAAGCTAAATAAATGCACAGACTTTGTAAACAGTTTCTGACTCTGCTGCAGCATCCAATTTAACAGGCATCAATATTTGTGGCTTAATTGGTCCCCAATCATCGATTTGCATTGAACATGTTGATACACAGTCCCAAAGCACCTTGGCAGTGCAGCAGGTCCATCGTGTCCAGAACGATCCACTGAGTGCGGATAGCACGCTTCAGGACGCTGGTGAAGCAAAAATCAAACACGAATCCATGTGCCTGAGGTCATTATATTGAAAGGTTTTTGTGAGGTTTGATCAGCATTTGGGGTCTAAAGGAGCGGCAGCTGTCAGCCAAACCGAGCCCATATCATGATCCTGCCAGCTTTGTACAATGGAAACGGGTACAATGTTACCCCCCCGAACAAACCTTCAGCATGTTGCCAGCACGCAGAGCTTGTAACTTGCCAGATTCGCTCACTTCCACATCAGTCCTGCAAGTGAAAATACTCATGGCAAGCCTTGTAGAACTAGGCGGACGGTGTTGTGCAGAGAGACTCTGGACCCACACACCAAACTATAGTAGGTTGCAGGCGTTCCAGCTTATTACATTACCAGGCTGGATGCAGCACAACACATTCAGCAGCCGCCGTTTCAAAAGAGTCGGCAGGATAGATCTATCGCCCACTTGTACAACATGTCACTGAAACTTATCCCCTTGCATACCTCAAACGATGATAACAGGAATTCATTCTAAGACCACGAGCGGGCGTGCTGGCAGTAATGACTATGTAATGCAAAACACACTTCAAACGGTAAAAAACTGTCTGGCAAACACAGAGCTTCACTTGCCAGCCCGTGAATCTGTTGGCAGTATTCCACGCAGACCTGGTGAGGGACGTGAGAAGAGGTGTGAACAAAGGGAGGGAGTGAAAGGAGCAGGACATCCCATCCAGATCATTGGTGTCAGGCGCCCAAAGGGAATTATAACACACACTTTAAATAGCTCAGTACTCCTATCTGTGAACTCACTCTCCGTGACGAAGCAACACGATCCGCGGCATTTGCGCGACCGGTGGCGAAAGAAAACGTGCAATACAAATGCTCCACAATGTATTTTATGTGCAAAAAAAATCTGTTCAAATTTTGCTGCAAGCTTTGGCAATTTTGAGTTCCTTTTCTTTCTTGTTGCTTGTTTTTTCTGGTTCTTTAATTCATTCTGTGTTATTATGCCAGGTGCACTGAACACCGTGCTCACCCACTGGCTGTCTGTGGAGGGTCCACCACCAGAGGAGGCAACCATTGATCTTGCTCGATGGATGCTGGCAGCTACTCTTGTTATAACAGCCGGACTAGTGAGTGATGCGCACGCATGCACGCATGCACGCACGCACGCACGCACACGCACACACACACACACACACACACACACACACACACACACACACACGCACGCACGCATACACACACGCACACACACACACACACACACGCACGCACGCACGCACGCATACACGCACGCACGCACGCACGCACGCACACACGCACACACACACACACACACACACTCACACACGCACGCATGCACACATACACACACATACACACATACACACACCTATTTACACACACACACACACACACACAAACACACACACAAAAACACACACATACACACACAAACACACACACCCACACACGCGCACAAACACACGCACACACACTCACATTCACACACGTATATACACTCATGCACGCACACGCACGCCTGCTCTTTTGTATGCCTCTGCACGCTAATGATACCCTTAATTCAACTCGTTCCAAGATGACACGCTCCATGCTTGCTTTTCGCATTGTACAAAATCAAAAGCACACGCACGCATCTGCAGGCTTCTGGGCTGACTCTGGCCTTTTTCTCATTAGACCTTCTAGAGCTGGAGGTGAGTGTGTACGGTGAATGGGGGGGGAGGGGCCACCAAGATGGGTGCTGTTTGGCACACCAATTGCCGGCAAATGTTCAGGCTGTACGCATGTTCATCCAGAGTGGCACTAACCATCTATGTCATGGAATATTGCAAAGGAACCTTTGCCCCGTACCCTTCTTAGCCACACACACCTCTCCCACGCAGACCCCACCCCTTCTCCATCTAACCTACCTCCTGCCATTTATACTTAACCCTATAGGTCTTAAGGCGCGCTGGCACACAGCAGGAAAAGGCCCTGGCGGCCCGCATCCTGCCCTTCCTCTGTGCTCGCAGCCAGCATCAGCTCCTTGTTGCCCTCCTCATCGTCAACAGTGCTGCAAACGAGAGCCTGCCCCTTGTCCTGGACCCTTTGGTCAATCCTGTTGCTGCAGTGGTGTGTGTTTGTGTTTGTCTGTTTTATGTTGCACATGTGAGCGCGTGCGTGTGTGTGTGTTGTGTGTGTGTGTTTGTGTGTGAGTATGTGTGGGTAAGCATATGTGCGAGGGAAGTGTGTTTGTAGGAGGAAGTGGCGGCAATGAAAAGTCTAAATAAGTGCTCACCTCAAATCCCCGTCATATACTTCACTTACCCCTTTGCGCCTACACTAAGTGGGCTTGGGTCAATCACCACTGCTCTCTACTTGATCGCGCACTTCCTTTCCCTCCAGTCTTCTTGTATGCAAATGACTCAGACAAAGCACACGTTTTTCTTTTATTAATGTGCCTCATACACAGCAGCTTTGCTACTTCCATCACACCTCTATCTTCCCCTCCTTCTTTCGCAGTTGATCAGCGTCACCTTTGTCCTTGTGTTTGGCGAAATCGTACCTCAAGCCATTTGTGCAAGGTGACAGTGGCGCTCTTTTTTGTCCTTGTGTTTGGCGAAATCGCACCTCGCGCCATTTGTGCACAGTGAGAGTGGCGTTCTTTTTTAATTAGGGTTATTAGGGTTTTTTATTATTATTAATGAGGATCGGCCAGGACCCCATCCATACCCACACCAATTGTGACCGTACGTCTGACAACTGCCTTATATACTTACACCATGTTCCTGGGACACTTGCTACACATGACAGAAATAGGTGCTGGAAAGCCTTGCATCGTTTATTCACGCCAGGGCTGACCTTTGCATGCCCTCAACAATTTGCTCCCTTGCCCAAAATCTCTGACCTTCCATCTCCGACGCTTTGTTCTGCCTTATATCTATGCAACACGCATACACAAATTGCATCGCCCATGGCGCGCGTACATACCTCTGCCATCTTTCCTTGTCGTGCATACAAGCACAACTTGTATGTTTCTTGCTTACGTGCACGCTCTCTGCACAAAAGGCTTGCTCTCTCCATCTCTGGACGCTGAACCAACCTTTTGCTCATGGTGTCCGTTGTACCTTGGCAGACGCTCAAGGTGTCCGTTGTTAATGCACTTGCGCTTTTCTGTATGTGCAGGTACGCTCTCTCCATCTCTGGCCGCTGCACCACCCTTGCCACCCTGCTCATGGCTGTGACCGCCCCTGTGAGTTATAGAAGCCACTCATAAACTAAAGCTATGTGACTTATTTGCATGCTTATCGTTTCAGATCCCCAGCTTGATGTGTCATCATTTGGTTGCCAACTCAGCTTTCCCATTCTAGATTACCGACGATGCTTACCCACGCTCTCATTCACTGGCACCAAGAAGCTTTAAAAACCCAGCCACTATCATATTGTCCTGATGGCATTGAGTATTGACCTCCTAAATTGCATTAATTTAATAACTGATCATTAGTAATACCTGTATACGGTTGCACTATGTTAATCATTCGCTGATGGTGGGTATGCCTATAGCCTTTCTAAGACTGGACAAAGAGGCGGGGGTCAGGCAAGATGTTTGCCTCAAGGAGCAAGCAACACATGTTAGAAAGGGTAAAGGCGGCACTAGTAGGTTATTTCAAAGTCCTGGAACGGAACTTGTACTCTTCCAGGTATCTTGGCCTCTTGGAAAGCTCTTGGATCTGCTGCTGGACATGGCATCGCACAAGCCAAAGCTTACAGAAGCAGGGTACGTGTGTGTGTTTGTGTGAATAATTGCTGCTTACTTGCTTTAATTGCTTGCGAACATTTGCTTGAGTATAAAATGGTAATCTATTAGTAGTATTGATTCAGAGGAGGCCAACGGCGGCAAAATATCCAGAAATGCTCCTTCTTGAAATATATGTAGCATAAAATAACTCGACTATTGGTGAAGCTTTGGCTGAATTGGATGACCCTGCTGGCCTGGACAAGTGTGTAGCCTAGAAATTCGGCATAAATGTACACGTATTGAGCCGTCCAGGCAATTCACCCCAACCAGGGCTAATTTACCCCCAAGAGACCGCCAGTATCTTAGGGTTCATGCAGCATGAAGTATGCCATAAAACAGCAATGGATGTTAAAACTAGGTTTGGAGGGGGTCGGTTCTTGGCCCCCTTTTTGCTGCTTTTTAATAGAGGTATAAAAAGGGGAAATGTGAGATTTCATCAACCATTGGCTCCTTTTACTCCATTCTTGCGCATTGATCCTGAATGGTATTTGTGTATTGTAAGGACTCCAAATCATCAAAATTCGTGTTGTTTGGTGCTCTGGCGGGTCAGATACAGCATATGGGGGCTTGAAGTTATAGGTTCACGCTGCGGCCAATTAGACACGTGCGCCCTGAATTGCAGTTTTCAAGCTCAGCTGCTGTTTAGCCTGCGTGGCAGTTTTGAGCTTGAACGATTGCAATTGGGGCGCACATGTTCTAGGAATAACAACTGCGCCTGTTCTTGGCCCCCTCTGGTATTGTTTGGCAGGATATAGGCGTGCACTACCTCTTACAGCTGTTTTTAGGCCTGCAATAATTATCTTCCTTTTTACATTCATACACATTTACTTCCTACAATCCTCTCTGCAGACACGTACATGCCGGCACTTATACACGTGCACACACAATTTTGCACACACACAGGGAAGGACAGGAAGGTGAGGGTGGCACCTACCAGCCTCCTACCCTGACTTCCCCTTCTCTTCCTAGCAGTGGTGAGGACTTTACACCGGCCACTTACCATTTCCCGCCTTCCTTATGGGGCTTTAGGCAGGCAGAGTGGAGGAGAGAGGTGAGCCAAGCTTGGACTCTCCTTTTCTGCAGCGTTTTTGTAGTAATTGCTCTTATCATTCATAGATGTAATTTGCGCTTAAAGTAGATGAAAAGTGAGGAAGGAGTTAGGAGTGTGCTGCTTTGCAGAAAGCGCAGGCACTGACTGGGGTGCTGATATTACAATTCACTCCGGACTACTGTTATTATTGAAATACAGGAGGAGGAAGGAAAAGAGGAAAAAGAGGAGGAGGGAGCGTGTGGGGGTGTTAATGCGAGGGAGCCTTCTCAACAGGGGGTGGATGCTTTCCAGAGTGTGCAGGTAAATGGTTCTACAGGGCCTGTAGTGTTTGGGGCTTGAAAGTCTCAAGGTGATCGATTGTACGTAGCCGTTCCAAGTGGTCTCTGAGTTGCAACAGGGAACTTCAGCCCGTGCGGGCGCCGCACTTATTAAGCAAATTTCAATATGTTGATTCCGGGCTTCCCGGGGAAATGTCAGTGGTCGGAGACCCCTGGCTCCGGGACGCCCGTAATAAAATATATGTTACATTCCGGGCTGCCCGGAGAAAATCCGATGATGCTGTAGAGGTGGCCCGGGCAGGAAGAGAAAAGGGGGGAGGAAGGAAGGAGGAACCCCCTCTGGAAGTGTTCCTCTGGGTTGCTCTGCTCGGGGTGCTTGTTAAAGTGATGATGAGAGGGAGGCCAATCTCCCTCAAGAGCATGCAAGAGTTGCAGCATGCCAGCATGCCACCTGCAACCTGCAGCAGCAACAGCAGCAGCAGAAGCAGCACGGGGAGCAGTTTCATGTTGCTCAGGAGCACTTGTGCGCATGATGGGTGTATGCGTGCATACTGTGCATACGTTGTGTGCATGCGCATGCTGCGTGTATATGTAGGTGCGTGTGTGAGTGGATGCGCGTGCATCCATGTGTTTGCTCACAATACAATAGCATGGATGTGCAAGTTCAAATCCTGTGTGTGCATGTATGTATGCACAACGCATATGCGTGTGGCATGTGCCCATGCGTGCATGCGCTGTGCATGCTCACAAAAACGCAATTGTGAATGTCAAAACGTTTAACTGCCTGTACATGATTGTGTGTGTGCACATACGCATGTGCGTGCGTATGCGTGTGTGCTTGTATGTGCATGCGTGTATGTACATGCGTCGTGTGCGTGCTCACAGAAAGAAGATTGATTTGATGTACACATTCCACTGCCTGTACATGAATGTGTGTGTGCACATATGCATGTGCGTGCGTATGCGTGTATGCTTGTATGTGCATGCGTGTATGTACATGCGTCGTGTGCGTGCTCACAGAAAGAAGATTGATTTTATGTACACATTGCACTGCCTGTGTGTGCATGTGCGTGTGCACGTCTGCGCGTGCGTGTCTTTGCTGTGCATGTGCGCACGTGCGTGCGTGTGCATGCGCAATGTATAGGGTTGGCCAGAACCGTATATATACGTATATATACACCGTATATTTGGTGATTTCCAAGCCAAAAATACCGTATGGACACCGTATATATATGGTTCTGGCCAACCCTAGCAATGTAAGGTTTAGATGCCGTTGCTTTGAACGTATAAGCTGTCCACAGCTGTCCACAAAATATTTTACCTCACCCCTGCTCACCCGCACATTTTGTGAAGTAATGGCTGCGCCGCACATTCTTCACTTTTTAGAAAACCAGCTGAGGGCGACCCGCACAAAATTTTATCTGAGGGCGAACCGAAGGTTTTTCAAACCCCCTGAAGTTCCCTGAGTTGCAAGTAAGGCAAACAGGCTTGCAAGTGAGTTAGTTTGCACCTTTAATGGCAGACCAGAGCAATGGTTCAATGGCAGCAATGGCAGACCAGAGCAATGGTTCCAGACCAGACCAGACCTTTAATGGCAGACCAGAGCAATGGCTCCATATTTAGGTGGCAAATGGCGCCTGTCAGTTTTAGGCACCTTCAGCACCGCTACCATGTGGCAAACTCTCAGAAGGAGGAACCTTGTATTAGCTTGTGCGTTCGCGCGTTGAGCTGGCCACGTGCTTGCAGCAGCTGCAGCTGCAGCAGACACACGCCATCCAGAAAGATTGAGCGACACTTTCTTGATTCCTCTTACTCGCAGGTCCATGTGCAGCAGCAGCTGCAGCAGGCACAAGACATGCAGGTATGTGTTTCTGTATATGCTCAAAATTTTGTGTGTGTGTTTGCGCGTGTGTGTTATTTCTGTAAATGCAACGCACAACACAGGCACACGAACCGCAAAGAACTTCAGACCCTTTTTCTGAAATGAACGCCTGGACATTACTTTCATTGACGGCTGCTGGCAAGCCTCGTCAATGTTGCGTGCCTTACCTCTTGCCTTCTAGTAAAAAATAAGGTGCTCTGCCTTCTAATTGAAAAAAAGGTGTGAAAAATAAATTTGAAATAGGTCGGCGCATGCGCACCTGACCTCTGCTTTCTACACCATACCGTCCTGCGTTTAAGAAAAACGAGTATATCTCAACCCAAATGCCTCTGCAATCTATCCTTGGTCACTTGAGTCAATCAAATTACTACCTTCTGCAGGATGCACCTCTAATGCTGCATTGGTAACGATTGATTGCTAATAATGCAAAGGTCTGAGACTATCTGCACCTCCAATTTCCAGGCATGTCACGAGCAGCAGCAGCAGCAGCAGCAGCAAGAGCATCAGAAGCAGCTGCAAGAGCAGCAGCGAGAAGCGGCAGTAGCGCAACTGGCTCGTGCACTGAGTGGAGCAGGTTAGAGAAAGTCGTTTGCTTTCTGTGCTTGCGCTCTTTTCTCTTTTTGCCTACCAGCAATTTTTGTAACACCTATAATGAAGCAAGACAGAAATGCGTGTTCAAGCAGACACAGCCTACATACATCTTTCGCCGTAATCGTGCATAAAAAGATCATGCATCTTTCGCCGTGATGGTGCATAAAAAGATCATGGAGAGCAGGTGAGAGAGGTGGCACCAGGATTTTTTGATGTATAGCCATCAGTCTTTGCCTGCCTGCAGCTCATCAGAGGGCAAATAATAGACAAGGGTGTCGTCTTTGGTATGTATGCGTGTGCAAGGAATCAGGGCTCATATGTAGGGATGGGATATGCCCCCATGACATGCGCTGTGAGCATTAGATCTCATCGTGTCGTGCAATTCAATTGGATTATGCTCTATTGTGCACGCAGTATGGGTCTTGCACTTCGACATTCTGCACCTAAAAATTTTTTGTGCAATTTACCAGGAGGCGGTTGGAAAATAATTTTTGGACAGGCACGCCTTATTTTTGGGCTGGACCCCCCTGACCCACCACCCACCACCCAACCCCCCCTTCCGGTGCCCCAACCCAGACAAAAAGGGTACCAATCTGCTCTTTTTTCAAATCAAGCATCCATCTGCATACTCATCAAGACCTGAAACTGAAGTGTTGCAGAGTTATGGGGCAAAAATTGAGATACGGACGCCCATGCACACGTGACCTACCTACCAGGCACCCATAACTGGCTTGCACAGTCCCACATTGCTTCCATTTCTTCATAATTCCACTGACTATCTCATGCTGGCACAATCCTGTAAGTTTTGGGTTAGTTGCTGCTTCATTGGCTTGACTCACCCTGCGGCCTGCACCCGAGCGCGTGTGCCTCTGACATTTGGACATGTCCACAGACCCCTCCCTTAACCTAATTTGCTCAGAAAGTGAATCAATCGACTGGACTTGAGCTGAGTATTCCTAAAAAATATATAAAATTTCCTAGAAGTGGCCCAGTAACTTTTTGGAGACCGCCCCGAAAAATTCGGACCCCCCCCCGGGGACCCCCCCCCCCCCTCCGCGGATCGGACCCATACATATGCCAATCGATAGCTCTTGATGAGATGATTCCAAATATGTCATTTTTATTGGAATTTGGGCGTGCAGTCCAAAACTTATGCTAACAAACGCCTCCTAAATTTACTATTAAACTCCTTTGCGGTACGCTTCCAACCCATGCGGTCCCTCCAGACTCTTGACATACAGCATCTGGAGATCAAGTCACATACTCTTGGCCAATTGGTATCTCTTCCTTATGCACGCGCTCCAGGCCCTGATGTCCCTCCAGGCTCTGACATGCTACAGCTGGCAGATGCAGCAGTGTTGGATTCTAGGGGCCAGCCTGGTAGCAGTGCCATGGCAGAGGTAAAACAACACACACACACACGCATTCTACCTTGCTATATATGTTTCTGCCTGCCATGTTTTTACAACTGCGGTGCCAAAAGAGGAGGTCACACACATGCATCCGCGTTTGTCCATGTGCATACTTTTCACAATGCTCACAAGCGCACTCAAAAGGCAGACAACCTAGCCCAGAGGGGCTTGCAGGGCGCGTGCTTAGGCACACAGCTGATTCTTAGAGTTTGATGCTTGCCTATCTCATGATAGGGACGTTTCTGGGTTTCTGGATTTCTAGGCGATGATGTAAGAAAGTAATCTTTGGGACAGTAAAGTCATCCAGCATGCTTACAGAAAGTTCCCAAATCTGACAAAGGTCAGCGTCTACCAGACAGCAGCAACAAAATCCATTGCAGGCTGATATGGAAAGCTCTCTGTATTGTCTGCACACTCTAAGAAAGAAAGCCAAAGGTTTGCACACACGCACACGCACATGCAGACATGCATGCGCACATACACGCACACGCACACGCACACACACCCCAAGGTGGTATGAGGAGAGAAGATGTTGCCAAAGCTTAGTCATTTGGCCACTGCTAATGACGCAGGTGCTGATGGACCACAAAAAGCTCAAGGCCCTCATCTCCCTACATGGCAGGGCGGAGGGGTTTGGGGGTCAACTTGCGGAGGATGAGGTCAAGGTGGGTGTGCTAGAGGGATGTGCTCAGTGCAGGTAAGGTCACTATGAGCAGAAGAATCAAGCGTCTTTTGCAAGGTTATATCATAAGTCATACACCTTCAAAGGAAGGATTGTGTTCCATTGCTAGGGAGAAATCTGTGCCCTATTACTGTTTGAGCACAGTGCTGCACTCACAACTCTCCTTTTTCGTGCATGGCACTGGTTGTCGCCAACTGACTGCCAGCTGTTTCATGCAGAAAGCCTGCTTATGATAAAGCAGCAACTGTGTTTGCTGGTGAGAGGTAGCACCTGCTTCTGAATTGAATCGCTTTGGTGTACACGTACAGCATAGGACCTTGAGAGACCTTGATGTCTGCGTGCTGGTAAGCATTTAACGTTAAAACATCAAAATTACAAATATCCTTTCAGTCAAAACGACTGCTTCTTGTCCAGAGTACTTGTCCAGAGCCTTGAAGCATATAATTCCAGCTGGGTCTGTGTACATTGTTTGCCTCATAAATCCCTTTCTTGGGTTGCACACACACACACACACATTTACACACACACACACAAACATACACACACATTCACACACTCACATACACACACAAACATATATTACACACACAGGTCATGCTGGGTGCTCTGGATTTAAGGTTCAAGACTGCTCGCATGGCAATGACGTCCATCAGACGCGTGCTGATGCTCTCCGCCGATACCCCCCTGAGCTTTGATACCCTACGGCTGCTTTTGGTAGGTTCAGGGGCTACCTGCGCCTAACCATCTACGACATGACACTTTTTGACAGCTCGTGCCTGCTTGTGTGAGCGTTGAGACAATTTTGTTTCCCCTCCAGAAAACCTCAATTCCCTACCCTCCCCCTGGAATTGCCCCCAAAACAACCCTCCTTCCCCTTCTTTAAACATTTACTCATCCTTACAAAAAAGGTATCAACAGGAATCTGTCCTCTGTCTATTTTGCCGCCGTGTTGAAACGCTTGTCTCTGTTCAGCCGAATATAGCCCTTTGCAATGCTTACCATTTTCACAGGCACGAGGCCACTCACGAGTTCCCGTCGTGCGCACGGCAACACAACGCCAACGCAACGCAAGCCTCCATCCCCGCGCACACCCCAGTCCCACCACCGATCCTCCCTTTTGCGCCCCCACCACTGGAATGCGCACAGCGCACCGCACTCACACAGCACACGCCGCTTCAGATGCCACAGGAGAAGCCGTCGCAAAGGACCTTTGTCCATCTGGCCAGCATGCTGCAGCAACAGCAGGCAGTGCGTCAGCTTATCCACTGCTGTCTCCGTCAAACGTGACACCCAACCTTACAGGAGGAGCAGCAGCAGCAGCGCCCACCCTGACCCCAGCAGGATCAGAAGCACGAGCAGCGGCAGCGGCAGCACCCACCTCAGCCCCAGCAGTGGGGATAGGGAAGGTTACTTTGATTGAGGAGCTCTGTCATGATGACAACGGTCAGCAGCGGAGCATGCCTGTGGATTTGGATACGGCAGAGGGCCTGTGCCCGGATGACGTGCTGGGGGTGCTGCTGGTGAAGGAGCTCATCATGGTGGGTGGGTGATGTTGAGAGAAGGTGGGCCTTGCACAGAGGTGGGCTGGGTGATCCGTGCAGGATGTGGTGCTGGTGCAGGAACCCGCAGCAGTGAGAAGAGCTTAGGAGAGAGGGAGTGCTGTGCAAGCTGCGGAGGCCTCACTCAAGTTGTGTGAATGATGGCAGGGAGTCTGCGTGTGTTGTGATGGTCACCTGACGAATGGTGTGACCGTTCCGATCTGAGTCATTTAAGGATTATTGCTAGAGTCGTTTTACACACACACACAGAGTTACATTTCACAGTGCTCTTGGAGGAGCTCATCATGTTCGGTAGTGAGTGAGTGAGTGTGAGTGAGTGAGGACTATGACTCCAAAACTTCATCTCATTCATGCGCATCGCACTTGCATATCCCCACCCACCCACACAAAAGAACATTGAAGCTGAGAGCCATGGGTGGGCTCTCTCACTGAGCACTTTGCGTAACTCCCTACAAGCCTCCCCTCTGACTTGCTTTGGTTTGCTGGATTTGCACGGCTGTTTGCACGTACACACACTCACACACACTAACGAGTACACGTACAACATAGGTGGACTTTGAGTCAGGGCACCTGTGTGTGGGCGACGTGCCCCTGAGGCCCCTTCCCAGGATTCCCTGTGACACTCCCCTGCTGGACATGATGCAGCTCTTTCAAAAAGGGGGCACCCACATGGCACTGCTGATTCAGAAGCGGGACAAGGCAGCAGCCAAGGGAGGTGCGCTGCTGCTGCGCGTTGTGACCACTGCCGCTGTTGATATATTGTGTGTATGCGTATGTGTGTGTTTGTGTGTATGTGAGTGCAACATTTGATTCCTGTGCAGAATGTGTGGCTGTTTGTTGGAGGTGCTGCAGCTTTGTTTTTTGCATTGTCTTACTGGCTAATGCTAATGGCAAACCTCCGAGGCAGCAAAGGGAAAAAGTCGGTCGCTACACACACACACAGGGTGGTCACGGCTACATGCAAAGCGTTAGCTAGAAAAGGACATCAGGCCTTGAACAGCAGCGCTCATACGTACCAGTGCTCCACAAGCACACTGACAGTGTAAATCTAGGAAGTGTAAGCGCGCATGCCAAGGCACGCAGATCCCCCCGCTATGAGCATTCATCGCTGCAACAGCTTGTTTGGGCAAGCGTTCAACTTCACCTGTTTTTCAAACAGGCCCACCCTGGTTTTTCAAGTAGCCCCTCCAAGTAGCCCTCTGAATTAATGTGGTCTTTCTCTTTGCTCCGTCACAGATATGCACCCACTCAGGCACCACACACACACACACACACAGTCTTATTACAAAACCACACAGGTCACCCAGACCCCTCTCAGAGGAAGCATACACACACACCTACACGCACACACACATACACACAGGCACCTACACTGTCTCGTCTATAAACACAGGTCACATCGACCCCTCTCGGGGGAAGCACACACACACACACAGACATGCACACACATACACACACTGTCTCCTTAAAAAACAAAACAGGTCACCTCGATCCCACTCGGAGGAAGCGTCCTGGCCCCCCAGGTCAAACACCCCAACCCGGTCACATCGCCCCTTCCCCTGCCTTACATAAACACCCCCGCCCATCCCACTCAATTCACATTCGCCCGTCCGCGAGTCACGCCCCTCTCACCCCAGACCACCAGGCTCTGGTGGTGCAGCCCCTCCCTTTTACTTCAGCCCTTCAAGCGGGTGAGGTGCACGTGGAGGTAGAGGGAGGGGATAAAGAAGATGGCTATGCCATGGACAATGCAGAGGGCAGAGAAGCTGGTGTGGACGTTCCACAGGACGCTGCGCAGGCTGCTGCTGTGGCAGGAAAGACGGGAGACGTAGAGACTGGCCGAGGTACGCAGATGTGTGGGTGTTCAACAGGGCTCTAAACAAGCTCGTGGTGTGGCTGGGGACAAGCCTGCCAGTGCTCGTAGCTCTCTACCCTTTTGCCAGTCGCCAATGGAAAGTTAGTTCAGAGTTTTTTGGGGCGCAGGCTGTGCACAGGCTTGGGTGTTGTACATACGCTAGAGAGCAGTAACCGTGGTTGACTGACGCATTTTAAACACTGTTCTCCGTGACCTGTTATGGTTTGGTTCCTATTGCGTGCGCATTTTGCTACTTTGTGTCCCTTTGTGTGCTGTTGGGACCCTGCAAACTGTAATGAGGTCAGTGTTTGGTTATGGGTTGTTAGCAGCTGGTTCTGGAAGCACACGTCCCTTTACCCTTCCTGGCCCACTCTGACCCACATTCCACCGCTGCTTGGTCCTAGAACCCGCTCAACTAATCCATCTCCTCCCCTATCACCAACCCTTGGTTCTAGTGATGGCTTTGCAGGAATGCTCCTCCCCCACAGGGGCACCTCTCAATTTAGATGACCTTAAATCTCTGAACCCATTCCAGGCACTTCAATTCCATATCAAGGAAACCGTGGTCGTGGCTCTGCAGGCATGCTCCTCCCCCACAGGAGCATCTCTCATTTACAACAACCTTTGATCTCTGAACCCGCTTCAGTCACTTCCCTGTTGAGAAAATCGTGGTGGTTGCTCCGCAGGCATGCTCCTTCCCTGCAAGAGCACCAGCACCTCTCTCCCAGATGTGTGGGGCCCAGGTGTCAAGCCCCAGGCAGGCTCCTCAGTTCAGCAATTCGCTCCTGCTGTACAAACTGCTGCGTCCTCTTTGGCTTACGAGCCTGCCGCATATGCTGCGACACCTCAAGGGTGAGTTCAAGTTGTGCAAAATCATTGCAGGCTGCAAGCGTGGTGCCCCAGGTGGGTGTGGCGCTGGATTGAGTCCCTGGAAACGAGTGGGTGATATGGGGAAAGGCAGAAGAAAGGTGTGTAAGGTGGAGAGTCTCCGAATTTTGGAATGGTTGCAAGGGACCCAGCTGCACCTTTCCTTATGTGTATAATTTGTTCCTTTGTGTGAAACTGCCATTCACTACCTGTTCTGCTTTCATTCCCGTAGTGGAAACAAACCCCACCTCGGTTTGTTCTTCCGCACGTGTAGTGTAGACCTTTGTGGGCGGCTCTCTGTGTGCCACCCAGCCGTAATGTGCTGGAGGCATACCTGTCATCCTCATTTGTATATGTAGCATACGTGCATACACACATACCCGTCATCCTGGCACGTATGCTTGTGGTGGTTGCAGAGGCCGCTTTGTGCCTGGCAGCCGGCAAGCGGGCACGCCTACAGTGCCTCCTCCGTCGGAGCGCCCACAACTATCCTCGTATCAAAAGGGGCCCATGCAGGCATCTGCTACTGGTCCTCCTCAAGAAATGGAGGCTTGGCACCAATCAAGGTGAGCGCGTGGTTGGTACTTTTATTTGCTTGTGTGCGTTTGAATGCCTCAGTTTGCGTGTTTGCTGTGCAGGCTTTCACACTTGAGCGCAGCCTGTGTCGTGCGCGGCTTTGAAAGCAGCTCAGGTGCATTTTGGCCGTACTATTTCATTGATGTAACGAAAATTTTGGTGCCTGTGTAAAAATAAGGTTGTGTGTGTACATTAAATTCTGCAGCAGTTAAGGAGCAAACACAGCTGCAACTTCTTCTCTGCTTCTTGAAGCACCCCCTAATATTGGACCCTTCCTTCTCCTTCTATGGTTGCTTTGCAGGATGGCTCAAGGAGGGGGGGGGGCGCAATTGTCTGCACAAACAGCTGATTTTGATGATGCCCGCAGCGAGTGGATGGGCAGCCAGCTCTCTGCTGGGTAGGTCGCAAGGGCTGACAAAGGCATGCAAGCTAGCAGCTGAAGCTGCATTCAGATAATGAATTAGTGTAGAAAGCACAGAGAGATCATCACACTTTTTCTGAGCACGAGGACAGCTCTGTCTGTTGCAAGTTGACAGGATGTTGATTGTTGTGTCACTATGCGCATAATTTGTACTTGTCTGATTGTGTCGTTAAGTTTATTTGCATACTTTGTATAACAGTCAGACTTATATGCTCACTAGGTACTCAATGCACACCCACATCCACATACACACACAAGCACACAAACAAATGTGCCCCCCCCCCACACACACCTACACCCACACCCACACATACACACCCACACCCACACACTCAAACACACACACACAAACACAGAGATGACTACATGGGGCGCCAAGGGAGCAGAGATGTGACAAACAGTCAAGAGCCTTCCGGGCTCTTAGAGGCTTTGATTGCACATGACAGAGCAGCTGCCCTGACCACTGGACCATACACTCCAAGATCTGATACGTGAGTTACAGATGCTCTTTCTTGTGGAGGATTTGCTTGAGCTCTGGTCCTTGCACTTCAATGCTTTGACTTGTGAATCTTCCTGTC
>Ga0307963_1000521_pt1 | contig 26050 bp, 29 predicted proteins | sample OrgLakmetagen594_FD_201829 | JGI IMG/M metagenome (GOLD analysis project Ga0307963, IMG submission 201829) | Saline water microbial communities from Organic Lake, Antarctica - #594 | ecosystem: Environmental > Aquatic > Non-marine Saline and Alkaline > Saline | place: Antarctica: Organic Lake... | reverse complement strand
TCCGACCCCCCCCCGCCCCCCCCCCCCTCCCGACCTTCTCCGATTGAACTCATATATATACCAATCGATAGCTCTCAATCTCAGGATTCCGATTATAAAATAAGCAATGCAATTGATAGTTGACGTCCAAAAGTTACGAGAACTGGCGCCTCCTGTGAATATCATAAAATAAACTACTGGCCTGCAGGCACTGATCTTTAAGAAACCATGGGCAAGGTAGCAAATAAGTCATGCTTGATGACACAAACAAGTATCTTCCTAAAAGAGACCACGGGCAAGGTAGCCACTAAGTCAGACTTGAAGACAAAAATCACATAATTTCATATTTTCTGCCGCACTGTGCTGGCCTCCCGCAGACTGCTAGGTCAAATTAGCCATTTAATCCAGAACACGTAGAAATTGCGCTAATTTTCAAGTTGTTTTGTTTTTCCTTTGCTGAGGCTAGGCTGTTTATTCATGGATGGCAAAGCTTAGCCTTGCACGTTGATTGGATTTGATGGTGGCCACTGAACCCTAACCTTCTCTTCATGATGATCAAAGGCGTACATGTACAGATGATTTCATGTACAGTATGTATGTGCGAGGAATAAATTCGGATTAATCCAATACATGGTATGACACATGTCCTGGCCAACTAAACGTTTCCTGGATTTACGAAGCAGTGTGTACTTCGTTCAGTTGTGCTGATCACAGCCAAGGACCAAACAGATGAACTGTATACCTGACGTGTATGACATGGCCCGGTCAACTCTACTTGTTTCTAGATCTACAAAGCAGAGTGTGCTTCGTTCAGTTGTGCTTAGAAAAGCCAAGGACTAAACAGATGAACTGTATACATGACGTGTATACATGGCCCGGTCAACTCTACTTGTTTCTGGATCCACAAAGCAGTGTGTGCTTCGTTCAGTTGTGCTAAGCACGGCCAAGGACTTGACATCTGTACCAAAGATCACTGCCAAGCAGTTGGCGTTGCTATCCGCAGTACGCCCTTCACGATATCCGCACATGTTCTTGCATTAGATACATTTCACTCAGACAGAATCCACCCACCACGGGCACAGACCCTGTCTGCTCTTGACCACTTTCATCACAGTTGACTCTGATTGTATCCTGTGTAATCGAACAAACAACGACAAGTCAGTGCTACAGCCTTACAGGCATTACATTCATTCATGCTAAGCAAGTCGACCGACGGCATGTTTGAGCGGAGACGCATTTGGGGGAAAAAAGCGCAAACAACATGTGAGGAAGAAGGTGTTTGAGAATACTTGTGCAGAACAGCATGTGAGGACTGCATGCCGCACGCAGGCACGCAGGCACGCACGCACGCACGCGCACACACACACACACACACACACACACAGACACACACACACAGACACACGCACGCAGGCACACAGGCACGCACGCACACACACGCACGCACGCACACACACACGCACGCACACACACACACACGCACGCACACACACACACACACACACACAACCACACACACACACACTCACACACACACACACATACACACACTTACATACAAACACACGCATGCACGCACACACACACGCATGCAGGCACGCACGTACGCACGCGCACACACACACATTGAAACCTATTTGAACAATGCATGTGCAGGGAAAGCTCCAAAACAAACGGGGCATAATACAATTGAGGGATGCATGCGCAGAACAGCATTTGAGGATTACAAGCGGGATGAGAGTAATACTACCTTTGAGTAAGGCAAGCACAGTTAAGTGGGTTGGCCAGAACCCTATAAATATACGGTGTATATACGGTATTTTTGGCAAGGAAATCGCCAAATATACGGTCATATACGGTGTAGATAAGTACGGTTCTGGCCAACCCTGCAGTTAAGTATCTGAGGGATACATGCTTGGGCAAATATCTGAGAAGTAGGCACGCAGAAAAGCATTGAGCAATGAATGCACAAAGAAGCCTTTGCGATATGAATTTGGAATTTGTGAACGTATCCAAGGAGTAAGATGCACTTGACAGCTGAAATCTGGCAGACCCCAGTACTTCAGAAAACATTCAGCAACAAAACATTGTCAGGGCTACAAGGGGAACAACAAAGAAAACCGCCAGGCAAAAAACTGTCCGCATACACTTATCTTACCAAGGGAAAGAACAAAGAAAACCGCCAAGCAAAAAATTGTCTGCATACACTATTCTTACGCAGGATTTTGCAACAACTTTGCCACGTGCGTGTTTGCCAGCCCTACCTGCGTCGCTTGTCTACAATTTTTCTACTCGTCATCTAGGTGTTGCCGGCCCTACCTGAGAGCTACCACTAGCACTAGGCTTTGCCCCTGCTGGCTCCAAGAGCGCACGCAGCTCCTGCGCAGCAAATCATGCAAGCAACACAGGTATAAACGCACATCTCCTGCGCAGCACATCACGCAAGCAACAGGTATACACGCACATATCCTGCGCAGCTGATGATGCCAGCAACACAGGTATAAACGCACATCTCCTGCGCAGCACATCACGCAAGCAACACAGGTATACACGCACATATCCTGCGCAGCTGATGATGCCAGCAACACAGGTATAAACGCACATCTCCTGCGCAGCACATCATGCAAGCGACACAGGTATACACGCACATATCCTGCGCAGCACATCATGCAAGCAACACAGGTATAAACGCACATCTCCTGCGCAGCACATCATGCAAGCAACACAGGTATAAACGCACATCTCCTGCGCAGCACATCATGCAAGCAACACAGAAATAAACGCACATCTCCTGCGCAGCACATCATGCAAGCAACACAGGTATAAACGCACATTTCCTGCGCAGCTGATGATGCCAGCAACGCAGCGTTCGACATTAGCAAATTAGGGTAAATTTGCAAGCAAAGAGCTAAGTCAATGCAGTTCTTAAGCAACGCACACAGTTTATTGTGCATCTTCAGCAGCACATGTTACGAGCAACACACAGAAACCAATGTGGATCTTCAGCAACACATGTTACTAGCAACACACAGAGCATTTTCAGCATCACACGTTGCAAGCAGTGCATTGCAGCTCTTAGAAATCATAATGCAAGCGACGCTGATATCGATAGTGCAACCCGCTCTGTGGTGTTCTCAGGTGAGAGACCACTATAACATTGCAGATAAACATCTCATGCAATACACAATGCAAGCAACACAGCGTCCGATGTAAGTCCCTACTACTGTGGTCAACATGAAACACTAGCAGAGCGCTCACTGTAATGATGCAACACAAGCATTCCTTTAAATTACGCTTTACGGTCCCTACCATTGCCTGTGACTGTGCGCACATGCACACATGTGTCCCGTTTTAACATGTCAGCGGACTATACTGCGCTTTTTCAGGTCTCGTTTTGTAGGCTCAAGCATTATGCTTCAGGACTCGTTATGTTTCAGGACTCATATGCTCAAGGCTCATTAGGCTTCAGGACTCATATGCTCAGGACTCATTACACTTCAGGACTTATATGCTCAGGACTCATATGCTCAGGACTCATATGCTTCAGGACTCATTACACTTCAGGATTCAATACATACAACGGCATAGCAGAATGGATGGGGGATGGTAGCAGAGGCTGCAACAGAGCAAAGATACAGTGGAAAAGCATGATCCTATTTCCAGTTTTAGAGCACTGAAACTTAAGCGCCATGAATGTTTTGGGTACAAGTTCAAAATGGTATCGCGGCTGCATAATACTGCCTGTGTAAGGGATTGGATCCCATTGATTCGTAAGCTGCTTGTGTTAGCAGGGAATGGGTCAGGTCTGGCTAAACATAAGGATACTTGTAGGGTTGGCCAGAATTGTATAAGTGCACTGTATTATGCCGTGTAACTGTATATGACCGTACATTTGGTAAATTTCCTGCCAAAAATACCGTGCATGCACCGTATATGGCCAACCCTAAATACATAATATGAACAGGCAAGTCTTCATATTTCGTATCCTAGGACCAGCCATTTTTTGCATCTGTTACAACTCTTGCTTTATGCCCCCACGTAAGCTTAATCAGCCTAGACCAGCAAAGAGGAAGCTTAGAATGAACCAGCCTAGACTAAACCAGCAACGAGGAAGCTTAGACTAAGCCAGCCTGGACTAAACCAGCAACGAGAAGGCTTAGAATAAACCAGCCTGGACTGACCAGCAACGAGGAAGCTTAGACTAAGCCAGCCTGGACTAACCATCACCTGTCACAGCTCTTGTTAACCATGTGGAAGAACTGGTGAGTTAGTGTGAAACACTTGAGCTCCGATAATTGGAGCGAAGCAAAGTGACGTCACCCATATATCTAAGGTTGGCCCAAACCATACATACATACGTACGTATATACGGTGTACATATGAAACTTTTGGCAGGGAATTAACCATATTTACGGTCATATACGGTGTGCATATACAATTCTGGCCAACCCTACATATATCCCATATCACTCATGCTTCACAATGTGGCTTGCTTATTAGTTCTTCGTGAGCAATTTGCTGCCATCTCACGACGCAAACAAAATAGAGCTCGTTGAGACCTTTTCTACAGAGCCCGCACGCCTCTTTCTACAGCCCTTGTCGTTCAAGCTCCTAGCTTCCCCCGCGCATGCATTTGCACACACTTCTGACACGACACACATTCCCCCGCGCAAGCATTTGCCACTTCTGACACGACACACATTCCCCCGCGCAAGCATTTGCCCACACTTCTGACACGACATTCACACATACACGCATTGCTGGGGTTTAGGCAGGCTAGCATTCAGCCTTCTGGTACCGTAAGTTTTTTCTGCCTGCCTGTTTATTCTCTCTGTTTCAATCAACAGGGTTGGCCTAAACCGTATATTCACCCCCTACATGACCGTATGAACTACGTACGGTAATGTCCCTCCTTTTACACCGTGTGGTACTCCATTACACAGTGTGTACTACACATTGCACAGTGTGTACTACACATTGCACAGTGTGTACTACACATTACACAGTGTGTACTACACATTACACAGTGTGTACTACACATTACACATTACACATTACACAGTGTGTACTACACATTACACATTACACAGTGTGTACTCCATACATACTACATATCTTGGTATGGTTCCGACCAAACCTGTAATTGTCCAGAATCACAACACGCACCTGCAGGTGAGCAGCACAGAAGTACAAGGAAGTTCGCGCATCCAGCAGCGTGCCTCGGCTTGGAGATGCGCCATACGCGTCGTAGCCACCACACGAAGCTAGGTGGTGCGCGATTGCTGGGCTCACCTGCAAGGATTTGAGCAGTTATTGTGTGCACCTGTTTGCTTGCCGTGAAGCACTGTTATGCCCCACGTTCACTGTTTCGTGGCATCGAGTGTGTGCTGTGAGGCAAGGAGAGGATCACTTGTTATTAACTGCATCGTGGTAATAGCTTCTAAGTAAGCATTTCAGGCAGCAAAACCTTCCTGGTATGTGCTGCTGCTTTAAACGGTGCAAGCCCCTTCCGTTCTGTGTTTCTAGCAGTACAATCCCATCCAAGAAGCAATCAAATAACGCAAAGGGCACAGAATGTAGGATGATGAAAGGCAACCAAGCACGAGAGACGCTCATCATTTCAGCAGAGATGAATAAAGGAACAGGTTTAGCCCTGCTTACCAGGCAAAGGCCTACGCCTTGAAGGTCCCCTTTTTTATCCTCTACGTGAGCATCTGTGACTCCCTGTGAGCCGACCAAGGCTACGCTTGCGAGTTGGACAGCGTCAACCGGTATTCCTGCAGGGTTGGGGGAGCAGAGTGACTGCGGCAATATGTATGCACGTGCGGTTTTGGGTCACAGGCTTCCGCACGCGCAAGCAAGGTTTCTGCCGTTGCTCCAATGGTTTGCCTACCTGACAGCTTGAGCACTTCATTGGCCAACTGAAGACATACGATGGGAGATACGATGGGAGAGTTTTTGGGATCTGAGTTCAAAACTCCACCCCCAAGCTCTTTGAAAGCTGCTCCCTTTACAAGCTGGTGCTTTTCCTTGGCCTCTGCATAGCTCAGTGTAAATGTAAGCCTCCATTTTAAATTCAGGCGGGGTTTTGGGACCTGTCAGACCTCCAGGGTAATACTCTCACGGAGGCCTGACCTCAACTACTGCCCACACCTTTAGTCAGACACAGACCCATTGCGGAGCTCTCTCTTTCCCTCAAGCTTCCATTTCAATTGGCCAAAAAAGTGCTTATCCCTAGGGCCTAACAACGAAACAATAATATAGATATTATATAATTAAGTTTGTGAATTTGTGCCGGAGAGGAATACTTCGCTCCTCACATGAAGATGCATAATCATACTAGGCCATTTTCATTGAGTGGATACGTACATACTAGGCCGTTTTCATTGAGTAGAAGGGTCAAAAAAGTGATCTCATCAAGCGGAAGACGGCCAACTCATGATGAGGAAGGGCGGACATCAAAGGCTGGAGGTGTTCAGGTGATGCATTGTCTGCACAAAGAGTCTGCTTATTGTGAGGCATTCTACTAGGGTAACGAATGTCCAGGTAGAATTCTCATCCTGCTGGTGTAGATGAATCTACCACTGCTGCATCCGATTAATGATATCACTGGAGGACTGTAGCACGCACCCCGCCGCCTGTCCCACGCACGACAATGTTCCTATTGTCGTAAAGCAAATACATGAGTGTAGTGGTACACTTTTTATACATTGACGACCCCTCCATCCTTAATAAGGTTGTAGTGTTCCGGCCGCATACAATGCAGGCAACACGCAGCTAATGCTCCCACCACAAATAAAAGGCAGAGTGATGTCCAAAGCCGCCTCCATCAGCCGAAAATCAAGCAATCTTGCTTCTTCCACGGCACACAAATGCGTTTATTGCACAAGTAACAAATAATAATTAATGGCATGTGCACGCCTGCTGCCTGTTCATCTTGCTGTACGCAGAACTACACAAACGAGTTTGTGCATGCCTTCTTTGAGTTCATTGCCACCTCGGCAACCAGCCAGAGGAGCCGCCTTGCACGGCTGTGTGCGCCTGATGCATTCCTTGTGCCTGATGCGGCAATCCTGCTTCAAGGCCGCCAAAAATCAAATGTGGTACGATGAGCATTGTCGTTATTCAGCCTTCTTTGTGCCACCAGCAATAACATTAGCAATTAGTACATGAAAATGCACATTTGTACATATTCGAAAACATTCCACTGCCAGCCAGTATTGACCTTATATTTCGCTCTCCCCCATGCTTGCCAAATAAAGGGCGTTGAAGCTGTTCTGGACGCCCTGTCTCACGAGTACACTTGCTACTCTCGCCAAGAGCACACTGTGCATGCAGTTGCAGCAACGCCAAGTCCTACCTCTGATACTGGTATGCACTTATGAATCGTGTGCACCTGCGCAAACACTGCTGGGAATTCTCATGCTGCACACGCATCAAAGCATTTGCACAGCACGCCCCAGCAAAGGCTACCTGTGCCTGCAAAACAATTAGAAACAAAATGTTAGCCTTATCAGCCTGGCCTTATTGTTGCTTTTGTCTCGAGACACTTCACATCATCGCTAGAGATCAGGTTCTTACGCCTCCCTCATTTCCTGGTTGCAGGCCCCACCACTGTGTTTGCACTCGTTGGCTTTGCACTGAAAGATGCGCAAGGCACGCCTTCACACGCAGCAACATTCAGGTGATCGGTGATAGCATCATTTTAGAACTTTCAAGCACTTGCAACATTCAGGTGATGAGTGATAGCATCATTTTAAGGCACGCCTTCACACACGGCAACATTCAGGTGATGAGTGATAGCATAATTTTAAGGCACGCCTTCACACGCAGCAACATTCAGGTGATGAGTGATAGCATAATTTTAAGGCACGCCTTCACACGCAGCAACATTCAGGTGATGAGTGATAGCATCATTTTAAGGCACGCCTTCACACGCGGCAACATTCAGGTGATGAGTGATAGCATAATTTTAAGGCACGCCTTCACACGCGGCAACATTCAGGTGATGAGTGATAGCATCATTTTAAGGGTGATCGGTTTCAACATCAGTTTAGAACTTTCAAGCACTTGCAACATTCAGGTGATTGGTGATAGCATAATTTTAAGGCACGCCTTAACACGCGGCAACATTCAGGTGATCAGTGATAGCATCATTTTAGAACTTTCAAGCACTTGCAGCATTCAGGTGATCGGTTTTAGCATCGTTTTGGGGCTTCAAGCACTTGCAACATTCAGGTGATCGGTGTTAGCATCGTTTTGGGGCTTTTAAGCACATGACAAATTCAGGTGATCGGTGTTAGTGTCGTATAAGGCTTTCAAGCACTTGCAATATTCAGGTAATTGGTGATAACATCGTTTTGGGGCTTTCAAGCACTTGCAACATCCAGGTGATCGGTGTTAGCGTCGTATAGGTCTTTCAAGCACTTGCAACTGCAGGTAATCGGTGTTAGCATCGTTTTGGGGCTTTCAAGCACTTGCAATATTCAGGTAATCGGTGTTAGCATTAATTGGGGCCTTTAAGCACTCGCAACGTTCAGGCGATTGGTGTTAGCATTATTTGGGGCCTTTAAGCACTTGCAACATTCAGGTGATCAACTTTAGCATTGTTTGGGGGCTTTCAAGCACTTGCTTTCTCATCTCTTATTCCAAGCCACCAAGGGTGTGCTGCAACTTGTGCACCATTTCAATGGGACGCCATCTACCGCTTTGTTGCATGCGCGCATGTTCTCACAAAGTAACATGGACGTTAAGGAGATTGTATTGCTGCATGGGCTCATGTTCTCACGAAGTGACATGGACTCTATGGAGATTGTATTGTTGCATGCGCTCATGTTCTCACAAAGTAACATGGACGTTAAGGAGATTGTATTGCATCTCACTTGCTTGCGCGTGCTCATGCTACCTAAGGGTTTATGCTACCCAATGGTTTATGGCTCCCATGTTCCCACTTGTTCATGCTATAGCAGTAGCTACCCGGTAGATTATACTACCCGATGCAGGCTGTCCAATATAGGAAATACAAGTAACAGGCTTGTCCAGATGTGCATGTTGGTTTATGGAACAAAGCAAAACGTCTTTGACCTTCACACACAGGGTTTCTCGCGGGTTTGGGATTTTCAAGCTTCGGATGCAGGACAGCCTGTTCCAGGAGATTGAGTTCAAGCGGGTAATGTGATCATACTTGAATTTTAATCACAAGGTTCAGACACCACTACTTTTGCCCATACACTTTCTGGTGTCAAACATGTTTGGTTCAAGCAGGTAATGTGATTAGACATGAGTTTTGGTCACATGGCTCATTTTCCAACACGCTTTCTGGCGTAAACTTTTCTCCATCCGCTGCAATGCAGCAACTTACCCACGAAGAGGTTGAAGGCCTGCTCCTAGATCCAATACATGTGTATCCACCGCCCTTCCCTCTGAACGAGCTGAACCTCCAAGCCGGTGGCACTGGGAAGGATGTGCACAGTTGTCAGCAGCGACAAAATTCAATCAGGGCTGTCGTGGAGCAATGGGTGGTGAGTGCTTGCACCAAAGGTCAGACATGCTAGCAAACGAGGTTTGCTCACCGTACCCCATCTGCTGTGCCTTCTGAAATGGCGTGCAATCCTTTCTTTGTTTCTTTGCTACAAAAGGCAAGGTACAGGCCTGCACAGAAGATGATCAACGTAAGTCAAGAATGTTTCTTTTGCTCGCATGATCCACACTAAAGAAGACCAACACCCACACTAAAAATCTTTGCTACAAAAGACAAGGTACAGGTCTGCACAGAAGATGATCAACGTGCATCAAGGAATGTTTTTGCTCGCATGATCCACACTAGAGAAAACCAACACCCACACTAAAGATCATTGCTACAAAATACAAGGTACAGTCCTGCGCAGAAGATGATCACCGTGCATCAAAGAATGTTTTTTGCTCGCATGATCCACACTAAAGAAGACCAACACCCACGCTACAAAAAAGAACACCCACACTAAAGAAAACAAACACCCACACTAAAGAAAACCAACAGCCACACTACAGAAAACCAACACCCACACTAACAAAAAACAACACCCACAATAAAGAAAGCCAACACCCACACTAACGAAAACCAACACCCACACTAAAGAAAACCAGCACCCACGCTAAAGAAAGCCAACATTACACTAAATAAAACCAATGCCCACAATAAAGAAAGCCAACACCCACAATAAAGAAAACCAACACCCACACTAAAGAAAACCAACACCCACACTAAAGAAAACCAACACCCACACTAAAGAAAACCAACACCCACACTAAAGAAAACCAACACCTGAACCAACACCTGATTGGTGGCCTTCCTTTTCATGCCCAATGGGCGGCAAAATTGATAATGATTAGGTTTTTGGTGGATGTAACTTACTTCCTTTCCTCTTGTTCAACCAGCTGGTTGTGCCAGTAGTCTTTGATTTCAATCAGACGCCTGGTTCGAACAGTGATTTGATCTGACAGCCTCAGGTTTCTGTGACACATAGAACTAAAAGAGGAGATGAAGTGTGTAGGAGGTCTGACTGTTGCATCCTGCTTTAATGTAGTGTGCTTACTTACAATGATGCTGCTTCAGTATTGCACATTCAAGCAGAAAGCGATGCAGTTTAATAGTTTGGGTTGCCGCTAATATTCAGCTGCATACGTGACGTTTAAGCGCGACCTCTACTCTGCATGGACGGCTGCACTTTCTGCATGCAGATGGCTCACAGTAATGAAGCTGCACTCTGCACTTTCTGCACTTTCTGCACGTTCTGCATGCAGATGGCTCACAGTAATGAAGCTGATCTAAGCGTCTTGGATGCAATCTTGTCAGAGGTGGGATATTGCCTTGTGTTGAATGCATATACTCCTTCACGCTATCTATTGCTTAAAGCTGCACCTTCCAATATGCCTTTGCTTAGTGCAAGTAGAAAATGAAGACTTTTACGATGGACCAGGAAAAGTGTGCAGATTATGGATCCCAACGTTGGTAGCCTTATCTTATTTTAGGGTACGTACACAATACGTACACAACACAATACGTGTGCAACACAACACGCACACAGCACAATACGTACACAACACAATACGTACACAACATAATACGTACACAACACAATACGTATACAACACAACACGTGTGCAACACAACACGTACACAACACACAACACAATACATACACAACACAATACGTACACAACACGACACGCGGGCAACAAAACACGCACACAACACATTACGTACGTTCACAACACATTACATACACAACAACACATTACGTACACAACACAACACGTGGGCAACACAACACGCACACAACACATTACGTACACAACACATTACATATACAACACAATACATACACAACATGTACACAACACATTACGTACACAACACATTACGTACACAACACAATACATACACAACACGTACACAACACAACGCACACAACATACAGGACTGCCGTTTACTAGAGGCATATGGTGTGTGGGGTCCAACATTCCCAGCTCTTCCGCAACAGCCTCAGCAACCTGCACCTCCCTCTGCACTTTCGACTGCCCTACCCCATGATCAGCAACTTCAGCAGCAGCTGCAGCAGCAGCAGTCGCCACGCACCAGTGCTCAGCGCAAGCCTCTCGGCGGAGCCCCTCAGGACCCGGCTTCGTTCTCTGTGCGGAATATCTTAGATCAAATGCACCACCGTAGCCGTTTCATTTCAGGCAGCCAAGTGATCTCACTGTTCCAGGTGAGGTCCTGTGATCTCACTGTGCCAGGTGAGGTCCTGTGCCGTGTGATCTCACTGACCTGTCCTGTGCCGTGTGATCTCACTCTGCCAGGTGAGGTCCTGTGATCTCACTGTGCCAGGTGAGGTCCTGTGCCGTGTGATCTCACTGACCTGTCCTGTGCCGTGTGATCTCACTGTGCCAGGTGAGGTCCTGTGCCGTGTGATCTCACTGTGCCAGGTGAGGTCCTGTTGATCTGTGATATGGGCCGCGCATAGTGACTCAGTTTCCTGCCCTTGTTGCTGAAACTATGTCAGGCCCATTGGTAGTAGTGACGAATCGTGTGATTTTGTTAGTTGGTGTTTCAGTTCAAAGTTGTTTTAAGTTGTTTTAACTAATCTCGTTTCATAAGCTGGAGGAGCCGGTTTATTGAAGAAATCAGTTGATATGCTAATTCTTGTACTTTGCTGTGACAGTGATTCAATCTGACCATATGCTGTGACAGTTATTTGATCTGACCATTATGCTGTGACAGTGAATTGATCTGACCATTATGCTGTGATAGTGATTTGATCTGACCATTATGCTGTGACAGTGATTTGATCTGACCATTATGCTGTGACAGTGATTTGATTTGTAACATAGAATCATGCTAGTCATAATTACTACTAGTAATTACCACCAGTATAATATTATGACAAACTATGGAATTAGGGTTGGCCAGAACCATACATATACGGTCTATACACGGTTTTTTTGACAGGGAAATCAGCAAATAAATAGGTTTAGGTAGGCCAATGTGTCTCTTTTTCCATGATTGATGCAGGGAGTGTTTTGCTGCCTGCGTAGTTTTTCTTTTCTTTTGTTTCTTTCTTTACGGTCATATACAGTGTGTAAGAATATGGTTTTGGCCGATCCTAAGTGCAATACTATGGTTTATACTACTACTGAAATACTATGGTCGTATACAGTGTATATAATGGCCATATTGACCAACCCTGAGGGGAATACTATGGCTGCTATTCATCACACCCCTATGAACCACACACCTGCCGGCGCTCCTTTTACTTGCAGTACAATGTGTATCTGTGACTTCAAGCATCTTTGTAAGCTGTTTTTACAACCAAGGAAACAAGCTTTGCTTTTGTGTACTGCTTCTTGGTTTACCCCAGTTTGACGTCCTGTCCACATTATCTAACCTACAGCACTTAAAGCTCTGTTTTGTAAGTGCACTTGTCATACCTCTGTTTACAGCACACCTAGTTGTATCCAGCGTAGAACCTTGAAGACTACTACTTTCACACAACTTTCCGGTACCCTATTCACCATCCCACCTTAACCTGAAATCATAATTAAGTGGCACATTTCTCTAATTGTCGTGCTAAGTGGTGTTCAATGCCTGCATGGTTGTTGTTGTTCTTCTTCTTCTTCTGTTTCATAGCTGGCAATACGCAAGCCCGAATGAATGGGAGTGGCTAGCTAATTTTAGTAGGGGTGTGTATGTGCATTAATAGCCAGGTGCATATTTTTAAATTTCTTTATGAATCAATCAAACTGTAAATGTGCAAACCAGGTGCTGCATTCCGCCTACAACGTGCTCTCAATTAAGGAGCTCACAATTGCTGTGGACGAGCGCGCTGATTTGGCATTTGCATCCTGGTGGGTTATTTGATCTTTGCTGTTAAAAGCCTTTTGAATGTATATACTCGGACACAACTTTGAGAGGAGAGAGTGTACGAGATCATGTAAGATGTCTTGTACAAGTTACAACTCATGTACAAGATCAAAAATACCCACATTGAAATCATCAGTGATTGAAATTCCTTACTAAACCCTTGCATCCTGCGTGCCTCTATCTGGACTATGTACACAGGAGCAGCAACATGCAGAGCTGTTGTTAAGATCAAAAAACACCCACGTTGAAATCATCAGTGATTGGAATTCCTTGCTAAACCCTTGCATCCTGCGTGCCTCGATCTGGATTTTGTACACAGGAACAGCGACATCCAGAGCAGTTGTGAAGACAACACCCAGATTAAATGTTCCGTGATTGGAATTCCTTACTAAACCCTTGCATCCTACGTGCCTCTATTTTGACCATGTACACAGGAACATCGACATCCAGAGCTGTTGCTAAGATCAGAAACACCCACATTGAAATCATCAGTGATTGGAATCCCTTACTAAACCCTTGCATCCTACGTGCCTCTATCTGGACTATGTACACAGGAGCAGCAACATCCAGAACAAGAGCAGCGGTAAAGTCTTCACGGTCAGGGAGATGGAAGCCATAACGCTGCACCCCCCCACCCAAGATGAAATCGTTGCTGAGCAGCGTTGGAAGGAGAAGCAGGCGCGGCAAAAGCAGGGGGAGCAGGAGCAGGAGCAGGAGCAAGAGCAGGAGAAAGAGAAAGAGCAGGATCACGAGCAGGAGCAGAAGCAGGAGCAGGAGCTGGAGCAGCAGCAGGGGCTGAAAGGGAAGCTTGGGGGGGTATTGGAGCAGGGAAAACGTCAAGGGTGGAAGCTGCGCAGCATCTGGAGCATTCGCGACCCTCTGGACTACGAACGAGCAGTGCTCTTGCGCCCGCACAGGCCGCCAGTCGAAGCACAGCCAGCTCAAGGTTGGTGTGTCCGTAGAATGTTGAGACTATTCCCGCGGCTCAGATTCCGCCGCTCACTTGAAGCAACTCTTTCTTGTGAGCTGATTCATCTTGGGATCGCCACCACATCCACAGCCGCACTTGCCCCATCACCTCTAGCTTACCCAGGGGGATGTCCTCCAATCCATTGCCAAAGCATTCATCTTGGGATCGACACCACATCCAGGGGGATCTCCTCCAATCCATTGCCAAAACAATCTACCAGTCACCATCGCCCATTCATTTCTACAAAGCCAAATCCCACACAGGTATTATAGGCAATGCATATGCTGACGCTCTTGCTAAAACAATCAATCACAACCTACTCTGACGTTGCGGATACTTCTATCAAAACAGCCGGCCCTGAGGAAAATCCTCTCTACAACTTCTACTGGCTTGCAAAAATATGAAGAACACCGAATCACACGAAGTCAACCAAACACAATCCAGTAACTTACCTCAAGGCTCTGGTACCTATCAACTACCAAGACGCCTTGAAAATGGATGAGGGAAATCCCCTCCACAAACTAGGAAATGCCAATACCGCAGTAAGATACCATGAATATTATTAGACCCTTATCAAAAATGGCACTGCCAATGGAGCCGCTAGCAACGCTTACGTAACAGCATAACAGCATCCTATATCCCTGTTAAAACCAGGTGCATCATTATGAAGTACAGGACAGGAACCCTGTACAACCAAAAGCATGCGGTATGGTTTAAGCACTCAATAAGCCTAACTTGCCCCCTCTGCCTTCAACTAGACAGTGCCCTGCCTATCCTTTCTGGATGGCAACACAGAAAGAAATATGGTCACTGAAAGACACAACTTAGCATGCAGCATGAACTTCAACGCCATGAGCAAGATAGGCTCCCTAGGATCCTGCTTTGTCTGCATGGACATAGGTAGCAGGGGACGGCTGGCTATGCAAAATCTTCGAATTTCCAATACAGCTGAAACTACAATTATAGCAATGTGGCTCTTTCCACCCCGCTTCTCAGACAAAAATAGGATTACCTCCAGCCGTCCGGATGCTGTACTGGTTGCTCCCATCGCCGCGAAAATTAAAAAGCAACAGACTTGCAATGAAGAGGGGTGGGTTCTTAGGAGTGACATGGAGCAACTGAGGGAGATCAGGAGCACCTCAGCAGCACCGCCAGCCATTAGCAGATCCACCTTCCCCAGACAGCACCGACCCAAAGATCTCAGCATTCTTCAACGTAACATTACTTTCATCGAGGTCAAGTACTGTGAGGACACTCGACCACAGAACTAGCTGAGCGCCGCGCAGGACAACACAAAGGCCTCTGATTCACCCATCAAGGAGCCTCTGTTTCCCTCCACACCATCCTTTTGGGAGTGGGTGACACCATCTACAACAATCACACGCTGGAGCCTTTAAAGGAGCTGGGTCTTGATTCTCAAAGAGATAAAAAACCTGCTTCTAAGCTTCATGTTCATTCTGTCAATTACGCTGGCAAACGTGTCCATACCAGACGTGCCCTTTTCAGCACGATGAGAATTGATATATCAGCCAAAGTGGCTTTTTCCCTTAATTAATGTGGGGAGCGGTTTTTCACTGCCTTCGTTATTTATTTTTTTCTATTCCTTTGCATCTGAGGTAGTTTGTGGGTTTTATAAATGCAGCTTTAACCAAATTTATAAACCTCCTGAATTTGTCTGCTGTGTCATCACTATCAGGATTTTTTTTCACTCCTCACAAAGAGAAGGGCTGTTTTTGGTCTAGATTTTTTGCATGTGATTTCATCCACCTCTGCAATTCCAGGCACTTCCGTACAAAGCCTTCTGGCTGGCTTTCCCATGGTTTTGATCCGTGCATTGCACTTGAATTCAATCACCCATGCAACTCCAGGCATTCCGTAGAGAGCCTTCTAGCTGAATCCCTTGGTTTTTATCTGCGCCCTTAACTAATACAAAGTTCATCCATCTGTGCAATTCAGGCGCCTCTAAAGAGAACATTCTGGCTGGATTTCTCGTTGTTTATATCTGTACATTTTATTTTTATTTTCATCCTCTTGTGCAACTCCAGGCGCCTCCATAGAGAGCCTTCTAGCTGGCTTCCCAAGCCCCCATGACGTTATATCAGCCATGCAGCAAAAGGTAGGTCGAGATAGTTGTTGCGTGACATCGTATCAGTATGTATGTATCTGTATGTATGTATCTGAATGTAGCAGTATGTATGACGTATCAGCCATGCAACGAAAGGTGGGTCAAGATAGTTGTTGCGTGACGTCATATCAGTATGTGTGTATCAGTTGTATCAGCCATACAAAAAAAGATGGGTTAGAATAGTTAACTGAAGGGGCAGCTGAACCAGCAGGAAAGGGAAAAGGAAAAAATAAGCAGGCAGTGGAAATTGCTCCCCATGTTATATAAGGAAAAAGAGCCAATCTTTACTAAGTACAGCTAATAAGTGATAAGAAAGGGAGGTTTGGTGATATTATGTAGCAAAATGGTGGACATCTCTATGAGCAGTAGGCTGTACTGCAGTCTGTGACAGTGAATATATCTGACACCTCAGGTTTTTTTATGCTCTCTGCCGAGGTTCATGTCATATCATCTCAACAAAACTCTTACATTAACTATTCAACTGGACTGTCCCGGAAAAAACCATCGTGGGTTCGACAACCTTTGCAATATCTTGCGTGAAGCATCTGTACACTATAAAGTTCAACACTGACACACTCCTAATGGGGTAGCACCAGCTACTGGCTGCCCTTGCACAGAGCATGCATGAGTTGGCTTCTACATTGTTTCCTTACATTGAGAAGTTATAAACTCTCACACACAATGTAGGTGGGCACCACCGACTACTGGGCTGCCCTTGCGCAGAGCATGAATGAGATGGCCTCTGCCTTTTCTGCTGCAGCAGTGGCTGCAGCTGCACGAGCTCAAGGGGGGGCGCCATCACAGGGAGGAATGCCTCGTGTGCCTGATGATGATGCATCTGCAGCACGCAACCGCGATGAAAGGTCGCCTTCGCCCCCTCCTGTTACTGATGCTGAGCAGCAAGGAGAGGAGATCGCTCAGAAATGATGGGCTTGCGAATGCTGATTGAAAGTCGCCACTCCTTTAACTCATGCTGAGCAAACTGGTGCTGAGCAGCAAGGAGAGGGAGATTGACAGGAATAGGTTTGCTATGTTATGCTGAAAGCTGAAAGGAAGATGAGGGATGAATTCTGGCCTGCGTGAGCCAGTTGAGATAAGCATCAGTCTGATCTTTGAGACATGAAGGATGGACATGGGTAATGGTATGCTTGTAAGGGGGTGGGCAGGTGCGTTGACGAAGCTAGTCATGATTTTTAGATCAAACCAGAAGATTGTGTATTGTGACATTGCTTCTCGTGTGTGTTGTTTCAAATGATGGGGAAAGGTTCAGCGTTTAAGACGGAGGGTGACCATTGTTTCCCAGTATGTTTGTTATAAACTTTGGTGATTGCTCACGCTCTAATTTCAGTTCCGCACTGTCTTTCATATTCATCTGTCGCACAACATGTAACAAAGCTACAAAGCAAAACACTTGCTGGAAGGCATAAGGTAATCAGCTGTCACTGAAGCAAGCTATGTTTCATAGACATAAATAAGAATGAAAGCTAATCAGTGGAATGGACATCTGGGCTGAACAAATCAACCGTTTAATCTATGTTGCATTACACATGCAAAAATAACATGAACATTATTTCTTCCTCAACAAATGAGATGCTACAAGAGGAGCAGCGTTTATAAATTCAAGCCAATAACAACCTTATTGATCCTTGTGAAAACAATCACAAGAAAAGAACTCTGCGCTGGTAACAGTCTGCATGCACGACAAGTGGACTCTGAACCATACACAACTACCAGTTGAGAAGTTGTAGCTGCAGAGCCAATCAATAATTCTACAGGGTTTTCTTCTCAAGGTCAATGTAATGAAACATGCATGCTGACTTAACTTACAAAAGCAACCTAGCCAGCCATGCTTCCGGTCTGCGACGGAAGAAATTGAGGACGTTTGTACATAAATCACTCCACCCCTTACGCTCCACCTCCCTCAGCGGGACCCCCTCTCTTATTTGCATTACCACCTTTGGACACAGGTACACAAATCAATCAATTTCTTATGCTCCACCTGCCTCAGTGAGATCCCCCCTCTCATTAACATCACCATCAATCCACCCCTTATGCTCCACCTGGCTCAATGAGACCCCCCCTCTCATCAGCGAGACCCCCCCTCTCTTTGGCATCACCACCCTTGGACACAGAAGACGAGGCATTCATGTCAAGCTTGTCGCCACCACGCACTAGCTCTGCTTCAGCATCAGGCGCGGACGCCTTACGACGGACATGCGCACTCAATCCAGTCAGTGTGACCTCAGCAACCAGCAAAACGCCAATAAAACCAGTGACAGCTGCTAGCCACGCTGCCAGATCTCGATCCCCACCCCATTTCCGTGCGTACAGCACAATGCCAATATACACGTTCGCAATTGCCAGGGCAGTTATGGCTCGCCCCCAGTTGTGATGTGCAAAATTCCATGCGGTGCGTGCCTTGGAGGATGTCTTGTTGGTAGCGTTGTCAGGAGTAGGTGCTGCTGGCTTGGGACGTAGGAAGATGGCTGCCAAGACCTGGTTTGTAGTGAAAGAATATATTATGTTGGTAGCGTTGTCAGGAGTAGGTGCTGCTGGCTTGGGGACGTAGGAAGATGGCTGCCAAGACCTGGAGTTGTAGTGAAAGAATAAAAGAGCAGCCCGTATTTTATGACTGACCTTCGGCACGCTTCAAATTCACGCTTCAATTTCACGCTTCAAATTCACCGTTCAATTTCCCCGTTTAAATTCACTGTGTTTGTTTGACTGACCTTCAGCACGCTCATAATTCATATGCTTTGCACTTTTGGTGGACTATTATAAGGTTGAGGCAAAGATCAGGATGACAAAATTGTACCTCTGTGCCTAATCCTGTACTCACACACACACGCACCTGGGTGGCAAATGCTGGTATCTACAAACTGTACCTTTGTGCCGAATCCTGTACTCACACACACACACACACACACACGCACCTGGAGGGCGAGTGCTGGTATCAAGATGATGCCAATGACCCAGTGGGCATATCCCAGATCTTCAGACCCACTTGGATCTGCATGAAAGGCAAGCCAGCAAGCAATGAGGAAATAACATACTAAATAGGGCAGGTGAAATGTCAAGGAAGGACGCCTTGCTTTCTGGTAGATGGCAAGTTCATTGGATATGTTATTGCAAAATATAAACCAAGAAACGCTGACGATTTGCACTCCCGCTTCTGCCCGACAAAACAAGCTGAGAACAGTCTCACTCACAGTTGCTCCTGAACTTTGTGAGCGCAATGGCAATGCCGGCTACAAAGCAGACAGTGCCCAAAAGCTGAAGGGCAGAGTGCATCCAAAACCAGGCAGCTTTGGGCCCAAGCTTTACACCAGCGTACAGGCTCCTGCAGCGAGTGATGATGTAGAGGCCAGGTTTGTGATCGTTTTTTAGTAACAATGCCACACACGATTGTAGGCATTGCCTTACACCAGCGTACAGGCTCCTGCAGCGAGTGATGATGTAGAGGCCAGGTTTGTGATTGTTTTTAGTAACAATGCCACACAATTGTAGGCATTGCCTTACAGCAGTGACGCCCTGCACCGGATTTCTTAACAAAAGATGATACATGGTAGTGATGAAATGAGCGGCCTCTTTTTGTACTGATTCCGCCGAATGAAGCTTGGAAAAGTCTTCTTTGACAGCTTGGATGTTGAAGTGATCAGCTGGTATCAGTGCCTGTAGGTGTATTTACGTGCCCTGATATGTGTAACTCACAACCTAAAAGAATGCGTAGTTTTTCCTTTTTCTTTTCTTTGGATAAGGCAGCCATATGTATGATTTGAGGGTGTTACAGAAGTCAAAAGGAGATAACAAACTCCCTGCTAGGTATACGGGGCAAGGGGAGACGAAGGAAAAGCAAAAGGGAGCACGAGGTGCTGACTGGGTGAAAAGATGCAGGGAAGCCAACCAGAAAGTGTTCTAGCTTATTGAGAGGCAGGTTGTAAAAAGGAGAAAACTGGAAATTAGGTCTGAAGAAAACAAGAAAAGAGGATAGGACACTAGGACCTGCGCGTCAACTAGGTCTAGATCCATTAGTTGGTCTGGACTAGCTGGACCAGTAGCTGGACCAATAGCTGGACTAGACCAACTAAATCAGATCCATTAGTTGGTCTGGAATAAAGGCTGGAGGACAGCAGGGTAAGCAAAGAGGGGCGCCAGGTCTGAAGCTAGGACTTTCACACTACTCAGGGGCACTCAGAGGAAGGGCAGGAGTCGAATGTAGGAGCAAGGTTTGCCAGGAATAAGACATTAGGGTTGCAGCGGTAACTGGTGCGCCAAAACGAAACCTGGTGTCTACACTCCCCACTTTGTTAGTTAATCGCAGGGAGTAGATTGACATGTTCTGTGCCGTATCGAGAAGATGCATTTTATAACCAAGCAGCTTGTTTCGATGTGAGTTTAGTCTGTTTGATGCATCGCAGCTCACAGTTCACCCTGTTCCTAATTGATATTGAGTGTGAGGGTTTTACATAGATTAAGGGGAGATAGCAAACTCCCTACTACGTGCCGTACCGAAGCTACATTTTATAACCAAGCAGCTTGCTTCGATATTAGTTTAGTCTGTTTGATGCATCGCAGCTCACATCTCACCCTGTTCCAAATTGATTTGATTTTGAGGGTTTTACAAAGATCAAGGGGAGATAGCAAACTCCCTACTACTAATCGAGCAGACCGAAAGGTTTGTCACGCTACCTCATACGCACTGCCAACATAGTTGGTCCTTTAAATTAAAACTCATTCAAACCAGTGTTACTAAAGTAGAGCAGCAGTTATTTGCGATGCTCTTTAACTCACTCCCACCTGTGCCTGGCAATAATGAGCACTCCAGTCGGTAGGAGGAGCACGAAGGCCAGTGTCATCAATATGGACTATGTAAGTTGCGCTAAGCTCTGTAATGCACTCCCACCTGTGCCTGGCAACGAGCACTCCAGTCGGTAGGAGGAGCACAAAGGCCAGTGCCATCAATATGGAGTGTGCCAGCACCCAGTTCTTAAGGTCAGAGCGCACAACCTGAGAGGGAGAACATGCAAGGATGCACACAATTTGATAAGCATTGAGTATTTTGTGATGGTGGATCAGATAAGGCAGTAAATGGATGGCTAGAAAAACAAAATGTCTCATTCACATACAAAGGCTGGCACATGAAAAGGCTGGCACATACAATGGCACATACAAAGGCTGGCAGGAAAATGTGCACAGGCTGGCAGAAAATGTGCACATATGCATACACATACACATACACAGGCTGGCAGAAAATGTGCACACACACATACAAAGGCTGGCAGGAAGGATGATGCTGTACACGCAGATGCTGCATGTTGAGTCTATCTTGCATTGTTTGCTTCTCATTTGAGGGCATCGCTCGTCAATTTGAACTGCCAAAGCCAGGTTTATTGATGCAAAAAAGCCATGCTTTCTGACATGGGAATTTAAGTATAATATTGCATGCAGCTTGTGCCAGTCTCAGCTTTTGAGGGAAATTAAGAAAGCTCCTGCTGGTAGACAAATGTCGCAGCAGTATTAAACATTAAACCATTCTCATAGGCAGCACTGAATGATGATGGTGTAGTTGAGAGCGCAGCAAGGCAGCAAGCAGAATAACATAGCACTCAGCTAGCACTGCGCAGTGCTGGCTGAATTGTTGTTGTATTGTTGTTGTATTCTTGTATTGTGATGTGCATTGTGTAAGGCTGGCAATGGCTGTTACGGATGGCCTGATTAACAATCCTCAGATGTAGTGAGTTAGTTATGCAGGGAATCTTGGAACACAGGAGGCCTGATCGACGACGTCAGTTTTAGTTTAGAATATATCTGAGATCAAAATGCTTCCGCTATCCTTGCACCCAAAGACAGTCCTTCTTGACACATTAGGAAGAAGGTCTTTGTCTGTTTATATTTTCTCAATTGCGACAGCAGGCCAGGTGGTATCCCAAAACAAATTTAGGTCTAAAACAATGCATCATGGGCAAGGAGACTCCCCTTGAAGGATGTTGTGCCACTCTCTCTAGATAAGCAAAGAAATGACTTTTCTAGCAAGCTTTGGGTGCTTTTTAAGAAGTCACCTTAATGGTGCGTTTATTTAAGGAGCAGTCAGTGGGGAGGGGTTTTCATGATTGCCTGCACAGTTCTTTTTTCTTACGAACATGGTTCCTTTTACTTCTAAACCAACCAGCCTGCACAGTTCCTTAATCTTTTAAACATGGTTCTTTTTACTTTTGAACCAAAACATTACTCAGGCAGGCATGTTCCATCAGACTTACCTTGGCTGTGCCACTTCCAGGGTCCAGCACAAAAGATCCCGCGGCTGTATGAGCTTGGGATCGCGTATCAGAGGCAGAGTGCAATGCCCAGTTCATGTGCACTTCATCTGCATGAGAGGTGCACGTGCCTCGTACAAGTCAGAGTATTCCGCGGCTGTATGAGCTTGGGACCGCGTATCAGAGGCAGAGTGCATTGCCAAGTTCATGTGTACTTCATCTGCATGAGAGGTGTGCGTGCCTCGTGCAAATCAGAGTATTAAAAGAAGTGTGAATTGCCTACTTCATGTGCACTTCATCTGCATTAGAGGTGCGCATGCCTCGTGCAAGTCAGAGTATTAAAGGAAGTGTAGATTGCCCAATTCATGTGCACTTCATCTGCACGAGAAGTGAGCGTGCCTTATGCAATTCAGATCCTGCTGCCTCCTCATATAGGATCACTGCAATCTGGTCAAAGAAACAATGCACAGGCAGTGAAAAACCGCTCCCCAAAGTAATTAAGGAAATGGAGCCACTTTGATTCCAGGAATTGCAAAACTGTTTCACCGTAGCAATTAAGGAAATGGAGCCACTTTGGTTCCAGGAGCCGCAAAACTATTTCACCGTAGTAAGTAAGGAAATGGAGCCACTTTGGTTCTGGGAGCCGCAAAACTATTTCACCGTAGGGTTAACAAGGGGTCAATTGGAAGGGTCAATTTGATCAAATGGATCAATTGGATCAATTGGATGAAAGGGTCTATTGTAAGGGTCAATTGCAAGGGTCAATTGCATGGGTCAATGAAAGTGGAAACTATTTCACAGTAGGACGAACAAAGGGTTAATGAAAGTGGAATTTCCCCCACTAGTTGGCTTCATCATGTAAGGCCTTCTTTTCCCTAATTATTGTGGGGAGCGGTTCTGCACCGCCTGCGTACTGTTTTTCTTTCTTTTTCGGCCTCTTGTGAAGATGGCGCGTAAGTTCGATTGAGGGAGGAAGAGCATTGCTTTGCAGCAAGATCAGGACTATGGGAATGTATTCTAGATGTGCTGTTTCATCACATCCATTGTTTTTCTTATCCGTAGTGGAGGTATAAGGTACCCAATATTAAAGTAGCTCTCTCTCCTTGATTGATGTGGGGTGTAATCTTCGCTGCCTGCATACCAGGTAGTTTTCCTTCTCTTCTTCTCTTTTTTTCCCCGCCCATTCCCCTTGCTTTCATCCTTAGCCATAACATAGAATGGCATGCCTCAACACAAACACCTCTCACCTCCATTCCTTTCAAGCTCAGGTGGAAATGACTGCAGCAGCTGCCGCTGACCTGCAGACAGGGTCCAAAGAAAGTCATGAGAGTAGAGGTCCAGGCACAGTTAGGGATTTCAAAGCTAGCACCAGGGGCGTATACAATTGTATCAGGGTAGGGCTCTGTCATTTTAACCAAGGAGAACACAGCAACTCGGAGAAACCGGAGAAACGGGAGAAAACTGAAGACTAAAATATAGAAAAGAGGTGAGGGAGGGGGGGAAGCATGCTAAAGAGAGAGTTGTGTTCTCCAAGGAACAAAAAGAATGGAGAAGGGAAGCACAAACCGGAGAAAAGCAGAAAGTGAGAACATCTCACTTTGTGCTACACTTCAAGAACCTGAGTTCAGGTGTTTCACACTGAACTCATAAGATACATGCATTTTGTATCGCCTCACTGCAGGATTGATTGTTTGCATCCAAGTTGATCATTCCTTGCGACTGCAGACCAAATATTGAACTGGATAAGGAAAGAGAGGAAGGCAAAATTAGGCAGCATTGAGGCTCCGCGTCACATTAGATTAAAATAATCCCTTTTGGACATCAACAGGCACAAGTCCGTTCAAATCTTTACTGACAACTCCAACGTGGTCAGAGTTATGGGCCAAGGCAGTACACTTGCGATTGAATGACATTGTACTCAGATTATATCACTCACAATGGAACAGGACATTACCCTGCTTCCCACATGGGTCTCACGTGATCAGAACAAGATTGCTGATGGCCGTACTCACCTTGAAGACCCTTGTGACTGGACTCTGAATGCTGTCGTCTTCCAAAAAATCGTTGCACAGTGGGGCCTTCCTACCATTGACCGATTTGCAAGCCACTCCAATCATTTACTTGACAGGTTCAACTCTATGTTGCGGTGCCCAGGTTCAGTCGGTATCAATGCGCTTGCTCAAAGAGACTGGTCAGAACATTTCAACTGGTGCTTCCCACCTTCCAACTTGAATCCATCGGTCATATCCTTCATCCGACAATTCAGTACAGCCTCTATCCTTGTCCTACCTCTCTGGCCATCTAGCCCTTGGTGGCCTCTACTGTCTAAATGACAGCACTTCTTTCCTTTTGTACACGGTTGTTGCGTGCTACCACGCTTAGAAAATCTGCTGACTCCAGGCCCCAGCACAGCCTCAGCCCCGCGTGTATTCACACGCTGAACCTTTCTGGCCGTCTTGTGCTTCTCCGCTAAACCCCTTCCTCAACCAATCCCAATCCCCTCCTATGCTTGCAGGACACAGGTGCACCCTTGAGTCCGACATTTCAAAGTTTTTGTTTGGTAAATGCCGTACACCTGCCTTGAAAGCTGAATACACGTATACTTTACGCTGCATTTCTCAGTCACGTTGTCAGATAACGTTGTCAGAAAACGTTCTTTTTATTCCTTAATAATAATGACAGAGCCCTATGCATCTCACGATGCAAGTGAAATAGACCCTAGTCTCTCTTGCCTTCCAAATGACAGTGCTCTTTTACATTGCAACGCTGTGCCTGCTCACAGGGTATGGGCACAGCAAATGCCCATTTTTTTGGGTATGCTCTCGGCTTTGGAAGGTTAGTGATATAACTTTACGGTGCTAACCGTTGTTGTTGGTGTTGGTGTTGGTGTTGGTGTTGGTGTTGGTGTTGGTGTTGGTGTTGGTGCTGGTGCTGGTGTTGGTGTTGGTGTTGGTGTTAGTGGTGGTGGTGGTGGTGGTGGTGGTGGTGGTTTGATTACAGCTGAGCACTCATCTCAATCATTTGCCTGGAAATGCAACTGAACAGCCACCTTGTTTGTACCCCTCCCTCCAGGAAATGGATCTTTGAAGACATGTGGCAAGTTGGGACAATCCTGGCCAGCAACTTATTCCAGATGCCATGCTTGCGTAAGTGCCAAAACCAGAACTGAACTGTTGCAACGTGCAAATGCATGCGTACATTGTACGTACGTACATAAATGCGGACAAACAGAAAGACAGACAGACAGACAGACAGACAGACAGACAGACAGACAGACAGACAGACAGACAGACAGACAGACAGACAGACAGACATGCATGCAT
>Ga0307963_1000520_pt1 | contig 26053 bp, 31 predicted proteins | sample OrgLakmetagen594_FD_201829 | JGI IMG/M metagenome (GOLD analysis project Ga0307963, IMG submission 201829) | Saline water microbial communities from Organic Lake, Antarctica - #594 | ecosystem: Environmental > Aquatic > Non-marine Saline and Alkaline > Saline | place: Antarctica: Organic Lake... | reverse complement strand
GCCTGTCCTGCATTGACAGGAATGTGATCATGCCTTCAACATTGATGCACATGGGTGTGCAAATCATCTGCGCATGCAGGCTCGGACGATGCGCCAAAGCGTGGACGTCACCCGCCTGTCCCGCATTGCTCTCAGCAACCTGGAGCGAGAGGGAGACGGCTCAGACTACACCGCCGTGGAGATGCAGCCTGGGGATGTGCGCATTGAGACCGCAGATGCTGAGCTGGACTTTGTAGACGAGCGGGACGATGGTGCGCGTGTGTGCGTGTGTGAATGTTGGCTTGTGCATGTTGGTGCATGTGTGTTGGTATGCGAGTGCATATGGGTGTGTGAGTGTGCATACATGCAAGTGTTTGTTTGCATGTGCTTGTTTGTGCATGTGAGGTGGGCATCAAGACAGCAGATGCTGAGTTGATTTTGGGTATGTTTGTGTGTCTATTGTGTTTGTGTGTGACCCAAAGTGACTGGAAGATGAAGATTGGCGCTGAGTGTGTGAATTGAGTCATATTAGTGAGAACTTTTGAGAGGATGCTTGGCAGGGTAAGGATTGCATGCTTCCTTCAGTCCCGATCTGTCCAGGATCTGTCCAAACCTTTCCTTGGCCATTACCAAACAAAACCACTTTACCAATGGAATTGAAGCCTTTTTAATAAAAAACAGCAATCTGCGTTCTTCAGTATGCTATTGTGCGTGCCCTTTTCACACAGCAGCGGCAGATCTTTGTGTGGTTTTTAGTGGCTTGAGCGCAGGAAGAAAGTATAGTGATGTCCTTCCCTCCAAGAGAGACTGCCATAGCCAAGTGACGCAAACCACATACATAATTTTTCGGCTTCTGCAATTGAGCATCCGCATTTCGTAGTAAGAACTAAATATCCAAAGTAATAACACAGCTAGCGCTTGCAAGTATGCGTATGCGTACACAACAGACTGACAAATAAGAGCACGCACACTCTGATCAAAGTATTCTCACAAATACATATTTGCACGATCACAAACACTTGCACATAGGCGCACACACAAACACACTTGTATGCACACACACTCCTCTGGTGCAGGTGCCGCAGATGATGATGAGGCACCATCACCTGCGCAGAGTGACGATGGTGCAGTCATCGACCAGGGAGCAGCCTTTGGAGATTCAGGCCAGGTGGGGGGGGTCTGGAAGTAGCCTGGAGCTGCCTATTATGCACGAGATCCAGGATGATACGGAATGATGGATGTTGAATCCAGGGTGATACGGAATGCCTATTATGCACTTATGCACGATCCAGGGTGATACGGAATATGATGGATGTTGACAGCACATGTATGTTTTGATCGTCGGCAAGCTGTTTATGATGTGTTTGCTGTATGGGGCGTGGAGCTACCTGTCCTGCTTTTCCAACACAGCATGCTCAGCTGCAGCTGGGATGCTTTGATGTGGTCATGCGAGTGGTTATGCAAGCTAGAAAGAGGGGCTGAAATGATACTTCTGACCGACTGCATGAAGTGTTTGGATGGGTGTGGCAAGCATGCCAACAGGGCAGTTATGTTGAGAGTGTGTGTGCGTATGTCCGTCCATGGGTGTAAGTGGCCAGTTTGGTGCGTCCTTTCCAGATTGTGTTGTATAAAAACTTGTTATACTGTAGTGGTTCTATGGTTGAGGCGTGGTAAGGCATGTTGCTGGGTTTCTCTCCTTTATGCAGCAGCACAAAAGCATGGATTGCTCGCGCACACATACACACACACACACACACACACACACACACGTGGATAAGATAGATTTGGGCTTGCAGCAGGTTGTACATGAACAGGGTGGTTTGCATTCAGGCGAGAGCCTCTCACCAGGAAGCAGATGAGGCCAGGCCAAGGCAGAGGTGCAGGAGTGAAACTCACCTAGTGCACGCACACACACACACACACACGTACACACAGTTACACACAGTTACACACATAAAGCACGAATTCACGTGTATGCGGGCAGGTTGGACCCATCGGAGGTGTGGCACTCACCAGTGAACAGATGAGGCCGGGCCAAGGCAGAGGCAGAGGCAATGAGCCTGGCAGTAGGCCAGGGGTCACCGACAAGACCTCAGGTGGGTGCTCGTGGGTGCTCGTGCGTGTTTGTTTGTGCACGTGCGCGTTGGTGTGATGTAGGTGTGCGTGCACATGTTTGTGCGCATGTGTATGTGTGTGTAGATTAACTAAAAAAGGAGGGGTGTATGTAACTGGCCAGGGCATGGACGGCTGACACGACAGTTGGATGAAGTCTTTGTGCAGGCCGATAGCTGCACATACCAGAATATGTACCCACACCCTTGCATGCCTATCCCTCGTGCAGATGACGATGCGATGGGCAACGATGGCACGGATGTGTGCACCACCTCAGACCCTAGCATGCCTGCACTGGATGCCCTGGTTTGGCACGCCAGCGATGCAGCAGTGAAGCCCATCGTGGCAAACAGGCGGATTGAAAGGCTGCCAGAGCCCAAGTTTGAGCCCAAGGCCCTGCCATTCCCGGCAATGTCACTGCAGGTTTGTGTGTGGGGGGGGGTACGTGTGTGTGTGTGTGTGTTTGTGCGTGCTTGTTGCTCAGGGGTGGGCTGCAGGCGCATTGTAGGGTTGTGCATGTGTGTGTGCGCAAGTGTGCTTGTTACTGTGTGAACGTGTGATTGTAGCTTTTCAGCAGCAGGCCAGATGCACACTCGTCTTTCTTTCTACGGGTGTGGTCACAGTGATAGCAATAGTCTAAAGAAGGAAGGATAGTCTAAGGAAGGATAGTCTAAGGAAGGATAGTCCAAGGAAGATAGTCTAAGGAAGGATAGTCTAAGGGAGGATAGTCAAGGAAGATGGTCTAAGGAAGCAGTAGTATAAAGAAGAAACGTGAAAGTGCAAGAACAAAAGCAATGTACAACTTTAGGACAACAAAAGGGAGACCCTCCCTACAAGCATCTCACTGACACATCTAGGCAGGAGGGATGTCTTGCGTGTTTGCGTGTGTGGGTGCACCTCACATGCCGCCTTTGGGCGAGCGTTTTCTCTAAATGATGCATGCAAGCGTGCCAGAGGGCAAGAGTGCTCAGGCTTGCTCCTGGGTGGCAGCTTACGTGCTTGTGTGCATTCGTGAGCAGCGACACAGGAAGGTTGTGGAAGACATGACATGACGTGCACTGCATTGCACTTAATGCAAAGCAAGGACCTGAAAGGCATCACGTGCACACGCACAGCGAGGGAGTGTGGGAGTTTCAGGTCGCTAAGAAACCGTAAATGTTCTTAGCCAGTGATGTGCTGTGATGGAGTGCTTTTTGTCGCGTGCCTCAGCAACACGTGCCAAAACGATGGACATACATCACGCGCATACAAACAAACAATTGAGACAAGAAATGCGGCATGTAAAACAGGGGGGGCTAGAAATGCATTTGACACCTGTCTATCTTCTGAGCCATTGCCGGCCATGTGTGAGATTGTGAGTGTACTTTGTATGTAAGCGCCACAGATGTACGCACGCAATGAACAAACAGCACAGTATCACACACACAGCCACACACACCACAAACAACTGACAGGAAATGCTGCATGCGGAGCAGAAGGAGCTAGAGAATTTCCTGACGCACATCTACAGGGCCATCGCCAGTGCAGCACCACTCAAAGACAAGGTGGGACCCGCTCATGAATTTCTGTGGATTCAATGAGCATAGAGCCATCAGATGCAAAGCACCCCTCAGTTTGAGACTGGGCTGGACTCCTGCTCCAAGACTTTTAGGAGCTGACGCGTAACAGCATGCTCTGAGGGGAAGCCACGTCTCAGGCAAAGGGGGGCTTTATGTGCGGCTTGCAGATTGAGTGCCGCACGAAACAACAGGAATGAACGTGCTGCACGCACGCCAATCCTCTCTGCTGCCTCAAAAAACGTTTTGTCACACAGCACGTGAAAAGAGCACACACACATACACATATACGCGTGCTGAGGTGTACACACACACGCACACACACAACCACGAGCTTGCACACACAAAAATAAAGCCCATGCACAAGGCGAGCATCACATATCAAACACACACACACATAATATACACGCGCGCATGCACACACGCACGCACGCACGCAGGTCAACGTACTGTCCTACTTTGAGACGCTGTGTGTGGACACCAACGCCGCCAACGTGCTCATCAACTCCTCTCTTACCATCTTATTCATTCGTATGCTGCGTAACGCACGCGCCCCCACCCTCCGCATCCGACTGGCCTCGGTGAGTCTGACCTCTCATTGCTACCCAATGTGTGCCCTGACAGTACGTGAGGGTGTGCGATGCACCATATTCTGTCCAGAGCATGACCTTGTTATGTTCCCTCACCTGGTGAATCTGACTGGTTAGATTGAGTTCACTCTCTCGTGCGTCCTGACGTGCGTGAGGGTTGTGTGTGCATTATGCCTCCCAAGCATCACGGTTAAGTAAATGATCATGTGCAGCATATGCATCTAGCATTGGTCAATTAATTACCCCAACAAGCAGCTTGCCTTGTTCCAAATGTTGCCCTGCATAAGAATACCTGGTGTGGGTTATTCGCCTCCTCAGCTCACCCTTCACAAAAGGATTGCATTTCCCCCCCCTCCTCTGCTTACCCTTCACACAAGGACTGCATTTCCCCCCCCTCCTCTGCTCACAAAAGGACTGCACTTTCCTTTCCCCTCCTCTGATTACCCTTCACACAAGGACTGCACTTACTTTTCTCCTCCTAATTTGTATAGGTGTTGGGGCTGCTTGTACGGCACGCCACCTTCATTGCTGAAGAGCTCGCTCAGACGGGGGTGGTGGAGATCCTCACTGATGCCCTGAAGGACAAGATGGAGAAAGTCAGGTGATGTTCACTTTGGTGTGCTTCGACGAATCTCCCCACTGTTACTGAAGGTGACTTACGTCTAGGGTTGGCCAGAACCAAATATATTTATGGTGTATATTCGGTATTCATGGCAGGGAAATCACCAAACATACGGTCATATACGGTGCATATACATCATTCTAAACAACCCTACTCATGTCTGGGTGGGCGGCCGTCCATCGGTGCTGCCAAGGACTCAATCGGACATTGAGTCAGGTGACATTAAGTCAAAGTTGCTTACGGGTTAATTATGGTGCTGCCAAGGACTCGATTGGACATTCATTGAGTCAGGTTAAAGTTGCTTACGGGTGTATTAGAAGTGCCTTCAGATTTCGATGGTCCCAGGAAGGGATTTGAGAATGATGTAAGGTCGGTTGGGGATGCCTCAAGGTTTCGTAAGCAGTGCGGCGTGGGTCGAGATGCTTTCAGTGCCAAGGCTGAAAGCGAGTCAGTGTGCAGGGGGGTTAGTGTGGACAGTTGGTGTATAAGGTCATATTGGTGTATAAGGTCATGTTGGTGTATAAGGTCATGTTGGTGTATAAGGTCATGTTGGTGTATAAGGTCTGCATCATCTCAACATATCATCACCTGATGAACTACTGTGCATGGTTTACATTATATATAACCAGTCGTCCCCACCATTTCCTTCAGACCTGATGTTGGCTGAAAAGGAAAGCGCTTGTGAGGTTTGCGGGTGGCTATCTGATCCTCTTGACTGAGAGACTGCTTGTTGCAAGATGCTTGGTTGCAAGCTGAACCACTTTGTCATGTGGCGTGCGGGTGTTGTGCAAGTCTGCACAGCGTGTTGGTCATGCATGTGACCGTGCAGACTTTGCACACTATACACATGTTGGCCATGCATGTGATCGTGCAAACTATGCACACTACAGATGCACACACTTTCACCACACAATGCTTTCACACGGCTTACAGGACAGAAAGGCCTCTCATATGAGCACACATTCACAGCGCTCACGGAAACACACCCACTCAAGCTCATGCACACACGCATACATACACAGACGGAGAGTGATGGCGACCCTATTTGAGCTGCTATTCTACTTGGCCACGCAGCAGCAGGACGTGAAGAGACTACACTCACAACACACATACTCACAATGCACGCACGCACTCACAACACACGCACTCACAACACACACTCACAATGCACCCACACCTGCAAACAACCACACATAACTATGCAGACGGAGAGTGATGGCAACCCTGGGTGAATTGCTGTTTTATGTGGCCACCCAGCAGCAGGACGTGCAGAGCGGCACCACCGCACAGGAGGTGTCTGCTTGCTGGAGCATCAACAGCAGCACCATCAGTGCTGTCACCAGGTGGGCTGAGCTGGTTTGAAAGTGCTGTTCGGGTGTGATCGTGTTGTGTGCTGCTCAGAGAGGAGTACCCTGTAGGTCTCAAGACGTTTCCTGTTGACCCTTTTATAAGGGTCCAGTGATGAACATTGTTTCCTGCTTGTGTGCAGATTGCTTGCAACAGGTACGCATTTTACCAAGTTTGTGGTGCAGCCTTTTTCGGTGTTCTTTTTTGTTTCTTTCAAGGCGTTGCTCTTCCGTTCTGTTGTGCTCAGTGTATTTGTGCACATGTACGAGTGATTTGCTGGTGAGGGCCCCTGCAAGGACTGCATGCTGACAATAGATCTTGGATAGAGACTGCTGCAGAATGTTATGCTGCTCACAGCATATTTTTGCAAATGACAGGCGCCCAGTTCCTCCTTAGATCCATGATGACCATTAAAATTACACCTTTTGATGCAGCTTGCAAAAACACCTGCGCAGAGATGCTCACACGCTCATACCAAGTCATGTATCTGGCACACACACACACACACACACACACACACACACACACACACGCACACACACAACACACAACACACACACACACACACAAGCCAAGAAATTATGTGACCATGTGGGCTTCACACAGGATTGCGTACAACTGGAGACGTGTTGTTTATACGCACAGGTTACTCAAGCCCCAAGAAGACGAAGTCACGCAGCACTATGCTGTGAAGACCATCGAAAACATTTGCAGCCAAGGAGGCGACTGGGCAGCCAACTTTTGCAGGTGCGTGTGTATGTGATTAATATGTACTTAATGTCCACCTGCATGCTATAACAGGGACAGGTGTGCATGTCTTTAGTGTGCATGTCTTTAGTGTGCATGTCTTTAGTCTTTAGTGTGCATGCCTTTAGTGTGCATGTCTTTAGTGTGCATGTCTTTAGTGTGCATGCCTTTAGTGTGCATGTTTTTAGTGTGCATGTCTTTAGTGTGCATGTAGGTGACATTAATGGCAAGAGCTGATGGCAACCAGACATGCTTGCCAGCAGTGTCTTTGAATGCTCTGTCTCTTCAGACACCTTTCTAACGCCTTTGTTCCCCCGACAAATGTACACACACTCTCACACACACAAACGCACACGCGCACACATGCAAACGCGCACACACGCACACACACACGCAGCAACGAGGTCGCCTTCAGCCTGGTCCAGATCTACAGCTCCACCAAAAGTGAGAACCTGAAAGCCACCACCGCCTCGACCCTAGCTCGTCTATTGCGTCACAACCCCACATTGGTGGTGTACGTGGTGGACAAGTTTGGCACGCGACTATTTGTGGCAGGCCTTGGTGATCCTAATAGCAAGGTGAGGGATCTGGGGGTAGGGGGTGTGAGCACGCAGTTGTGCGTGTATATGCGTGTGCGTGTGTGTGTGAGCGTGTGTGTATGTGTATGTGGTGTGTGTGTGTGAACTGTCTGTGCTGCTGCTCCTGCTCGGCCTTCAGCTTCTTGTTCGCTTGTAAAATGCATGTTTGGCCATGGTTTGGGTTGGCCAGAACCGTATATATACATTGTACATGACTGTATATTTTGTGATTTCCCTGCCCAAAATACCATATGTACATCGCATATATATGTATATATGGTTCTGGCCAACCTTAACAATAGTATGATATGACTATCATGCTTATGTACATGTTCATTTGTACGCATGAACGTCTGCATGTATGTGAATTGATGTATATGATGTGCGTGACACATGTTGTATGCGCAGCCGATTGGTGTGTTTTTATGTGCTTTGCCTGTGCCTGTGCCTGTGCCTGTGCCTGTGCCTGTGCCTGTGCCTGTGCCTGTGCCTGTGCCTGTGCCTGTGCCTGTGCCTGTGCCTGTGCCTGCATGTGCCTGCATGTGCCTGTGCCTGTGCCTGTGCCTGTGCCTGCATGTGCCTGTGCATGTGGAGTGTATGCTGTGCCTTCATGTGCCTGTGCATGTGGAGTGTATGTTGTGTCTCGTGCCTTGGTGACGCATTTGGCAAGTGCGAGCATGCTGATATGAGGGGCGGCCACCTGCCAGCCAGGTTGCTTTGTGTGTATGGGCAGTGGACAACACACGCATTTCATCTCCCTTGCCTGCCACATCAATAAGCAATTGCCGCCAATAACATGCTGGACACGGGCGGCCACCTGCCAGCCAGATTGCACTGTGTGTGTGGGCAGTGGGCAACACGCACATCTCACGTCACCCTTGCCTGCCACCTCAGGTAGTAACAGGCGCCATCAACATGCTGAACATGGCCCTGTGCCAGCCGGACCTCACCGTGCGTGCGCGTGCGGCTCTCAGTGAAGAGCGCTCCTTGGTGCCTGGCCTCATGACTCTGTTGGACCACCCGCTGCCTGTGCTGCGTGTAAAGGCCATCGTCACCATCCTGCTACTGTGCACTAGGTGGGTGTAGGTGTGATGGAGGGGGGGGGGTGATGTGGGCGTGAGTGTGTGTTTTGGGGGGGATGGGGTGGGGCAGCTATGGGGATGGGAGGAGACGTGTGTGTTCGTGTGCATGATAGTGCGTGAGTGTAAGCATGTGTGTCTGAGTGCATGTGTGCATGAATGGGTGTCTTAAGCACTTGTGTGTGTATGAATTTTTATTTTTTGCAGGTGTGAAAGTACAAAGACTGGTGCAAAGCAAGGGAAGCAGGTGCTTTTGTTGGTGCCTGGCTTTGTGCCTCTGCCGGTCTGTCTGTCTGTAAAGACGATGCGTCATCTCAAAGCGTGCATCGCCACATCATTGCACTTCTGCAAGGAGGTGTACTTACATACATGTATGTTTTGATGTATGTAACATATATGTATGTCTTGATGGAACGCAGTCTTAATGCTTGCACATCCGTGTGCTCGTGCTCGTGCAGCTGTAAGTTGGCTGTTTGATGCAACTTTTGAAGCTCACACATTTAACATTTAACACACCCACACACAAATGTTCACGAACACACTGGTTGTCAGACATGGACTAGAGACAGACCCACACATGTTTTCGCCTATATCTAACCACATACACACACATGCACACACTCATGTCCACCTGCAGGCTGTCCACGCGCTGGCTATTAGACGCGTGCAAGGCCAAGCTCATTCCAACAGTGGAGCGACTCCAGAGGGAGAAGGACGATTACTTGCAGGAAGCAATTGGGGTCATGCGCACTGAAATGACTCGTTTAGTGCCCATCATATGCCAGCAGGTGCGCTCGCCAAAACCATGTGTATAGTTTTCTCGTTTTCTCGATTTTTATTATCCATTTATTGCTTACTGTATTCCCAGCAGGTGCGTATCATAAACCGTGCGAATTGATTTCTGCTATCCTTGCGCCTTGCAACAAATAAATGCTTGCTGTTACCAGCAGATCAATGCTGATGATGTGCAGGAATGTGAGTGTACGCTGTGCTGTGCGTTGGCATGAGCAGAATAAAAGGCCAAGAATAGCGTGAGCATAAAACAAGTCGGCATGAGCGAAACAAGGCCAAGAAGAGCATTAGCATGAATGAAAGAAGAGGCCAAGAAGAGCGTTAGCATGAATGAAAGTAAAGGCCAAGAAGAGCATCAGCTTGAATGAAACAAAAGGCTAGGAAGAGCGTCGGCATGAGTGCAACAAAAAGCCAGGAAAAATGCAAGGCTGTGCTAAACAAAAATGTAATATAAGTGGGTCAAGGTCCCTGTGCGCGCTGTCTGCTGGGAGGGCTTTGTCCTTCCTGTCTCCATAAAATTGCTTTCGCAAGGTCCCTCTGCCTCGCATTGTTTATAGCATGTCATCATATCATCATATCAGACTGTAAGCAGCCTGCAAGACTCCGTCCTCCTTCTAATACGATGACCTCGCTCTTGTGTGCCACACAAGGCTCCATAGCACAAGTGTCCATGTGTTGTGACACATGACCTGTGTGTTAGTTCGATTGCTGCCGTTGTGTGTGGCAGGTACCGCGTAATTTGATCTGAGGCCTGTGAATATCATGCAATTGTTCAAACCTGAATCCATTTGCGCACTGCTGTTATCTGACCTGAGCCCTCCCTTTCTCGTTCACACAAATATAGACACAGACACACGCACACATAAACACGCTGCAGATATCGGATGACTTAGGCAAGGCTGGAGCTCGGAAAGGTAGCACCGGCACTCCTGTGCGGGGTAACGGGACCAAAGTGCCCTTCCAGCAGTTCCAGGTGTGTTTTTGTTTTTTGTTCAAATAGCATGCATGAGGTTTGCTTCAGGTTTGTTACTTCTATGGTCCGAGTAGCCTTTCAGGTGTGATTGTTGTTCTGAAAAAGGTGTCAGGTGTGGTTTATAAAATCATCCTGCCTGATGAACCAATGGCAGATCTTACAGGGGGTTGGTTTATTGCAGTAGGGCCTGAGTACTATATGATCTTTAACAGGCGTGATCTGTGACAGCGCCCTTCCGGATAGCTTACGGAAATAAGCAAAAGCAGGCATGGTCTAAAGAATGATCCTGCCAAATCTTCCCATGGTAGATCCACGTGCGGTTTACGTTCCTTGCTGTTGGGTCTGGGATGCCCCTCTGGCATTCTCAGAAGGGCTGTGTGTAGGGTTGGCCAGAATTGAATATATACACCGTATATGACCGTATATTTGGTGATTTTCCTGCCAAAAATACCGTACATACACCATATATATATATATATATATGGTTCTGACCAACCCTAGCTGTTTGACGTGAAATGCGTGGCTGCCTTGGCCTTGCAAGACCATTGGGCATGCTTTCAGCCTAGCATGCTGGCAGGTCTGAGCACAGAAAGGGAGGTGACAATGTCCAAGTCTGCAACACCATTTGGCATGCTTAAGGCCTAACACGCTGACAGGTCTGAGTACAGGATGGGAGGTGACAATGCCCATGGCTGCAATATCACAAGCACTCCTGGTCTCTCAATAAGCCACTGTGTTCGTACGGATGATGAGTACCCTGTGACGTGTACGTACCTTACCTAATACCTAATTTGAGTGCCCTGCGATGAGTGAGTTCCCTGAGATGTGTGTGTAACCAGTTGTGCGTAGGAATCCTATGAGGTGTGTGAAATATATATCCTACGACGTGCGTCCTGTGAAGTTAACGCATACGTATTGTATGCCCTGTGATGGTGACGTTGGGAGCTCTGTGATGTGTCCACTGGGTGCACTTTCTGTGAGCCAATCTTCTCTGGACAGTCTGCGATTGCATCAATGACACCGCCATTCTCAAACACCGCCGCCAATCCCCATTGTGTGCTTTCACCTGTGCCAGGGTCAGTGCACTGCAGCTAGAACCTTCAATTCAAAACTCTTGGCAGTTCAATTTGCACGAGTGGGTGCTCTGCAGTGCACAGCTGATCACCAGCCCCCTTTCACCACAAGCCCTGCAAAGCACAGGCTGCAAAGCACAATCACGTCGAGTACATAGGGCTGGCTAGGACCGTATATATACATCATATATGGCCGTATTTTTGGTGATTTCCCTGCCAAAAATACCGTATGTACACCGTATATATATATATATGGTTCTGGCCAACCCTACATACACACGTAGGGATCGCGTTTGCTTATAGCACTATATAGCGCTATACTATTTTAGCGTGTGCCATTATACACGTAGGTGGTGCTGCACCCCATATCACCAGCCCCTTCTCTTTCGTAAGCCTTGTAACCAACTCAAAGGTGGCAGTTGATAATGCACCTCATATCATCAGCCCCTTTTCTTCTGCAACCCTTGGAACCTGCTTACAGGTAGTAATTGGTGATGCACCTCATCATCAGCCCCTGCTCCTTCACAAATTTCATAACCAAATGGAGTCGGTTACGCATGTACGGTGTATGTATGGTTTCTTAGCAGGGAAATCGCCATACATACGGTCATACACAGTGTAATGCGTATTCCCGGTTCTGACCAACCCTACTTGCAAACTGTTTGACGCTCAGGTGGTGCTGCACCTCATCACCAGCCCCTCCTTCCGCTCTGCCACCGTTACCCCTACCCTGCTGTCCGACTTGGCCAATTTCCTCGTGGCTTCCAGCAACCCTGCCATCGCCAGTAGCAGTGGAATGACAGAGTTCAAGGCCACACTCATGCACGTGCTGGAAGCCATTTGCCAGGTGGGGGAGAGAGCTCTGTTTTGGACCAGATGGACCAAAGGTGGTCATGTATGGTCATGCTCATGTGCTCAGGCTCAGCCTCTTCTGTCTTCTTTCTTACTATGGTGCTGAGGGGTAGGACGCCCTGCTACGTTTTTCTAAGTTGCAGGCGTACATACTCAATGCTCGTGGGTTTGCACTGTGTATATGGTCTCAATTTTTTATTCAGGTTACGATATGCGGTCAGTCGTTGCATCCGTGTTGCTCCACAAAATTCTGTGTGTGTCTGACATGGACTGGTGAGACCCATGACTCTCAGCCACATCCTACGGCTGCGTAGGTAACTGGAAAAAAGAATTTAGTAAACAAGGGGCGTGCGTCAATCGATGCCAAGCAAAAGGAAAAAGTGTAATTTTCATCACCCTTGTGCAGCAAACGGAGTTGGTGCTGCAGCACCACGAGGCCATGCTCAGCCAATTCCTGCCTGCGCTGTGTGCTACTGTGAGTTCGCCTCACGAGTCTGGGGACACACGCTTTTTCTGCCTGCGGATGGTCAGTGAGGTGCGTGCAGAATGCTGGAATGTCCCTGTCTACTGCTTTGGAAATGCTTGATGTGTGTTTGTATGCATGACGAGGTTTTAGAATACTTGGCAGGGAAATCTAGAAGTGCAGTAAACACTTATGGTGTATTTCAATCTATCTGGGATCTGTTTCGTTTCCCTATTGGGAGTGGGGGTTTAGACACATTTAGCTTCAGTTTATGATGCACTTTCTTCATTTTTCCTTCACTACACACACACACACACACACACACACACACACACACGTATGCGCGCGCAACACACCAGGTTATGCAGCTCCTTGTCATGGACACCGAGCTGTATGGCAACCCAGGGTCTGCTTCTCTTGACGATCAATTGGGCCTGGCCACCTCAGCTGTTGATAAGCTCATGTCGTCACACATTCTGCCCATGGTCCCCCACCTGCTTAGAGATGAGGACCCCATGCCGCTGTATGCGCTTAAGGTGGGAGTGGGTGTGCATGTGCATTTCCAAGTGTAAGTGCATGGATGTGCTTTTGCAAATTTTCTGTTGCCCCATCTGCTTAAAGATGAGGACCCCATGCCGCTGTATGTGTGTATGTGCGTAAGTGGGATTGGTGTGCATGTGCATTTTTAGGTGCAGTGTACAACTGTGCGATCGTGCCTTTGTAAATCTTCTGTTGCCCCACCTGCTTAGAAGTGAGAACGCCATGCTGCTGTACAAGCTCTGAAGGTATGAGCATGTTTAGGCACGGAAGGGAGGGAACCGGTGTGAAGTGTTTATGCACACATCCTTCTACTGGGCTTCACACACACTGCATGGTGTATACTGTATAAACATTTATAGGGTTGGCCAGAACCGTATATATATGCCATATATGACCATACATTTGAAGAAATCTCTGCAAACGATATTGTATACACCGTATTCACTTACAAATGGTTATGGCCAACCCTACACATTTACAGCAAGCATGTATGTCACATTTACACTGTTGTATACTTTTTTTTAAACAACATATGTACAGCAAGCTGTGCTTTTTGTCACATCTTTGCGGCTGCTGGGCGGCCTCCTGAATTCCAACCCACGCCGCTACCTGTCCACCAAAAGGTGCTGCAGCAGATGGTGCAACCCAGGCTTTTTGCTTAACACATGGTGCTACTCTCGCACCTTTGCAGTTCCTGTGCGGCCTCCTGGATCCCAGCCCAATCTATCCATGCATCCGATGGTGCAACCCAGGCTGTCTGCTAACCCGGTGCCTTCTTACACATCAGTGTACACACCTTACACACACATAAGTTTGGCCAGAACCATATATATACGGTGTATATACGGTATTTTTGGCAGGGAAATAACCAAATATACGGTCATATACGGTGTATATATACGGTTCTGGCCAACCCTACACACACACACACACACACACGCGCACCTTCTCCTGTCATTGCAGCTGCTGGGCGGCCTCCTGGAATCAAACCCAGGCTATGTACAAGCCATGGAGTCCATGGGCCTAGCCGCCCAGTTTTTCGAGTTCCTGTCCTTAGAGCACGCCAACAACAACGTGCACAACATACGGTTGTGTCGGCAAATCGTGGCAGCAGGGTCAATGCCGGTGTCAGACCTTGCTGACATGCAAGTGGGGGATAAGGTGGGACTGGCTAACTGTGTGGGTTAAGGTGTTGGGTGTGGGTGTGGATGCGGCTGTTTCATCTTGCTGATGTGCAAGAAGAGGGACGAAAAAGGGCTAGATTTGTAGCTGCCTGTTCTTACTTGGCTGTGCATACTTGGCTGTGCATACTTGGCTGTGCATACTTGGCTGTGCATACTTGGCTGTGCATACTTGGCTGTGCATACTTGGCTGTACATACTTGGCTGTGCATACTTGGCTGTGCATACTTAGCTGTGCATACTTGGCTGTGCGATAGTTACGCGAGTGAGCATCACCTTGCTGGCATGCAAGTGAGGTTTGAAAGTGTGTGGCTGTTTGGGAGACGGCGCCCTGCCAAAATGCGAGGCTGATGGGTAAGGCGCTTTGTCTATTTATTGTGTCCTCTGCTGGCATCCCTGTAATGCAAAGTGCAGGCACTCGTTGCTCAAGTACCCCGTACTAAATCAGTTGCAGCTGTGTGCATGTGCTCTTGGGGTGTCCTCGCTCCCTTTTGCTGCCTTCCCTAAAACGTTGCAGCAAAGCCTTCTGAAGCTGATCTGGAAAAAGGGTGCTTCTGCTCTGCCGTGCGCTCACTTCCTGCCATGCACTGGTTTTCAACATACAGGTGGCAGCGGTGCTGGAGTACGCCACGCACAATAATGTGGAGCCGTTCCTTGAGCCAGTCTTAGACCTATGTCATGCCATCGTACAGGTGAGAGAACGACCAAGAGGGCGTGCCATGACATACGTACATATATTGCCACATTATAGACGTCTCCTTTCCAGGTTGTTGGCATCCAAGTTTTGCCTTGACTTTGGTTTCACTCCAGTCCCTAAAGCAGCTGTGTGTGCTTATTTTCATGCTAATGTGTGTGTGTGTGTGTGTGTGTGTGTGTGTGCACTCCTTAAATGTCACACACAAGAAACTCGCACTTTGTAGCCAGTCAACATACTTTTAGCCTTTCGGCCTTTTAGCTGTCAAGCTTGATTGCGCATGCTTGTGAACAGCAAGCCTCACGTGATTGCATTCAATTTCAATCTCAATCAATCAGTCTGCTATGGCTAGGGTGTGGGTATTTGGTACAAGTGCTCTAACTGTGTGTGTACTTGGTACGAGGTAATATTTGGTACTTCTGTGTACTTGGTACAAGTACTTCAAGGCAATTCACACAGCAGGGATCCTGCTCCATCAACCAGTGATTTCCAGTGAGTGAGACCCTGCTCAGGCATGACTCATGCCTCATGAGGGTGATGCATACATGCAAATGCACGTGCACATACATGTAATATGTGCACGCACCTGCGCACACATACAAATACAAACAAGTGCTACCTCTCTCTCTCTCTTTCTCTTTCTCTCCCTATCACACACACACACACACTCACACACACAAACAAAATGTGCAGCGAGATGCTCGAGAGGTTGAGGCTGGTCGCAGCCAGGGTGCCCTCATGGCCATCCTCCTAGAGCAGAGTGGCCTGTTTTTGGAGCTGTGTGCTCAGCCTGACGGCCCTGTGTCAGTTGCTGCAGCCCTGTGCCTGAATGACATGGTGAGAGTGGATGTGTGTGTGTGATTGAGCGTGTATGATTGCATGTGTATGTAAGTGGCGCATGGGCGGGCTGAGCCTAAAGAGATGATTGGTTTCAAATAGTTTGTGTGGCAGCAATATAGAGGGATCAATGTTTGTCCTGTGGCTGACTCAAAGCAGTGACCTGTGTGTTGCGTGCCCGCGTATATGTGTCTGTGTGTGCATGCGCATGCGTGTATGAGAGATCACACATGGCTGCGCAAAGCAGAGAGCAGCATTCACTCCAAGAACTTTTCGTCATGTCTGCCTAGGGGCTGGTTAATGACTTGCGACTGCCTCTAACCAAAGAGTCGCTCGCACGCTCCTTGCGTTTGCTGTGTGCTTGATTGGGACTTGTGTGTTTTTGCTCGACTTGTAGCAACAGGCGTAGCAGCTGTGGCCGACCAAACACGGATGTAGTTGAACGGACACATTTGTATCCTTAATTGGCAAAGCTTCAGCAATCCTTAGAGCTGGCAGTTGTGTGCGTGGGCTTGGTTGCTCATGGGTGTAGCGACAGAGAAAAAACGTGGGTAGATCTGTGCAGGAGATGCACAAAATGTGGATCATCATTATTGCCTTGTACCTGCAGGCTGCAGCTCCCCAATATTCAGCAACACACGCACACATGCACTCTCTAGCTCACACGCACAATTTCACACACAAAACACGCCACCACCACCACCACCACCACCACAGGTCACAGTGTACCCGCAGCAGTGCGCTCCCTGGCTGCTTTCACCTGAGAGCGTTGCCATCTTGGCTCCTGTCTTGCAAGGCCAGCACTTAGAGGGCGCTGCCACCCCCCCTGCTCAGCTGCAGCAGCACTTGCTGGAAGCTGTGAGCCACTCCCTGCAGGTGCGTAAACAAAGCCGTCTTTTGTTTTGGGAGGGGGCCAAGCTGCTTCAGGTGTGCCAGGGCAGGAAACGGCAGCACTGCTTTCTGGTAGCACTTGTTTTTGCATCATTTTTGCTTCAAGCTGTGAGCTGCTGCCTGGTCTGGAAAACTATTGGGTGGGATGAATTTAAGCTCAGGTGCAATTGAAAGGAAAAAATTGTTTATGTTCATGTCCCTTTAGCATCTCGTAGCTCTAATTGCCGTCAACGAGTTTCATAATGGTGGTTATTCAAAGTGGAATGATTTAAATTAGCTGCAGGAGAGCTGAGCACCTTGTTTTAGGCTGCTTTTGTCCGCTGAGATGCAAACAATACGGCATGCAGAAAAATAGCAGAGGATGGGTTGCACAGCGTACACAGGATTATTGGTTGCACAGTGTACACAGGATTATTGGTTGCACAGTGTACACAGGATTATTGGTTGCACAGCGTACACAGGATTATTGGTTGCACAGCGTACATGTCCCCTGAACGTCCGTCCCTGCTAGAGCCTTTGCATGTAATTTGAGGATGATTAGGATTGAGATAATGGAACGATTGGAACATGCGATTTCAATACTTGTCCAAAATGAGGTTGGCTAAACGTGCTAAACGGCAGGTGCTGTTCCAACATCAGGGACATGATTTGATTCTCTCAGACCACCTCCCGTGTTTGCCTTCTTCAAGTGACTTACCCTGTCCTCCTGTGTGTGCCTTCTTCAGTGCCTTGCCTTATCCTCCTCTGTGTGCCTTCTTCTAGTGCCTTCCTGAATCCTCCTGTACATCCTTTTCTTTACACTATCTTTTGCTATTCTCTTGGTGTGCCCCATCTAAGTTGCCTGCATTATAGGTCTAGGAGTGTATACATGTATAAGCATAAGCATGCATGTACAGGTGCCGATGTTTTTAGGTTTAGCGGAGAATACATGTACATGTATCAGGCTTGTCGAGTTGTACGGTACGGTACGATTACGGTCTGTACGGTACGCACCGTACATGTTAAATTACGGCGTACTACCGTAATTTTCACACCGTACTTTACCGTAATTAAGGTAAATTACGGTACGGTGTACGGTACGGTGCCAAGCTGGCACTGCCAGTGCAAAAATTGCCTCAGAAAGGGCTCTCAGCCCCAACACCTCCCATTTCCACCTCCAGCATGCTCCTCTTACGTGCTGACGCCACAAAAATGCTACCCTGAGGCTGGGTTGGGGCTGCATCAGCTCGGGGGAAGGGCCCAGCAGTGGCTTGCATGGAAACTCAAAGTCAGACGCAGTACTTGATTCCTGGTTGATAATTTGTGTCATAATTAATTGTTGCAAAAAGACAAGGAATGTTTTGGGTCGAAATTGGAGCCAAACGGCCAAATTACGGTCAACATCGTGCTGTACGGTGGCACCGTACTGTACGGTCGGACACTGTCTTTTCAAACAGACCGTACTTGCAACGTATTTACGGCGTATTACGTACGGTACCGTAAATTACGGTCAAGAAAGCTGAAGTACGGCGTATCTCGACAAGCCTGACATGTATACATCAGGGATGTGTCATACAAATTCTTTAAAATAGTTCCTTACAGAACATTACGTGCTATTTACAACACAACCTATTGTAAAAATACGTCGTCTGTCACGTTTCTGGTACATATGCTCGAACAAGGTAGAGTATGCTTATACATGCACATGTATGTATACCCATGTGCAAGGTATATAATATAGGTTTATGTATGTTTGCACATGTGCCAGGCAGGCGAGGAAGGCAATCTGAAATGAAAAACCAAGAGTTGTTTTGACCGCTTTCAAGCGCAGATCCTATGATCACTGATTAGAATGTGGGGTGATGCCGCACGGCAATGACCATGATCAAAATGTTTTTTGCAATAATTATGACTGCAGGGTGGTGCTTGGGGATGATAAGGAGAGTGTAGCAGCTTGTTGTCCATGCGTACGTGAATGACTGAGTGAGCTTCCATGCACATACACACACACTCACACTTACACGCACGCATACACACACACACAACAGAGACACATAGACATACACAAGCACACAAGCACACACATATTTGTTGGCAGATGTCCACACTGTATTTTGTGCTGACCCACAGGTGCCTGACAGCCTGCAAGGCCCTGACCCTGAGTTGCTGAAATTGTATGAAGCCACCCAAGCCTTGGCTGTAGAGGGTCCCAATTCCCATCCAGGGGTAGTAGCGTTGGCCGCAGATGTGCTGGCTGGCCTCATGCCCTTCCTGACTTGATTTTAGTGCTTGCTTGCGTGCGTGTCGTGATGTGCAACAGTTGGGAGCTTCTGTGAGTGACCAGAGGCATTGCGTGCGGAACATCTGGCCTTCATATTTGATTCAGTTTGTTGCTTTGCAGTACTTGGCACCAAAGTGACTTCTATTTTTCTAATCGTGAGGAGTGCGCACTGTTTTAGTATTTTCTTGCTACGCCAATTTGTTTGGAGAAATGCGGGCCAAGATTGAGCAAAACAGACGTCTTGCACTTCTCATTGTGGAAGCGTTTGTCAGGAATATTAATAAGGTACGGTCTTAAGGGCTTAGTACAATCGCTCCTATGTGGACCACACAGCCTCCTCCCCAATTATATTTATGCTGACTGCGTACCGTAGGGTACCATAACCAATCCGAGGTTTGAAAAAAAACAATTAATAAGCCCCAATGCGAAGGGGGCACATAATTAATAAACACAATGCGAGCCTATGCGAGGGCCTTCTGGCCCTATGAGCTGCACCTGCATGCGTATGCACGCGCGTGTGCACGCGTACGTATGCGTCCGTGCGCGTACGTGCGTGTTTGTGTACGTGCATATGTGTGCGTGCGTGTATGTGTATGTGTGCATGCGCGTACGTGTGTACATGCACGTAGGGGTGTGTGTGTATGTGTGTATGCATGTGTGTGTGCGTGCGTGCACATGTGAAGGGAATGAAGGCGCCCTTCTCCTTGGTCCTTCTTCCCCAAGAGGACCAAAAATTAATAAATTGATTACAATGCGAGCTTCGCGAGGCCCTTGTAACTTAGATATTGAATTGCTCCCGACACACCGCGAGGGGGTCCAAAAAGTTCGCGTAGCGCGGTATACCCTATGTTCATCAAAACTTCTAGCAGATTCCCCTATTTTTGGGGCGCATCTAGCATGGTTGTTTTTACGCCAGCCTGATGCATAATCGCCGGAATAGTTTGCCAAAGAATTGTCGCAATCGTCAGAATATGCAAAACAGTTATGATCTGTATAATTACAACTGTATTGTGGCAGTTTTTATTTATCGTATATTCCTACGCGTTGCTGCGAGGATGTTTAGGCTCGCGCTCCGGCTCTCAACAACAAGAGTGAGGCAGCACACTGCTGGACAGGCAGCACAGGCAAGGACCCTAGGGCAATCTTTGGGAAATGTGTCTAGGCATTTCTCGCATCAAACCCAGGACCAAGGGTGGTCTCCTCATGCCTGCATGCTAGGCCTGGCCGTTGGAGCAGGTAAAAAATAACCTCACACTCACATGCGCACATGCACACACACACATAAACACTCACACACACACATACACACACACACACACACACACACACACACACACACACACACACACACACGTACGAACACGCGCACGCACGCACATGCACACACACGCACACACACACACACTCACATACACACGTGCACAAACATACACACACACACACACGCACACACACGTACTCTCGCCCACACACCAAAAAACATTCACGGCCGCAATCACATTCACGATCATGATCACTATGACAAGCTCATCACAGGGCTCCTTTCAGGCAATCACGCCTACGCATCCAATGTGGAGCGATCCTTCATTGCCAGTGAGTGCACCCATCTTTCCTTACCGTGCCTCCCTCTTTTTCCCGTTGCAAGTTGCTCCTTGACGTAGTTTTCACTGCCTCAACATTTTTTTATCCTACTCATTTGCTTCCTCCTCTTTATACGCACATGAAGTCAAACCAGATGGTGTGCACCGAGGCCTGATCAGCCAAATTATGTCCAGGTTTGAGCAAAAGGGCTTCAAGCTGGTGGGCATTAAGGTCCGTTTGCTTATAATCAGGGCCATCCTGCATGCATGCTTGCCTCCAACTTTGCTTCCCAGAAAACGCTTAGCACACCAGCCTGTGCCGTTGATTTAGTAAATTGTGGGGTATGTGATGGTTGTGTGTCTTTCCTTTCATTCCTTAGAACAAGCATCTCATCTGTGGAAGGCAACCTGCATTTGGTGCATGCACGTGACTGTGCCTTATATCCACATCTAGTAAGTGTTGTGGTCTTATTATCCACATTGTGCTGTTGTAATTTATGACATACGTTGCGTCTTGATTGCTACACAGGTGATCGTGCCTGGAATGGACCTGGCTAAGGCACATTATGCCGGTGAGCTTACTGCTGCGTAAGGCAGCGCGCGTACCTTAGCCATAGCGTTTGACCTAGCCTTTCCCTCAGTCTGGAGTTAACGTGTTTTAAGTGGATTATTTGAGCTGGCAGTGCTTTCCTGCGACCTTGCTTTTTATGAGGAAATCTTGCAAGTTTACTGAACTGCAGAAACTCAAAACTTTGCAACCCATCTTCCTCGCTTTGAAACGCGCGCAGAGCACGATGGCAAGCCTTTTTTTAACAAGCTGACGGGGTTCCTGACTAGCGGCCCAGTTGTGGCCATGGTCTGGTGAGGAGAGCTGTGAGGACTATGCTTGCGTCGGCATAGTTGTTTTTTTGTGCATGCGTGCGTGCGTGCACAAGCATGACTGGCCTGCTCACTGGTATCTTATCCGACCCAGCTGGGTGATAAACAGCAATTTCTTCATTGATTACACCTGCATTTGTAAGTTGGAGGCGTGGCCTGTTTTGGCGGTTTGACATGAATTTTAGCTGCATGTTATGTTCAGCTCCTTCTTTTAGAAGCCAAATATATGTTTTGATTTGTATCAGAATGTAGCGTTAGATCTCATTATGCGCACACACGTGCACGTGCATACAAGCGCACACACACACACACATACACACAAACACATCCACGCACGAAACACTCACATATACGCACATACACACACCCGCGCATGCTTCTTCCATACGTGCACAACATAGGGAGGGCAAGGATGTGATCAAGACCGGCAGATCTATGATTGGAGCCACTAACCCTAGTGCCTCCAGCCCAGGGACGATTCGTGGTAGGCTTTCCGCTGGCTTCTGTTGTCAACATTTATCAAGCAGGGAAAACCACATCGGATCAGTGCACCGCAGAATTTTAACCAGAACGTAGGAGCAAAGAGCAATGGAAAAATCATCAAACACGCCAAAAGGAACGTAGGCAACTCATCATGCAAGCTATGGAGGGGGAAATTAGTTCCTCACCTCAGGAGACAACAAGACCATCAAGGGGACAACAAGACGATCAAGGAGACAACAAGACCATCAAGGAGACAACAAGACCATCAAGGAGACAACAAGACGATCAAGCTTCCTTTGATTTCCTCTCCTGCTTCTCCAGGAGACCTTGCTGTAGACATGGGAAGAAATATTATTCATGGTTCCGATGGATCAGAGTCTGCACAAAGAGAGGTGCGCATTTGCTGCTTATGACTCTGTGCACGACTTTTAATGATTGAGGATACGGTCCATCTGCTGTGACTGCTATGTTGGTTGCTAAACTGCTGTGCAGTGCAGGCACATACCACAAATTGTGCTTTTTCTTGAATGCCAGGGTCGTATACTTGGCTTAATAAGTCCTGCCAGTCTAACGCCTTGAGCAGCTTCCCCTGTTGATATGCTTTTTTACCTTTCTTGAGGCGCTGCAACATCAGCCTTTCTGTAATAGTTCCAATAGATGGTTGTATATTATTTATGCACACACACATACACAGTGTTATACACAAGCATACGTACACAACTTTTGCAGATCGCTCTCTGGTTTAAGCCTGAGGAACTTGCTGAGTATGACGCTGCTACTAAGAAATGGGTGTATGAAAACTAGGTGTACACAAGGGTGTGTACGCGTCTATGGATGACATGGGTGAGATATGCCAAGATATACGAGTTCAAATGCAGAAACAGAAAATTATGCAGGCAGTGAGAAACCACATTGATCAATGGGGAATAGGAGGGCTGCAGGCTTGGCTTGAAACTGGCCCTGATGAGAGTCGATGACGGTCCTGGAGAGGGCGCGTTTGGTATGGACAAGATTAGCAGCGTAGGTGACACTAGTAGATTTGGCGTAAGATTGATTGTTATTCACCAGTTGGCACAAACCGGCAGACAATGAACTCTTCATTCGCCTACAAATACAGACTCTCTCTCTCTCTGGACACTTTTTAATATCACTTCCCCTCCTTTCATAAAGGCTTCTTCTGGCTATTTGTCGGCAGGGGCCTTGGATTTTATAACCTTTCATCAAAGATGGTCGGAGCTGCGTGAGGGTTCTGCATTAGCGCTGCACCGTTAGGGTCCGCTGCTTGTGACACCCTAGCGGGCTGTAGCAGCACGTTGTAAAAGGCATACTTATCTGAGATGTTCGGTTTATAACTGTATTATTGCAGAGGGGGTCAACTGAGGCCCTAAACAGGGGTACTTTTGAAATGTGAATTGAGTATGTGCGCCCCAGCTGGCAATTTCTAAACTTGGTACCCAGAGGTAATTTGGCTACACCTGAGCTTGAAGATTGCCAGTTGCGGCGCACATGCCTAATTGCCTGCGGCGTGAACCCCACTTTTCACCACCAATATGTCAGATCTCACCACCAACTGACCCGATTTGTGTCATTTTGTATGAACAGTCTACATTTAATAAAAAATACAATTGCAACAAAAATGGGGCAAAATGGAGCAGTAGTTGGCTAGGTACCCCATTTTGGCCCATTTCCCTTCGAAAAAAGTAGCAAAAGGGGTGCCAAAAAGGGTGGAATACCAAGTTCTACCAAATCTGGTTTTCAGCATCCTAGACGATTTCTCATCATAGATAAAAGAAGTACCCCTGTCGTGTTTTGAGGTGAAAAGAGACCCTGGGTAGAGCGTGGTGGCTCATGACGTAAATATTCAGTGCCAAAAAATATTCTGCCCAGACCACTGGGGGGGGTCCGTTTGGCCCCGAACTTTGTGAACCATCTACTTATGTTATTTTATTATGGTGTGCATCAAAAAAGTCACATTTCCAGACATTTACTCAGTTGACCCCCTCTGGTATAATTGTTACATTTGTTCCACCCTCGTGTGCCTGCGTCCCGAAAGCAGGGGCACAATTTTTTGAACTACGTTGCAATCTCCTCCTTCTGCTAAGAAAATGCAATTATGACGATAAGCCATCTGCCGGCCAAAGCTTCAAAACCGATGTAGCAACCTCCAGGAAAAGGCAAATTCAAGATGTTCGATTCAGAAATATATATATTTTATCTGATTGACCCCTCCCATGGCATTATACAAGAATTTGAGGAAACCCTTCTTGTACTCACTGCCGCCCACATGCAAGCCCTTGCGTTATTTAATGAACTGCAAAACAAAAGTGCCAGAAACACTGCTAGGCTGCAACACCTGAGTGAAAAGCCTGCAGAAGAGCATGGAGAGATTTTGGCTATATTAGTGACAAATCTTATTGAGTCAGTACACAAGGTAGCCCTCAAAACCTGCTCTAGCACATTTAAAAGTACCACTTATGACCAACGACAAGAAGAAGAACTCACTCAAAACTGTTAGATCACTCCCCCCAAATCACCACTATAGCCCACGACCAGAAAAGAACAAAAGAAATATGCGAAGCAAAAAACTTGCTTCACCGGATCAAGCAAATTCAAAATTTCCTGTCCTCCCCCTTCATAAATGGCCAGAGCACCACCAAAGAAATCTTACAAAAATTAGCGCCAACCCAGCGCTTCTGAAAGCAATCCAAGTTATAAAGCACATCGTGCCTGATCAGCCCCTCAATAAACAACTAGATGACGTATACACAAAAACCAGGCAAGCCATCACAAATACAGATGTCCTACACAACAAAAAAGACAACAACATTGCTCGTAAAAAGCAGCAGCAGCTCATAAATAAAGCACCAAAGAAAGCTCACAAAGAAATATTAAGATAAAAATGCACAGCCACGGGCAAGTCTCCAAGCTGTGAAAGACCCTGAAACAGGCAAAATCGAAACTCTGCCCACCAAACAAGCCCAGATCTTCGAAAAATACTTAAAAGACTCCTGGCAAGCTATTAACAATAAACACGGGACCTACCTCCCTTAAGAAGCACCTATAAACTACCCATGGGAACACACAGAGAACGAGCCAGGAAATAAACCTCCAGACCCCTTTAAACTACAATCAAAAATCACGCAAGATGAATCAGATGGTACTAAAGACAGAAACTGGCTACATTCCTCAATACTTGACAAAAGTTCCTTTAAAAAATGTATTAAAACCCTGAGCAACAACAAATCCCCAGGACCTGATGGTATTGTGAATGAGCTTCTACGTATGCTATCCACAGAAATCCAGGGAACCATACACATGCTCTTCATTATTATGTGGGCAACTGGCTTCACACCAAAAGCTTAGAAAAGCAGCAATACTATACGTATAAACAAAAACAAAGGAGATGAAATGGAGGCATCTTCCTATTGCTCAATTGGCTTAGCAAATACCCTCTACAAATTATGGACGCGTCTCATCACAAACACTCTCTACGAATATGCAGAAGCAAACTCCATACTCAGCACCACACAAGCTGGTATTCGCAAACAAATATACCCCATTCACCAGCTCTAAAACGTGATTATGGCACTAGAAGATGCCAAGCTCTTTCACAAAGACATCTATGCCTTTATTGTGGATTTTACCTCAGCTTTCAATACCACTGACCACGGTCGCATGCTCTGGATATTGTATGCTCGGTTTCCCGACTGACACCATAGATGCTGTCAAGAATCTCTATGAGAATGCCACCACCCAAGTCAAGCTTCCCTCAGGGGTTTGCACAGGTCAAATACCAGTAGAGAGAGGCACGATCCAGGGAGACACCCTCTCCCCATTTCTTTTCCTTCTCTATATGGAACCCCTCCTGCAATGGCTGCATGTAGGAGGACGCGGCTACGTCCACACCTGCATCCCCAAAGAAAACGAGCTTCAGACGCATCTGGC
>Ga0307963_1000515_pt1 | contig 26139 bp, 30 predicted proteins | sample OrgLakmetagen594_FD_201829 | JGI IMG/M metagenome (GOLD analysis project Ga0307963, IMG submission 201829) | Saline water microbial communities from Organic Lake, Antarctica - #594 | ecosystem: Environmental > Aquatic > Non-marine Saline and Alkaline > Saline | place: Antarctica: Organic Lake... | reverse complement strand
CTCGGATCGGTCCCATGCATATACCAATCGACAGCTCTTAATCCCAGGATTCCGAATATATAGTTTTTAGCAGGGCGGACAGGGGTGTTCCAAAAGTTGTGCTTCTTGCAGCCTCCTGACTCACTGTAGCTTTTTCCAGACTTGACCCCCACCCAGAAAGCGCCTCCTTTTGCCCTAACACCTCTTAGCCTCCCTTCTTGAACAAGCGCATATACCTATTGTTAAAATAGTCAAGCCAAACAACTGTAGTTCCGTACCGGCCAGTAGATCCCTCCTTTTGTGCCCGCCAAGGGCTTTGCATGCTGCGCTGGGGGCGCCGTAGAGAGAGCTTTGGGCAAGCGGACGGGGCTTAAACTCGAGGGCCCGTAGGTGCTCATTACCGTATGCAGCAGCACCAGGTCCTGCAAGGTCGCATTCCAGTGACATCGCCACCCATTAATTAGGTATGAGCCAGGTGTTTGAGGGGGGCTGTACGGGCTTTAAAATTGAGGGAATGCAACCTGTGGGATAGTCGGTGAGCAAATTGGTGAGCACTTGTGGGATAATTGGTGAGCATAATTGGTGAGCACCTGTGGGATAATTGGTGAGCATAATTGGTGAGCATAATTGGTGAGCACCTGTGGGATAATTGGTGAGCGTAATTGGTGAGCACCTGTGGGATTAGTTCACCAGTGATATCATCAGTCATTGTTTGTACAGGCCCACAGGTGTTTGCCCTCAGTGAGAAGCAGCGCCAAGTCTTGAGGGATATTACCGCTACGTTACCTAGCAGCTTTCTCGTAAGGACTGCTATGTACATAATTACCTTTTGTTGCGTGCAGCAGGTAAGTATACAGGCTTAAACCAACTGAGCAGACTCTGATATTGTTTCTGAAATGTGTGGAACATGGCAAATAAATGTCAGGGCGTTGAGCTTGACGTCAGATTAATGTGTGCACACACACACAAACACACAAACACACAAACACACGCACACGCACCTGAATGTTGGCGCACATGGGTCCAATAGTCGCCACAGAGCAGTCCACCTCAACAGCGCCCTCCATGGAGACACGACCCTGTTTGAAGGGAGTAAGAAAGGTTGTTTCAACAAACATGAGGCAAAGTGCGTACCTGTTACACCTGTTACTTTCGCCAAAGGAGTTGAGCACAATCTCAGCCACTCATGCCTTTTTTCCCGTCTTTGGGCACATTTTCAAACAGGTCGGGCATCAGATCTGCTGTCTTGCCCTTGCAACGTGCAAATTTGCCCAGCATAGGTGCCATTTTGCCAAAAGGTGTCGCTACATACTTTAAAGCTACACCTGCATAATCTGCTCCCCTTTCCTGTTTGCAATAGGCGTGCAATTAAGCAGCTCTGATGCCACAGTCTGGTAGCCAATTAAGTAGCGATCAAGCAGTCCATGGTAACCAGGTAACCAGGCAACCAATTAAGCAGTCGGGTAACCAATTAAGAAGCTCTGGTGCCACAGTCTGGTTACCAAACCTGTGTGGGTTTCAAGCCCGCCAGTCCACAGAACGAAGAGGGAATTCGGATGGATCCACCACCGTCGCTGCCTGCCATGCACACATGACATAATGACATAATACATACTGTTAGGGTTGGCCAAAACCAGACATACATACGTAAATACGGTGTACATACGATATTTCTAGCAGGAGAATTACCGTACATACGGCCATATACGGTGCACATATACGGTTCTGGCCAGCCTTACATACTGTGCATGAACAGCCAAAATGTTCCCTACAAGCGGTGTGCTTGAAACCTCAGGCTTTGCGTTGAAAATCTGATGGTGTCTACACCTTGATCTTCTCTTAGGAAAACTTCACTCACCTATAGCCAAGGGGCAAATTCCTGCTGCCAGCACAGCTGCGGATCCAGAGGAAGAGCCGCCACTGAATGTTGCACAAAGGGATTAGGGATTAAAGGAGGTGTGGGGGATTTGAGCACAATGCAGATCCTTCTACATTTCTGACTCATGTGATCACAGGTAGGTCCTCTTTGTAATTATAAGCCTCAACCAGCTGTCTGCTATGAGCGCAATGCACAAAGCTGCCGGTAGAACGATTTTGTCTGGAGGCTGGACAAACTGAATATCGGAAATTTTGGGCGCACGACCGAGTGTAAAAGTTGCAGTGCAGGTGTAGGCTTTGAGAAGTGGGTTTGAGCAGCAGCAACAAAAAGGAACCTACAGGATGCTCCAGGTGGAAGCCACCACAAGATCACACAAGCATGCATCATGCACATGCAGGGTTGGCCAGAACCGTACATATACACCGTATATGACCGTATATTTGGTGATTTCCTTGCCAAAAATACCGTGTATACCTATGTATGTATGGACATGGTCAACCCTGTGCACGTGTGATCGTGCATAGTATTCACAGGTGGAACTGCATCCCAGCAGGAGCACGAGCAGTAGCACATCTTAATAGAGTGTCATGTGTGTACAGAGTGTCCCTTGTGATAAGGTGTACACCTAACTGGGGGTTGGTCCACCGGTGACCATTGAAGCTGGTTCGACTCCAGAAGCAGTTTTAAATATAGGTATACATCACCCTACTGTCTTAGCCGTTGATCAGCTTTAGTACGCTGGCACTTTGTAAAAACAGAGAGCTGCGCACCAGAAGTGTTCCAGGTTCAGAGGGTTCCTAGCTGTTCCCAGGGCCAGGTTCAAGCCTGTGATGCCTGTGTGTAATCCAACGCCAAAAGATGGGCACACGTCAGACACCCAAGAGAAGGGCACACGTCAGACACCCAAGAGAAGGGTACACTCAGACACCCAATAGAGGGGTGCACTCAGACAACCAAGAGAAGAGCACACGTCAGACACCCAAGAGAAGAGCACACGTCAGACACCCAAGAGAAGGGTACACATCAGACAATTAAGAGAAGGTTACACGTCAGACACCCAAGAGAAGGACACACGTCAGACACGCAAGCATAAAGAAGGAGCCAAGCAGCGGCCAAAGCAGCGCAGGAAGAGGTGTTCAGCGTGTTTCAGAGCAAGACAGCACCTCTCCGCACCATGCGCAACCCCTTTGCACCCCCCAATGCAAACTAACAGCAAAATGTTGGCAGCGAGCACAACAAGTGAGTGGCAACTCAATTGCAAATGGCCACACACAGCTTTCACTTCATCCTGTAGTACCACTAAATTGGCAATATCCCTTACTGGCATCAAAATGCCGAAGCTGCATACCTAGAACAATAAAGTACAATTAAATCTCATCAATAACAGCATACTTTAGGGTTGACCAGAACCATATATATATACAGCATACTTGACCGTAGTCTGCCAAAATGCCGTGTATACACCGCATACACGTGATTCAAATCAGCCCTACATATCATGCATGTTGGCATTGTTGATAATAGTATGCCTGCGCCCTCAAACACCTGCACACCTAGGCTCATTTCGTGCATGTTAACCTTGCTGATTATAGCATATTTTGCATGCTGGTCTTGTCGGCAACAATATGCCTTGCACCTTTAACGCGTGCGCACCTAGGCCCATCTCATGCATGTTGGTCTTGCCGATGAGGATGGCACCCAAGTCTCGCAGCACGGCAATGTATGGAGCGTCGCCAGTAGAAGGCCTCCTGCATTTATCAAGCAACCACGGGAAAAAGTAATAAGATTTTGATTAATTATAAAAACAGATGGGAAGAAGATCTGGGAGAGGTATAGGTAATTGGCAGGTAATAAAGACTTTCAATGTGTGTGCCAGCTCCTATTTGAGCAATCATATTTCTGATTTACGCCTTCATGCAAGGTGTGGAATGTGTGGAACCCACCTCGTCAGGGGTTGGTGCTGCTATGCTACTCCTGATCCATTTAAGAGAAGTACTCCCAGCCTATCATATATTACTGTGCTCCTTTTAAGAAGTCCTCCCTAGTATCAACTCCCTAGTAAGTATCAACTCCCTAGTAAGTATCAAGAAGTACTCCCTGTCTAACATATATCACCATGCTCCTATCAAGAAGTACTCCCTAGTAAGTATCAACTCCCTAGTAAGTATCAAGAAGTACTCCCTGTCTATCATATATCATATATTACCGTGCTCCTATCAACCTGCTTGAACGGAGTTCACTGTTCTACCAAAATAGCTGGTACCACACGTTGTGGGGTAATGGCTTGAACTATTTAATTGGGACATAAACAAATATGATTAATACTCACTGCTCCGTCAAGTAGCTAGTATCGCAAACGTTGTGGAGTAGGGGCTCAAACTATTTTGTAAATATCAAAGAGTTTACTCACTGTTCTGCCAAGTAGCTGGTACCGCACGTTGTGGGGTAGGGGCTTGCATCTACAAGGTCCTTCACAGCGTACGGCACTCCTGTTTTACACAGCAATGACAGTAGCCTTGTTGCAGCAAGGGTGATGAAGGAGACGGCACGGTTTAAGTGCAGTGCAGTGCACAATTGTGATGTAAGTGCCGTTTAAGTGCACGAGTGCAGTGTGTATGTGCGGTTTAAGTGCAGTGCAGTGCACAATTGCGATTTAAGTGCCGTGTAAGTGCACAAGTGCGGTTTCAGTGCAGTGCAGTGCAGTGCACAATTGAGAGCAGAGTTTCTATATGTCTACAATGTAATGGTAACGTGGTCAGAATGAGCAAGAGAAAAAGGAAAAAGGTGAAAGGCAAAGAAACAAAGCTGGATTGGCAACACATGGGGTTGGCCAGAACCGTATATTTATAATGTATACTTGGTGATTTCCCTGCCAGAAACATTGTATATACACCGTATATATATATGGTTCTGGCCACTCCTAGCAACACACCTCTGCATGCAGGTCACAGTTTGCTTGCTGTGCTTAGGTGTTCAGGACGCGCGCGCGCATACACACACATACACATATATACAGTGCCTGTGTGCCACGCAAATTTAAGGGGATACCTTCAAGCAACGAACGAGGAGCCCCATCTTTAAAGCGCTGAGTAGACTCCGCTGCCTGCCGGCGGATGTCTGCTGCATCACTGGCTGCAAAAAAGAAGCACTTAGGCTCTACTGCTTGGATGAAACCGATGATGCGCTCAGCAACAGCAGCAGGAGTTGTCGATCCTGGATAAAAAAGGTGGCGACAGCGAAATGAGCAAAGGAGTAGGATGGCTGTCTGGTAAGGAAGAGGAAAACTAAGAAAAGAAGTAGTAGGAAAGAAGTAAGAGAAGGGTAAGAGAGAAGAATTCAGGCCGTGAAAACAAGTGTGGAGGTGTGCCTGGCAGCTGTTTGTGGATTACTTGACCCTAATAAGGCCTTTGCTGGAGCTGGCATACAAGTGTTACATCGCATAAGAATGCTGCCATGCGAGGTGGGGGAGGTTTCACAGAGAATGAAACACTAAAGTTGTACAGCACTGGCGTGCGTTCAGCAACGGCCTGATTTCTGAGCTTGCATAACATTCATGGGGAAAGCCGCCCGGACAATCCGTTTATGTAGCCAGCAAGAGAAAAGGGTGCCTGCTAGATTGATTGTAGGCTGCCGTTTAGGGGGGGGGACAAAACTAGTGCAGATACCTGATCTATAGGCTGCTGCGTAATCAGCCACACTGGGTCTTTGGAAGGCTGTAGAGGAAGCAGTATCTACTTTTTGGGCAGGCTGTGCTTTGAGATCAGGCCTAGGAGGGAAAAAGTGTTGAGCCACCTCAGCCACGGCGTCCACAGCGTTGGCGGCCTGTGTGTATGTGTGTGTTGTGTATTTTATGTGTGCATATGTGCATATGTGCATATGTGCATGTGTGTGTGTGTATGATTAATCGTTTAAATTTGGTTGTTGTAGATTGGTTATGAGCAGCGTTGCAAGTAGCTCATAAGTCTTGAAGCTCTTGAGCCATCACACACATAACTAGGGTTGGCCAGAACCGTACATACATACACCGTACATGACTGTACATTTGGTGATTTTTAAGCCAAAATGCCTTACATAAACCGTATATATGGTTCTGGCCAACCCTACACATAACGCCAAGGGTCTATGATTACACAGAGCATAAACATATACCGCATGATATATATGATATGTATGATATGTATGATATACGGCTGCAGTACACTGTTATTCAACCCTTGTAAGTTACCTGTACTTCCTCACAGCCTGATTCCTGGTCTGAGGTCACAGGGAGGTAATGTTTGAAGAGGGGGGCTTCAGGCACCTGCAAGACAGACAGGGCTGCCGAAGCTTTGAGTTCTTGCGTAAGCAACTTATGCAGGGAGCGACGGCAGAAAGAGAATACCCTTGTTTTCCAGCTGACCAAGACCAGACTGGAATAAGAAAAGGTGCCCTCCACCTTGTTTTCCACCTAAATTAGGACACTCGAGCAGCTGATTTCGAGCAGCTGATTCGAGCCTCTAAATTTGGCGCATGACCACACCTTGATGTCATACAAGACTTGGGAAAAGCCGGACTGGGGGGCGAGGGCAGAATAAAGTACTGACGAAATGCCAGGAGTCTCCACGGCCTGCGTGCGCGTGTATGTGTGTATATGTGTGTATATATATGTGTGTGTATACATATATGTGTGTGTGTATGTGTGTGTGTGAGTGTGTGTTTGTGTGTGTGTGTGTGTGTGCGTGTATATGTGTGTGTGTGTGTTTGTTTGTGTGAGTGCGTGTGCGAAGCGTTGCATGTCCTAGGCAGCAAGTGTCCTAGGCAGCAAGTGCGTGTTTGTGCATGTCCTAGACAGCAAATGCGTGTTTGTGCATGTATGACGTATGTTTGTGAGTGAGTGCACGTGAATAAACGTGTGTGTATGTGATGAATGAGCATGAATGAGCATGAATGAGCAATGCATCTGCGTGTTCCAGTCCAAGAAATTAGGGCTTTCAAATTAGATCTGAGAGGCCGGTCCCATCTCCCTTACCCACCTTCACTGCTGCCCACAAGCCCCATCCACCCATGGCGGGCGTGGCCAACTGGTTGTAGCAGTATTTACAATCAGCTGCATTCAGGCTTTGTGCTTTCGGTAGCGAGGTTGTACCCTTCATTTTTAATTATAAATTACGTGGAGAGAGAGAGTAACGTTCGCCTGCGAGAGGCACAACCATCTCACTTTTTATAGTTTTCCGCTGTTTCCATATTTTAATAACATTTCTACCATTTAGATAGATACAACACTCGGTGTGGTTTGTTTCCTCGAAGTACAACTCTAAGGGGGAGAAGATTCTGCTCTGTCAGGGCCCTGCAAGTTCAAGAGAGTCTAAGTGGAAATGAATACGCACAGCCATGCTGTCCAGGCAGCTCTGACACAGTACGACGCCACCACGCAATGGAGGGACCACGAGCAGTGGGCAGCAACCTCAAACTCAAGGCATGTGTGTGTGTGTGTGTGTGTGTGTGTTGTGTGTGTGTGTGTGTGCGCGTGTGTGTGCGTGTGTGTGTGTGTATGTGTGTGTGTGAGTGTGTGTGTGTGCGCGCATGTGTGCGTGCGTGCGTGCGTGCGTGCGTGTGTGTGTGTGTGTTTGCATATGTACATATGTGTTTGTGTGCGTGCGCGCATGTGTGCATGTGAATGCATGTGTCTGTGTGTCAGTGCTTTTGTGCGTGCCTGTACATGTGTGCACGGAACTTGTTCTTTTGCAAAGTTGAAGTACTTGCCTATGTTTCTCCATCTGATTGATGTAGATACATCAGTGAGATCTCCTTGTACTTATTTCTTTTAAAATTACACAGACGAGATCCAAGGAGGAACTCTACCACGGCCATTCATCTCCATGCACGTGGAGGAGAGCTTGACTCTACTGGAAGGTGATCTTGTACAAGGAATCATTGCAGCATTTTACAAAGCACCTCTTGTAAGGATCACTGTGTGTCTGGGCAAGTTTGTAAAGAAAAGGAAAGGAAGGAAAACAGCTTTCAGCTACGATTTTTGCATAGCCGCTTTACGTCTCTCAACAAATGACAGTGAGCATTGCGTTTTCAGTTTTGTTGGTCAATGTAGTCGGCCACAGAGATCCGGTTAATGCTCATTCTGACCTGTGGATCCACATGATGTGGCTCGTTAGCTAAGCTGTGATCTGACTGGGCATAATCGAATCCTACCTAAGATCCTAGCTTGTCCAAAGAAAAATTGTGTACGAGCATGTAAAGGGATAAAGGATAAATCATATAAACTAAGCTGAAAAGGATAAGTTCTATGTCTGAGCTACTAACAAGCAAGTTTCCCCCATTTTTGAGGGGGATTTCCCCTAGTAGACTTCTTGTATTTAATTGCTCACATCAATGACCAACCTATTCCTTAATTATGAAAATTTATTACCCTCAGACCAATTGGAAATCGGCACACCTTCTTCCTTGGTCCTGGTCCACGCATCGTCGGTGGAGAATTACGTTACAGCTATCCTGAACGGAACACCGGTAGGTTTTAAATGTTGCTCCTGGCATTTTACAACCCTATGCTAGAGCACAATTGGAAAAAACATTCTGCACACTGGGCTTTTCTGCTGATTATGTCTATCTCCGGTTTGAAGGGTAATTTCAGATGAAACTGCTTCTGAACGTGACAAAGCCAATGTTTATCCTTCTGCCAACAAACTTGCCACGCTCTGCCGCTAACGTGGCACTTCGTTACAATACACAGGCAAGGTCAAGCTGGACAAGTCCCTTGATCCGCGAGAAATTTTGCGAAGCTTCCAAGCAGGCAAGCTGGGAGATAGTGCCGAGAAAGAAGAGCTCAGTGGTCGGTTTGGTAGCCTTAATGCTCGGCCCCAGACAGCTCCAGTTGCAGGTCGAGGGGGACTTGGCTCATTGAGGGCACAAGCAGCGGATGCGCCAAAGGTGAGAGCGGCCCAGAGTGCCTGGTTGCAGGAGTTGTAACAACGTATTGACACAGACGGCATCGTATTACTGTGACAAGAAATAGGTGAAGCATGGGAGCCCTAGCCGTCCCTCATCACATCATTAGGCCTGCAGGCTCACTCTTGATGAAGCATACCTTCTTGATTAAGGTCAGACCTCAATTCTTGTGACAATTGATCAGAGCTTGCAAACACACCCAAACTTCCAAATCGCTGACCGTAGAGCGTCTGGGCAGATGGGCGCCAAGTCCGTGTCCTAGAAGGAATACCACCACCAATTTCTGCCACAGGAAGGCCAGGTAAGGGGCAAGCTTGTTGAAGCATTCAGCACTACATCATTTCAGACATCATTCCATTTTTTATCAGTTCCTAGGCGTCTGCTTGATGCATGCAAAGAGCAAGCGTGTGATATATTGCTATGAACACTCAAAGGTGCCCTTCAAACTGATTGGAAGCCGCCTCACATTGAGCACCGACACATTGAGCCTGGGCCTTGCCTTGGCCATGTAGACATGCCAATGGGAACGGATACCAAGCTGATTGGCTCAAAATATAGGTGCGATTGTGGTGCCCAATAACTGCTTTTGTGTAACCATTGCAACCGACATCCACTCAGCGCCCAGTAATTATTGGCTTAAATGAGTTACATTTCATAACAACACCGTTATTCCTCCCATCTGTTCACTGCGTTGCTCCAGGTACATGCCCAACCTTACTAGTCAGCCCCCCCCTGAACGAGACGTCCAGACTGCGTCCGCCGAAAATCTTGGCCGGCAGTCCTTAGCTAACTCTGTGCGCTCCTATGCAATGACGCACAAGCCACTGGGCTATCAAGAGTATGAGCAGAGGACTAAAATGATGAGTGGTCTTGGAGCCTGGTGGGTGCTGAGTGTCACAATTCAAATAAAAACGTAAGCTCTCATGCATATGCGCGGAGTTGTCGTGCCACATAAAGTCAGTGCGATCTGTGGTAGCAGGACTTACACGTTGCCAATGCATCTGTGAGAACCTGCTACAGCACACTTGCTGATTGAAAGGAACGGGATTCATCAGATCAATGTTCAACACGTGCCATTTTATCGCTGGGAACTAAATCAAGAGAAGCTGTGCAAAACCCTTTCAGGCGTATTTTGCCCTACTCTCCATCCAATGGATTTCTTAAGTATGATTGCGAGGTAAACAGACGCCCCAATTTGATTTCTTTTAACACCTCTCATCAGGATTCGGTTTCAGGCTAGCCTGCAACCCTCTGGTATTTCCTTGTATCCTGTGGTGGAGAAGTGGTACAGACTGTATTGTACAGCACCCAGTACTCAGTACCTGGGTGGCATCCTGTCCTTGACCAATTGCGGAAAGTGGTTTCACTACCTGCGTGTTCACTGCCTAGTGTTAAAAGTAGTGGTGAATCGAGTGTTTACCATGAACTCACACTTACTGAAACCTGTAAAATGCACCTTCAGGGACACTGCGTACGGCTCAACCACTTCTAGTGTGCGCGTTGGGAGGCCAAGTACGCTGTTGGGGCCCAGCACACACATGACTGAACGCTTGTCTGTAAGACCAAGGCCTGCGACAACTCGTGCCGGCTGGTGACAGTCTCTGGTGAACCAATAACAGAGAGAAAGTTACCCCCTTGTATCTTTTTGTTGTAACATGCATAATGTTTGCTTTTATGAAGTCATATCAGCGTGATCGCGCAGTGCAGTGATGCCTAGTACTGATGTACTTATGTGACCTCAAGGGTGTCACATACATCAAGGGGAAAGGAAGTTCCCTACTATGCGACGTGAACTTTACTTGAAGTGAATGACGAGGAAACGGAATTGAGGTCTGGAGACTTATAAAGCAGAAGACTATGAAACAGGCCCCTCCGGGCTACTTTACGTACAGTCTTGCTTCAAGGGTTAAGGGTCACAAGGATGGCCTACAGCCCGAGACTCTGGCTGATGGCAATTGGCTGGTGAAACAAAATCAACCAGTGTCGAAAATTGAAACTAAATCTGACACAAACTTGAGTCTGTCACGACCAATCATGGTACCAGCTTAAGCATGGATTGCAAGTATGAGCCATATTAAAGGTGTGTTTAACGTCTCCTCCCTCTCCACGCGAGAAGGAAGCGACGGCTCAAGCAACGCCCAAGAGGATATGGCTCAGACAAGTCTGAGAAAAGAGCGAGTTTGTTACAAGAGGACAATCTAAACTGGCCAAACAACCAAATAACCTTAAAACCGTTGCTCACATATAAATCCAGGGAAAATCACACGATTCGTCCATGCCATTGATTTAGCATGACAGTATAGTTTAGTTTGGATTACAAAGGCATTCAACCTGGAATGGCTGCTCAACCTATGAGAACGAGGTGAACCTCAAAACAAACCAAGTAAAAAAGGGCTGTGACGCAACTGGAAATTGCTAACCTTAAAAATACGAGAAGAAGCAGGTAAAAACAAACATCAAAGTGTAAACGTTGGTTCACCAAAGTAGACGCATACTGAAACATAGTTAAGATCTTTCATAAGGTAGGGCAAAACCCACACACATTGCACACACACAAATAAGTTGGACAAGTTGAAAACGCAGGGACAAATGGAGTTTGAACACAAGTTTGAGACTACTGAAACTGGTCTGTATAACCTACTGGTCTGGTCTGTATAACCTACTGCACTGGTACTGAACTGGTACTGAAACTGAGCATGTATGAACTGCTGCTACTGCTGAGTCGTGGTGCCACCATCTCCCCACATATTGTGTCGACCGAGGTCTGGTAGATGGGGCACCTGCAGGTAATGAATAAGAGCAAAGAGTCACTAAGAACTGGGTCTGTGCTTCAAAACTACGAACATGTTGGTGGCGTCTAGTGTTCAAGTGCAGGGCAGCAGCTCGAGATGTAGTGTTGATATAGTGCTATAGATGCTGTTCCTCTGTGAGGCTAGGTGCTGATGTGTGCAAGTGCTGTTTCCATGGTTTCCATCCATCCCCATTCCTGCTGCGAATTCAAACGTCCTGGGGTCCCGTTGTATGCTGTATGCTGTATGCTGTTTCCGTAAGGGTTTCCGTCTCCCCCTCATCGATGCTGTGCAAGGCGAGCGGTCATAATGCGAGTTAGTGCTGTTTGCATGGTTTCCATCCATCCCCATTCCCGCCTTGGCCAATGACGTCCTGGGGTCCCGATGTGTGCTGATGCTGTATGCTTGCGGTTTACAGGGTTCCCGTCCCTCCCTCAAAAGCTGCAATCTCAGCCGTCAAAGGTCCCTCTGGCGCTGATGAGTGCTTTGCTGTTCAAAGGGGTTGCTGTCTCACTACGTGCTTGCGTGAGAGGCCACATACACCATATATATCTGTTAGCTCAAAAACGTCCTCAAACGAGTTGGGCTATCTTCATATTGAGGTGGGAAGACCAGCTGGCGGTGCTGTGTGTGGAGGCTAACAAGATGTACATGCGGACAGTCCAGCAAAATGTGTTCCTCATCCTGAACAGAATGCCAGTCACATTTGTCACAGATCCTGAGCCCACAAGGCCTTCTATTCCTGTTATGACGCATTCTATGGACCAGAAAGTTATGGCCAGAAAGGCGAAGGCAAGAAAGTGCACGGCGGAGATTGTTGGAAATATCCAAGCGAAGGTAATAGGTAACACAGGCTGCTGGTGATTTCTTTTTCGATCATCCCACCAGCCAGGAGCAATCCCCAAAGGCACACCAAAATGTGTGTGATAAGTCCTCATAATTCTGCTGGTATGGGTGAGTCTCATGTGGTGTTCAATTGTCAAGCTCTCTCCAGCCCCCAATGATATGTTTGCGCAAAGTGAGCTAACTGTTTCAGATTTATAGACTCGTGCAATCGAATAGCATCCAAATATTGCTGAGGCGAAGGGAAATTTTGGAGTGCGTGCAGAACCTGATAAGTCCATGCATCACTTCTATTTGCAAGAAGAAGGTCAGCCCGCACAACTTTCTCAAAAGGGTTTGTTTGAAGAAAGTAAACTGTTCCAGAATCGTATGATGCTTCTGAATCAATAGAAAAAGATGGGCATCTGACCTGTTTTGCGGAGCACGCAGTGAGTATTAGTACCTTTCTTGACACCCAGGAGTCTTTTCAGGAAGCCCAGTTGAAGGATCTGTGTGGGGGGGATTTTTGAGGAATCATATGTCAGAGAAGAAGTGGCCCATACATGACAACCGTACAGACCAGCTGTCAAAGTAAAGACCTGGAAAAGCCATAGCATTGCATGTTTTCTGTTTGGTACCCTTGCTGTACAGCATGTCACCAATTCTGTAAACTCTGGTAACGGCAGACCTGAAGTTGTCTGCCATATTCTCAGCAGCTGTGAGCATGCTTCCATCATGAGTAAGAATGATTCCAAGGTATTCGATATATGTGGCAGGTTCCAGTGGTGTGCCGTCGTATGTGAAGGTTGGAATCGCAGAGTTACCCCTGCTGGAAGACCATGACTTTTGTTTTGTCACTGTCCAGCTTGAGTCCTTTAAACAAAACGCGTATAGTCCTAGAATTTGTTCAGTTGGAGCGAGTTGCAGATTTTCAGCCGTGTTTGAAGTGAGAGCAATGTCATCAGCATAATCACAGTGAGGGATTTGAGCTGAATCCAGGGCAGTGGAAGCACCTCTCTGTACAGTCAAGAATCTGTCTATCTCATTGTTATAAAGGGAGTACAGAAGGGGACTCAGAGGGCAGCCCTGAGTCAAGCCTCTGTTGGGTGCAACCTCCTCAGAATTTTTTGTCACCATCACGAGAAGGTATAGGCATCCTGTGTACATGGTTTGAATGATATCCCTCAAATACTGCGGAGTCTTAATTTTTTGCGAGTGTCTCCAATGCTTCTCTCTTGGAACACTGTCGTAGGCAGCAAAGAGGTCGAGGAAAGCAGTGTATATCTTCAATTTTTCTTTTTAGCAGTCGCTGGAATGTGGCGAAGAATAAAGAGGGGTTGGTTGGTGTTCCTTGTGGGGCAGAAACCAAATTGAGAGTCTGGTATTTGATGTTCAGCAAGAGCCCAGTCCGTCAGCAAGTCCCTGACCACGTTTGCAAAAAGTCTTAAGATACTACCATTGATAGCCAACAAACGATAATTTTTGATGGACGTAGTTGGACCTTTTTGGTGCAGAGGCGTAATTTTGACTTTGTTCCAAAGATGTGGGGTGACACCATCTAACAGGAACAGATGGAACAAGTCAGTAAAAAAAGGTAGTAGAACGTTTTCAGTGTTTCTCTTACCACGACCATCCTGAATTGTTTTCTCTGCGTGTTTGATGAAAGAAGTAGAGAATGGATCAAAACCTGGGCTGGACTGCATGTTCACGCTTGAAATGTTTCTCTGGACAGTGGTAGCCAGAGTATTTATGGGGTGTAGCTCGTATACAGGTGCTTGCTCATTGCTGCGTTAAAAGGTAGTGTTCATGCTCCTGAACCTGCCACCAGGGCCGGGTGGGACTGCAATGCCAGGAGGAAAATTTTGTCCAGATCGTAACGGGTCACTGAGTAACTGAGGCCGTGTAGGTAGGTTGGATCGTCCAGGTAGCACGTCAGGAATGCTCACTTGTGGTTGCACAGCATGAAATTGAAGGTGTTCAGTCCATGACTCAGCAGAAATAGGAGAAATGTCAGACTGTTTGTTTGCAGTCATCAGCTTGTACACCTCTGAGCTGCGAGCGTCAATGAGTCCATCCATCTCATCTGCCTTCTCTTTTTTAAATTGTTTTTTCTCAGCCTAGTAATTGTTGTTGCAGCTCAGCAAAAGGTTGGCTGTGTTTTTTCTCCCATCTGATACGTCTTTTGTAATCACGGCACGTTGCGTCATACCAAGGGGCCATGGGAAGGCCCAGCTGCATTCTGCGCGACATTTGTCTTGCTTTCATACCAGTGGCATCAGCAGCAAGTGTAATGAGATGTAGGAAGTGTTTGTAGCAAGATTGATGTTCTTGATTGCAATTACAAGCCAAAAGGTAAAGACTAATTACACAGATGCTTCCCCCGCATCGTCACCGTCCTACAAAAATAAGTCTCTAAAGAAAAAACGGCACCCCCCATGACCATGACCCCACGCTCCCTCAATTCTGGAGTGAACACCCAAGAGATAAGGCCTTCGGGGCAAACTGCAACACCTTCTCCTCCAAATTCACTGGTCTCTCTTTCTGCCATCCCATATACCATGAAAAGACATGTACTCAGCAACAGACATGCTATTTACTCTGCAGCCCTTAGCACAGAGGCAATAGCTACCTTTATATTTCTTTGTTCCTAGAATGCAAGGATGACAACAAATCCCTTAGCACCACTCTGCCACACAATTCTGCGTATATACAATTCCTTGGGCTCGGTACAATCTAACCACTCCAATATGCAGTTACCCTTCTGGAACAATATACAAACGCCACTTCCCAAACACACTTGGTAGAAGCAGATTATTGTGATGACATATGGAATGCCTAAGGCAGAAATGCCTCAATGCCCACCCCCCTGAAGCAAAGTAAGAGGGTTAGAGATTAAGCCATCAGTCAAAAAGTGCGACTGCTAGACAACGTATGTAATCACTATTAACAATGTGAGGAGTGTTTCTTGTAGCACCGCAAACTTGTAGCACCTTCAAAACCCCTTAGAAAGTGGAAAAGGCACAGCATTATTTGTGACATCGCAGCACCAAGTAGAACCAGTAGAACTCAATCAAGTATCTGCCAGGACCGACCGACTGCATTGAACTCAAAGAGGGAGATTCATCATCTATGCGTTTTTGGCAAAAAAAGGACTGTCACATTGAGAATACCAAGAATAAGGAGGCACATATTACCATACATAAAGCCATGTGCGAGGAGTAGCACATGCACAATGAGAGGGCCTGAAACATCAAACATGGTCTGGTTCATCAATCTCTTGCTGCAGGCCCTGCTGCTAGGCAGATGAGCTATAAACCAGCATCCTGCCCTAAATTAGCATCCTGCCTCACCTGGCTAAGACTGTAGAATCGTGTATAAAGAGCGAAATGAAATCAGACGTAAAAGCAGATCAGCAGGCTGTTCCCGTTGTTTATCGTTCAACACCTCACACAGCAAAGCACGACCAGACCAAGGACTTTTTAAACTAAATTCAGCGTATTTTGACTCTTTGTGTCTGCCTTGGAACCAACTCACCTTGCAGCCAAGGTGTATTGATGTTTAACATTCTGCACAGGGGAAAGCACTGCTGTTTGTTATCAGCATTTTGCGCTCAGGCAAGCATCAACATGAATGAAACCTCTTGTATGTATGCACACACTACGTCCTCTGTTCAATGAGTCAACCCGTACATCAATATCATCAAGCGTATCAAGCGTTCATCACCTCAGTGTGAAGAAAATTTTTCGCGTCATTGTAGGTTCTTCAGAAGAATCTCCCCTCTCGTTGTGCTTGCAGCCTTGACTGCAGATGCAAGGAGGGCCGGCCTGGGATTGCTTACCCGATTCTTGCAGTGTGTGACTGAAAGGGCACTGCGTGTGTGAGGATGTCCTCAGTAGCATATATCCATGAAGCAAAGTAAGAAATTGATAGCATACATAACGATCCCTACCCCTCTGCTTTTAGTAATGAAGATGCTTTATGCTTTAATAAAGTAAGAAAGCTACCTAGCGACCTTTTTCATCAAACCCCACAAGGCCCCCAAGGCATAACCAGTACTCTAAACCAGCTTCACAGCTCTGACAAATTGATCTAGCACAGCTCCACCCCAAACCGGACCCGTTAAGTACAAGATTGGCGGGACTGATGGCAGTCTTAAAAATCACGAGGAAGGGCAAGACACAGGATCAGGTGTATAGCATTCTAGCTTAAACATATCCCATTACATGAACCCAAGAGGCGTAGGTATAACCAATACCATCTCACGTGCAGAGCTAGCAGCCGCAATCACTCACGGCTACTCCCATATAGCCACAGGTAGCCTAACCTCAATGCACCAAATAAAAAAGCAGTTTTCACACCCAAGCCTGCACTGCCATCACATCAAGGAAGACGTCCTCCAATCCATTGCCAAAGTAATCCACCAGTCACCATCGCCCATTCATTTCCACAAAGTCAAATCCCTTGCAGGTATTATAGGCAATGAATATGCTGACGCTCTTGCTAGAAAATCAATCACGAACTACTCTGACGTTGCGGATACCTCTATCAAAACAGCCGGCCCTAGAGAAAATCCCTTCTACAACATCTACTGGCTTGCAAAAGATTATAAAGAACACCGGATAATACAAAACCAACCAAACACAGCCCAGTGATCTAGCTCAAGGCTCTAGTACCTATCCAGTTACCATGACGCCTTTCAAGCACACATGCACCCCCCCCACAAACTAGGAAATGCCAATACCGTAGCAAACTACCATGAATACTACCAGAACCTTAGCAAAATTGGCACCGCCAACGGAGCCGCTAGCAACGATTACCCAACAGCGTCCTATGTCCCTGTTAAAACTATGTGCACCATTATGAAGTACAGAACAGGAGCCCCGTACAACCAAAAGCATGCGGTATGGTTTAGCACTCAATAAGCCTAACTTGCTCCCTCTGCCCTCAACTAGACAGTGCCCTGCATATCCTTTCTGGATGCCAACACACGCAATTAAGAAATACGATCACTGAAGGACACAACTCAGCATGCAGCATGATCATGAAAGCCATCAGCAAAACAGACTCCCTAGGATTCTGCTTTGTCTGCATGATATAGGTAGCAGCCAACAGCGAGCTATGCAAAATCTTCAGATTACCAATACAGCAGTAAAGTGGCTCTTTCCAACCCGCTTCTCAGGCAAAAATAGGTTTACCTCCAGTCCGGATGCTGTACTTGTTGTGCCCATCTTTGCAATAAAAAGCAACAAACAAGTACTGGAGAATTGACTTTGTGGAGGCGGCCGGTTGGTGCAGGTTAAGATAGGTTTGGTGCCGTGATATGCTCTTCATACATTTGGAGGCTGCGTCTAAAGCTCTCACAAGTATTTTGCAGTTCTTCTGGCTCCCATATTGGGTTCCACGGAACTTTCACCAACTCTCATTTTACAGATCTTAAGGTTTCTTTTCTTTTTCACTTAGGTAAACACAGGCTGGGCAGGCCCGTGTGACATTGGTGTTAAAAGCCTCTCACTCATTGGCATTGTAGCTGTTGGTTTTTAGTAGGCACTGTTAATGGAAGGTACGATTACAGACGTCGCATAAGTACATGTCTCTAAAGGGAGGGAGCAGATCCAGTGATTTAAGTCCTAGATGGTAGGAGCACATCTCACAGGATGCACAGGCAATGTCAGTGCGAGCTGCAGCTTGAGTGGTTTTTGGCATTAATCCAACTGCTTTGAATAGGGGTAGGACCCACCTTGCAAAAATTATAGGAGCGTAGTGCGTGTGATATCGCTCTTGTCTCTCTAGCGGGCCAGCAACTCTACCCCTTTTGTTGCAAGTGTAAAACTTCCAATCATCTATGCGGTGGACGTCCAGATCATCATGATAAAGCGTGTTTATGGCCTCAGTGGGTGTTGATGAAGGTGTTGGTGCGTTTTGAGTGGTACCTCTTTAAAGTTCTGATGGACATACTGCTGCTACTGTAGTGGGAGAAGGGGACGTATGTGGTTCTGTGCAATGGAAAAATATGTCTGCTTAAATCGCCTAGTATCTGCCGGTAAATCTGTGTGTGTGGGAGGCGGCCGTCTAATGAGGTTATTGGTAATAGGATGCCTGATTTGTTATGTGGTTATGTTGCAGGTGTTGCGTGGGTGGGCACACTCTGTTGAGGTTGAGTGTCTGCGGAATCAGGGGGCACGTCATCATGATGAGCCAATATATTGATTGGTGTGTACAGGAGGCCTGGAAAGGAGAAATTTCTTATTTTACGGTGGACAAGCAGGGTGTTTTGACTTGTATTTCTGTCTTAAAGGAGTTGTGTAATGGAGGCAGTGCTTAGCTCTTCTGTTTCTGGCTTGTTAGCGATGGCTGCAAGCCTGTTAGTCCTACAATGTGCTTTTTAAAAACTCGGGAGTACTTAATTCTAGTTGTTTCCCAGAGATGATGCAGCCCTCATTTGCTGACGTGAGATCGTGAAAGCCATAGATGCGTAGGCTCATAAGTGGTTTGATATGCAGTCAATGAGGGTGGTCATTGTGTGGGAAGTGGGGTGCGGGCGAAAGTGACTTCTGAAATAAGTTTGATCAGCTAGGGATACACAATTTCCTTTCAGAACTAGGTGTAGGTTACTGGCGTGGATGCAGGCCAGTTGGCGTGCTTGCATATGGAGGTTGAGTAGAATGAAAAAAGAAAATAACGCAGATAGTGTAAACACCACCAGCATTAATAAGGAGGTTGAGCACAGAGTGTTGGTGATGAGGCGTGTCCAAAGCTTGTAAAGAGCATTTGCAAGGCCGATCGGGCGATATGACGACACCTCAGTTTCATCTCCTTTGTTCTAATCAATAACTTTCCTTATTGGACGTTTCAAACAATCACAGCCGTGCAATTTCTTGCCTTCACCTTTCTGGCCATAACATGTGATCGCAATTACGGCAAATATCATCGGGTCACCGTGATTACGATCATGTATACAATTGTATCAGTATATACGAAAAAACCTAAATCTAATACTAGGTATATACTTCTAATCTAAAGCTGGAACCAACGATTTGCAAACTGCTACTGTGGTTGCTTTTTTGTTAGCTTCTGTCAGATTAAATCACTGTCACACATACACCAGCCGTCGGCTGCCGCGCCTCTCCTTCCTAGGGCTGGGAAGTTTGATCAACCGTTTGGCTGAGCATATGATAGATTACTGACGTCAGACAAAACAGGAATTAGTTGAAGTGCGGTTGAAGCGGGTTGATTTCAACCGCGAATAATTTTAACCTGGATAAACCGCTCCCCTCGGTTTAAATCATTTTTCCTATCGATTATGCTTCTTACGTGGTTTTTTATGTAGATTGTTTTCAAATGGCATGGAATTCAGGTCATGTGGACTCTTTGCACTTCATACCCAATCAGAAATTCTATATGTACCATATGTACAATCAGGAGGTACGGACCAACACCATCAATTAAGCTCAGGTTGCAGCCCTTGTAAACAGATATTTGCAGGTAGCAACGGACATGCCATGCTAAATCAGTGGCATGGACATGTGATGTTCCCTGGGATATATAATGTGAGCACCGGTTTTGAGGTTATCTGGTAGTTTTGCAAATTTTAGGTGGTTCTCTTGTATCAAACTTACTCTTCCTCCCAAAAACATTCGTCATCACCTCAGTGCGTTGTTTGAGCCGTTGCCTCCTAGAAGGCCTTTTCACGTCCAGAGGGGGAGACAGCGTTAAATACACCTTAATGTGGGGCTTTGGCAGGACCGGACGTCTAGCACGACCTCTTTTGCAGTAGAAGGACAGCAGCATCATGATATGGCTCATGCTTGATATGGCTGATATGGCTCATACTTGCAATCCATGCTTAAGCCGGTACCATGATTTCAAACAATACATACATCCATATCAACCATGGCAAAAAGTCCCTGGTCCACATTGATACTTCTAATGTTGGTGCGTGTGGTGGGGGTTGCCTGGTGCAGATGCCAGCCCTCTCCCCCATGGGGGACAGTGGTCAGTCATGCTTTCTGCGTTATTACCACCGGCGAAAAAATCCGGTCCCTTTCATTTCCCCTGCTTATTCCTTCTTTTTCACTCCGCTCCTACCTCTGAGTCCCGTTCTCACCCGCCTTGTGGCACCCCTTTAGCGTCTCTCCTCCCTACTCATTTTCTCTTGTTCCATTTCACTTTTGATCCGGGGGGTTGCAGAAAAGGAAAGGACATGTAGGATAGTGTCTTCAGCATGACTCTAGAGATGCCTGTTTGCAATGATTTTAGAATGCCTCTCAATATTCCAAACAGACAAGCTAATTTGTAATTAATTACAATGAATCATAACCAGTTTAATTCCAAAAACACAGCCTCGGTTGAGTAGCGGTTGAAATCAACTGCTTGGTTGAATCCAACCGTTCAACCGCAAATTTCAACTGTGTACATTTGCCGAGTAGCGGTTGAACGGTTGGATTCAACCGAGCGGTTGATTTCAACCGCTACGGTCGAAATGCGGTTGAAATGATTTTAACCACAATTTTAACCGCTTCAACCGTAAATTTCAACTGTGTACATTTGCCTGAAAGAGCTTATTGAAAACCGCAATATCAAATTCAGAAAACACCATCTTCGATAAATTGGTTTCTCCAGCTAACTGAACGAGACTAGACAACCTCAACTGAAAAGGCAACTGGCTCTGTCACACGATTCACCACTACCGCCAAATGGGCGTGACATTCTATTTTCCTAATGTAGGACGGCTTTTTCCCCAGGTCTGCCAGATCACCAGTCATGCACACATACACAACCTGCCCCTAAAGCTCGCCCGCCTGCGAAAAAAACGGCGCCTTGGCCAGGGCGCCTTGGAAGGACTCTAAGAGAGCTCTATAACCTGCATTTCATTTCAAGGGTCATTCCATTTTATCATTACTAGTACGAGCGCGGCAGCTCCATTCACACTTCTCATTTTTACGGTGTCGTAACTCCATCACAGAACACAGCATGAGCAGCTCTGTGATCAATAGTTAACAATCATCTTGAACCCTAGCAGTTTTATGCGTGCAAGCTTGGTATTAATTTTGGAAGAAGGGGACACGTCTTTCATGTGCAAACTATACCCTGCAGACCAAAAGGAGTTTTCAAGTTTATAGCTAGCGGGCACATGATTACAATTTGATTGTGCCTTATAATTTACGGGCGTCAAGAACGAGGAATGTCTCTGACAGGGCCTTTTTTGTCTACTGATAAAGGACTCCTACGGTACTCGGTACCAAAGCAATTTCTTATGACTGGTTTTGCTCTGCCTAAACCTTGCTGTTCCTTCTTCTTTGCTCTTTCTTCTTGCAACCTCGTCATTACCTTGCTGAAGCGCGGCAAGCATGCGGGCCCCCAGGTCTGTCTCAATATCAGCAGGCGTGAAGAACAAGGGTGTTGCAATGGATAACAGCACCAGGGAGGTGGCAGCTCGAGCCAGCACTGCATTGATTTTAGGGAGGGTCCTTAGGCCTGTAGGGTCCGCTAGCTCCCGCCACCAGCGCTTGGCCTTTAGCTCTGCAATGACTAGCGGCGCCTGCAGTTCACGCAGGATGGAAACCATATGTAGCATGGCAAACAAAGCCAGTCAGAAAGGCAACACACACATATACATACACAGGCAGAGACACATGCACACAAAAACACTGTGTTGTCCCGTTTTTCCTGCACCATGGGCCATGGGGAACGGGGGATACGGGGAAGTACTCTACTACGTGCAGAGAGGATTCTTATGAGTTCAGTGTGAAACACCTGAAATCAGGTTCTTGAAGTGTAGCATAAAGTGAGATGTTCTCACTTTCTGGTTTTCTCCGGTTTTTGCTTCCCTTCTCCATTCTTTTTATTCCTTGGAGAACACAACTCTCTCTTTAGCATACTTCTATTCTAGGTCGCTTCCTGCAAGGCGCTATGCGCCCCAATAACTCTCGACTCACAGCCCAGTGGGCCCTTGTCTCATGGCTTTTCTCACTCCTGACGCTTGAGACTCTTGACTCTGTCGCAATGTTCGCTGGTGGGCTCGCTGCAGCCCTGATTGAGGAGGCTGCAACCTGGCTTGTTCACGGCGGGGCACTCACTTTTGTTCTTGCCGCTGACACTTACTTCCTCCTCTCCCGCACCTTTGTCCACACCACGCTGACCTTTTCATCGACCCTGTTGAGTATCATGAGAACGCACGTCGTATCTCTGGCTTGGGGACTCGTTGTCGGGGCAGCCGTCATTGATTCTGGGCCTACGTTTGACACGCGCCTTCTTGCGCCTGACTTTTGGGACCCTACTACCTTATGACAATTTTGGTCAGATTTTGTGATGAGCCCCACGTACTTTTTTGCTTCGGTGATGCTAATTATTTCTGGGCTAATCTTCTTAACGAAGACGACTCCTACGACTTGCTGGTCGATGAGAATTCTTTGACGCTTTCCCCTCTATCACTGCTGCGGCAATCAATTTTGTTCATGTCAGGGAGGAGTTGTGGTCGGGGTGGTCGTGGTCGTGGTCGTGGTGGTGTACAACCTGGTAGCAATGTTGTTGCTGATATCGACGTTTTCCCCCTCCTCCACCTTCCAGACCTAGGACTAGGAACCATGGTGGAGGTGATGGATATATGCACGAAGTTGATATTGCTCCTGATGGGGAGAATGGCAATGAGTATGCCCTGCTGCCCAAAGAAACAAAGAAGCTCATAAGAAGAAACGGTCCAAGAAGTCCAAGAAGCGCAGCACGAACCGCAAACGCAAGCATTCCTCTTCTGATTCCGAGTTTGACTCGTCATCTTCGTCGTCTTTTCCTTCCTCTTCTTCTTCTTCTTCTGACTCTGATACCGACTCCGACTCTGCCTATCACCGCAAGAATAAGAGCAAGAAGAAGTTCAAAGTGAAGCTGGCTTCGAAACATATTCCAAACCTCAACGACAAGCGTCCAGCAAAAGAGAGGCATGACGTCCAGAAAGCGGGTGCACCACACAGGACTGCCAAGAATGTGGTGGCAGAGATCCAAGGTGTGTTGAGGGTGCTTGAGAAGCAACCTAATCATCTCTTTTTTGGAGCGACATACGGTTGGGACAAACTCGACAACGCACTAAACCACAGTCACCTGCCATCTAGTACACAGAAATCCGCTAAAAAGTTGGGCATGAAGGCTGGTGATGTCAGTAAAGCACCTGTTCCCTTTCTTCCCAAACGCCGCCCACCTTTTACCACTCAGACTTTAAACCACTCCATGCCTCAACAACACTATAATGCACCACTCCATCCGGCCCCTACTTATCAGCAATCATATCCTATGCCGCCCCCCGCTCCACCCCCTTATGTTCATGGTCATGCGGGAGGGAATCGTAGCGGCCCACCTTACACGTCTGGTGCACAAACACGGCCACAACCAATCTGCTGCAAACGGTTTCCGTAGGCCAGGGTACAACGGCTACAACATTTTAACGGCACTCCACGCTGATTCGGGGAACTTTGGACACACGTAACTTTTAATCAGTTCCATTCTTACAAACCTTTATTCTTGAGGCAAATTCTTTTCTGGTACCACTACGCACCCGGCAATTTAATCTCTTTATTAGGTACTTTTTCCAGGCCAGGCCTGAAGGGTGCCAGGCACCGTGGAGGCCCAGGGCCTGCCCCACATGTTCACAACTGACCCAGGCCAGGCCTGAAATTGCATAAATAATTCCCTTTATCCCTGATCTCATCCAGGCCAGGCCTGAACCCACGCATTAATTACCTTGATCCTTGAACTGATTCAGGCCAGGCCTGCAAGGTGCCAGGCACCACTGAGGCCCAGGGCCTACCACTTTGACCTAGATATTATTTATTATTCTTGATTTTCTTGCCCCCAAAAACGTTTGTGTAACCTTCCCATATTTCAGGGCCCGGGCTTCCTTTTCACTTTCCTTTGATGCAGGCCCAGCAAAGCCGGCAGTTCCGTCTTCAGATGAGCTGAAGCGGCATCGTTCTTGGTGGTTGAAAAATTGTTCAGACAAGTGGGTACTTCAGTGAGTGCAGCATGGCTTCCCCTTATTTTGGTCCTTTCTCCCAAGCCCAGCACCACCTTTTTTCCAACAAGATAACAAAGAGGCACTGGCCTGCAGCGATTTTGTCACATCTTCCATTTTTGACCTTCTCTGCGCAAATGCTATTGTGAAGTGGCATGCCCAGCCTAAATGTGTGTCCCCCTTGAACATTGTTACCAGATCAAATGGCAAACAACGTTTGATCTTGGACCTTAGACACGTGAATCAATTTCTGATGGTACCTTCTTTTCACGTGGACTCTCTCAATCTACTGACTGACCTGGCAGACCTGGATGACCTCATGTTTTCTCTTGACCTTGCCAGCGGTTACCACCAGGTGGATATGGATCCCAGATATTACAGTACCTTGGGTTCAATGGGAGGGTGAATTCTATGTTTTCATAGTCCTTCCTTTCGGTCTTGCTTCTGCCATCTGGTGCTTCACAAAAATTATGAGAACCATCTCTTTATACCTGCGCTTTCGGGGGGTCCGGCTATAAACTACTTGGATGACTTCCTTTTCCTGGTCTCTGATTCCCGGCCTACAGCACACAGACAAATGGTTTTGAACACTTTCAAATCAGCTGGCCTGGCAATCAATGAGTCCAAGTCTCATCTGCAATTTACACGCCTCCTGACCCACCTCGGTTTTGTCATTGACTTGGATTCTGGTTCCTTTGAAGTGCCGCTAGAGAGATGGGAGAGTTTGCAACAGCTGATCACAGTAGCATTGTCAAGACAGAAGGTGATAGCGCACCTGCTTTTGCGAATTGCTGGCCACCTTAGCAGCATGATTCTGGCAATTGGCCCTATTGATCTCATCAAATTAAGGCAATGCCACTCTTACCTGCAGCAGTACAGCTTGGAATTCTACGTTGCTCTCTGACGGCTTGCGAGACAAACTCACCTACTGGTCCCACTTGTCTCGTACGCATTTCCGCGAAAAAATTTGGCCTTCCCCCTTTTACCTCTGACATTTCCATATGGTGTGATGCTGGAGCAGCAAGTTGGGGTGCCACGATGGAGAATCAAAATTTGCAGGCACAAGGTTTCTTCCCCCCCAAGTTGTGGCATGGCACATCCAGTAGCACACTGAGAGAAATGTGGGGACTTCTTCACAGTCTTGAATCCTTTTTGGACATCAGTAGGCACAAGTCCTTTCAGATCTTCACTGACACCCCAACGTGGTCAGAGTTATGGGCCAGGGCAGTACAGACTTGCGCTTGAATGACATTGTACTCAGAAATATCTCACTCACAATGAAACACGACATTTCCCTGCTTCCCGCATGAGTCCCACGTGATCAGAACAAGATTGCCAATGGCCTTACTCACCTTGAAGACTCTTGTGACTGCACTCTGAATGCTGACGTCTTCCAAAAAATTGTTGCACAGTGGGGCCTACCTACCATTGACCGTTATGCAAGCCACTCCAATCATTTACTTGACAGGTTCAACTCTATGTTGCGGTGCCCAGGTTCAGTCGGTATCAATGCGCTTGCTCAAAGAGACTGGTCAGAACAGTTCAACTGGTGCTTCCCACCTTTCAACTTGATTCCATCGGTCATATCCATCATCCGGCAATTCAATGCAGCCTCTATCCTTGTCATACCTCTCTGGCCATCTAGCCCTTGGTGGCCTCTACTGTCTAAAGGACAGCACTTCTTTCCTTTTGTACACGGTTGTCGCGTGCTACCACGCTTAGAGAATCTGCTG
>Ga0307963_1000514_pt1 | contig 26147 bp, 28 predicted proteins | sample OrgLakmetagen594_FD_201829 | JGI IMG/M metagenome (GOLD analysis project Ga0307963, IMG submission 201829) | Saline water microbial communities from Organic Lake, Antarctica - #594 | ecosystem: Environmental > Aquatic > Non-marine Saline and Alkaline > Saline | place: Antarctica: Organic Lake... | reverse complement strand
TCAAAGCTCACCTTGACTGCCCAAACCCTAATTTGGTGCCTTTATATGGGAAAACAGCACATGTTGAGCCACATCACCACGCACTTCATCTTTTCACTTGATTTTTTTTGCAATCATATTTGTTTATTACAACAACTCCATACCACACGAAAGTATGCCTTTTGGTGGATTGGGTGATCTGCTGTGAAGATTTTGTGGTGAAAAGTGGGGTCCACGCCACGGAAAATCAGACACGTGCGCCCTAAGTTGCTATATTCAAGCTTAGGTGCAAATAAAAATTCAGAGCACGCCTGCCTCTGGGTGCTAAGCTTAAACATAACAACTTAGGGCGCACGTGCTCAATTCGCATTTTTAAAAGTCCCTTTTTTTTGGCTCACTCAGCCCCCTCTGGTAAAAAGCCTTTTGCTGGTCAAAACCTCAATCTACCAATTGCTCTCAAACTTAATTGATAACGAAGTAATTTAATCAGTTTCTGTCAATTTCTGTCATTTTCTTATCACACAAATTACATTAAAACAAAACAAGGGCTTGCACATACACAGCCTTGCAGTTGCTATTTTCTACTGGTGGCTATTGCAGCCTCTGTAACGCAGCCTAGCAATCGCACTTTTTGACTGCTGGCTTAAGAACCAGATCTAAAAAGAAAAACTATGCAGTCAGTGAAAACCACTCCCCACAATAAATAAGGAAAAGGAGCCACTTTGGTACTGAGTACCGTAAAGCTCCTCCACCGCGAAAAGGAAAGGAAAAATCAATGGGGATCAAGAGGGTTGCAGGCTTGGCCTGAAACCGACTCCTGATGAGAGTTGATAACAGTACTGAAAAGGGCATGTCTGGTATGGACTAGTTTTGCAGCGAAGTTCACAGAGTGCACATGGAGCTTAGAGGCAAGCTTCTTAACTCTTTGAGAATCGAACCTAGCAATTCCACGTTTTGACTGATTGCTTTAATTGTAACCATTGTAAATCTGTAACCTCAATAACCACAATGAGGCAGAGAGAGACTGGTCTGATTCAACGGTCCCAGCTCTGGATAGGAGCAGCAGTGTGGGAGCCAGTCAAAGATGTTTGGCACAAGTAGAGACAGACACACATACGTGTGAGTGCAGTGCAGAGAGCGCACATGCAAGAATTTTACCACCTTGGAGGCCTTTCTTGGTCCGAAGGCGCCCCATTTGACATGTTTCAATACTTTTACCATGTAAAATCCCAGCCCCAAAATTAGATAGATCTTCATTGGTGAGTTCAGTGAAAGGAACATTCCTGCTAGGTAAAAAATGGTACAATGTTTTGGTCAGCCCAGCGAGGTGTGCTTTGCTGAGAATTGGAAAAATAGGCCATGTTGTCCAGAAACGAGTGCAGGCCCCTAATTAGCGTCCATAATCTTCATGCTCGCTTCAGTTGAAGCTCCTCCCTCAGACGCTTGTGGAAATCCTCATCAACGTCCTGCCAAGTGAAGTGTGGCAGATACGTCAAGGTTAACGCATTACAGCTGCTCTTTGCTTCCAGTAATAGGTCCAGCTTTAACGTTCCATCAATAACCGATGGAAAATTCAGGGCACAAAACTTGTTCAAACACAAGGCCTTCTAAAAACTATAGATTACAAGTCATCTGCGCAGTATACATAAGAAATCTAGCTCTTGTAGGCTCGTGACTTGTAATGCATCTGTGATATGAACTAAAGCATGTCCCCGTACCCTAGTTTGTCTGTGCGTTTGTAGGGGAAATGATTCACATGTCTATTCCTTCAGGCATGTATTTAATTGCTCGTTTGTCCCTCAACTCTTTCATTGTAAATCTGATGCACTTGTCTCCTTGTACTCCATGTTTTGCAGCGTTTTCTTGTTGTTGAGCCTTCCACTTAGCCTAGCATTTTAAGATTGAAGTCTTTTAATTCTGGTCGGTTGTCCTTGTTTTGTCTAATGCCCCTTTCCATGTAATAATTTTTGGCTCCCAACGATGAGCCGGAATATGACCCTTTTCGACACCATGGCTTAACCATGAAACAATGAGCACCACTTAGTGGCAGCAGACTACCTTTTGCTTATCCAGCACGCGTATGGGCATTCAATGACCAGAAAAACCTTGTGTATTAGAATGCACAGGGTGTATCAAGGAAGCTGACCGCTTCCACTATTGCAGGTAAGGAGGCTGTAGCGTAATATGGACTCTTTTCTACAAGCAAACACTTGGCGCTGCTATACAAATCTATGAAGAGAAGGGGAGGAGGAACAGGGGGCAGGGGAGGAAACCATAACTCCGTTGTGTAAGCATGGAATTGTCAAGTGCGCAAGTTAAGTTACGAGGTGATACGCTCACACACGCACGCACGCACACACTCACACACCACACACCATCATGCGCAATTAATTTATTCAGCGTGTTTCTACTAGTGAGCCTAGTGAGAAGCGCAGGGGGCTCCACCCACCTCGTCATCCCATTCTGCTTGCCACAGATCTTTGCTTTCATCCTCCATGGAGAGCTTTATGCTTCCTGTGCGAATAAGTGTGAGCAGTCTTGCAGGTGGGATGGGACAGCTGCTAAGGCATTACATTCAAGCTATACCACCCCCTTCCTTCATTTGCTTATTGCAAAAGTCAAGGGACAACTATATCACTCACCTGCTGACTCAAACTCCTCGAAGCTGTCAATTTCTGCGAACAGTCGAAAGCAAGATGCTTTTTTGATGTGTTGCATTTATATGCAAGTTTATATGTGTGCAACGAGGCAGAGCGGTGTAGGCTTGCTTGCCTTCAGAAATAGCATTCTTGTGTATGCATGCATGTCTTACACGTGTGCAACTAGTAGAGGTCTTGCATGCGTGAAGATGTGTGTGTGTGTGTGTGTGTGTGTGTGTGTGTGTGTGTGTGTGTGTGTGTGTGTGAGTGTGTAAATGTGTGTGTTTAAGTGTGTGAGTGTTTGTATGCGTGTGCGTGTGTTGTGTGTGTGCATGCATGCACGGTGTGTGCATGCGCGGTGTGTGCATGCGTGTGTGAGTGCATGAGCTCGTTTATATTTGCGCAGAGGTGCACGTGTATGCGTGTGTGTGTGTTTGCGTGTGTATGTGTGAGTGTACATGCATGTGCGTGTCCGTTGCGCATGCGTGTGTGTGTGTGTGTGTATGTGTGTATGTGTGTGTGTGTGTGTGTGTGTGTGTGTGTGTGTGTGTGTGTGTGTGTGTGTGTGTGTGTTCGCGCGCGGATGTGCGTGCGAGCGTGTGTATTTGTGCATGGGCGTGATGATGTGCGTATCTGTTTACCTGTCTGGTTCTCTGACATCTTCTTCTCTTCCGTGACCTTTTCCTCAACCATTTTTTCCAACTTTCAAAACAATTTTAGGTTTTTGCCTGTCAAATTGATTAGAAATATCCGAATGGGGTAATTTTGGGTCATGATGCCCTGTTATGGCCAAGGAAGAAGCCCCTCCAAATTGTTTCAGCTTTGACTTGCACCCCCACAGAGGAGGAGGCGGTGGAGGGTTCAGAAACGCAGGGCCACGCTGGCTTGTGCGGACCCATAGCACTGCCCACTTACGGCAGCGCTTACCAAGAGATGGGGTGGGAGCGCAAGAGGGGAGGGGGAGGGGGATTAGCCACATGGCTTCCATCACCCTTGGAGGAGGAATAAACGCAGCAGGACAGCAGCGACAACCTACACACCAAGCCGCCGACAGCAGTCCTGCCACTGCTACAAGCCAGCCCATTCTGGAGCCCTTACCCATCGGCACGCGAAGAGGTTGGTGTGGGAGAATTGCGCCTTCCGTCTATGTCCCTCCTGGAGTCTTGTCTAAAGTTAGAATGCTGATTCGTCGCCATATAGCCAAGCCAGTTAGGCCTCGCTCTAATTCTTGCTTGCTTTGAACAACTCCCTTCCCTATTTTGGAGAGTTTACAGATTGAACAAGAAGCCTTATTGTTTCATACAGGTAGTGCTTCTCCCAATTTTGCGTTTTGTACCCAGAAAAAGTGCGTAAACATGATTGAACCTTCCCCATTTATTGGAATGTTTAACCATTGTGCCTTATGACTTGCTACCCCTGGCTTAATCTTCCCGTTTTCAGGAGGACAAGGAACTCAGAAGCACGAGCGGCGCTACGTATGGGACGGGAAGAAGGTAGTTGCTGTGGACGAGCAGCGCCTGGGGCAGGTGTACACGCCATCAGGTGCGCGTTATGCTCATGTTTGCAAAGCACAGAGCACCTTGCCCAACCAACTCCGCTTGGTTGCAAACTCATTAATAAGTCTCAAACTATAAAGTCTTCAAGTCAGGTCTCCTGCTTTGTGTCTGCCCAGGCCGGGTGTTGCAATGGTGGAGCGACCTGCGCGATTCGCTGTCTCGTGCTTTCCTTCCGGACCGCAGAGATGTGACTCCTGACTACTGGGAGTGGATGCAGTGGCGCCTCACACAGGTAAATGTTGTGCCTAGGGATACAAGGAGGTATGACATCACCGACGGCAGGCTCTCAGCGCCGCTTGGTATAATGCAGGCACCATGGTCGACCTGGTTTGTTTAAACAATATACAGCAGAGAGCGTGCAATGTCAAGCGCTAGAAAACAGGCCCTGTTAGACGTCACCAATTCTGATTCCTTGGGCGCAAAATCCTCTACCAAGGTGGCTTGCTCGTGTTAACCCATGTGACGACATGCACGTGTCAAGCTTGGAATACATGCACTTTTTTCTAAATCCTTTCACCTCGCTCGACCCAAATCGCCCTTGTGTGCTAAGTGAGCTTTTATCCTTGATTTATGCAGCGCTTCTTTAGCTCGACCATGCAAAACCTGGCCACCCAGTCCCTCCTCTTGGCATTGGGCATGGGTGCAAGGAAAACCATTGCCGCATCTGCTGCCATAAACTGGTAAGCTCCTCCTTTCACATCAACTTGCTTCTCTCCCAGAGGTTCATCAAAATGTCATTGACTAAGCTCTTCCCCGCCAAAACTTGTAATTGCGGCCTAAGTGCTGCTCCCGCTGCACTTAAACTACTTCAAGGAGGGTTGAGGCATGGCATCTCAGTGCGGTTGCCTCCTGCATTCAAACTGTGTTGCTCACAACAAAGAGGCCCCTTCTGTGAAATCCCAAACGCAAACTGCAAGCGTGGACATCGGCGTCCTTAGTCGCCTAATCAACTATTCAATTGCTCTCCTCTTCTTTAGGCTGCTCAAAGACGGAGTTGGACGCATCGCGCGAATGACCCTGGCCACTAATTTTGGGCAGTCATTTGATTCTGATCTCAAGGTAAGTGGCATATGAGCCCACACGCATGGCATAACTTAAAAATTGTCCATCATTATAAGTAAGGCACTCATGTCAATCATTTACGGCACTCTCATACATAATTGACATCCATCTTGATGACGCTCCTCACGCTTCATACCTCAGAAATAGAAAAGCGGTCAGCTTCTCACCTTGCTTGCGTAAATGGGCACCCGACAAGGGGAGGGCAGGAAAGCAGATACGTCCAGCCTTCAGAACGCTTGATAGAAAGAACGTCGTAAGTACTCAGCAACCAACCCCCCACCATAAAGCACGGCGGAACCAGAATGGATTGACGTCACACAGACTTACCAAGCCCCTTTCCTCCCTGCTCTTTTTTGTGTGACAGCGCATCCGCTTCACGACGTCTGCCATCTTTGATGCTACCATTGGTTGCGAGTTCATCACGCCCTTTTTCCCTCAGGTATGGAGCAGCGAGGCTATGTGGTAGCCTCTGCATATCAAACAGCATATCACTTCGCTTAATGTACCGACCGCATCATTGGTGCCTTGTCCCCTCTAAAGAGATAGCAAAAGTGACATTCACCAGCATGTATTGCTTGCCTAGCATACACCTTGGTTCAATGCTTGCGTTTCCTCAGGCTTATATGTTTCTGTACCTGCTTGTCCTGCCGGTGTAAGTGTGTGTGTGTGTACATGCGTGTGTGTCTGTGCGTGTATGCATGTGTGTCTGTGCGTGTGTGTGTGTGTGTGCCCTCCTCTCAAAAGGATTTTCTCGCAAGAGTTGCACCACCGTGAATGCTTGATGTACTCAGAGTGTGCATCACAGCCTGTCTGTCCGACACATGTGTTTGCCACATGTTGTGCAGCACTTCCTGCCTTTGGCGTCCGTTTCCAATGTGGGCAAAGCTATGGCCCTTGCTGCCTTTGTGGCCACGGCCCCTGCCTTCCAGCAGGCCCTGTGCACCGGGGGCAACATAGCAGATGTCACAGCCAAAGGCCAGGTGCGCTACTGGCTTTGTGCACAAACGACTGTTAGCTCCTCTGATATGGTTATGAGTTATGAGCATTGTACCTGGCGCTATGCAGTGGTAGCCCCTCTCTGCATGCTGTCCTGCTGGACTGTCAGGCCCAGATCTGCCTGAAAACCTCACCGGTCTATACAAGCCTTCGGTGTCCAAGCCTGTCGTTGACTTACTCCAGCCTATTTCTTAGCTCAACAACAGCAGTCTGCTTTCCAGCTTTGTCAAGCCAAAAGCCTAAGGCAGTGTGCACACTGATTATTTTTAAATTAGTAGAGCTGGAAATCCCTGTTTGTGTTGTGAAGGGTGTTCAGCTCTCCTTCATATCACAACTCACACACCACAAACCTCTGCAGGCTCAGCATATGGTGATGGACATGTTTGCGCTGGGGCTGTCTGCTTCAGCAATGTACTTGGCAAAGAACATGAAGGTGTGTGTGTATTTGTGTATGCTTGCGTGTACGTGTTGTGATGTCCCATACATCAGGCTGCATTTGCACCTCACACCTAACTCTTATTTGTATTGCAGGATATCGGTGAAAACTGCCACTTCCTATTCGCACCTTTTACCCTACATTTTGATCCCTAACTCCTTCTCCCTTTGCACTCATTCTTCTCCCTTTGTACCTTACTTCTTCCCCCTTTGTACTGATTCCCAACTCCTTCTCCCTTTGTACTAACTCCTCCCTCTGTACCCTGCATTTTGATCCTAACTCCTCTGTACTTGCACCTCGGCAGACACCCGCCCTGCTACCCCTGGCGGCCTACCCTTTCCTTGCTGTGTGTGATGTGTACTGTATCTACCGAGAACTCAAGGCCGTGCAGCTGCGCACGCTGAATAGAGAGCGAGCTGAACTAGTTGCTGAGCAGTGGGTGAAGATGGGAAGGATACCCTTAACTGAAGAGGTGGGTGGGAGCTGACATGATGTCAGCACCATATTGCTGCTCCGTCTTATGTGTGAGTGTGTTAGCTTACGTGTGTGTCTGTGTGTGTATGCATGAGTGTGTTTGCTTACATGTGTGTGTGTGTGTGTTTGAATGTGGTTCGAGGCATGTTTGCTACGTGATGTTGGCTGGAGGAGTGAGGGAACGCGCGTGTTAGAACCTATATTTATATTTTACCGTGCCTCAGGGCTGCAACGGCAATGAATGTCATGTGCATGGCAGGAAGCGTGGTATCACTTTCTGTGCACCACCCCTTTACCTCTTCCTCTGATGGCTGCTCATCAACTTAATTTGTCAAACTGTACTTGAGCGGCACTGAAGCACCCGTTCGTTAGCATGGTGCCGTTGGCTCTGGGATTTGTGTGACGCCTTTCGTGTTTATGCGGGTGCAATATTTTTTGTATGCAGTCATGTACGGATCCTTTCAGTTCTCTCCCCCTGTGGTGACTTGCACTTTGCTCATCTTCCTTTTCCAATCCCTACAGATATGTGAACGAGAAACGCTCCTGCTCCCCCCAAATGTGTGCAACGGGACCCTGCCCCTGAGCATCATGTCCGTGGAGGGCCTGCTCACACACCCCTCACAGCTCCAGCGCTTGTTGTCCATGTGAGAGTGGGAGGCTGCGCTGATGCGCTGAATCACATCAGCACTGTTGTCATGTTGTGTTTTGAACGGGTTTGACACTCCAGGGAATTTTTTAAACCACGTTTAACTGCACAAGTCCTCCTTCTCTAAAAGCTCCAATACTAGTGATGTCGACTGCCCGAGCAGTTATATTAGAACCCAAGTAGAAGCACCGGAAAGCACTGTTTAATTCCAAGATTTCCGTAAATATATGTGCTCGACGCTAAACTTAGTAATTTGGGCCTAGAGTGGGACTTCTTACTACATGCCCTTGTCTGAAGGGACAGAGCACGCCCTTTCCCCGCACCCTCCCTCCCTTTGCCTTCAGGTACAAGGGCACGCAGTACATGCTGGCGCTTCAAGATCAGCAACCTAACTCGCGAATCTCTCCGCTGGCTGCTGTACTGCCTGGTCCCTTGCAGCGCTTTGCAGCTCAACCCCCTCGCCTTGTGGTCTCACTCAGGTGCGCAACATGCCAGTGTTTCAGTGCTTTTGTCACGCACACCACACCTCCCATGTGCATAGGTGTCGTCTTCATATATCTAGGGCTGACCAGAACCATATGTATATACGGTGTATGTACAGTAATCTTGGCAGGGAAATCACAAAAAAAAAAAGGTCATATACAGTGTGACCCTACATGTATTATGTCAAGCATCATCCTATGTAATGTACAGAAGATGCAGGCAAAGTAGAGCGTGTGTTAGGCAAGCAACAATAAAAGCAGTGCAGCAGCATGCAGTAGAAAGGGGAGACGCAGGGGAGTGCAAAGATAAAAAGAGGAATATCACATCACAGCACGTCTCTCACCAACATATTCCCAACATCAGCAAAAGTAAAAACCCAACATGACCCCCTGTCTACCAAGCTGTGCCTTACGCTGCTGATTGACTGCACAGTGAAACCGCAAAGGGTGCTGATGTGCTCACTGCTGTGTTAGAAGCAGCCTATGTGAGGCAGGCCATCATAGAGCGGGTGCGCCAACAGACATCCGCTGACCGCCGCCGCCACAGCAGCAGCAGCAGCAGCAGCAGCAACAGCAGCAAGCCAAAAAGGCGAGACAGCAGCAGAGGCAGCACGTCAGATCGGCACAAACCTCATGGTTCAGGTGAAAGCAATAACGGCAGCTCTTGTCAGCAGCAGCAGCATGATTTTGAGGTTCAGCAGGCACATGCGCATGCAGAGGCGGTGGCACAGCTCCGGCACGGTTTTCCATTTAATGAGAAGGAGCTCCATGCCTTGGTTGTTGATGCACACCGCAAGGCAGCTCACAATGCCAAGCGCTTTGTGCAGGAGGTCTTGGCTGCAGGCTGGAAGGTGAGTGACAAAGGGTAGGCTTCTGCTAGCAACATGGGGTTGCCAGTTTTGGAGATTAGGCGAGTAGGAAATTGCCAGTGGGAAACTACTGCTAAGTTCTACTTTCATTCGGAGACGAGTCCTAGTCCTTTACAGGCAAGCAATTCCGTTGACTGTGTAATCTGGTGAGTTTACAAGCTTTGTTAGATGTATTTTCGTACAAGCAGTTCTGTGGAGAGGGTAGGAAGGAGTTTGTTTTCTCCCCGCTTACCTTACCGTGTAACTTTCCATTAGACAGAAGATCGCCTGGCTACTTTTCAAACGCAAAAAGCACTAGGTGAAATGATTTAAGCATAACATTGAACAGTAAATTTCCACATGTCGCTTTGCAGGTTGACCCCTTCCTCTTGTCGACAACAGAAAAGGAGGGGTACATGTTTATGCCAAAGAGGAGATTGTGATAACATGCAAGGAGTAGTGATTAAGCATCAAAGCTGCAACTTGCATGAGCTGTATTGTAGTGTCTAGCACATATACTATTCATTACTTCCATACAAAAATAGCACTGCCATTAAGGCCTGACTTGAAATGACCTGACACACAATGCATTTGTTGGAGATGAAGGTTCTTTACCATTTGCATTCCATTACTGTATCCACTGAGAAGATAAAATTGCCTTGTTGTTTTACTTATTACTTAGTGTATCTTTCTAAATATATTCATGTGTTGTTCACGGCTGTTAGTGCTATTTGTAACTTAGAAGGAATTGTGTTGCATGTGCTCGTTATTTTCTTCAACTGATTTGAACTATAAAGCAACCGAAACATGTGGCACAAATACATCAAACTTGTTTGCTGCCTTGATTATTCGGCACTTTGTTGGGACAGACTGTGGAGTCACTTGCGACACTTTCCAGATGCCAGACCATCTTGAAAACCTCATGCTGATAAATACGCACTTTTTAATAGATGGAGACAATGGAGACTTTTGCTCATGACTTGAAGCATGACTCACAAATACCCAGCACCCCACAGATTTGATGACCCACCAATCACCCTCAGCTTCTCCCTTGAAACCTCCTCCCAAAAATCCGGGTTAAAGTAATCAGCCATCCAGCGGGGCAAAGAGGGCCGTGTAGGTCGCTCTTTCACCCTCTACATAACTATCAGAAGTAGCCCAGCCACGCAACACAGATATGTGCAGAGGATGAAAAAAGGCAATTGCCAATTGTAATTTCACTATTCATCCGCGTCCTTTTTAATTAATTCTTGCTACATTCAGTTAGTAAACAAGTAGTTCCTGACTTAGTTTCTCAGCAGAACACACTTCTTTCCTTACATCTGAAGACAGGGTGCTATAGCTGCACATCTCTCAATCCCTCTTAAACAGATCCTCCATGTCTGAACGCGGCATGGGATGTGAAGCCACGTGCTCCTTGCGTGAGCTGCGCTGCTGCACTTTATCCGTGTACTTTTGAGACACAGCCTTCTTGGCGGCAGCTCGCAACTGCAGAGGGGGGCAGAAAACAGAGCATGGGGTCTGAGTAGCGCTTTGTTAAGCCCTGGGGAGACCACTAAAGGTACAATATCGGGGGGATAACCAGCGTAGAGCTCTAGGATAAAGTTCGAATGTGTTGTTTGTAGAAAAAAAGGAAGGTGCTCTTGGTGTAGGTGGTATTTTTTTGTTTGTATAAATGCGTGCAATCAATGAAACCAACCTGCAACCCTTCTAAGCCCAGTGATTTTATTTTCTTTTTGTTGTGGAGGAGACAACACTGAAGCAGAACTTTCCTTTTTAAGATGAGGAAAATGTTTTCCTTTCTGGGGGGCACAATGTCTGTCACTATTACTGTGCCATATGGCCATATGTTTATCACCGCCCCTAATTCAAATTTTGGGTGCGGTGCTGCTCAAAACTGTCGTTTAATATCTTTTTTTTGAGGGGATGGTTGGTGTAAAACGTTAACAGTGTGTAAGAGTATTTGTTCATTATACAATTTTCGGTAATTTGAAGGTCAGGCCTGCAACAACAGCTGCATGGCTGAGTGCATGATTCGAACTCCCTCGCTTCTATGAAGTAGAGGGATTGGTTGTACTTTCTTTGGAAACAATATATTTTTTGCAGGATTGGTGAATACAATAAGGTGTACCAATGGGGTACAAAGAAGAGGTGCATGATGTAAGAACAGCAAATGTGTTCCAACTCTGATAAATTTCCACCTACCGTACATTAAGTATATAAGTATATCACCGCCCTGCACCGCCCCTAATTTTTGTTTTTTGGGGGGGCGGTGACATATTACTTGTGAAACGGTGGTAAAGTAAATATCTATTTCTAGTGAGTGGTTCAGGTTTTTAGGGGGGCGGTAGCGAATATTTATTGTTCAAAGTGACGAGCGGAGAGGATGCCCCCCCCGCTCTGCCTGCCCCTTCCCCCCCAGGCCCCACCCGCCTGCAGCAGACAAGAGCGGACCGGGCTGAGCGAGAGGCAAAGGAGCGTAAGAACAAGAGGCAGACATGCAGGAACTGCAAATCTTGGTTTGCCCTTACAGGATTGTAAAGTTGGCATTGCATTAGCACTGCATTCTGTGGTTACCGTACCTTTGCGGATCCATCCCGGTGCCCACATTTCATAAATATTAAACATAACTCCGGGTAACCCCGGAGCCTCAAAATTTATATTTTAGCCATTCCCGCACAAATCCCGGTGGGCATTTACCCCAGGCAGTCGTGTGCGTGTGTGAGCATGCGTGCACATGCGCGTGTGTGCGTGCGCATGTGTGTCGTGCTGCAGGTGCTGGGGCAGGTGCTCCAGGTGCTGGGGCGCATGTGTATCGTGATCCAGGTGCTGTCCAGGAGTGTCGTGCTCCAGGTGCTGGGGCGCATGTGTGTCGTGCTGGTGGTGCTGGGGCTGCTGCAGCTGCTGGGCAGGTGCTGGGGCTGGTGCTGCAGGTGCTGGTGCTGGGGCGGGGCCTTCTCCGCTCATCACTGTTCACCCACCCACAAAACTTTATTTTTGCCAATCCTGGGCAACCCCGGAGCCTCAAAATAAATATATACTATACGATACCGGAACCACCCCGGAGGGCAAAAAACGTTACTTACCCGGGATGATATCGAAAAGGTACGGAATGCAACAAATGAAGTCGACAGGGATGCAAGCATGCACTCATGCAGCAGCAGAAATGCGCAGGCGCACAACGTGCACACACATGTCCACACACACGCGCACACACACACTCACACACACATACACACACGCACACACATGCACAGGCACACACACTCACACAGGCAAACATACACACAGACATACATGCACATGCGCACGCACGTGGACATACACACACTCTCTCTAGCACCCTTACACACATGCACACATTTTAGCTATAGCACCCAAGCAGCACGCAAAGCTAGCATACGCATGCAGCAGCAGTAGCAGCAGCAGCAGTGACAGCAACAAAAGCAAGAGCGGAAGTGGCTGTGGCAGTGGCGTTCATTTCCTCCTTGAGTTTGTGGGTGGTGAAGCTGGCCACACACAAACCTTCAGGGCTTAAAAAGCCCCTTTGAGAGGGGGGGTTGCTGAATGTTACTGTAAAACGAATAATTCTAGGGAATTGTTCTGTAAAATAACTTTTTCCAGGGGGGTGGTGAGTACATGTACATACGGTAGATGGTTTGCGCTGTAAGGATTGGACACAGAGGTCCAGTACTCCCAAGGACTTACATTATTGAAGGGATCTTAAAAAACAAGTGGCGATGTAACGGTACAATGCCCATTCTCTCCTTCCCTTTTGAACGGAGATAGGGGCTCAAGTTCTCACACTATTTGCTCTCCTCATCTCTTCATACCACCTGATGTGTTTGTGAAAACCACGTTCATCATTTTGCAAGTGAAAAAGGCATTTACAAAGGAGGCCAGCTCCAATCCGCATCACTTAATTAATTGATGATTTTAGTAATTCGTCGCCCTCTCTGTGAACGGCCTCTACCTTGTGCGTTGAAGAGTATTACAAAAAGTACCACGATATTGATGATAGAGTAACTAGACGCAGTCTTTACTTTTCTTGTTAATGTAGCTATGCAGGAAGTTAGTGCTTTCGCGCTTGCAACAGTGTCGATTTTCAGAAAGGTATACAGCGGCAATAAAGTTACTTAGCTTGTACACCACTGGCTGCGTACCGCAAGCTTGGGTCACCTCTGCATCCCACTTACCGCATTTGGGGAGACATACTTGGGATTTTCGTACAGCGTGCGGCCTCCAAACGACCCTTCAAAGATCTTGATGGGGTTCAGGCAGAAGCGAGGTCCAACCTGGTCACATCGACGTTGCAAACAGGGGGCTGTGTGAGAATAAATAATATAAAAGCAAGAAACTGGGAAAATTGCAGGCGGTGCATGAGTTTGAGCAAGCAGCAAGCAATAGCGGCCCGCACACACATACACTGTAAACTCTTACCTCAACTAGGGATGCAGAGTCTGGGTTCACTTTCTTCTTGTCCACTGGTACCACGACCTTGAAAGACAAGAGAACAAGGTGAATGAGGAATGACATAAGAATCAAACCCTGCACCTGGCGCAGGCTGTCGTGCGTTCCCAAGTACTCCTGCTGAACGTTCTTAGGCACACAGGCACCCAAATGCATTTAGCCAGTATCACAATAAACGCATATCTCAAACACCCTGATGACAACATATGCCCATACCATGGGCACAATCCTTCATCCTCCAACATACCTGGTAATTCCTGAACCATATCCGGTCGTCTGCTACGTTGAAGGAGAGCACATGGTCACAGAAGGGCTTGCACTTGTGGTGGCGCTTGGGTGTGGCGTAAATTTGAATGAGCAACTCCTTCAAGAGCTGCAGGTGGGGCTGCTCGTCAAAAGCCTGAGGTCAAATACAAATCAAAGAATGGTATGAGCACATAACACAGCTCAAACAACACACTCGAACTTACAAGCGTGCCTTGTGGCCCTTAAAAAACAGAGTATGAGTTAAGTTAGCAGCCCGCAGTATTGACTTGGCAGAATACATGTAAATTGTCAGTTGTAAAGGACTTGCACCATAGAACACGTCTCTAAAGCAAGTGAAATGGAGATAACGTATGAGCTTTGTTGCTAGACGTGCCTTGTGGAAGGTAAGTACTGGGCGGGAGCCTTTCAAGTGGTTGCCGCTCAGCTTCAGTTCTGCCATTGTGTGGACTGCAATGCAACAACAAATTGGTATCTATGTGCATGCTGTACCTGCCAAGGTTGTAAATGAATAAGTACAGCGGCAAGTAACAGATTATTTCAAAAACCTAGAGGCTAGGTGAAGGAAGCGCAACAGTGTTATTAGGCAGACACTCACTGTTCTCCACCAAAAACTTGACCGATGGACCATCTGGCGACTTGGACAACCAGAGGTACAGGTCCAGCTTTTTCCGCACTTCAAAAAACACAGCAGAGGTACACCCCTGGAAAAAAGGGCAGGAGTCCATGTTTCTTTGCCTATGTACGCGTTACCTGCTTGCTCTCTAATACATGGTGCCATAATTCTGCACGTTAAATTTAGCTCATGTCTGCACATGTAGGGTGTTGTGCTTGTGAGGTTTGCGCGTCTCCAGCCTGCCCCCTAAGCGCATATAGTTGGAATACGGACCGTTACCTACCTTCATGTCCGCCACTTCGTTCACCACATTTCGGTCGTTTTTTGTGTCCAGCTTGGAATCCTTTTTGCTGTGGGGTATCAAATCTATCATGTCATTCATGAGGTGCCGATACCTGTTTGCAGCGAGGGGTTTTGGGGGTTGTGATACCACACGGGTGCGGACTTCTGTTGCACTCTATACACGAGAATTTGTCACTTCCAGCTGGCTTGCAGCAGCAGCTATTTAGATATAGATTCCATGCAGCTACCTACCATTGATGCACACTCGTTCACACACACACACAGACACACACACACAGAGACACGCACACAGAGACACACACACGCACGCATGCACATCCACACTACACGCACACGCTGCGCCGGCTGGACAACACAAACCCTAAACCCACATACGCGCACATACACACTCAAATGCCCGTACAGCATTACTATTTACACGCATGCTTGTCCCCCATAGCCATGCAGACCTCTGCATGCACGCACCTGAAAGTGATCCCTCGTGTTGACAAAATGAGCACTTTTTCCTTGTTCTTAAACAACTGCTCTCCCTGCTGCTCCTTGGCGGTTCCCGCTGACGGCAATGCTTCCCTTTCAAGGTCGCTCTGCTTGCGCTTTTTCGCCATGCTGGTGCTTGGATTGATTTAGTGTGGTTAATAATAATACTTTATTTGCAGGACATCTTGCAGCTCTCCCGGCTCCTAATCAAGGACCAAAAACCTTTAAACTTGGACTGAATTAATGTAGAGCAAAGCAAGTAGATCGAAATGGCACAGCCAAGGACTGTTTTCATTCACCCCGTTGACAACTACTTGGGCAAGAGCTTGGTGCCTGCTTTCCTGGTGCGGAGGGAATACAAAGCAAAGCTACATCCAGCTTAGAAGAATGTTACATCCACCTTAGAAGAATGTTGGAGCTTTCACCTTGCTGTGACTGAGAGTCTTATACCATGCACGCAATCTTGCCCGGCTTTAAAAGCAACCAATGTCCTGATGCATACTCTTTGCACTCAGGAACGAGGTTACGAGGTCTTTGGGGCATACTTGGGAAATGCAGCACCAAGCTGTTTATCTGCGTCGTACAAGGTAGGCTCGAGCACCTCCTTAAGGACCACTTCCTGCACATGCGCTCGGCTTTGGAAAGCGCTGAGGAATTTGAGGAGCCATAGTTCCACTGTATTTACCCGAATTCCCAGCAGCGCCTGACTGTAGACGTTATAATATCACAGATTGGGTCTCCCTCCGAGGCTTCAACTCGAAAGCAGTTTCTTGCCCTGGCTGGAGTTGTGGTGTATGAGCTCCACAACTACGCCCATGCTGTCAGAGATGCCGCGGTTCAGCTTACAAGCCAGCCTGTGAGTTCTTGTCTATCTTGCAGCTTCTCAGTTGGAAATTTCGCAGGAATCTTCAGGGGTCTAACCAAGTCGTTTCCCCTGTATGAGGTGCTTGTTATTGCCGAGTAGGAGGAGCATATGTTTGCGAGTTAATGTGTGTGTATTTGAATGAATGAATGAGAGAGAGAGAGAGAGAGAGAGAGAGAGAGAGAGAGAGAGAGAGAGAGAGAAGGTGTGAATCAAGCAAATCAGCACCCCCTTCATTCTACCCTACCCACCTGCAGTTTGGCGGCAAGCAGCAGGTGTTCATTGGGGTGACTACCCCCCTAGTCTGGGCAGCCACCCGCCCTCCCCCTCCTCAGGAAGACTTGCTGGAGGATGAGGATGAGGCAGAGAGTAGCTCGGAGGATGAAGGATCTCCTCCTTCTGCTTCTGCTTCAAATTCCCGCCCAGCCTCCGCCCGTCCCCTTTCAGGGACTGCTAGCATACGCATCGGGCCCCGTGCATCACTTTTGCCAGTTGGGATGCTTGGCACGGGGATGCTAGGAAACACACAGCAGCAGCAACCCACACAGCAGCAGCAACAGCAACCTGATCCTTACACAGTGGCAGCAGCTTTGGGAGCTCTTACAGACAGAGATGCAGCGCGCAGGGCACCAGGGCTCACTGCACGAGACACACATGAGGTAACAAGCAGATTGCTTCCTATTGCGCAAGAATGCACGATAGCATGTGCTAAACTGACACTCATGCGCATGCACACCATCACATTCATACATAAACATGTATACAAGCGATTGCCAGCAACTGCGCAATCATACGACATTCATGCATGCACATTGACAGGTGGAACAACTCCTTATTAGATCACAGCGGCGTGGGCGGTTGCGCACAATGGTTGTTTGCCCTGGACTAATGTACGGACAAGGCGAGGAGGACTCATTACTGCATCCAGTGTTCAGGTATTTGACAATACGGTATATGATTTATGATATAGGTACCTGCCCAGTTTGCGTGGCGCTGGCTCAGGTGGTGTACTTTTGCTTTTGTAAAGCCAGGGCACATTACTTAAGCAAGCTAAGAAAGCTTTGCCTGCAAATGAAGTAGCATAAACATGGCAGTGTTTCAACCCTTCCTTGTCTTTGTGCATACGTAGGGCAGCATGGGAAGTGAAAGCAGGACCTGCGGTGGTGTACGGCCCTGGTACCAACAAGCTGCCCATGGTTCACATTGATGATTTGGCAGCCTACATTGCCGCGGCAGCATCAGAAGAGGTGCCTACTTTCTTTCCTTTGCACTTATGTCTTCAAGAACCCAAGGTCAAGATAAAGCAATGGCCTGATCGGCTTGCAACTGTGATACTTGTCGCATTCTGCTCGTATCTGAGGTAGATTGTAGCAAACACATCCATCCCCTCCCTTACTGTTAAGGCAAACAGTTTGCAAAATTATCTTTAGGTACAAAAGATGCTCTGAGTTTGTACTCTGGGATCGGGTTGGCCAAAACCATACTAGTAAGTAGTAAGAAACATTTAATTGCATTTCCTGGCTAATGCCTATTCTGATATACGAATGACCATTCCACGATGGCGGCCAGCCTCCTGACATGTCACATGTCGCCTTCGGCTGCAGGCACGAGCCGTGCTCCTTGAAACACAGCAGTACCTGCTTGTGACGGACTCGATATCCCCTGGGCACCCGGGAACCACAGAGCAGGGAGCCATGGTGAAATCGATTGCAGAACGTCTGGGGACAGGAGAGGTCAGGTAAGATGCAAGGTACAGCTTCCCAAGATACGGCTCAAGAGCTGTTTCCTGTGCTTGATTGCCCCAGTGTGCACCATTTTTGGTGCAACAAGGGTTGCTAGTTGTTGCAAATTCCAGATGGGGAAAAGGGCTGTACAACAAAAGCTGAACATGTCTGAGGCCAATTTTGATCAAACACGTCAACCGTTCGTCGCTTCACCGACGAATCCTGCTCCTATACATCAATGAAACGATTTTCTAAACCATTGAAGATTTGCAATGGGATGAGACTCGAATGATAATTGACATGAAATTATGTTGCAAATCGAATGACACTCCTATGCTAGCCGTGGACCCCCCCACAAATGTTGTGCCACCATTCTGCTCTGCTTACTTTCATTCTGCTCTGCTCAATCTCATTATAGAACCATCCCATCAGAGGAGTTACTTTTTTCTGCGGGAGGGAGGCATGCGGAGCTGTTCACCTTGGATGCTCCTATGGCCACTTCACCCCTTGCACCAGAAGCAGGCTATGTCCCAAAATACTCCCAAGGTTTTTTGGCAAATCTGGAAGAGGTATGCATCCTACATGTGTGACTGGGAGCACCTGAGCAGCTTGGGACGAAAAGCTTACATGCACACTATTTTGGGGGAGTCTCAGGCTGATTCCGTCAGGAGTTGCTTGGCCTCTTCTTAAACTGAAATGCTTGATTATGTCCCTACATATACCATTGATTAAATGCTTTACGTCTAAGTTTCAAGCTCTCTTCAGCTTGGCTTCTATGCTAGTATGCTGGCAGATCGTGAAAGACATGGCACTATCTAAGACAAAAAATAACCGGTGAGCATCAATCAACAGCCTGCACCTGTTTCAGGGCACGTACGGCTTAAGCTCCGTTTGTGTAACATGTGTACGAGTACCATGTGCCAGTTCAGTGGTGGTACCTTGTAGCTTTATGGGAGTAGCCACTTAACTGCTTTGTGCCACGCAGGTTGTTAACCAATGGCTCACAGTCCGTAATGTGTGTCCTCTTCGTATCCTTGTAGCTGGGCCACCCATGTCTGGTGAGCGTCTGTGAAGTAAGATACATTTGAGATGTACCCTTAGTCAAGTCCAGGTGATTGCTAAAGGCAACACCTGCGTGCTTTGAAGGGTTGATTGACTGCCTTTTTCTACTTGCTGTTACGTCCTCTCTAGTTCAGATCAGTGCTTATGATTTGTCTGTGTGGTAAGTTTGGCTGGGTAGCCTAGCGAGCGTAAAGGAAGATCCGTGCTTTGGACTTGAAAGCGCCTCACCATTTTGTTTGCTTCTCTCCTGACTAGAATCAGGCTCCTTTATGCGTGATCCACAAATGTTACCTGTCACAATTGCCTGCTTCTAGGATTTAAACTACTGCTTGTTAATTTGTCTTCAAAAACCATTTACCCACCTTCTGCAGGTAAATCATTAGCAGCTACGCATATAGCTGACTTGTATCATCTCAAGCGCATCTCTGCTAGTGACCTTTTGGCATCAAAGACCCTGCTGCCGCCCGATTTGTTAAAGGTCAGAAGTTGATTGTTGGGGCTGAAAGACCAAAGGGAAAAATTAGCAACTCTTTAGCTCTTTTGTAGCAGCAAGGAGATTAACACAGCTAAATCTGGGCAGACCATCTCTCTGCTTGGTATGCTTGCCGTATTTTTTGTTTGGTAAGCTGCACGTGGAATGTAATAGCAATTTCTGTATGTCTCTACAGGTGTATGATGCAGAGATGAGTGGCAAGGAACCAAGGGCATCAGCAGCCACAATGGCAGCCCTCTTCAAAGCGTAAGTTAATCTGCGTGCATGCTCAGGCTCTTTGCTGCTCGCTGTGATTCAGTGTCTGAAAGCTATGAATATAATGGTTTCTAGCTCAGGATGTGAACTTAAATAATCAAAAATTGCTGTCATGCAATTGATACGAGTGACTGCATTGCTAAATCTCCGTAAAGTGTCCCACAGCTGCTTCTACAAAGCCTACTTCTCTCCATTCTGTACTTTTGCTCTTTCCGAGAACCCTTACTTCATTTTTTCTCTATTCTGATTTTTGCTCTGGGTTTCTGTCTCAGGATGGTGACCTCTGATCTTGAATGGCGCAACCAGGGCTTTGTATTTGATGGATGGCCTCGCACTGCCAATGCAGCGTGCTGTGCATTCATGCAGCAGGAGCCCTTGGACGAAGAGGATCAGGCAGAGCTGGCAGCGGAAGTGAGGACGTTTTATTGTTGTTGTACTATGGGCATGTGCACGTGCACTTCATTACTCAAGATATGTAAATGCGTCATTATTTACATTACTGCTTCCTCCCCTGAGGCTTACAAGTTTGAAAAGGCATCCTCCTTTGTGTTTGAACTGGTTATCTAACTTGTGACTTTGCAGGAAGCTGCAAAAGGAGTGCCGAGCACCACAGGCAAAGCTTCCGGATCAAAGGGTGGGTGATGCACTCGGTTGTTACCAACTAATGACTATTCACTAGACACTCATTTCTTTAGACACACTCTGAAGCCAATACTCAATGCATAGCCTGTCACTACGCCACACCCACTTGCACTATCAACCTTGGTAAGTACAAAGTATCTGACAAAGCTTGCAAGGGGGGCTGCTGCCCCTAGGTCTGACCCTTCCCGCCATAGCTCACAAAGGGCCAGCTAGCCTCACCCAGACCGTCCTGCGCCTTGAAAATGTGGCTAGCCTTGTAAAACTTTACTGCTATAAAGATTCCAGGAGTGTTGTGAGGTGTGTGTTGAGCACCTCATGTGTGTTGAGCACTTCATGTGTGTTGAGCACTTCATGTGTGTTGAGAACTTCATGGCAGCCACCAAAAATCCACGTGCATACACAACCTTCCTAGCCAACTTTGTCAGCATCGCATGCTACGCTCACCCCTACTTGTCCAATGTGAATGTCCAATGTATCTTTACCGAGCACACGTGTATAGGGTTGACCAGAATCATATCTGCGGTGTATATATAGCAACTTTTTGGCAAAGATATCTTGCATATGCAATGATGTGCGGTGGGATGCATGGTTCTGGCAATCCCCCACGCCTCACCCTCCTTGCACATATCTTTGCCACGTCACCGGCTTCCAGGCAAAGCTGCAGCCCCACAAAAAAAGGACGCCAAGGGCGCAAAGGGTGTGTCGACGCTGGACAATGCTCCCAACATATTACCGGGCAACAAGCTGGTTCCAGACCCAGCCATGGCCCCCACCCACTTCATTGAGGTAAGAGAAGCTTTATTTAGGACCTGAACGTTGTTTGGCACATAGCCATGTGAGATCTTACCGGCAAGGTTTGATGGCTGTCGTCTCCAGCACGGCACCATAGATGAGCAAATGGCTGAAGAGCAATTACAAAGCATGCTTTGGCATTTGGTATGCTGAAGCCCAAAACATCCCTATATAACTCTGCTTGACATTGTGCCCACATTTCACTGCCTTGAGAATTGATTTTTTCTAGCTTTCTAGCATGGCATAGCATACAAAGGCTAGCTCCACAAAGGAGCATTTGCCGGCACATGCACAACATTGTTTGTGTCTGCCCATGACCGCATTTATATGAGACCTAACTGCTATCTTGAACGACTGTCCTCCTGCCAGATTTTTTTGCGATTGTGCAACACACCATGCAGTTGGACGCTCAAGAGGATATCCTGCGCAGGCGCATGCAAGGCGTGGAAGCTGTTGAGCTGGAGGCTTATCGTGCAGCCACACCTGTGTTGGATAAACGTGAGTTTGGGTGGCTGTTGCACTCACTCTTTGCTAGCATGTCATGCTGCACATTGTTTTCTTTGTGCATTGACTGTCTGGCCTACCTGTATGATGGCTCCACTCTTTGATTGGCGTCAGTCCTTTATTCCCCACTGTGTAATAGCTGCTACTAGGTGGTGTAGCCAAAGCAGAAATGTGTGTGCCTTGAACCTTTGCATGCAGAGGTGGCCCCACAACCACGCATGGCCAAGGGCCAGGAAAAGGCACCCACTGGGCCTCAAAATCACAACAACGAGAAGGACTTTGTGCGGCGTCTGGATGCGTGGAACAAGATGAAGGCAGATGATCAAGAGGAAATGACGGCAAAGGTGTGGTCAGGAGGCAAAGCGTAGCAGCTGCTTTTGAAAAGGAAGGTTCTTTCACTCCTTCTTCTACAGGTCTTGGTGTCTATGTGCAAACAATCAAACTATTGATCGCCTCAACCTGCTTGCTTGGCCTTTGTTTGCTCTGCATATCAAGATGTCTTTTGGAATTGAGCGTGCCAATACAAAAATGTATCAGCGTCAACAGCCCTAACTTGTGTTTGATTGCTTAAAATAACATGTGTTTCATTCACGCGCACAGCGTAGCTTACACATGCACACAACCACACGCACACAAAAACACGAACAGACATGCATATAGACGTACATACACACACAACCTCAATGCATAGATACAACACACAGTACAACGCACACACATGCGCGCACACATTTTTCCAATATCTGCTGTAGACCCTTCTCACCTATACATCGTACACAATAACACTGCATTCTTCACAGACACAGGCTGCCCAACAGATTTGGGAGTATCGACGCAACCTTGCAGCAAAGGCAGCCACCCAAGCACACGCAGAGGCCTCAACGCTGCGAGCAAAGCGCAAGCGTGCCAAAGCCCAAGCTGAGGCAGCAGCTGAGGCAGCAGCAGCACTGTCAGCACTTGAGGCTGAGCAGCAGGCACAGGAGGAGGCTGCTGCGCTATTAAAGGCAAAGGCAAAGAAAGCAAGAGGGGAGAGTATGGACTCCCCATCTCACTCCCATTCAAAGCTCAGCTCCCGCACTGTACCGCCAATAGATTTTGGAATGGCGAGTGCCAAAGAAGGGGGAGGGGTAAAGCAAGCAGCACCTACTAGTGAACCTGGATTTACTGGAGGCAGCAAGCAGGGGACAGGAGCCCAGGGTAAAAAAGGTGCAGATAGGCAGCAGGGCTCTCGTGCGCAGACACCTGCAACTGAGGTTCCTGATGGCCCGGTGTTTGGTCCTGTGTGGGTTGGATCAGAAGAGGATGCGGCTGCTGCACGTGCAGATGCTGAGCTGGAGCGCATTGAGGCTGCAGGTCCAAAGCTGCCACGTTTTGGAGGGCTGGTAAGTGTGCTTAAGGAATTGGGTGGGGGTGGGGGGAGGGGCTGTCTTGCAAGGACTGAAGAGCATTTAAAGTTAATTGGAAGATGCCAGGCAGTGGATGGTGGAACAAGGTCGTCAGTCTTTTTATCAATAGCAATTTGGCAGGCAAGCTATCTTTTTTGTGTGACAAAAGAGCAGGTGCCGAATAACCTGGGTGTCATTTTAAGTTACTACAAACTACAAAAAATGAGTATAATTATAAGCATGTTTTGCATTTTACAATCAAGCGTTTTCAACATTTCATATGACGACTCATTCTCTGTTTCTCATGATTGAGCGCTGATGCACATTGATACACACGCGCTCATGTGTATTTAATTATCTTTGCAGGCCGGTGTGGTGGTTGCCAGCTGTGGCGCTGCCTCACTACGTCTCACGAGCAACGCCTGTAATTACAGTCCCCTTCCACCCCCGACCCCTCCAAGCACAACACCAAGCCGAACCACAACACCGCTCAAAAACCAGACCAAAGCAGAAGATGCAGATGGGAGTGACACAGGCCAGAGAAAGCTTGACTTAAGCAGCATGCCTGCTGAGGTTGAGTCGGAGCTGCGGGCTTTCATAGGGGCACCTCGTAACTTTGAGGTACGCTGCAGGTTGGCGGCTTTGTTTTGTGCAAAATAGATGGATTCATGGTTAATGAGTTGACCAAGTATTCTGGTGGCAAGTGCCATAAGCAGGGCATGCTATACTGAGGGTCAGCCATAAATGTGTGCTTATGTACACTGCGTGCGTAATCATTTCTCTGCTAGAAATACTGTATGAAACCCTTGTATGAAAGTTATTCATGGCCAACCCTAGCTAAACGTCACTTTTGGTCTTGCCTGGCCGTCACCTGCCCTCTCAGGCTTATTGCTGAGCTCTTCATTTTTTTTGTACCTAGCCATTTGCCGTTGCTCTTTCTGCCTTTAGGGATTTCCCGTTTCTGAAGCAGAGATCCGCAGCTTGAGTCAAACTCCTGAGGCCAGGGAACGCAACCTGCAGCAAATGTTGTCTCAGCATCCACAGCAGCAGTCACAACAAAGAGGCCACACTGCTGACAGCATCCATGAGTCCAGCTCCTTTGACGCCCCTGAAAATGACTGCGAGGGGCGACTGCAGGTGTGAAGATATGGCATTGCACGGCTTGGCGACTTGTTGCGCCAAGAGGAATAGGATCACAGATCTACTTTCCTTCTTGTTTTCTGCTCTGAGGTTGCTGGTGTTGCCTTTTCTGTTGCCCACCTCAGACACTGATTTTAATTGACGTGCTTGGATGAGTTTGTGACACGTTTGCAATATGCGGGCGCAGGCAGCGCTCCATGAGTCCAACAAAGCAGAGGCAATGAGGCAATCTCATGCTGGGTGCCCGATCAGGACACAATTAATGGTGAGTCCTACACTTATCATGCTCAAGGCAGCAGTGTATGCCTGGTATAGCGTGCAAAGTGTCAGGGACAGGGGGAGGTGGGCAAAGATATGTCTCGCTCAGTGTCTACCCACCTAGTGAGCCTCACCATACATACCATTTTTTTATACACACACATGAATGTCGAGTATCTAACCGTAGCATGTGAAGGAGATTGTATAGAAGGATTTCATCGGGTGGAACAATTTTGACGGGACCCCTAGATGCAGTATTTTTGTCTCACTGGAATTTTCATTTGAACTGTGTTGGGGCCCTCATTCACACAGTACTACTAAGAAGTCGTGTTGTGACTCGTGCTGAATCCTTTTCTTTTTTAGTGTGTTGCCAGTATCTGTGTCCTGGCAGAATAACTTTGTTTGAGAAACCTTATAGTTGCCAATCTCTGTGTTGTGGCATAGGCATAGGCAATATTGCGTATTGCGTTGCTTGACCAAGCTGGCTGTCCCTTACATTGTGTTTACATTGCTTGTGTGCAGCGGGACGTGATGCCTGCTGTGTGCGAGGCTCTAACACGCATTGCTGCTGACCACCCTACCAACCCTCTCCGTTTGATCGGAGAGCATTTGATCAGAGAAGCCCAAAAGGTGAAGGAGTGCTGCGTGTTGTTTTAACTTGCTTTTTGTGCAATAAAAAATAATAGAATATACTTGTATTTGTTGCCCCTCACCTAAGCACCAGGATGAGAAGAATCCTCTAGCAAGTTGCGTGAAATTAAGCTTTGGAAGGTATGTCTGGTATTTCCATCCAATCTCCTCTGTGGGTTGCCTTCTTGTGTGTGCAACATTGCAGCTGGAGGTGCTGTACGTGGACCCATACAGCAATCCAAAGTATGATATCCAGGCCAACAAGATCAGGGCAAAGGCAGAGAGGGACGCAGCACGTGAGCGTGCAGCAAAAGACAAAGCAGACAAGTGAGTTGGATTTAAATGGATTGTTGAAATTTGTAAACTTTTATCTAGCTTGCATTCACAGTGGCTGTGTTTGTGCTGCCAGAAGAAGCACCTGTCTGTGTGTGTGTTCCTTGCAGGGAGCTCGCTGCCAAGCATGCTGCTAAAGCTGCCATCCAGGAGGGTCACTCTGAGACCGAAAATGGTTGATTGTTCCGGGTGCAGGACTGTTCCGAACGATGTGCCTTACATTGTTTTAAATTTGATTCTCAAGGATTCTATCAAAACAGTAATAACAGGCGCACCAGTCTTGTGAAATTGTGAAAAGGTCCCTACCCTACTGGCTGAGTACCAAGACAAAAAGCGGTTTTTGGACCACTTGAACGCAATAAGAACGCACGACCAGATTCTTGCGTAGAAAGTCTCGTCTTATGTGTATGACTTGTGTAGCGGATCTGGATGCATGTAGGCGTAAGGTAAGGTTACATCGCTATATACGCCTCTGGGGGGCATCTGAGCGGAAGCTTGGGAAAAGCCTGTAACCAAACCAGATTCCTAGGAAAAATCAAGCGGAAAGGGCACTCAGCCACAAAAGAGGCCACACCACATACATTTGGCTGGTTTGAAAAAAGTCCTCAAACGAGTTGGGCTATCCTCATATTGAGGTGGGAAGACCAGTATGTAGGCTTAATCTTTTCATGAGTGCTGGCATGTAGACCAGTAACAAGGGTTACAAGGGTTACAAGGATGGCCTACAGCCCGAGACTCTGGCTGATGGCAATTGGCTGGTGAAACAAAATCAACCAGTGTCGAAAATTGAAACTAAATCTGACACAAACTTGAGGAGTC
>Ga0307963_1000509_pt1 | contig 26195 bp, 30 predicted proteins | sample OrgLakmetagen594_FD_201829 | JGI IMG/M metagenome (GOLD analysis project Ga0307963, IMG submission 201829) | Saline water microbial communities from Organic Lake, Antarctica - #594 | ecosystem: Environmental > Aquatic > Non-marine Saline and Alkaline > Saline | place: Antarctica: Organic Lake... | reverse complement strand
GATGCCATAGCAAATTGCTCTGCGGCAAAACAAAGTGGCCATGCTATAATCCACAATAACACTGACGCCCATCCCAACTCTTCCATTTCTGGCCGGAAAGGGTGGAACAAGACCCTCCCCCAGTTTGCCTACCAGACACTCCTAACACCTGCCAACCAGGGCCGCCAACAGAAAGGTCCTCCATTTTCTCAAAACTCGATGCTGTCAACAGTTAACACACACATACACGTTACACACAAACTAGGTCCCAAATCAAAAAAGGTCTCAAACCATCAGTCAAAAATGCTATACAAGGTACAAAGTAGCAAAGCACATTGTTGAAAAAGATATAAGTAATTCCTTTTAGAAATGTATGTATCACCTCTGGAAAAAATGGCATGCTCTGCTGCACAGATTTGACATACAACCAAAGGCATGCCGCTCAGTGCAATCATATAGGAGATAGGAGGCCCATCAATCTACCCTATCTGTTGAAAACTAGACGGCACATACTACGTCCGATCAGACTGCAGCCATCCCATTATAAATACAACGTAAGTAAGTAGTAAGTAGACACAATGTTTCTGGACAAATGATTTTGAAAGCGATCTAACAAGATGCACAGGATGCCTGCCTGCTAGCACAAGCAGATGCAGGCAGTCGTGCAACAATGGTACAAGGTTGCTCCGACCCAGCAACTACCAAGCCCCAAAAGAAACCCAACAAACATAAACAAAACTAGTTCTGCCAATAATGCGTGGAGAGCTGCCCTCAACCTAACAGATAGCCCTGCCAATCCACACCCCCAGCCAATCCGAAACCAGAAAACATAAAACCGACAAACCTCAGTAAAACCTAATCGAGTTTTAGTACTGTGTAAATACTTCTTGTATCCAACGTGCAGAAAAGGCACAAGAACAACATAAGCAAAAAGCCTTACTTGCTTGGGCACTGTAAACCCCTCCATGCCATCCTACAAGGAGCGACAGGAGCCATTACAGAAACCATACAACTAACCCACAGCACAGCCCTGGATAATCGGTCTGCATGCCACGGCACTCACGAAAAATTTAAGCCTACATGCAGTCAGATCCACAACATAAATCATACGGATGAGACGTGACATCGATTGCAACCTTTAAAAATATCAGAGCATTCCTCCTGGTGGTGTACAGGCCCCTGCCTCCCAACAAACTGATCCTCGTTGAAGCCAATACAAGCTTCAGGTGGGATGTTGAATGGCTCTGCATCCATCATAATTTTCAGGGCGCAAAATAACATCCTTTCCTACTCCATGTTGGTGGTGTTTACTTATCTGCGTTTTGACTCTTCTTTCCCCCCTTAATTGTTGTTGGGAGTGGATTCTCGCTAGCTTGCTTAGTTGTTTTTTGGTTCAAGCTGGCTACAAATTTCCATTATATCTTACAAGACAAAAGCAATAGCTCCTTGTAAGGTATTTGACTTTTGATGCAGGGGATGCTGCCTGTTCTGTGCAGTTACTTTGCCTGGCTCAGCCAGCCGCGTCTTTTTTGCATCTGAGACCACAAAATTCCATTGTACATGCCTAGCGGCGCTGCAAGATACTTTGACCAGCTGCTCAAGACAAGTCTCTACCTGTTTCCTAGACCGCCCACTGAACCATACCAAAGCTCATGGTAAAGGCACTTAAAAATATGTAGATCACAGCTCACGTGTAAAACACAGCTGTTCTAGCAAATCTTTCCTCTCAAGGCCTCATCCTGGAGCCCAGCACCGCCTTGTGGATCAGCTCTGCCTGACAAAAGCCTGGTAGAGAAGCACGTAAACAGAGAGAATCGTGTTGGATGGTACTGGACACAATCTTGAACTAAGGTACCACATCTTGCAATTGCTTCCCACGCAAAAGGCTGCTGTTGCAGAAAAAGGGAAGAAGCTGTTCTTTTCCCTTGTCTTCTTATCCTTCTTCCTTTTAACTTTCGCTCACCTGCATTTTGGCAGATCCCACCAGGGAGCATACGGCCACCTGTGGTGCTCCCAGTGCTGCAATGCAAGTGAAAAATCAAGAAATATGTGTGTTGTACAGAACGCAGAAGGTTGCTTAAGCTGATCATCCACTTTTTCTTAAGACACACCAGCTATTTTCCTGCTAAGCAACAGGAGACGTCAATTGCTTCAGCAAGAAAAGCCTACACCCGCTTCAGCGACCTGCTCATGGAAGCCATGCATGCCTACCAGATCGAAATGGTAGCATGTCAGAAATGATTGCAGGCGACTAGCTTGTGAAGTCCTACTCTTAGGCCAGGCCATCACAGCGGTGTTGGCATTTGGGCCTTTAGGCGGATGATGAGGGAGGTATGTGCCATACAGGAACAGCTGCAAAGTTGGGTAAGAACCAGAGAGTTTAGAATCCTGTGGAAACAGTAAAGCTGCCTCTTCTTTACAAGTTGCCATACAGCAGCAAGTACTCTCTTTTTAAGATGAGCAGCTGCTCAACCAGATATTAAGGTATCCCCTGGCAAATTACAAAGGTGCCAGTTTCCGTCCCCATGATTATACCTAGGTATGCAAGAACCGAGAATATTAGACGCGACATTCTTTCAGGCTCAAAGCTCTACGTATCAGCCTTGTGTAGCCTAAGCAGTGGGCGGCAACTATCGGCATTATAATATATTCATTTTTGCAGAACACTTACCCGGAATGCAGACAAGAGAGGGGCGGCGGTCATGAAAACAAGAATGTTTTCCATTGGGGCACCCAGCCACTGCAGATAAGGGTGGAGTGCAGAGAGTGAGCAGTAAAATGAAAGAGCAAAAATTTTCACTGACGAATGCCAGCATACATAAAATTAAAGGCCCGTAACGAGTAACGAGTGCTTACGTAAACCAGGGCCCCACCAAAGTGTGCCGTTCTTGTACGTACATGCTACATACAAGTTGGGCTACAACCCCAAAACACCTCGTGAACTAGGTTGCACACATACCTGCATAGCTGCTGACCACAGTGCTATCTTTGCAAACTGCCAGAGGGAGATGTACTCCTGCAAATGCAGTCGAGACACGTAGTAAACGTGATATACATTATACATCCACCCAAACACCAACCCGACGTAAAAAGCACTTCCCCTTCTGAGCTGGTCCAAATTTAACACTCTCTCTCAAACACAAACAAATGAAAACATACACGCATCCACACTCACAAAAACATACATCCTAAGAGCGCGTACCCACACGAGCATGTTTATGCACACATGCACTAACACTTACACTGAAGAAACATGTTCAGCGACGCTTAGGACGTACTTGAGTACAGACACTCACCAGCATAAACCTCCCAAACCATGGGAGGAAGCCTGGGTTCCCACGATGGAAATCCGGGTCTTCACCAACTTTGCCTGTGTGGTTGTGGTGCTCCCAGTGCTGCATAAAGAGTACAGAGCAAAAGAATGCAGAATCATGGTAGCAGAGGAATGCCAGCAGGTCGGTGAGAGAAGCAGGCAGACAAACTAGTGCTATGAACGATGCTGTGAACGGCGATAAACTCAAGACGAACTGATTTTGCACCAACCAAGCAGCCGACGCTCACTTTGAAGTGCAGCATCCCGTAGTCAAACCATGCAAAGAGAGAGATGGCAAGCACCCCTAAGAAGTCGTTGAGCTTTCGATTGTGGACAGCGATCTGTTGAGGTGAGCATCTGGTGAATTAGCTGAAGGGAAGGTATTACTTATTTTCTGTGCTGTTGCAAACTTTGCAATTCCTTACCGTCCCGTGCATGGCATCATGGGTGGTAATGAAGAGGCCTGTGCGTGTTTATGTGTGTGTGTATGTGTATGTGTGTGTGTGCGTGTGAGTGTGTGTGTGTGTGTGTGAGAGAGAGTGAGAGAGAGAGAGAGAGAGAGAGAGAGAGCGCATAATAAGGAAATGGTGGAATGGTGCTTGAGGAATGACGCGTCGTGCTCCACTCTCAATAATGGCATTCACCGGTGTATAGGAACTCCAGGGAAAAAAAGACAATCAAGATGTGCAGGATGCCGGTCGTAGGTGTGATGTCACGAGGCGGCTGCTCGTCTCCCTTGCTGGAGCCGAAAGGCAACTTAATCTGGAACATGGCGTGCCAGTACCTAGGCGCAGGAAGTAAATCCGTCGAATTGACAAGGAAGACTATAGTGGCTTGTCATTCTTCCTGGCCTTATTTTCTGCTGCTCTGTTAAACCGTCCGCATCTCAATAGATCTGCAGCTCCTTGCGTAGTTTACAGGGGAAACGGACATGATGGCTTACAGGACTGCCCACAATCCAATGACACAGCAGGCTATTGCTACTCCGTAAGCGTCCGATTGGGGAGGGCAGTACCTGAGGCATAACATACGCCAGCCAGAGGTTGTGCAAAAATAGCCACGCACGCATTGAGTGGGTGAGGAAGAAGTTGGCATTTTTTCTTGTACGCGATTATTGCTTACCTGTGCTTGACCAGTGTGCCAGTCTCAGCCTCTTTACCAGAACTTTCCTCTGGAAGTGCATATCCCTGGCTCTTCCAGACCAGGAACGCGTCCTCCCTTCCCTTCGCCATTTAAACAATTAAACTTTTTTGCAAACAAATATTGCTAGTACCAAATACTCGCATATGATCGATACCTGCTACTTTTTGCTTGTTTTTCGATTTTTTTCGATTTGCAAATCGCATACACAAGCATGAAAAAAGACACTCTTGAGCAAAGGCAATTGAACTGCTGAGGCAGAAAACCCTATTGCAGTCTGCAAGCAGGTAAATACTCACTTGTATTTTCATGGATGGCTGAGTGCAACATGCTTCTGGTATAGGCCAGATTGACATGCCTGTGTGATCACATTTTGTGTGCGCAGGCAGCAACACAAATCTCGTTGCAAATGCAAGCGCATAAGGGTACCCATCAGCATGATGAATAGAGCTGGAAACAGAGAGGCAAAGCACTTGGTGAATCTTTCGGACCCGTACAGCCAGAGGCTGCTTGAGCAACACAGCGTGGAGCGGGCAGAAGACTTGATGATGTTTACGTACGCAAGACCGTGTAGGGCTTGCAAGAACTTTGTCCGCCCCTTTGACAACACATCACACACACACACACACACACACACACACACACACACACACGCACACACACACACATACACACACACATCACACACACACACGCGCACACACACACACACACACACACACAGACACATGCATACATACACATATGTGCACGCACGCGCACACACACACACACACATGAATTATTGTGACACATGTACACACACAAACACGCTAATAATGCACACACGATACATATCTCGCTCACCTGTCATGTCTCAAAGATTGTCAGCATTGTTGGTGCTGCCATTTCAAACCCACTGTTTATTCCACATAACCGTCCAGGGCTTTGGATCTCAGCGAGGTCACGAACGTCAGCATGACCCATGCCCAACAGATGCTCTATGAGGCCTCTGCAAGCATTGCCCCTGCCTTCATAACAGCAGCTGGTCTGCTGCAGGTAAGGTGCAGTTATGCAGGCAAAGAGTGTGTGCTTAGGTGTTCAGATGTGAGTGTGTATGTGTATGTGTGTTGGGCACGATGTGTATGTGTACTAAGGTTAAGTGTGTGTTTGTGTGTTGGGCACGATGTGTATGTGTGCTAAGGTTAAGTGTGTGTGTGTATGTGTGACAAGGCAAAGCGTGTATTATAGTGTTTTGTACCCCTCTTTGTATGTGTTTGTGTTTGCAGAGGGAAGACTTATTATGAGGGTTGAACACACTTTGGTTTTCTTGAATTACAAAGTCTGTGTGTGTGTTTGTGAGTATGCTTCAAATGCATATTTTGTATTAGCTGTTTGGGACACACACACACACACACACACACACACACACACATGCACACACACTATGTGCTCACATGCACTTACATACACACATACATACAAACTTGATTTAGGTTGCACAAATGCACATAAACTTACTAGCTACGTTGCAGAGATCTCATGCTACGGTGCCCCTTGCCACCGGCTTGCCCGATTTGGACCATGCTTTGCGAAGGGGCATTCCTGTTGGGGCAATTTCTGAGTTTGTGGGGCCAGCGGGTGTAGGTGGGTTTCTGGCAGTCAAAGATAATTTGTCTGACTTTTGCCGCCGTCTTGAGATTAGGTGATTTAATGGTGCTTGACCGTGTGAATGTTTTGTGTGAGTCAGCTGCTCCTTTCACCGTAGCAGTGTTCATAGCTGTTGTGCAAGTATACCATGGTAGTGTACAATCTAGACTTGATGGAAGTCTGGTGCTCTCAGCTGCCATGTGCTGCAAGTATCCATAATTGTCAATGTGCGTGCAGGCGAAAAAAGGTTAGGACACAAGGCTACACGACTTGCGATGAATTCTTTTTCAAGCTCTTTTAATGCAACCCTTTCCTGAAGCAGCACACACACGCACACGATCAAACTCGCACAAACACGCAAACAATCAAACTCACAGGCATGGACAGAATGGGCGTAAGCACACACAAGCAGCACACACAAGCACATGAAATCACATGCATGCAGGAAAGAGCCAATTTTGCACCATGCTCTCCCTTTTGGTAGCGGGTCCGTCGCCGATAGGCTCTGAGGTAGGTCCTTGATAATAGATAAAGCCCGTGTATGGCATTCTTGGATTCATAAGCTGCGAGTACTAGTACGATCCTAACCACAATTATTTGGGTCCCATGCAGCTGTCAAAGATAGGCACAAACGCTTTCGCCAGCTAGCTCGTGCGTTCTCAGACTGTTTGGAACAGCCCGCAGGCCCATCTCAGGGGACGGTGAATGCAAACAGTATTTTTAGCACCGTTCTCCCCTAAACTCAAAACCATCCCTTTCTGTTGCATTGCTCTCAGGCGTCCATTGTGTACGTGGACACAGAGAACAAGTTCAGCAGCATGAGGCTTGCTGAGATGGCTAGGGAGAGGTAGGTAGAAAGGTGAGGGTGGGCATAAAGGCACCCGCAGTACCAAATTTCCATTCTTGGTTTCCTTAAGGGCTTTGCTGCACTGCCTGCCTGCCTGCCTGCGTGGTCCGTCCTCTTCTCCTGATCCTATAACAACAATCATCACAATTTTTACATGTTTTACATACGCAGCCTAGCAGTCGCACGTTTTGACTGATGGCTTTATCTGTAAACTCTGTAAACTCTTAAGGGCTTTGTTCACTGCCTGCCTGCGTGGTCCGTCCTTTTCTCCTGTGACATGTCCATGAGGGAGGTACAGAGTACTGGAAGCTGTTCACGTAACACATCTCAAGGTTCTGCTGAGTTCAGTGTGTAACAATCGAACCCCGGTTCTTGGAGTGATGCAAAGTGATATCACTCTTTCACTCCTGCTTTTCATCTGTGTTTCTCTTGAATTCAGCTTTTTTCCCCCCTGATACTCACAACTGCTCCTTCTTTTAAGTTTGAGTGCAATATGAATATAATATTACAATGCCCAGAACAAGCCATCACTCACATCATTTTTAAAAACTGGTTTGACTTTTGCATTACTGAGCAGGTACTTAGGTATTTAGTATTTAGTATTTGCATATGTGAGTAGGACTAACAAGTAAGAAGTACAATTGAAGACCCCTTATCGATGCCTTCAGGCTCTATCAGGTACAGCCTACAATCGACCCACAGCAGCAACAGCAGCTTCACGAGGATGCTATTACAACTATGATGGGCCGCATTATTTTAGTACAGCCACACACCGGAGAAGAGCTCATGCGCGGTGTGTGGTGGCTCGAGAATGAGTGTGTGGTGCTGGCTGGCTTGTGCTTACTAAGACCTCACTCTGTAGCAGCTTTGTTTTGATCACATGCAAAACCATGCTCGGGTGCGAGTTTGAACAAAGATGGTGCAAACAGCAAATCGTGACATTGTGCGCATTACATGATTGTCAGCAGCCTGCCACACTGCCACACTAGTACTTCCATAAGAGTACAGAGATCCTTTCTTGCCACAGCGAGGCTGCGGTACTGGAGCATGCTGTCCGGATGCTTCGGATGACACTCCCAACAACGAATTGCAAACAAAGATGTGTGTACGGTAACATGTTTATAATATCATAATACACAGACGCAAATCAATCATGAACACGCGCGGTGTGTGCAGCGCTTCATGGCCTGGAGGCAGTGATCTCAGAGCGTGGTGTGAAGCTTGTGGTCGTGGATTCCATGGCTGCCATAACACGGGCTGAATTTGGAGGTGGCATGGTGGGTCCTGAATCGAGTTTTGTTTGCTTCGTGAGATGCATTTGGCGAGGGGTTTGTTTTACTAAGGAAATGATGCACTTGGCAAGGGGTGTGTTACCAAGGGGAAAAAAAGATCCAGACTCCCAGGATGCAATTTGTTTGCATCGTGAGATGCACTTGCGAGGGGCTGTTACCGAGGAATTTAAAAGGTCCTGAGTCCAATTAGAAAGCAAGCTCGTCCCAATTTGCACGTAAGATTGTGCCCATTCATCGGCACTGCCTTGCCAAAATCGAGTAAATAAATTGCTGCATTTTAACATAGCTGGCTGTGATCTGTGGGCATGGTTGTCGTGCGCAAAGCATGGATGGGTTGCTTTTGTCTGCAAGTTGGAATTGGCGCATTGGAGTAGAGACCTGCCTGCACCTGTCAAAGATGTCAGGAATACAATGCCACGCCCGCTGCATTGCATCCATCAATTTAAACACGTTACTGTTACGTGTGGTATATGAACCCATTATAACAATGGGCCTGGTGGGCCCGTGTGTTTCAACATGAGCACCATGATGTATGCTGCGATTCATTTAGTGCAGCCTCTTACTGAATTCACAGTTGGTGCTAGGTGATATGAACCAGATGCCTTGGACGACTTTGTTGAGACAGTTGTGTGATTAAATGCAAGGATATAGCAAGGACCAGAGATCTCTTTGGTTGGCATTGGGGGTGGGCAAGTCAGCTCTCCTCCTGAAGTTGCTGCAGCTACAAAACATTCACACACATCCATACATACAGACACACACAGACACACACACGCAAATGCAGGCTTCTATGTTGGCCAGGCAGGGAATGCTGGGCCAGGTCGGCTCCTTGCTCAAGTTTGTGGCTGAGTCGTACCAGATTCCTGTCTTGGCAACCAACCAGGTGAATATGGGGCAGCATGCTCTGAGCCCAAGAAATATACCCAGCTTGTTTAGACCAGCCAAATAACATACGTGTCTGGGCCAAAGTAAAATGTAGGTCTAAACAAAAGTAAGGCTGGATGGATGCCATCAGCACAACAGCATAGCTTGATTCCTTAAAGGGCTGGTGCTCGTGGTAAACAAGACACGCTGTATTCAGTCTGCTTCCAATGACAATCCAGGTCGGATGTTTATGAACCGAGCTGTTATGCCAGAAGCGGATGCTTTTTGTGCAGTGCATCGGAACCACGCTAGTCATGTCTACAGGTTTTATGTTACTACTTTTGTCTTGCGCTATTTACATAGAGGCAAACAGCTGCTGTTTTTGTCTCTCTAAATGCAGTCGCAGTGAGTGAGAAGGAAGCGTTGCAGTTGTAGGTTTGATGCAAAAGGGCACGAGTTGCCGGAGGCTCATTCTCACATTATTCATGCTTGCAGGCGCACTCTCACACACACACATACACACACATACATACACACACATACATACACAACAACACACACACACACACACTAAAACACACACACATACACACACGTTCGCATCACACACATTTGCAAACACACGCAGGTGTCTGCTCGCATGGGAGGGCCAGTGGGACACATGGGAGCCGTCGCCCCAGGTAACCTTCCTGCCCTTGTGCAGCTCATGTGATCGGCAGTGGAAGGAGAACACCTTTGGACTTGCCACACAGGCACAAAGGCAGTAGCATGCGCACATGCACATGCTACACAAGAAATACGAATTTGAATGCGCGTGTGTGTGAATGTGTGTATGTGTAAGGGTTTACTGTCTTAAACAACACACTCCCAACAATCCCCTGCGCACACAATTTCGCACACACGCACATGCATTCACACATGTGCCAACACACATATTGCATTGTGCAGGGGGCACCCAAGCCCATCGGCAGGCTAATCCCTCAATGGCAGCTGTGGCAGCCGCGGCTCCAGTAGGCCAGCAGCAGGGGCAATTAGGGGCAGCCTTAGGCACCCTGTGGGCCCACAGCGTGAACTTGAGGATGGTACTTGAGCGCACGGGCGACCGGCGATTCATCAAGGTGGTTGTTGCTTCATCAAGGTGGCTGTTGCTTCATCAAGGTGGTTGTTGATTCATCAAGGTGGTTGATTCATCAAGGTTGTTATTTCATCAAGGTTGTTGATTCATCAAGGTGGTTGTTGATTCATCAAGGTGGTTGTTGGTCGGGTATTCAAGGCTGCAGACTTTGAGGCTTGTTTGGGGATCCCAGCCACCACATTGCTTGTCCTGAGCCGGCGTGGTCTCCCTCTGGCAAATGATTTGAATAAACGCAAAACAGGAAGCTTGAAAGGGGAATCCCAGTTGACATTGGTTTGCCACGCTGAAATTTGTGAAGGCAGAACAGTTTGGATCCGCGTGGTCCAAAGGACTCCGCTGTTAAAGCTGCAGCCATTTCCTCATCTCACCATCATATAGCAACATCGTGGCAATATAAGGCTATAAGGTGTTATGCATCTTTGACAAGTTTGTTTTGCCCATACATGTCTTATGCTTAATTTCTACTCTGCGATTTGCGACACGACTTCTGTTCTTTTGCGGTATGATTGTACGTGCAGCTGGTCAAGTCGCCCATCTCAGCTAACATCAGTGTGGAGTACGCTGTGACTGCAGCCGGCTGTATACAAGTGGGAGCAGGGGCAGCACTTGCGCCAGGCAGCGTGTTTGATGTGAGCATTGCCGATGAGCGAGATCAGCGAGTGGCATATCATGAGTGGGAGTGAGCGGGGCGAATGTGTTGTAAAACAGAACAGGAGATAAACGCCACTGGAAGTTAGTGATGACACAGCCAGCTTGATCGAGTGGGAGGTCATACACACATTGACTTCTTGTACTAGCATTGGGAATGAAAGCAAAAGTAAATGCACTGGACAGCAAGATGATGTTCTATAACACAGACAAAAAAATGTCTCATACTTTATGTAAAAAGGTGTCTGCATCACCAAATTTTAGAGTATAATCCGCTGTTAGGCTCAGTTTGTCGACAGCCCCCTACGGACCTTTATATTCATCTAGCTTTTTTGATTCTTCGATTGAATGCCTGTTTTGCAAAAATGGTTCCTGAACTTGAATAACATCTTCTGAAATTTGTCTTTGGAATCTGCTGAGTTCAGTGTGTAACACATTGTAAATATTCCACCGCCATCTCACGATGCAAACATAATAGATCTCTGGTTCATTGTGTCTCTTTTGCAAAAATGGATCCAGGATTGAATGAATTTTCCAATTGCAAGTTTCTGCATGATTTTAGATGGATGTCATGTTTTGTTCTTTGGAACCAGACTGTTAGTAGTGGATGCCGGACCACGCAATAGGCAGAGGAAAAGAGGGAAGGGTTGGTCATTGTTTTTTGGTGGCAGGTTCTTGTGATGTGTCTTCAAGCTCAACAATACAAGTTGTACTACTAGGTTAGCAGTCGCACTTCTTGACCGAAGGCCTTTTTTTTGTAAAACCTTATAAAGCTTGTACTACTAGTACAACTAGCTTTTAGGGTAGCTGCCCTGAAAGCCTAGTGGCCCGTGGTCAGGCCAGACTCTTCGGGGTCGCGGTATTGAATCCGCCTGGTAGCGTGTGAGAGTACTTCGCTGTCCAACAGCACCATCTCCACAAATCCGTGCTTGAGGTGTTATCACCCCTGCATAGTTTTTCTTTTTCTTTTCTTTTTCTACTAGTTTTTATGTTGGTAGTATTGCGTGACTACCTTAATTATTATAGCCTGCCAGTACTTAGCAGCTGAGTACTACTATATTCAGTGATCAACAAGCTAGCCATCGTGCCTACGCACTAACAATAATATACATCATCATGTTGGTAACTAGCAACTTGCTGGGTTGAGCTTAAAGATTACTGTGCACCTGTGCAACTGAAAGAAGGGTGGAATGAGCCTCGGTTGAAGTGCGGTTAAAGCGGTTGAATTTAACTGCACGGTTTAAAAATTTCAACAGACCCCTCAGTTGTTTGGTAAAACTCCATCCGCATTTCATTCGTGGCTGAAATTAATTGTTTCAACCGCACTTCAACCGAGGCATGAAATGCCCGACGTGTGCCTCTTTCTGTGTGGTGATCAAATGCCTTTTGCCTCATTCCAGCTAAGATACTACTGCCAAAGTAATGTAACCAAAGAAGATTATCTTCTCTTACATGAACCGACCATGGGCAACACAGGAATAAAATGAAGACTGCCTGCTTTATTCCTCCCTGCCAGCTACAAAATCTAATAAAGAAACCGAGTCAAAAAAGTCCATAAGCTAACTACCCTGTACCCCACTGCTCTTGCTTGCTCCAGAACAACTTGCAGGCAGCCACCATGCAAACGTCTTACATGTGTTGAATTGCAAATTTGCGAAGCAGCTCCGGGAGAGAAATCAGCTCAGTTTCCTGTTTACACATGCTGCAGTTGCCCTCATCACCAGTTCAATTGATGCACTAATGCAGGAGGTAAGTTTTAACAGAAGGATTCAAGCATCAAACGGGTGCGCACAAGTACGACAAAACGCACTTCTCCACACAACCCTGCACTTAGGCACGCACAAGTACTGCAGAGGCACATGCATACACACAATACACACAGATTGTGCAACAAAACATCATGGCCTTGACGACAAGCCTCTACCTGTGCAAAAAAATTGTGGAAAAACACAAAAAACGAGCAACGCCGTCCATGATGTGTAAGGAAAATGCACAGCGACCGGCCTCAAAAGGTACAGCATCTCGGCAGCTACAACCATATGCACTCCACAACCTTACATACAGCTGTTCTCGGGCCCACGTAAACAGGGGTAGGTGCTGCACCTTCCACCTCAACAACGCTGCGGAGAAGGGAGCCAAAAATGCATATACGCATACACACATACGCATACAACACATACACAATTACAAACTTTTGTATACAGCAGTACGCAAGTTCACAAAAAAGCCCCATTTCTGCTTTTCTGCTGGTGTAGCCAGGCACGTTTGTCAAGGGCTGGCACTGGCTATAGCAGCTCATGCTGTTTCATTTTGCCAGCAGCAAAACACACACACTTGAAGCCCCCTCCTCGCCGCAAGGCTTGCAGCCCGGCTCCTCTGCCACAGGCTCACCCACAAACGCTGCACATCAATTTTCACAATGCCTGACATTCACAATGCCTGACAACAGGCGACCCTGCCCAATCAATTTTCACGATGCCTGACATTCACAATGCCTGACAACAGGCGACCCTGCCCAAACAGCAGCACACATACAGTAAGCAGGATAACGATACTTCAAGTAGGCCCCCACTTGACATAGTCGGCTGTTGTCCTGACGAACTTGCTGCCTCTCATGCCAGCAACAACCACCACTCTAGCACCACATACCATCCATCAGCACCTCTCCACTTTTGCTACTACGCCACATGCATCTGTTCTCTCTACTACGCCACAAGCAGAGGGCGACCTCCCAAAACGTCACGCTTCCATATGCTTTGCCAGGTCTTCGGCCCCTCCCCCTCTCCAACCCTCTGCCAACACATGCACCTCCAACGCACAAACACAAACACGTACAGCCCGTCTGCCAAGTCCACGTGGCTGCCGCTCCATTACTAATGCCACCTACAACACCCATGACTGACAAAGTGAAGCCACATAGGGTGAGTGTGACCTATTATTGTGCAACTTTAGGGGGCGACGCAGCAATGGCTGCCAGCGCGTTTGCAGCTTTCTGCACCAGCAAGTTGTTGCTGCTGCCCCCATTGGAGCGCATGCCTCCTCCTCCACCTGAAAAAGAACAAGGAGCACAGACCTTGAGCGGTGCTATGGCGCTTGCTTTTGTGCAGATGTGTCTGTGTGAGTGTGAGTGTGTGTGTACTTAACAAACCTAACTCCCTTTCCCCATACATGCACGTACACCTATATACTTGCAATCGTATCCCCTGACCCTATTCTCTCCCCATACATGCGCGTACACCTATATACCTACAGCCGTACCCCTGCACGCGCCTGCCAGGTTGCTGCTGCTGCTTTCCCTGCCAGCCATGCCCGCCAAGTTGTTGCTGCTGCCACCACCTCCCTTGGAAATCAAGTTGCTGGTGCTGGCACTCCCTCCTCCTGCAATGGGTGACCACACACACACACACGACAGCCGCAAACTTGCTCGTGGCTCGATCATTGTGCAAAAAGTTGATTAGCTCGACTCAAGGATTTCTCGACGATGGATAGGGAGACACATGATCTGAGCGCTGATATCATTGGACCAAACAGTGAAAAGCTCTGTAAATGCTTAACTACCGCAGGATGGGTGGGATGAGAATCGCACCTGCCATGGCAGCCAGGTTGTTGTTGCTGTTGCCACCCCCTGCGAGCGAGCTGAGTTTGCTGTGGCTGTTGTTGGCACTGGCTGCAAGTGAGCGGGGCTCAGTGGCAGTGGCTGCGCCTGCAAGTATGCGTGCATCGCGCGTAGTGTTTGTGCGCGCATGTGTGTGTTGTGCCTATATGGTACGTTGCGTGTTTGAATATGTGCGTGAGCGTTTGCATCTGGCTGCTCTTGCAATTGGCTGTGAGGGGGTGAGGTTTGAAGGAGTGAGAGGTTTGGCTGCCGTGTGTGTGTATGTGTGTGTGCATGCTCGCCACTTATTCCACAAATTGGTCACCTATAGCTGCATGCAAGCAACCTATAATCTATTAAGTGTAGTCGTGCACCGATTCTATTAAAGGCGTATGCCAGCAGCTATGCCGATAAGTACAGCATTGTGTACAACCCACTGTACACCTCTACAACTGCTCATACCAAACTCCTAGGGCTGGCCAGAACCATATGTATACAGTGTATATACTGTATTTTTGGCAGGGAAATCAACAAATATACGGTCATATACGGTCATATACGGTCATATACGGACATATGGATCTGGCCAACCCTACAAATTCCAATGTACAAACTCATGAAACACATAACGGAAAATGCACTTTGAGAGTGCCTGCAAAACGTGATTCATTTGCTCAGATACCCACACTTCCACATTATGCGCTCAAGCGCTTACACATGAACACACATAAATAGGGTTGGCCAAGACCGTATATATGCACCGTATATGACCGTATATGTGGTGATTTCCCTGCCTAAAATACTGTATATACACCGTATATATATGTCCTGGCCAACCCTACACATAAATATACACATTCACACACATACACACAACACACCTGTGGAGGAGGTTTCACTGTGAGAAGGGGTGGGAAAAGCTTCCTGCTCGCCAGCCACAGTGGCATTATCCTCAACAGTGAACAAGATAGGCCTGCAGGCCATCACAGATTGGTGTGTGTGCCGAGTGTGTACGTGTGTGAGTGTGCCTGTGGATATCTATTGCAAAATGTAAAAAAAAATGACACACAAAATGTAAAATGCAAATGACACAAGTGTACACATGTGTTTACAAGCTTGCGTGCATACACACACACACATACAGACACACGTTTGTGTACACACGCGCGTGTACATGTATGTATGTTGCACATGTTTCGTGCGTACTTGAACAAATGCACACGAGCGTAAATAGAAAAAGCACAGCCCACCCAAAAAAAGCACGCCTGCCTCTTGCAACGTTTGTGCTTTTGCAAAGAACCGAAGTGTGGAAGTTTATCAGCAGGCTCATCAACGCAGGCGCACACACACAACCACAGACGACAGAACTCTCTGCATGGGGGAGGAGTTCTGGAGGTGCTACAGTGGTGCAAAGGCACACACTCACGTTTACACGCAAGCACACACACACACACATCTACACGCATGCACACAAGCGCACAAGCACCTGCCCTTTTGCAATAAAGCCAAGCCAAGGCTGTGGGGAAGTGGTGCAATGTTAGCGCACACACACACACAAACACACACACACAAACACAAGCAGCAACGTACAGAAAAGAAACGCACACATACGCACTCAAGGAACATTTGAAATTACATAAACACCTGCAGCGCTTGTCCTCATGCATGAGGGAGGAGTTTTGGAAATGCTGCACCAGAGCGCTGCGGCCCTGGATGCGTGCATAGCTGATGCTGCAGATCTTTTCACTGTTGAAGCGCTCCCACTTGCGGTTGTTGAAGCGGTTCATGAGAGGGATGATGTCCACCGGCTGCAATGGGAGAATGAAGCAAAGAGGGCTCTCAGCACAAGTGTTTTACACATTGTCAGCACAAGTGCTTTACACATTGTCAGCACAAATTAGACCAACACGACGTCAGGTGTTCGAAGAAGTGCTGCCTGCTGCCTGCGGATCTAGGAAGGGTAGCACAGGAATTAAATATGGTGGGCATATTTGTGCAGGGCATGCATGCTGCGCCAATTGGTGCAGCGATGTGGGCCAAAAATGGTGTGCATAGTTTTACAGGGCATGCACGCCAACTTGCTCAGCAATCAATGTGCAATCAATCAATCAATTTTACAGGGCAATCAATCAATCAATTTTACAGGGCATGCACATCAATCAATTCTACAGGGCATGCCTATACACGCCAACTTGCTCAGCAATCAATGTGCATGAGCGGAAGCATGGAAGTCCACAGGCTGCGTTGGATCAAGATGAAGGGGATGGTGTCTTGACAAAAACAGCCAACAATGCCCGTGCATTTGGCCATGCCCATGGGCAGCAGCCACACAAAGGGGTGATGTAAGCGTGTACGCACGTTCTTGCAGGGCACATCCATAGGGTTGGCCAGAACCGTGTATATATACACCGTATATGGCCGTATATTAGGTGATTTCTCTGCCAAAAACACCGTAAATAAACCGTATATAATAGTTCTGGCCAACCTACACATCAACGAGTGTGTGTTGTGGTAGCGGTGGTGTACAAGAAAACAATGTTTTAGTGGTGGTGTACAAGAAAACAATGTCCATGGGGCTGCAGGCACAAAGACGGGAACATGGGTGTACCACATTTGCGTATCAAAGGAGACACGCGTGTGTGTGCATGACTGCGTTTTTTGGTCGATATTCTGAATCAGGCGTCAGGGCAACTCGGACACAGCTAAGGAACACCAGCACTTCCTGACCTTTGCGCCGCACGTGGCCACCAGCCTCCTTCCTTCTCCTCTATTTACCGTACAGGCGTGTAACCAATGCAATTCTTGAATAAAACCCAAATGCGAGCTATGCGAGAGGGGCACACAATCTAACTATTTACCCCAATGCGGCCTATGCAGGAGCCTATGGCCCTCTGAGCTGCACGCGCACGCGTATGCACGCGCGTGCGTGTGCATGTGTGTGCGCGTATGAGTGTATGTGTGCCCATCTGTGTGTTTGTGCGTTGTGTACGTGCATGCATGTGTTAACGGTTGTGAACATAGGTATGTGCGTGCTTTGTGTACTTGTTTGTGCGTGTGTGTAGTGTGTATGTATGCACGCGTACGTGTGCACGTACATGTGTGCGTGCGCGTAAGTATATGTGCGTGCGGGTACGTGTGTGCGCACGAGTACGTAAGTGTGCATGCGCATGTGTGTGTACGCGCACGTGTTTGTGTGTGTGTGTGTGTGTGTGCGCGCGTACGTGTGTGCATGCTGTGTACCTGTGTGTCAGTGCTTCTTTCAAGGTTTGGGGGTGTGTAGCAATTTAAGTCAGACGCGCTACGCAGGGTGCTCTGACAAAAAAGTGTGTAACGCAAGCCTCTCAAAAAATGGCCAAAATTTTGGCTTTTGTTGTACATTGGTTTTTACACGGATGGTAAAGGGCTTTGCACAGGAAAATTTTGGGTTTTGGCACCCAAATCGCAAGTTCTGGAGTGTTTTATAGAGGGGCGATAGCAAAAGGGCAAAAGAGCGAGCTTGCTGGGGCTCGAACCCTGGTCTCTGGGTGACCAGAGAAAAGGAACAAAGCGACACAGGGTACCCCGAGGAGCTTTGGTGTGTCGCTTAAAAAACCTTAAAAAGCGACGCGTCGCCCTTAAAAGAAACACTGCTGTGTGTGTGCGCGTACGTGTGTGTGCATGCGCATGTGAAGGGATTGAAGGCACCCTTTTTGGTGTCCTTCCTCCCCAAGAGGGGGCCAACCTCCCAAGCTGTTTTACATTCCCCTTGGGGGCCTTGAGGGGCGGCTTGGGAGGCTTTCCAAGCCTGTCCTCGCTTATGCTTAAATTAATTAACCCCAATGCAAGCTTCGCGAGGCCCTTGTAACTTAGTTGTTTAAACTGCTCCCGACACTCCGCGAGGGGGTCAGAAACGTTCGCAGTACGCGGTGATATACCGCCTATACTGTTTCACTTTTTTACAAACGCTGCCCGGATCTGAATCAAAACAAACCGCCCTTGAAGGCAAAGTACACAGCGAGGCACTCCTACAGTAGTGTGCAAAGTGTATACATACTATATACTATGCTTATGCATGTAAACAATGTATACACACATAGCCACGCACCTGCACCATGTTGATGAATGCATAGCCCACGTTGCACTTGTTTTTGAAGTCAATGGGGAGGTAAAAGAAATCGTAGGTGCCCTTAAAAAGCTCGTCCACTGTGGCTAGCAGCATCTGCGTATATGTGTGTGTGTATACATATCTGAGCGGTTTGCGTGCACGTGAGTGTATGCGTGTGTATGTGGGCGTGCATGTGGGCGTGCATGTGCATGCGTGTATACACATTTGAACACTGCGCACATGTATGTATGTGCGTGTGTGTGTGTGTTTGTGAGCGTGGATGCATGCCTGTATGCATGCATGCCTTTATGTATATGCACGTGTATATGCAGGGGCATCAGCATAAGCGTGAACTTTGTCAAGCGAGTACCTGTGGGTTGCGAGCGTGTGCAATTTTATCTTGCCTAGCCTTGCATCTTGCCTACCAGGCTGGCCTACCTCACTTACTGAATATGCATGCATGGATCAACAGCCAATACAAAAAATAAATACCAAATAAATGGATCAACATTACCACAACAATACAACAATGGACCAAAGCCAATACAAGAAATAAAACACCAAATAAATGGATCAACAATACAACACTACAACAATGGACCAAAGCCAACACATACACAGCAACTGCGCTCGCAGTGCGCACCTTTTGGGTGTACTTGTTGGGGATGTTTTTTATCATGAGCGTGGTGCGGCGGTCCTCTCCACGCTGGATTTTGTCGGGATTTAATGCATACAGCTTCTCCTGTGTGTAATGCATGTGTGTTTAGGAAAGCATGCGTGTGAATGTATGTGGATGTGTGTGTGTGTGTGCTTGCGCGTGTGTCTGTGTGTGTGTGTGTGTGTGCTTGCGTGTGTGTCTGTGTGTGTGTACGTGTGCACGCACAAATGATGCTTTCACTTGTACTTTCACTTTGTGCTTTTGTACTTTCACTTTGTGCTTTCACTTGTACTTTCACATTTGTACTTTCACTTTGTGCTTTTACTAGTACTTTTGGGCCAGGTGACCAAAAAAATTGTATTAACTGCTGGTGATGGAAAAGCTCAAATGGCTGTAATGTGCCGTGCCAGATAGAAAACACAACAACATAATGCCCTATGTTTACTTAAAACTAACGATATCCCTCACACTCGTGCTCACACCCACCCACACCCGTACACACGCCATCATCCCTCTCAACAGCTGCGCCTTGTGCGTCGCCCGCAGCCCATGCACACCTTTACCACCCCACCTAATTCCACCCACACATCACACACAAACACACATCCAAATACCTGCTGCATCTTGCGCTCCACCTCTGCCTGTGGGTCTGTGGTTCGTCTGCTCAGACGCCCCCCATTCCTCCCTGCCCCCCCCCCATCCCCCATCCCTCCCCCCCCTGCACCCCTGCCGGCCATATTCCCCCCTCGAGGGCCCCCTCCTAGGTAGCCACCGCTCCCGCCACCTCCATGCAACGGTCCATGCATACCAGCCACCGGTGGCGCACCCATGCCGGCACTCATGGCGGCTTGCTGCATCATGGCGGCGGCCATGCTGTTGCCAGGACCCCCTCCCACGCCACTGTGCATACCGCCAAACTGTTGGAGGTACTGCGCTGCAGAAGGGTGAAGGGCGGCGGGGTTGCCTGCACCTTTTTGGCCCATCATGGCGGCCTGTGTGTTGTTTGTGTGTGTGATATGTGTGTAGGCATATGCAAGTGAGCGTTGGTGTGCACTTACGAGGATAGGCCGCTGCCGCACATACCGCACAGGTCTCTATGGGGTCTGGATGGCGCTGCACCTACCCACACAATCAGCTACCCTTCACTAACTAAAAGAGTCTGGCTGGCAGGAACAGCAATAGCATGCATGTGCCGGTTCATTACAACCCATACTCCATCCCCCGTCCCCTCATACACACATGCACACACTCAAACACACACGCACATGCATACATGCATACACTCAGACACACACATATGCACACACACAGACTTGCTGAGCCTGCAGCTGTACAAACAGCGGCACTTGCCTCTTTGAAAAAGTGCTGCTGGCTGTCAGGTAGTGTGCCCCTAGTCCTGCACACGCACACAAGCAGCACACACAAACATACACACACAAAAGCAGCACACACACCTGCTGCGCCTGCAGCTGCGCAAAGAGCTGCGCTTGCTGCCTTGGTGGCATACTGTCTGGGAAATGAGGCAGGGGGGGCGACATGCTCATGCCTGGGTGCATGGCCGGGTGAAAGGGAGGGTAGGGCATGCCCATGCTCATAGGTCCCCCTGCAAGGAAAGGCAAGGGTTCGGCATTTTACTCACACATGCCACAAGCAGGAGAGATGCAGGATGTACCTGTGCTGCTGCTGCTGCTGCTGCTGCTGCTGCTACCCATTGTTGCTTCTGTAAGGAACAAGATCTAGAGTTTGGCGTGTTTGAAAGACACGCACATCATCTATACTTTCACTGTGTAGCTGTTCATGCACACGCATGTAGACAATAGCATTGCATTGTAAACAAAATAAAGAGCAGGAATATCCATGTCCTACATGAAAGTAGCCCAGCACATAATCTGAAGACGAAAGAAAAGCACCCGTATAGGTACAGGTTGTCACACACACGCACACACACGCATACACGCATGCACACCCATGCACAAGCACACGCATAAGCAAGCAAACACGTAAATACCAGCAGGGTTAGGCCCACCGCCATAGCCAGCAGCTAAGCCGCCCGAGGCCATCCATGCCTCAGGACCCATGCCTGTGTGCGTGTGTGTGCGTGTACGTGTGTGCGTGTATGTGTGCGTGTACTTGTGCGTGTATGCATGTGTGTGCATGCGTGCGTGTGTGTGTGTGTACATGTGTGTGTATATAGCTGTGATTAGATTTAAAATGCATGTGGACGTATGTGTAAGTGCGCGCACAACTGCTTGTGCATGTTTATGCTTTGAATTCCTTGGTACTGTAATTTGAAATTTAACATCAGGGGAATGGGGGCGTGTCTATGCATCAACCCAAAAAGAGATGGAAGGATGGTGTGTGCCTGCATACACATTTGCACACGTATAGGTTTGGCCAGAACCATATATATACACCGTATACGACCGTATATTTGTTGATTTCCCTGCCAAAAAGTACCAGAGGGGGTCAACGGAGGCCCCCAAGGGGGTACTTTTAAAATGAGATTTGAGTATGTGCCCCGGAGCTTGCAGTTTCTAGGCTTAGCACCCACAGATAGGTTCTGGTAACGCTTGAGCTTGAAAACTGCAAGTTCCGGGGCACACGTCTAATTGTCCACGGCGTGAACCCCACTGTTCACTGCCAATCTGTCAGATCTCACCAACTACTGCACCAATCTGGGACAATGATGCTTTTTTGATACATAAATATCATTGCAACAAAGATAGAGTGAAACGGCCAAGTAGTTGGTCAGATACTCCATTTTGGCCCATTTCCCTAGGAGAAACTCAGCAAAAGGGGTGCCAAAAAGGTGGAAAATCAGCCTTCACCAAATCTACTTTTCAAAAACCAGGATGATTTGGTATCATAAAGGAAGTCCTCCTGTCTTGTTACGGGATGAAAAGAGGTCCTGCTTGGGGCGTGGTGGCCTGTTATGTGGAAACTGAGTGCCAAAATTTGAACTGGATTTTTGTCCAGACTACTGGGGTGGTCCTTTTAACCCCAAACTTCATGAACCATCTAATTATATCATTCAAACATGATTTGTAATTGAAAAAAGGTCACATTTCAGGACATTTGCTCCGTTGCCCCCCTCTGCAAAAATACCGTATATTCACCGTAAATATATAATTCTGGCCAACCCTACACACGTGACTGCCACATCAACAAAAAGCAGTGCTGCACATTTGATCCTCTTCGCAGAGAAGCTGCCAGCTTTCCACGTCCAGGTTTTGTAATTTTTGACGAGGCATGGTAAAAAGTGGTTACCGATGGAATCCCAAACGTACGCGTGGCAGCGTGTCATGAACTGTAGTGCTCACGATTGCAGAGCTGCAGTGGCAATAGAAGCCATCTTCACCTGCCCTAAGGAAGGCCACGAGCAGCACCCAAACCCACAAACACGACAACAGCCAAATTCACGGGGTAACCTACCAAAGTCATAACCAGCCGCCAGCATGCTCATGGGGTCTGGCATACCGCCATACATGGGCAGGCCACCAAAGCCTCCCATCATTCCCCCTGCTCCTCCCATCATGCCGTTGCCACTGCCGGGCCTAGATGGATACGTGCCCATTGGGCTGCTCCTGTGCATGTTTTTGTGCGTGCAAGTGTGTGTTTGTGAGTGCGTGCGTGTGTGCGCACAAGTGTGTGTATGCGCGGTGTGGTGTGTGTGCGCTGTACATGCTTGCAGTGCACATCGAGCTGCCTGCATAAGGGAAGGAAGGTCCTCTTTGATGTCCACATTATCAGCATTAATGTGTATGCGTCTATGAATAATACACATAAAAAATAAAGGCAAAAGGCAAATGCTAGACAACTTTACTTACTGCAAAGTAAGCTCAAATACACGTGCCGTGTGTGTAAAAGGATTGAGCGAAATTGAGGGCTGACATTTACGGCCAAGGTTTAATGCATCCTCCATGGCCTACTGACACATACCACACATGCAACATAAACGCACGTACACACAAGCGTACACAGCCTGCACCCCCATGTTGGCCTGCTGACGTGCGCACACATACACAACCACATACGCACATGTGCAAGTGCACTCACAAGCAGCCTTCACCTGCACGCTCCTGCACGCCGGCCTGCTGACATGCGCACACATACACAAACACATACACACACGTGCAATCACAAGCAGTCTCCACCTGCATGCTCCTGCACGTCAGCCTGCTGACATGCGCACACAACCACATACACACACGTGCACGCACAAGCAGCCTTCACCTGCGTGCGCCTGCATGTGGGCCTGGTGCCACACCATTGCTGGGGCTTGGCATGCGCATGTGGTTGCCTGAAGGGTCGTTGACAGCCATGTTGCTCATGCCAGTGGCCAGCGCATCCATGCCGCCATACCTGCGCGTAAAGACACAGACATGCTTTGGTGAAGGGCATGTGTGCATGGTTTGGAAATCATTGACACACACATACGCAGATACACACACACAAACGCCACCCAAGCCAGCATACCTGCATGGAACTTAAGATAACGCAGCTTGTGCACACAAAGGAGCATTACAGCTGTTGGGTGGACTTTCGGTATGCAGCTCTGGTTTGCAAAAGGGGTCTGAATTGCAAGCCATCAGCGAAGGAAACAAAAGAGCAGTCAAAGACAAATCAAGAGCTATGAGGCCGTCAGGAATGTAGAGAGCTGATCAAACATGTAGAGAGCTGATCAGGACTGGAACCATACAGCAGGAGCAGCAGGAGCAGCAGGAAGCTCAAGTATGACTTACACATTCACTAACGACACCTACACATATAGAAGCAAACGAGCACTTACAGACACTGCCACACTCGCAGCTTACCCCGTATATTTAGGAGCAGCAGCATTCAGGCTGGAGGAGGGGGGCATTCCACCTTGCTGCTGCTGCTGCTGCTGTTGTTGCTGAGGATGAGTGGAGGACTGAGGGGAGACTCCGAGGGGGCTGGCTTGGGGCTGGTGGTGGTGATGGAGGTCGGCCTGCAGGGACTGCAGGATAGACATAATATGACGAGCTTTTTTTGGTTGTCAATATTTTTGCCATGAAGTAAGTGTGTTTGTCTCAATTACTGTACAAAAAAATATGTATTAATTCATTATATATTTATTTTAATTACATTATATTATTATATTATTACCGCATTTAACTATGACAGCCATTGCTCACAAGGAGTGGTGAGGAGCAAGAAGGAATTAGCGCTTCCTATTTGCTGTTGCTTTAAGATCCTGTATTGTCAATCCGTCTGCAAGTTGCACAGACAGCAAGACAAAAACAGCCTCTGCTGGAGTTGCAAATGCTGATGGAAAGTGTTTGCCGCCACAGCAAATTAGGAGGACGGATAGCAACGTGACATATATCATAAATCCAATAGCAGTCACGACAAGAGGGAAAGGATATGCAGGAGCAAAGAGGGGGATGGCTTGCTGGAGGAGGGGTTCCGCTGGGAACGGGCTTTAAGCCAGCCTTATTGTACGTTCCTTCTAGGCAGCAACGGCACATCAATCAGTGTTGTTTGTACGTGGGACTGCAGCAGCAGCAAATAAGACATCCAGCACCATCTGGTGGTGTGCATCTCTCCAGTCTCTTGCGGCAGGGGGGTACATCAGAGCAAGCACACATCAACGATCTTAGCCACGTGCAATATCAGGAGAATTGGCCAGACCTGGATCCAGGTTGCGTGATACGTTGGACTGTGAGGAAGTAAGGCTCTGAATAACCTAAGCTGCCACCTACCGTGCTCAAACGAGAGAGAGAGAGAGAGAGAGAGAGAGAGAGAGAGAGAGAGAGAGAAGCAGAGAGAAAGAGAAGCAGAGAGAGGGAGAGAGGTAACCACATACACACGTATGTACACCACAATGCGATCTCTACCTGCAGATCATGTTGAGAGCCGTGACGAGAAGAGGCACTGTCCAAGAGGGAAGCAGTGGTGGGAGCTTCAGCGGCAGCAAGGGCTGCGCTCGCCAAGTTTTGTTGGGAATGGACATGAGACTGCGCGCGTTTCTGTAAGGAAATGTGTGTATATATGAAAATATATGTGAATTTGTGTTGTGAGTGTGCATGTGCATTTGTGTGTGAGTGCAAGTGAGAAATGTCATGTATGCATGTAAGAAAATCTCCAGAGGGGGTCAACTGGGGAAATGTCCAAATATGTGCCCTTTTTGCACTTGGAAGCCAGCCATCCACGGCCCCTTTAGGCCGCGGTCACACAGAAATTTATTTTATCACTTTTCTATCTGAGCAATTTTTATCTTAACACAGCGGTCACGAAATTTATTTGAAAAATTTGTGCAGGCTCTGGCGGGTCCCCCCATCAGACCCTTGCACGCACATTATGATGTAAATTAGGCTGCAGTTTGCAACATAATTCATGAAGTTGTTCCAAGTTTGTGCAAATATTTTGTGCCAAGAATGCTTGCTTTTGAAAGGGAATGACCTCATGCGCGTGATAAACGAGTTTACAGGCCTGTGCCATTTGCCAGAGAGAGCGGCAATGGATGGGACATTCTTGAGATTACAATTACAATTGGGGTGATACTTATTACTGTTACAAGAAGCATATGGCAATTACCTTATTCGTTCATTTTGATGCGCGTGGCAGGTTCACGTATGTTAGTGCTGGCGGGGCAGGTCGGTGATGCCCACATTTGAAATCACAGTTCACTAAAATATCAAATTGACAATGGTTCTTGGCTTGCTCTGCCTCCACATATCCGCAATGTTGTGACGATGGATGGAACTGTGAAATTGCCATACAGATTCTGCTTTTGCCCTGGTCCCCTTCTGTAATGAAGTGCTATGAAACTCTGAATCCAAACAGGACGCAATTCAAGTTTAACTATGCACTGATTTGTTAGCTGTGACTCCCCTGCTGCGTGCGCAAGGGCTTGCAAAAAATTTTGGGGGGCGATGTATGAGCACCTCCGCGTGGTGCCCCCTGGAAAACGCCTTCGTGTGCCATCGTGCACACGCCCGGAAATACTCGGGAGCGGCTAAGACTCATACGGCGGAGCAACACGGCAGC
>Ga0307963_1000504_pt1 | contig 26235 bp, 30 predicted proteins | sample OrgLakmetagen594_FD_201829 | JGI IMG/M metagenome (GOLD analysis project Ga0307963, IMG submission 201829) | Saline water microbial communities from Organic Lake, Antarctica - #594 | ecosystem: Environmental > Aquatic > Non-marine Saline and Alkaline > Saline | place: Antarctica: Organic Lake... | reverse complement strand
CCTTGCGTATTGCCGATTATAACAATCACATTTGTATTTGTTTTGTTTTGTTTTGTTTTGTTATTTTTTCACTTTTTTGTTTTTCCCGGGGACACAACTGGGACATTATACCTGCAAGTCGCCATAACGCTCTTTTGCTCCCATTTTACGAGACGCGTGGGGCAAGTGCTGGTTGGCTTTAAAAATGTATAACAATTTGATAGCATCCTCTGACGTACTATCGACAAGGAATTCAATTGATCTCATTTTTTTGCGAGCACAAGTGAGTGAGTGAGAGGTGTAGGCATATGCGTCGTAAGTTTTACTACTTGAACATAAATTCTAAGATACAAATCGCTGTGGCTGAGCCATCTATACGCGGGCGGCTTGAATGAAAGAAAATGCTCCGCTTTCCAGGTCAAACCCGTGTATCCCCATCGTAAAAAAATCAGGGCGTCATTCCTCACGAAAAAACAAATTCTTTAAGCTGCACAAGCTGCAAATAAAGCAAAAGCTTCCTGCCGCTGCACCAATCATCCTACTTCCCCTTTCATCACGTGATGCACCATGTTTTTTCTTTTTCATAACATAGTGCTGCGCGGCTGCGCCATCTTCTTCTGTGTGTGATTGCCAAAAATACGAGAGTTGTGGGTGTGACGCACAATTGGCATGCAGTGTGCACTCGGAGGCAAGCGGGTTTCCATCGGATAAAAACCGCGGATATCTCGCAGACATTATTACTCCCTTTAGAGATTAATGTTGTCTGCGAAATGAATTTATTCGAGAAACTCGTACTCGCTAATAGTGCAAAGCGCTGAGTCGGAATTCGCTCATTTTGCAAAACTCCCCACAGTGGAAATATTGCTTTTGGCAATACACCGCCCAACCCCCCCCCAAACAACTGCTAACTGCATTACATTCTACAACTGTGCAGAGATGCAAAGCACTCACGCCGAGTCTCACGGTTTTCTCGGGTGAATATGTGGCAACTGTTGGGCAAGCCTGCTGCTATGGCACGCCTTTGTGTCTCCTCCCCTGCAAGGGATGACAGCCAATGGACATTTTAACAGTTGATAGCTCGTTTTCCAATGACAAGGAGACATGCTGCGAGCGATGCATAAGGCCAGGCGACATTAACTCAGATCTCAGTTTGTTGAGGCCAGCAGCCTTCTTGTGTTGTACGAGCCGGGAGACCTCGTGAATTCAACAACTTACCCGCAAGTAGACAAATTGAAGAGGAAGGGGATCAATAACATACTAAAGGTGATATATGGGTGGCATTTTGGGGCGTAAAGGCTAAAACTAAGATCAAGACTATGTTGGTGGTGTTACGCGTCCAGAAAGGTGCCAGCGCCAAAATTCCTCAAACGGTGGCGAAATACTTGTGCATTTTGTGCCAAAGCCAAGGCTGTCCAAGCCAGCAGGGTCGTGCAAAGCAACCCAAACCCCATCAGTTGTTGGATCTTGAAGTAAATGCTGATTTGCTTCAATTACGGAACATGTGTTTACTAACGGTAGACAGGAACATGTTAAAATGGAGAAAGGTTTATGAAGCTTTGATTCTCACATTATGGAGATATTCACCAAAGATTATTTGTTGAAACACTGCTCTAGCCCTACCCTTGTCTAAATTTCAAAGCGTTCTCCTACTTCTCAAGGACAAGAAGGGGAAGCGGGCTTATTACGAAGGGAGTGTTGTCAAACAACCATACCACAAATACATATTTTGCCCTTTTTTGCTGATTATTCCTGTTTTGTTCATTCTGGATGTATGTGCTATTCAGATAATTTTCATGTGTTATCAGATTGTCATCACTCATGGCAGCTCTCTTAAACTTTTAACTGTGTGTTTTTTGTTTCAAATTGGCGTACCCTTCCTACCTTGCAATTCCTAGCCTTCTAGTAATGATCCTTGTGAGTGCATTTTAAGGAGCTATTTAATAGTATTTCTCGTGAGTTGAAGGGATGCTCTGATTAAGCTATACTACATTCTACAACCGCCATAGCCTTCACAATCTGTTTGCATTAAAGACATGTGCCAGAAATAGTGCTTCTTGCTTTTGCCTGTTTCATTGATAAAAATACTTGGATCACATTCCGTACCCTGATTATTACTGATAGCATAAACTGCTTATCAGAGCATATATTCACAACATATCACAACTGCTGGATCACCCTCCTCATCATACTCTCGATAAATGCGGCATCTAGACTTTCAGGAGAAGTTTTGCCGGTGTCCCTTCTCCATCCCTCATACGCATCAGCCACGGCTCGAACGATTCTGTCCACGCTGCTGCTGTCCAGGTCCTCCTCTATCTTATCCAAGGCAAACTGCAGGATTGGTTTGAATTTAAGTGGATCCTTTGTAAAATTTAGGTCGACCAGCAGACGGGTCAATAAATAATATGGCAAAAGGGTAAATCCAGTTCTCTCATCTGACTGGTGCAGTGCAGCAGCCCAGAAACTTAAAATGCTAGCTGCAGACCTTGTTTAGAGTAATATCTAGCAGGCGCATTAAAACCCACCTTAATCAACTGCGTGTTGCTCATTGAGGACAATACACCTGCGATATCGTCGTCAATGCTGGGCTGTCCTGCTGGTTCCTCTGCGCAGCAAGGTGTTGCACAGAAAGGTGTTGTTTGGTGTTAATTTGTTCTCTGCACTCTGTCGGCAAGGAAACCACTGTGATATCAATCTTTAGGGTACACCAAGCACGAGTAAAAATTTGCAAGCGTAATGGCGTCATGTACACATCTCTCCTGCAATCTTTTTGCTTGACTTGTTGTCTTCCAGCTGGCAAAATGATCGTGCTGGTGTAGCAATCCCCATGTGCAGAGTCAAGCTGATTTGTGTGGCCGCACCTGTGCCATAGGTATATTAATTAAAAGGAAGCATTGCAGTCGCTCTCTGGAAGGAAAAGCACACGTACCTGCTGGAAGGGAGCGGAGCTGCCCGCTTGCGAGGGCACTCCTGCGCTAGATGAGCTACGGTGGTGTGGTGCTGGCAGCCGGGCCTGCAAGAAGGGAATAATAGTGCAAGGGGAGGTCCAGTAAGCTGTCAGCTCAGGCTACCCCACAGTGCACCGAAAGGTCTGGGTTATTACGTCAGCCTGTGTGTAAAAACGAATGCCCACTGGACAGAACGCACTTGCAGTTGGTGCTGCTTTTCAAACTCCTCCAGGCACGGGAGCTGTTGCTTCATCCAGGCAGCAGTTGCCCAGTCCTCTGTTTCAGTAGAGGGAATACTCCTATACCCCCTCAAAACAAGAGCTTTATCATTGTCTTCCATGGGTCGGATCTGGCTTCCTACGGTAAACAATCATAGCACGTGGTTACGTAAAGTACTGTTTGTGAGAGTACAGGCCACTGGTGCTATGAGAAAATGTTCCAAAGAAATCAATCAGAAGAATGTTTGCCAGAGCCGACATCTTACTCTAATGCACGAAGCATCATGACAAGCAAGGTATCAAAAACGCAACTCGCATACGCTAGATAGTGATAAAGTGCATGCTAGATATCTAGTGAATCCTCTTATTAGCCCTCCACCTCCTATTAGCCCTCCACTAAGTGAGTGTGCACACACAACAATACAACGGGCCTGTTGGGCTCATTGGACAACTAAGCCTTCTTACCTGTGATAAATGTCCCCACAAATTTTGTCAGCTTTTTGATATCCCATTCCATAGCTCCGGCAGCTGCCAAGCAACTTCGAACCTCCGATGTTCGCGTTCCAGCGTCTGCAGAAAATACAAAGTTAGTCTTTATTTTATGACACTGTTTATGCCTCACAAATAGCAATTTTATTAAGTTTGCCTCTGTGTGGATATCTGTGGTCAACGTGCTTGCAAGAGGTACTCACTTTTGTTTCCCTGAGGAGGTGCTCGGTTGCTCCTCGCGTCCGTCACTACAGGGCATTTGTATTGAAAATGTCATTGTATCACACCGCTGTGTGTTGCTGATCCATTCTTATTTCTTTGCGCACTCGATGAGCCCAACCATGTGTTTTACGGGACCGGAAGCAAATAAATCACGAACATCTTGCTTGTCATGCTGTTTGCAAGGTAGTGAACTGCTGCTTCATTGCAAATTTGAAGACAGCTTACTTTGCATGCTCTTGCTCAGTTCTGCAACGTTGTGACGAGTAGCCTCAATGCCAGTCGCCTCAAGCTGCTGCTCTGCAGCTTTTGCGAATTTGGGCACGAGCGCAAACTTGCTTGCATGCAATTTGATACTGGTCACTATTACTTCGGATATATTAAGCAGGGTTTTGCATCAAGATAATGCAAGTAAGATCAAACAAGTGATCATATTACAGGACTTACCCCAATCTCGCCTCTCCTCATAAGAGTGCGTGAGCCTCATAACCTGGGCCCCGATCTGGGACCGAACACGCTGAGACGCTCCCTCTTTTCCCCTGCCTCCTGCTATGTTTGAAACAATCATTTCTGGCACTTGATCTTCTTTCCCTATTTCTTTAGCCCTTTTCAACACTCCCTGTAGTTGTTCCGGTAGAAGGTGCTTGCCTCTATCGCTGTTTGGGTCATTCAGCTGGGCATTTATGTCTCTCATCGTTCATACAAGTGTAAACTTTGTTTGAATTAATCTTGTGGCATCAGTCTTCATACAATAGTAGACTCGTTACCATTCCGAGAACCAGTCCAATAATTTCGCGATGAAGGCGCGCGCGCAGAATCTTCAGCCTAGAAGAATCTTGAAAATTTAATTAATTAATCTTCATTTACACAGTTTCATTGTATGACATGGCGTTCACTTTAAAAGGCCCTGCTCCACTCCTTTCTCAGGAATGGTGTGCAGATCGAAAGAAGATAGTGCAGAATAAGCCCGGTATCGTGAAGGGCAAACGAGCACCAGCACTTTTGGGCAGCCAAGTGTTGACGAACTGCTGGGTCAAGGCGTGCCTGTAGTGCAAAGTTTGTTAGAAACTGTAGCACAGGTATGTGATAATAATTACTGGTGTGGATGCCCCATGCTGGTCGTACAGAGAGAGACGGAGACCATATCACGGGTTTTTTGCGTTCCATGGCAATTAAACAGGGGGCCACAATAAAGGCCACAGGAACACTCAATGGGAGGAACTGACTAACCTAACTGGCAGAATATAAATGATCTCATTCCTCAACAAATATACTTTGTGACAACTTCCTTGATACCGAAGTAAAGCCGTCCACCTCTCATACTCTCAGGAGATGATGGGCCGTGTGCTCCACAGCATTCATTTGGGCAACGGAGGAGACATTCACGAGCACATTAAGGCGAGCGTATTTTTATTCAGCTGCATATTCATCCACCACCAGATCCAACACCATGTTTGCAATACCCCCCAATACTGATATTTCCATTCCTCCAGGTGATGAAGATCCAAGGCCAAAAGGTGCAAGACCGTGCAGACGAGCTACTTCTAGAAGACGTCACCGAGGCCATGCATACAATGGTCACGCAGCCCGGTAACCACTTGCATAGATGCAACGTCACGGCTTGCATAGATACATTGTAAAATATGATGTGGCTAAACCAAGGTTATTTACAAATGTTAAAGCATGCCACCCACAATTATACTCTTTCAGGCTTGATAGGCGACCTTTACGAGCCCCAGATTTTTGATGAGATGTCAACCAGAATGCAGCAGTTTGTGAGGGCGTGCGATGAGCTTTTTCAAGATCGCGCAGCAGTCGTCCAGCACTTTAATAGGTTTTTCAGGACCTGTGGAGGAGGAGAGGCAATTGTAAGCACGTCAAAGCACAATTTTTGTTACACCCTAAGCGCTTGACACACAGTTAGGCAGGAGCGTGTTTTAGGTTGTTTGAATTTGAGCACGCTACAATTGAAACGGGTGTTCACAGGTGTTTGACGGCCAGGAAGTACGAGCGTACCTCCACGAGTGCCAAGCGCTGGTGAGTTGCATCTAATGCCAATTAGTGACGCTATACGCACACGAACTGTACCTGTTCAGTTCTGTCAGCAGCTCAGAACTGCAACCTACTGATCCTACCTGCTCAGACTATGGTAGGTTTAGGGTAGGTTTAGGGTAGGTTCAGGGTTAGGGCTCAGACCTGCATACAGATACAGTTCCAACTGTGGGTATAGCGGCATTTCCTATCAAATGCATAGGTCTTGGACAGTGTCACATCCCCAACTGAAATAGGGAAGCTATACTCAACCCTATATCCTTTTCTGTCTGCAGCACTACGATCACTGCAGCTGGTCTGCTTGCGAGGGACATGGGGTGGCTCAAGGCTACCAGGACTTTCCTATCGACCTACCACAAGCACGCGTGATCGATCGATGGGACGGAAGGGGGAAGCCAAGCTACATGTACCTAGCATTCGTTCCCTTTAACCCTGTGAGTGTTTCTCAGTTTAAACATCTGATTGTACGTCCACGATTTAGATTTAATAAGTGTAATCATAACTGAGTTTAGAAATCTTTTCACATGTCCAACCCAGTTGCGCTTAACCAAACCAAGGCAAGCAATCTGTGACTAAGACGCAACGAGGACACTGCGTTTTGCAGGTCAATGATGTAGATGATTGGGACAGCAGAGCTTTTGCTAGAGGTACCAAGTGGGCATAGTATTGCCATGAGCGTTGTTGCTTCCATATCGGGACCGTTTTACGGCCGTGAAGACGGCACTTTTGTCCGTGTTTGGCATATGCCTTTGAGCGTGACTGAGATCACCATCAGAGTAATTCGTGACGTGAGGCTGCGATTCAGGTCTGAGTCTGAAGCCAGGAAAGGCGTGATGGGGGTGATGGAAAACTTGATAACATAAGAAATGAATTTGTATATAGTTGTTTAGTGCACTTCTAGCAACGTTCTCATGCAAGTCATTGACAGTGTACGCCAGGCAGGTGGCAGTGCTTAGTATTTTTTTGACGGACAAGCTATTCTGGATCGTGATTTAAGGTGTCCCCGTGATCTTTTTTGTGCATTTAATTTTTAGCTCATACGTCTCCTCTTATCATTAAACTGTACATCTGGGATGGCCTTTTGCCCTTTTGTTGAAGATGAATAAGAACCAAGTGTCCAAGGTAAACATTGTAATCAGGATTACTAATCTCGTTTGCAAGCAATGATGAAGGATTCCTAATAAAGGAATGAGAGCACAGAAACAGGTGACCGTAGTCCAAACTTAAAACATCTATACAGAAGTGCAGGAAAATAATCAAAGAGGCGTTGGTGCAAACAAAATTGGTTTAAGCCAGCATGCATGGATGATAAAAAGCTGGCTGATGAGAAGAAGCAAGGTCATCACGCAATGGAACTCATGTCAAAGGTTCTGTACATTGCCTACTGCAAGAAGCTTTAAGTTTGAAGTTGGCCTTTGGGAGAAATATTTGGGGCGATTGGTGCCACCATCCGTACAATAAGAATGTGTGCGTGGTGAGTAAAGAGACGCAAGTTATTATCACCCAACTCTTCGAAGATGCGCAGAATCTTGTCTGTTATTGCGACGGTGATTTGACCTGACATGAAATGGAGTGCCTTGGTTTATTTTAAAGCCTACGTTATCTGCCTGGTTTGTTGCGGTAGCCTGGAAATCGCGTAGCCGAATCTGGTGTCCTTGTACATTTAGGCAGTACTCATATCGCTTAGGTAGTACACTTAGGTAGCATTCTTATCACAATAGGTCATCTGGTATACGTGACGAGGTACACACGTACGCGCACGCACACATACACGTACCTGCACGTACACACAAGTAAGTGCACGCACGCACACGTGTGCACGCACACACACGCACGTACACACGTGTGCACGTGCAGTTCAGAGGGCCAAAGGCTCTCGCATAGGCCACATTGGGGGAAATAATTGCTGAGCCTTCTGAGCCGCTAGTCTCAGGCGGAGGGCGGTGGGCTAAATCCAGGCGCCCAAGCTCCACAAAGTTGGGACCTGATCCTCCTGGGAATGCCTCTTCAATGGCATCCAGCAAGTCTTGGGGGAAGTGCATGTCATAACACATCAGAGCCTGCAAGTGTTGATTGGTTGATTGTACATGCAATTCTTTTAAAATTTCATGTGTGCGCAGTTTTTATGTGCATGCGCATCTGGTAGTATTAAGTATGTATGCGTTTAGTTTTGTATTTGCATAGCTAGTAAGTTGTGCACACGGTTAGTAGGAAGTAAGTTGTGCGCAGGGTTTCCTACGTTTCAGCAAGTCAAGTGAGTTTGTATGCGCAGTTTTTTTAAGTTTGCAGTTTTAGTTACGTGCGCAGCAGCGTTAGCATCAACACACACCTTGATCAAGGATGCGCCACCCAAGAAGGGCAGCCGGCAGAGCGCGTGCTCGACAGTCACGCACACAAACGTGAAGTCCGGCCAATTGTGACCAAGCGTGGCTTGATTAGTGTTGAACATCCTGCAGGAAAGAGAGCAAGCACAAATAAAATGTACACAAATGGACAAACACAAACAATGATTACATACAAAAGAGTTCAGCCGTCAGCATAGGGTACTCAGCCTGTTATTATCCATATCCAATTCTTAGAACTGAGACGATAGGGCTAGTTTGCTTCTGGGAAACGGCTCAGTCTCTGTTTGTTGGGTTGTATTGGGAACAGCATCGAGCAGCATACGGGCCAAAATACCACACTCACACAGTCTATATAGCAGCCATAGATTCTAGCATGAGCATCACAAAGGCACTACTCACCCACGCTGGTTCAGAGGCTCAAATGCAAGGAAAGCATGTCCCATTGCATAAGGCCCATTGCAAACATGAGATATCAGACCTTGGCAGATGACCTGCATTTAAATGCCGGTATTGATTTCAACAATTTGGCTTTGGTCAGTTTAGCTGGACTTCATGATGAGTCTTTAAAAATACCTCGGTCTCCTCCTCGTTACCCAAGTCAACCTCGTACTCGTTGATTCCCCCTGGGTGGGGAGGGAGGAATGATAGCCTGCAATTAAGGGAACTCAGCCATGTCTGCATATCATCATATTCAAGTCCCACTGTCATATCTCGTAACAGCAGTAATAAAGAAGATCTGATGATGTCACAACGCACACTTACACATCATAGGCTCCAGGCCGGGGATGTGTATGGCGTTCGAGGAGGTCAGTCAATTCGTCACAAGCGCTTTTCGTAACGCTGTACGCGCTGCCTGGATCAGATATGTCAGATACTTTCCCAGAGGGCATCACCCTCGGCCGAATGGCTAGAACGTGATACCTCAGATAACCCTGGCTGCTTAGGTATGCCAGTTTTAATTACGAGGAGGGTGAGTACTGAGAAGCCGAGCTGGTGCGTTCGGACATCCTCGCCCACGACAAAGTGGTTGATGCACTCGCACGCCTGACCCACAAGGTGAGCCACGTTGCTGTGCGTATGAAGCTGCCATGCATGTTTTGGTCTTGACATGAGGAAAATGAAATGAGCCTCACACAACAGACACGCAACATGGTCCATGTCGCCACGCGTACGACTGCACAAAGTTAACACTGTTCTCGAGAAGTCACACCGTATGCAATTATATTTCTGGTGATTGATTTTCCTTATTCTACTGGTGGAGGAGTTTTCCGGTACCCGGTACCAAGGTGGCTCCTTTTCCTTTTTATGTGGGGAGTGGTTGTTCACTGCCTGCGTAGTTTTTTCCCCAGGTGAGATGATGGGTGGTGGAACCATGGAATTGCTGCTTTGAGAGACCTTAACTATATGTGAGGGTGACCCTTGACGACATGTGACCTTGACTATAATTAACTACATGTGACTATGAGCCTTATCTATATGTGACCTTAATTATATGTGACTATGAGCCTTAACTATATGTGAGAAACCTTCCCAACTATATATGAGGGTGAGCAGCCGAACCTAGTTCACAACGTAGGTGCAGTTTTATTATTTTATTGCGAGTGCTTATGGCAGCTGCATCATTTTTGTACTGCCTGGACTACTGCTGTCCATCCACAACATCTGCCATCCACAACAGCTTGTGACACACTACCTTGCCTCGTATTGCCTTCCCCTAGTTTCAAATGCTGCTGCTGTTTGTTGTACCTGCACCGTCTTCTCTTTCGTGTGATGTCTTGATTATGGGCATTGCTCCTGCTGCATGTGCCCATGTGTAGGGCTGGCCAGAACCATGTACATACGGCGTATACACGGTACTTTTGGCAGGGAAATCACCAAATATACGGTCATATACGGTATATATACAAGGTTCTGGCCAACCCTTCCCATGTGCCCCATGTGCGTTTGTGGTCTCCTTGTTGTGGGCATTGCTTCTATGCGCAACACAACATTTCAAAGAATGTGACAAGAACCAGGTTGTGCCTCACAATGTAACATTGCATTTAAATTTGCCACGACTGTTTTGGGGGTTTCTTTCTGTGCTCACTGTTTTATTCCAGCTGCTTCTTTCACTTTTTCCACTTTCATATTGCCACTTTGTTCCCCTTCTTGTAGGACAAAGCCATTCATGTAGGACGTGCAATGTGCACATGTATGAAGCAGCTCTTGGACCGGCAGCAGTTTGAAGTGGTGGTCCAGGTAAGATGGTGATATTCATACGCTTGGGGGTGTCCAAGGACTTGGACGCCTTTTTGTTTAGTGGTGGTCTTACTCACTGACGCTATGTACATGTTCTGCCATGGCCCACTGATGGCTCTTAACTCACACCCTGAGGTTTTCACACAGAGTTCACACTTGACAGCAAATCCAATGGTTGTGTGTTCCTCCTCACCCTCTCATGCTTTTACGGGCCACGTCAACAATATCCCTTTCTTGAATTCATCTCAGACCAGAGCAACAAGTCAGTGGAGGCTTTTGCTGTTGATGTTGCCGCATCCTCATCCCCCTGTTTGGCATTTGCTGGAACAGTGACAGAGTCGTGTCACTCGCTGTGTGCTTGCAGGCTATGATAAATGGCAAGATTGCCGCTCGAGAAACGCTGCGTGCCGTGAGGTAATTCATTGCGTAGCACGGTTTTATGATCAATGGCAAGATTGTCGCTCGAAAAACGCTGCGTGCCGTGATGGGGTAATCCATTGCGTTGCACAGTTTTAACGCAGCTTAAAATTATGTGGTCTTGTTTAAGCTCACGTGTCATTATAGGGATTAAGAAGTGACAAGTGGCGCTGATCCACACAAGCTTAGTGAGGCGCCTGCACCAAAACTTGCTTTGGCTGCTTTTAAAATATCTTGCAGCATGACTACTCAGCAGTCCCTCGTGTGTCGTGATCATTTCACGGCCTAAGTACAGTGCTGTTTGGGTTCAAAGTTTGAGTTTTAGGGTTCGGTGTGAGGTTCCCTGCGCAAACTAAAGCTTCCTGCTTAATCTGAGCAGTAGTTTAGCTCAGTTTTTTGTTTGCTGCATGATGCGCGTTTATTTGCAGGAAGGACGTCACAGCCAAATGCTACGGTGGGCGGAGACATTTCTCGAAAACGGAAACTGCTTGACAAACAAAAAGTGAGTCGCCCCATATTTGAGTAAATCGAACTCTGAGAATGCACCAGACTCACACAGCACAAACCCCTACAAAAATATTAACACCTTTCTGTACAATTCAAAAAGCGGTGCCCATTGCATGCAAATATTTATTCCTGCTGGAAAGTCTGTTGGACATCCATAGCAAGGACAGAATGGATGAACTCTAGATTTTGTAACTTTCGGTTTGTTTTCATCCGACGAACAGTGGTAGTGAGTTTGCTATCTTCCCTTAACCTGTGTAAACACGCAAAAATCAAATGATGAAGTATAATTTGACCTCGAGTGAGGTATGTTCCTGTATAGCACATGCAGCAACAGATTGGCAGTGAAGGGGGGTGGGTTCTTAGGAGTGGCAGGGGGCAACTGAGGGAGACCAGGAGCACCTCCAGCCATTGGCAGATCTACCTACCCCAGACAGCACCGACCAAAGATCTCAGCATTCTTCAACATGGCATTCACGTCATCGAAATCAAGCACTGTGAGGACACAAGACCTCAGAACCAGCTGAGCGCCACGCAGGAACAACATGAAGGCCTCTGCTCCATCTTTCGAGGAGCCTCTGCTATCCTCCTCACCGTCCTTTGGGGAGTGGGTGTCACTATCTACAACAATCACACGCCAGAGCCTTTTAAGGAGCAGGGTCTTAATTCTCAAAGAGCTAAGAAACTTGCTTCCAAGCTTCATGTTTCGTTCTGTCAACTACGCTGCCAAACTTGTCCATACCAGACGCGCATACTATTGTTAAAATGCGAGTACTATTAGTAAAAGTCTACGCTGGAAGTCACCAACGTGCATTCAGGAAAGGCTCTCAACTAGTGCTCACATTAGCCAGAGCCCCACCAAAAAACGAGAAAAAAAGAGAAACAACAGAAACTAATGAGGATCCGGCGGGTTGTCAGCCATGCGATCTGGCCTGCGCCTAGCCCTCCTGAAGCCAGCCGCTCTACCAGTATCCCCCCTATCAGATCCCCCATTATCACTGTTGTTATTAAGGTGTATTTTGTGTCTTGGTGTTTTTGTAATCTTGTTCAAGCTTTTTATTGCATGGCAGTGCAGTTTAGTAGCTAGTTGGTGCACTTTGTGCATGGGGACGCCTAAGTTAAGTAAAGGAGTTATGGTGTACTGAGGATTGTAGGTTGTGCCCCCGACTCCAAGAAGTATAACATGAAGTGTGACTTGGTTGTTTCGAGAGGTGCCTCGGAGGCTCCTTGTTTGTAGACGCTGGATAAGGGGTTTATGCTGGTTGTGCGCAATTTCTAATGTCTGTTGCGGGTTTATGTCTGAGCAGAATTTGAATTCTACAAGATGTATGTCTCTGTCCTTTGGGGGGATCTGTTTGGGATCCAAATGCCTGCCTCTCCCCTCAATGGGCATAACTAACACGCCATCTGGACGGCTTTGATGTCTAGTTGAAAGGTTTTGTTGTGTTGGGAAAACCTAGTCAGGAATGATTCTTTCAATTTCATCAGGGGGGTCAATGTTAAGGTCAGATAACTTGTTACTGTTACAAGCATCCATTGTAACAATTGCTGAGCCCAGCTTGCCTTTGCTGATCTCTTCACCACAAAGGCTTACAGCGTGTTAATAATTGTCAGCAGAAAACGGTTTCAGGTCAAACCAGCAACCCTCCTAATCTCCATTGATTCCTTTCTTGTTCTTTTGGTGGAGGAGTTTTACGATACCCGGTACCAAAGTAGCTTCTTTTCCTTAATTAATGTGGGGAATGGTTTTTCACTGCCTGCGTAGTCACAAGCATTTGCACCTACCATTGGAAGTAAAATACATTAAAGTAACGCATGGTGTAAACACTTCCGGCATGGTTAAAATTGTTATTTGCGACCATACAGCATCCCGCCGTGTCAGACAGAGAGGAGAACAAAACAAAGAGTCTCAGGCTTAAAGTTAGCAAAAAGCAAGAAGCGATTTATCAAATGCAGTATATATTTGATCGAAATAAAATACTGTGTTGACACATATTCTACCCTACAAGCAGAAAGGCTCTAGAAAAAAGCTACGAATGCTTCATTTACTTGGACAGCGCAAAAGCCCAGAGGGGGTTGTTTATCTGAGGCCCAAAATGGGTATACATTTTGCATGCTCATAGGGCAGATGGCCATTACTTGCAGGTTCCAAGCTCAGCTCTGATATGTATTCCAATGCAGCTGAGCTTGAAACGTACCAGCTAGGGCCACCTGCCTCAGCAGCCGCGGCGTGAACCTTACTGTTTGAGCAACCATATGCTGTATCTGACCAGCCAGTGCACCAACCTGAGTGGTGTTTGGTGTTTGGAAGTGCTTATAATATATCAAGATCATTGCAAGAGAAATGGGGCAAAAGGACTAAGTGGTTGGCGAGATATGCAAATTAATGTGCCACTCCCCCTGAAAAGCACCCATCTAGTGTACAGGTGCACAACGTGTGCTTTTAGTCCTGTAATTCTGTACGCAGGGCGACTTGTCTAGATCTGAGCACAGGCTCGGGTAGCTTATCAGGTCAGCATCAGTTTGAAGCTAGGTTGGGTCCAATTCGATGAAGTGACGTGTAAGTGGTTGCACCTTTCATGTAAAAAGGAGCATGCTTTGGCTTTTGCCCAGATAACCCCCTCTGGCAAAAACCTCCACACGAACCTACTAGGAGCCTACTCGGTGTACAGACACCATTTTACAGCAGGCTAGCCACGCAAGGAACCCACTCCACAGCCTCAGAGTTACTGATCTACATGCTCATGAAAAACGTAAGCCTACATGCAGTCAGGTCCGCAACCATACAGATGCATGAGACGAGACATTGGACACAACCCCCACAAAAAATCTGAGCAATACTCGTGGGGGTGGGTGCAGAAATTTAACTTCTCCTATAGTCCTGATGAAGAAATCAAGAGATTTGCCCCTTGTCATATCGCCACTCCTTTTGAAGAATTGACAGGTATTGCAGGGCCAGATCATGAGACTGATGGTTGCTTATAGACAAGATAGCTTGACAATTTCATAAACATGCGTCAATGCAGATAACTTCGTGCGTATTTGAATAAGAGGTCCCACAGGGGGAAATTGGAATGATTAGACCAATCAGGTGAGCTCGTGACCTACAATAAATAGTTTGATTACTTTATGCAATGGCAAATGAAGAAAATAAACGTTACGTATTATGCATTTATGTAGGCTTGCTCGCTTGAGCTGAAAGTACGCAAGTTCAGAGGAGCACGGAACTGGCCATGGCCGCTACTTCAATAGCACCGAGGTGTGTGGTTTGTGTTGCTGCATAACTCAAAGGTGTTGTTGTATAAGGTCCGGAGGTGCAGAACAGAGGTTCACACGCAGGCGCTGCGATGACTTTGCGTGTCTTTTTCAGGTTTGTTTTCGGCTTTCGAGCTGATGTCACCAACAACTTGGCGTACGCGGAGGACGGGGCCGTGGTCTACCCCGCAGGCCACAATATCGTGCTTTACAGCCCTGACATTAGGACGCAGCGACTCATTCCTGGAACAATGGAGTCAGAAGGCATCTCCGCCATGTGTGTGTCCTCGAACAAGAAGCTCCTGGCCGTTGCAGAACGCTCAGACAAGGCCATCATCACTGTGTATGACCTGCAAACTCTGAAAAGGAGGAAAGTGCTGGTAGCGCCAGATGTGGGCTCTAAGGTAAGATCATGCATGTCAGCAGGACACACAAACACACACATGTACGCACACACATGCACGCACACACACGTACACACACACACACATACACCACACGCACACACACACGTGCACACACACACAGAGACACACACACGCACACACATGTGCACAAGCGTGCACACAAAGCACACATGCACATACACACATGCACATAAACTCACGTGAAACCCAAACAATGAAAAAGCACAAGCACACCTGCAATCCTGCACACATACTCACACACGCACACCTACATGGACACTCACAATTGCTCAAACAGAAATACCAAGCTTCATGCGCGCACACACACACACAACACACACACACACACACACACACACACACACAACACACACACACACACACACACGCACGCACCAAGTGCTCGGTAACGTTAAACATTTAACACACACAACAATTCACACGTATGAACGCAGACATGTGTGAGCTGACATACACATACATACATAGCAATTCACATGTCATGCATCTACATTCGTACCGCCATGCTTCAACTATGACGCCTGCACGCGCGCATACACATACACATATGCATGCACAAACACCCACAAACTCACGCACGCACATACACACACATACTCGCAGGAATACACCAGCCTCAGTTTTAGCACAGATGGCAAGCTGTTACTGGCTCAGGGGGGCGCCCCTGAGTGGAACATGGTGCTGTGGGTGTGGGAGAAGTCGAAGATTGCGGGGACCGTAAAGACCACTAACCAGCAAGGTCTCCCAGTATACTCAGTGAGTGACCCACACAATGTACGCACATACGCACAGATATGCACACACACGCATAAACACACATGCACACGCACACAAATGCGCAAAACACACATGCTTAGTTTATCAACGCGATTGCTGATGCTGTTTGCAAAGGGGCAAAACGTGTGATGATCTTTACTGTTTGCACAAGGAATGTGCTTAAAACACAGCCTGGCTGCGGAGCAACGATTGACGCTAAACTAGCTTCATTTTCCTTGGTTAATATTAACAGCTTGTGCTCTGATATATATCGATATGCAGGACGGTTCCTGAGTGTCTGACCAAAGACTTTTTTCTTGTTGGGCTGTACCCAGGCTTCCTTGCACACCTCTGCTCGCATCAATTTTTTCTCTTTGCAGTGCAATTACTCACCAGGCGATGGTGGCATGATCGGCGTGCTGGGCCAAAATATTTTCAAGGTCAGTGCTTCTTACATAACCTATAGCATCTTCAAGGACAGTGCTTGTTACATAACACCTAGCTGTTGTATTTATCGATCTGGGAGTCTGGAGTCGGATGCTTACCTGCGTCGTTGCGGCCTTTTTACATGCAACCTCAATCATACAAACGCATACCCATGCACACACACACACACTCCAGGTGCTGAAATACTTGGACGGCACCATCAAGGCCTTGAACTTCAACATCGGCAAGCGCAACGTGGACAGCATAGCGTGCATGGAGTGGGTCCCCCCGGATGCAAATGACTTGAGAGAGAAGCTGCTGCTAGGCACAGCAGAGGGGGAGGTGCTGCTGCTGGAGGTGAGCTGCTCATTTCATTCCAGTCCAGTCCCTGACATTTCCCTCAATCCTCATTCGTCTGAATCAACGTCCCAAGCCTCTCCCCATCTCTGAGACTTTTCATTCACTTCAATCAACAGAGCCTCTCCCTCTCCCTGTCTCTGTTTACTTTGCTGAGTGCTCTTTCCATTAAGCGCTAGTTGTGCTAAGCGTGTGAGTCAATGGTTCTGTGTGTACGTGTGTGTGTGCCTGAATGCAAGCCATGACGATGAGCGAGGGCGGTCGCAGGCAACAAGCCATACCTGGTCAGTGCTCCCCATCAATGACTGTGCATCAATGTCCCCGCACTCTCACTCACTCCTGTCCTCCCCTCTGACACTGCTCACTCCTCACTCCTGTCACTCCTGCCACTCCTGTCCTCCCCTGTGGCACTGCTCACTCCTCCTCACTCCTGTCACTCCTCTATCCTCCCCTTTGGCACTGCTCACTCCTGTCACTCCTGTCTCCCCTCTGCCATTTCCAAGCCTCAAGCTTTGTGGTCCGCTAATGCCCTGTGCGTAAAATCTGCCATGTGCAACTTTGAGGTCATGCCTTTGGTGTGTGCCTTTTGAATTACAACCTCTGAGCCTGACACAGTGTCATGGTGCACACCTTGTGCTATCTCATAGACATAGTGTCATGGTGCACGCCCTGCTCAGTTGTGTGCCATCTCATAGACACAAGCTACCCTCACAGACAACCTCAGACAATCACACACAGTTCACTAGAAGAGTTGTACATCACACACAGTACACTACTAGACAATCACACAGTGCACTAGAAGACAATCACACACAGTATCACACCAGAAGAGTTGTACATCACGTCACCCTTGCAGAACGGCATCGAGTTCAGGAACCTGTTCTCCTGTGAGAATGTCAACGGTGGCCTCGTGGTGCAGTGCATTGCGTGCTACTCAAAGGTGAGCGCAGATTTCAAAAGTGCCACTCAAAGGTGAGCGCAGTTCTGTGCATTTTGTGCTACTCAAAGGTGAGCGCAGATCTCAAAGGTGCCGCTCAAAGGTGAGCGCAGTTCTGTGCATTGTGTGCTACTCAAAGGTGAGCGCAGATCTGTGCAATAGCAGAAGGAAAGTGTTTACAGGTCAGAAATAGTATGTAGCGGTTGCCAGAACCTTGTGCCGGGAGCCTTTCTACTAGAATGCTGTAAAAGTACCGTACATGTGTACAGCTTCGGAATCTCAAAATGGATGCAAGATGCAGGGACAGTGCACGATGCTGTGCTTTTGCTTACATGATCCCTCTCTCATTTTCTCTCTCTCTCTCTCTCTCTCTCTCTCTCTCTCACTCTCTTTGGCAGCAGCAGCAGCTGCAGCTGCACTTAGCGTACCGCACCTTCCATACCCTGTCTTCGTGCCTATTTTTGTGTCACGAATAAAATCCTACTATGAGGTCATGTTCAAGGACACCCACAGAGTGCCGTACGCAGCGTTTTGCAGGAAGTCGCTAGCCATTTTCACGGGGAAAGCAGGGTGGTTTTCTGACGAGGTGCTTTTCTGACGAGGCTGCAGCTGCACATAAAACGTCAGCGCATGATTTACGTATTTCTAGGATTGGCCAGAACCGTTTATTTACACCGTATATGGCTATATGTAAGGTTATTTCCCTGCTTAAAACGCCGTATTTATGTATGTGCGTATGGTTTTGGCCAACCCTACGTATTTTATACAGAGCTACACCCGCTGTTGTTCCACTCCGTGCATTCGCACACCAAACATACAGCACACCATAACATTCACCATATAACATGCAGCAATTAATGCCACCAGTCAACACGCTATCCACCTCTGTGTTTCAGGGATTTGTGGTGGGCCAGGATGGGGGTGTGGTCACGATATTTGAAAAGGACGACAAGGAGATGTACAGAAGAGCGCGTGCGTTCACTATTGAGAACAACCCAGTCAAGATCAAGTGAGTCGTCTGTCATCTTCAAAGCTTCATGTTTTGGATACTTCAAAGGCTGTGACAAACAGCTGCGTATGATTGTGTGTTGTGTCAAGGCTGTGTTTGTTAGCTGTGTATTAATGTGTGTTGTACAGGTTGTGTTAAATTGCTGTAAAACACAGTCTTTTGTGTTTTAACGCTTGGCTCAAGGTTGGCCATGGTTTGCTCAAGTATGATGCAACGCGCTTATGCACCAGCTTTGTGACTTGCCTGTAGCTTGATGAGCCTTGTCTGATGAACTGAGCACGGAAGTTTCTGCTAGGAATTGTATATGGCCTGATCAATAGTTCCATGTGTGAGCACAAGACATGAAGTGGCACCAGTTCAGCAAATTGAATATAGTATCGATGGATCAGCTCCAAAGCTATGATTGTGGCTTTCGCCTGTCTCCAGGAACATGGCCATCTCTCCAAGCGAAGAGCACCTGACCTGCTCCTTAGAAAACGGCCAGGTGTGTGACTGTGCCTGTATGCTTGTGTGTGTGTGTGTGTGTGTGTAGGAATTCAAACTGCATGATCACACAGCTGACATGGAAGATAATATATATATCAGGCAACCTGCATCCCATACAACTAGTGCCCGTGTATGCCATTATGCTATTAGTGGACTTCAATAGACAAAGGGAACGGCTTCTTGCCCTGACAACTGAGAACATACTGAAGATGTTGACTTCAGGAACTTGCTCTCCTATTTTGTGAAGAAGCAGCCGGCAAACCAGGCCAGAAGTGTTGAGTACTCTGGCTTGTAACGCTCTTTCTATTGCAGGTGTATAATATTATAATATTTTTTTGAATATGCTGGATAAAAAATATGTTGGAAAAATATCGCGGATCTGAAATCTCCTTCTATAGAAGGGGGGTAAAGTCCGCGATATTGATTATGGTATTTTAGAAGTGTTGAGCACTCTGGCTTGTAACGCTCTTTCCATTGCAGGTGTATACATTGCTCCTGAGCAACAGTGAGATCATGAAGTCCGACGAAATGAATTTTGATGTGCTGGGCACGAACAACCACCAAGGGCCCGTGACAGGTGGGCATATGAGTTTGTATTTGCTCACAAGTGCACGCATGTCACCTCTGCCGTTCCCTTTTCTGGAAATCCATTACTCCAAAGTATGAAAGCTCTGAGCGCCCAAGCATCCTTTTAATGCTGGAACCTCCTGTTTTCTTTGACTTTGCGTTAGTATCCCCCATTCTAATCTGTTGCCCACCACATATAAACAACATAACGCTGGATATTGCGTACGTTTTAGATAGTTTTTGTGCACTGTCAGGCAAAATTAGGATAGTAACAGAGTGCAAATGCTCGTGCGTTTTGGGACAATTGCACACAGTGACCTTGTGATGCGTTGTGAAAGGCTCTGAAGTTGGAAAGGAGCAGAGCAATAGAAGCCCATGGCTTTCGGTATCGAAATTCTGATTGCATGAAACAGGGTTTCGAATATGTGTGCACTAATTGCAAAGAGAGTGGTATAGCATTTGTTGGGTGCTGACTGGCATGCAGGCCACTTGTTTCAATGATACATCACACACATGGATTGCTGCACAAATGAAGTACACCTAGGGTTGGCCAGAACCGTATTTATACACCACATTTAACCGTATATTTGGTCATTTCCCTGCCGAATACACCATGTGTATGTGGTTCTGGCCAACCCTACACATACCTCCTGGCTCAACAATTCTCCATAAAACAGCATACGGCACACTCGTTTCGCCGTGTCCATGACACTTTTCAGGCATGGACATCTGCGTGCGCAAGCCACTCATCGCCTCGTGCTCCACTGACAAGAGTGTGCGGCTGTGGAATTACAATGACCGTACTTGTGAGCTGGTCAAATGGTTCCCGGATGAGGTCTTCTCCATAGCCATACACCCCTCAGGCCTACAGGTGTGTATGTGTATGTGTGTGTCTATGTGTGCGCGTTTGTGTGTGTGAGTGTGTGTGTGCGCACGTACGCATGCCAGTCTGTATGTTATTGAGTGCAGCACTGTTTATTACACGTAAGCTAGCCACATAAAATGTGGATGCCATGCTCCTCATCACAGGACAGTGGTCAGGTTAAAGTTGTAGCACAAGGCCTAGGTGGAAGTGAGTATGCTGCTTTTTTTGCTGCTGTGTAAGTAAGTCAAGCACTTCCCTCTCTCTCTCTCTCTCTCTCTCTTCGTGTACTCATGTGCGGGATTGGTTGTTACCTTCCCTCTTCCTTTTTCGTGGGCAGGTGCTCGTGGGGTTTGCTGACAAGCTCCGTTTGATGACCATCCTTATGGAGGACCTAAAAACAGTCAAGGAGTTTGGCATAAAGGTGGGTGACAGGGCAGAGTCTGTCGTGGACTGCAGAGGTGCATGCTTGGTCCAAAGTTATAGATGTAGTCCTCCTGTTTTACTGAAGATGGGCACCATTGTTTTTGCCTGCTGTTTGCAAGCCTGTCAAAACTGCCCCGTCTGATTTGGTTTTATTGCTGCCTGACTCGTTCTTGCATGCATCCCATAGAATCTTTCCTGCTTACATTAAATGACAATGTGCTCTCTCTTGTGCTGTCCGTCCCCACCATCTGTGATAAAAATCAAGTCTCAAACACACACATATATATATGTAAGTGTCTGTACTCAACCCTTCCACAGGGCTGCCGTGAATGCTGCTTCAGCACGGGGGGCCAATACTTTGCCGCAGTGAACGGGACCACAATTTCCATCTACAACACTTACACGTGTGAGAACGTGGGCAATCTGAGAGGACACAATGGAAAGGTGCGTGCGATGCTTAAAAATTGTCGGCTTTGAAGCGCAACAGGAAAGTACACACGGGCGTACCAAATGTATTATTTTCTAAATTGGCAGCAAGTCTGGGAAAGTGCATGTTGCGATACGTGCCTAATTACCTTATTGCAACCAACAGCTGCTTTGCAATTCGTGGATGACTAATCAAACAATGTGCTTTGGTCCCCTGGCAGTGGCATCTTGAGTGTGCACACGTGAAAGTTGCATTATGTGCCGCTCACCTGCTGTGCTGTGCTGTGGTTGTGCGTGTGTGTAGGTGCGCTCCGTACACTGGTCTCCCGACGACGCGCACATCGTGAGTGCAGGCATGGATGGTGCAGTATATGAGTGGCGGCTCAAGGACTTTAAGCGTGAGAAGGAGAACGTGCTCAAGGGCTGCAACTACACCTCTGTGCTCAGCACCCCTGACTGCAAAACGCTGTATGCTGCAGGTGTGTGGGTTGTGTGTCTGTGTACATATATGTGTATTTGCTTTTGCAGGCATATGTGTGTGTGTTTGTGTATGTATGATATATGTGTATTTGTGTATGTGTGTGCCTGCGCGTGTGTATGTAAGTGTGTGTGCCTGTGTGAGTGTGTATATGTGTGGGTCTGCTAGAGTTTAGTCAGCAAGCGTGACTTGGTGGTTTTGTTATGAAAGTTTTTTTGAGGGGGACAGGCAGCACACAGCTTTGGCCTAACTCGAACTGGAGACAGCACTTGCCCATTGCCTTTCCATCACCCTCTCTGCCCATGAATACATGCTCATGAATATATGCCGTGAAACACGGCAATGCCCATGAATATATGCCGTGAAACACGGCAATGCCCATGAGTACATGCTGTGAAAACATGCCGTGAATACATGCCCATGAACACATGCCGTGAAACACGGCAATGCCCATGAATACATGCCGTGAATACATGCCCATAAGTACATGCCGTGATACATGCCCATAAGTACATGGCGTGAACCACGGCAATGCATGCAAGGTAGCTGCCATGTGTGTCAGCACTTGCTAGCATTTGACTTGACGTGTGGCTTGCTGCACCCATTCCCTGTGTGCAGGGTCAGACCGCAAGATCAAAGAATTTGAGGAAGCACCGGGGGCTGGCACCCAGATCACAAAGGAGGTGGACACAGGCGTCTCACTCACGCAGGTGGGTGATGTTGGTTTCTTATATTGGAATTCTTTGTCAAGCACTGGTGTGGAGTCTTTCCTGACTAAGTGGGCACAGGCGCCTCACTGACGCAGACAGGTGGGGTGGTCGTCTTATATTTGGGCCCTTTTGTTGATCGCTGGTTTTATTTAAGTCGCTACTTAGTAAAGTAGACACAGGCGTCTCACTGACGCAGGCAGGTGGGGTGACCTTGGTTGTGCTTTCTGTGGCTAAGGTGATCACTAGTTCTAGGGCCTTCTTAAGGTGAGTACTAGTTAAGGGTCCCTCTAAGGTGAGCACTAGTTCAAGGGTCTTTCTAAATGCACACTAGTTTACTGCAGCAGATTGTTTGAGCACAAATCTAATGCTCTTTCTAAACGCACCCTGGTACACTCCAGCGGATAGCTTGGCTTTCGACTTTGCTTGATGAGAGTGTGTGAGCGCCTGCAGTTTGGTCCTGGAGTGCATTTTGGTCCTGGAGTGCATTTTGATGAGAGTGTGTGAGCGCCTGCATTTTGGTCCTGGAGTGGAGTCATTATATAAACCATCTGTTGTGGTTTTTGTGTGGTGCTTTGCTATGTTGGGACATGCCTGGGCTCACCTTACTCCCTTGTGTGTGGGCATGGAAAATGCAGCCTCAACTGCGTATTATGCTATTCACAATTCTGGACTCCTCCTGTTTGCTCTGATTGCTGACCACAAGCTCTTGCATTCACACATGCAAACACACAATTAAACAACACATACACACAGATTTGCTTGCTCCCCAACGTCAAGATCATGATGGCCGCGACAGATACTGGCAACCTAAGGACCTACAAGTACCCTTTGACAGGTGAGCAGCTCTTGCTTGCAAAAGTGATATTAAATATGTGGCCTTTCAAATGAGTAGGGTTGGCCAGAACCATGTATATACGGTGTATAGACGGTATTTTTAGCAGGGAATTCACCAAATGAGCGGTGTATATATACGGTTCTGTCCAACCCTACAAATGATCCAGTGATGCTGCACTGAAGCAAGAGCTGTGCTTACCAATGTCGTCCCTTCCCACACCAGAAGAAGAGGCGCATCATCTTAACCTTGAGTCCATGTCCGCGTTGCACACACACATACACACATACAAACACAGGCACCAGCGCATTGTTCCATGGTACTAGTATTGACACCCATTGGTGTCAGTGTGATTGTGTTTGTATGTAGCGCTTTCTCTGAAGCTGTGAATGCCACTTTTGCTCTAATTTGCCTCATCATGGATGCCGTGCACCTTTTTGTTGCTACTGCACATTCATGTTCGCAGATCTGTGTTCCTGGTTTACCTTGTTCGACAAGCATAACACACATGCTAACACACACACGTACGCACCACAAATAATGTGTACGCAGTACTTGCCTCCCCAACGCAGGAGAGCTGCCTGAGATAAGTTGCCACCAGGGCTCCATCACGCTTCTATGCTTGCACGTGTTTTCATCTGTGCATGTGCAGGGGAGTTTACTGAGACCAAGTGCCATCAGGGCTCCATCACGCTTCTATGCTTGCACGTGTTTTCATCTCTGCATGTGCAGGGGAATTTACTGAGACCAAGTGCCATCAGGGCTCCATCACGCGTCCATGCTTGCACGTGTTTTCATCTCTGCATGTGCAGGGAAATTTACTGAGACCAAGTGCCACTAGGGCTCCATCACGCGTCCATGCTTGCACGTGTTTTCATCTCTGCATGTGCAGGGGAGTTTACTGAGACCAAGTGCCACCAGGGCTCCATCACGCGTCTGCGCTTGTCATGGGACGAGCAGCTACTGGCCACCGCCTCCGATGATGGCTCCATTTTTGTGCACGATGTACGGGACAGGGATGCCAAGGCGGCTGCCAGGAGGGAGCAGGTGAGGTCGATCAGTAGAAAGAGAGGTACTTGCACAAATTAAATGTCAAAATGCACAGTGCCAAAGCAGCTGCCGAGGATATGTAGGTGAAAGTAGGATATTTCACATAGGCCGCAGTGAGTGGGGCGTGCTGTTTGTAATGAGGATGCTTTTGTGTTTCAGGATTTAGTTTGCAGCGTAAATGGAAAGGATGCTGGAGTGGCTGTGAGGAAGGCAGCACTAGGCGTCTGTGGCAGCATAATGCTTTCGCATTTGAGTGTTTTGGAGTTTGTGTTCAAGAAGAGGCCAAGTGCAGACAAAAAAGAAAAAAGTACATACAGGATCGTGTGCTTTGTCCAAACAGTGACATTGACAAACATACACATGTACACACACGCACGCACACACATGCACGCACACACAGGAGCGTGTGGAGTACTCTGCTGAGGTGCTGGTGACGCGCAGCGACTTGGATGAGAAGCGCAACCGCATGGCCGAGCTGGAACAGCAAGTGGCTGAGCTGACGATGCAGACAGAGTACCAGCTTCGTCTGAAAGACTTGCACTTGCAGGAAAAGACAAAGGAGATGACAGGTGCGTGTGTGTGTGTGTTCATGTGAGCATGTATGTGCACGTGTGTGTGCCCAGGGTTGTTTGTGTGCATTGAAGCCAACTCCATGTACCAGGTAGAAAGAATGGATAAGGTGGCAGGTTTCTATATTTGCGTTTTTATGAGCATGCATGTGCTTAGATATTGGTGTGCGTCGTATGCCAGCTCTGTCCACGGAGCGGGTGATTGTACGCAAACCACCAAACCTATTTAAAATTTGATGCCGACAATTGGTACAATCAACCGCAGACAAGTTCACATCCGAGGTGGATGTTGACCGGCAGAAGTTCGAGCTGCTGCTTGCGGAGAAGAATGAGCAAGAGATGGAGTACGAAGAAAAGCTCAAGCAGGCAGACGAGCGCTCCCAAGTCCAGCTCGCCGCATTGGATACACAGTATCAGGTAGGCACCTCCACTGGGAAGGCTGAAAAGCTTGCACAGGCAAGCACTCGCTCCCATCTAGCTTGCCGCAAAGGATCCGCAATATCAGTAGGGTGTTCCTAACTTCATACCCATCCTCCATCAAGTCCATGCGCGGGTTTATCATGAAAAGGGTTGGCCAGTACCGTATATACATACACCGTAAATGACCATATATTTGGTGATTTCCCTGCCAGAATTTGATCTAGCTGGCCAACTCTAATCATGAGCAGAAAGAGCAACGTGCTGCTGTACAGGTTACTGGGCAGTAAAAGAAATCGCACAGACAGGCAACCACTACCAATCTGAGCTTGCTGCATCGATGTGCAGAGAAAGCAAATGGTACAACACGCTACTTTGTTATTAGGTATGAGGTACAGCTCGAATAGGAAGACAAAAAACTTAAGAACTGCTGATTAAATAGGTGGTACTGCAAGCACGTGTATGTAAGTAGATTTGTACAGCGGAGCCCATCAAAAACTCTTCCTTTTTTGCATTTCTGCAATCGTTCATCCTTAATATGATTCTGGCAGCAATGCAACCCAGCTTTCCTACTTGATGCACACACGCACACAAACACGATGACACACACACACAATCACACACATGTTTACCCTAAACAGCATTATCACCAGTGTTGTGAACTTTACGGTTGACGTTGTCAACCGTCATTTGACGGTCAGGCGTATTTTACGGTTTTGACCGTCAGAAACTAATCACCAGGCGTAATTTACGGTGATTTTAATTTTTGACGTCTGACGGTCGGCTTTACGGTTATTTACGGTGTGAAACCGTCAGGAATTAGTTATTTACGGTG
>Ga0307963_1000496_pt1 | contig 26303 bp, 26 predicted proteins | sample OrgLakmetagen594_FD_201829 | JGI IMG/M metagenome (GOLD analysis project Ga0307963, IMG submission 201829) | Saline water microbial communities from Organic Lake, Antarctica - #594 | ecosystem: Environmental > Aquatic > Non-marine Saline and Alkaline > Saline | place: Antarctica: Organic Lake... | reverse complement strand
TCGTTTTCATGGTGCGCCCAGCAGCACCTCCACCGCCCCTCCCCATACCCTGACACCGCAGGGCTGTCTGATTAGTCAGTCTAAGGTGCCTTGCAAGTTTTGGGGGCGGGGAGTGGGCTGGGCTTGCCTGCGCGCCCTGGTGGGAACTTTGGTGGGAAGACACCAAACCTAGGGGCTGCGCCCCATGACTGGGGCTTCGCCAACAAGTAGAGACCGTCCGAGTTCGAATCCTGGTCAAGCCTTTTTGTACCATACCGTCAACCGTACCGTTATGACGGTCTCCAGATTCCAAAATGACGGTCTAGACCGTCAGTTCACGGCGTCAAGCGTCAAGCCGTATTTTGAGCGACCGTACCGTCAGATTGTCATTGCACAGCCCTGATTACACCCCTGCCCTCTTCATAATGGCCAAAGTAATCAGTGAGGTCAAAAGCAGCATATGCATACCTGAAACACGTTGATGAGGGTAATGCAGCAACTACGAATTGCGCTGGGGGAGCGTAACAGCAGCGCTGGGGCAGGGGCTATGACCTGTTTGCGTGTCAACATAAAGAGGAAGTTCAAATTGGTGTGATGAGCAGTTGAAGTTCCGCTGTACGTGGAGGAGAGTGTGGCATCTTGATTTTTCAGGAGAGCAGCAGCGCGCGTTTAAACACAACATGACAGAAAGAAACAAAATAGTGAATTGTCCAAAAGAATTAAATAAAAGAATGCCATGAGTTTGCTGGAGGGAAAGGAATCGTGAATTAACATACACACGTCAGGAGGCTTTGTTTCACTCACATAGCATTGTCCGTGTAAACTCGTGGATTGTCCTGACCTCATAAGTCACATCTTCATGAGTCATAAGTCGTGTATCATCCAGAGCACTAAGTAAAGGCGGCCGTGGGGTGGCTTTTTGGTATTTGATGCACGATGTCCTAAGGTGTTCAGGCCAATGGTGTCATACCCAATCACTGACAAGGCAAACTCACCCCCCGAGCTGTTTCCTCGGTTGTCAGTCCCAGCTCTTCACTCAGCACCACCAGCACAGCAGCAGCGCGGGACCCTCCGTCAACTGCACCCCTCCGTTGTGCGAGCAGCTCTGTGTGTGGTGTGAGATGGTAGGATTGGCACTCTCACACACGCACACACACTCACACACACAAATACAGGCCATACGAGACATGAAGCAATGTGACATGAAGGGAATCATAAGTACAGTCTACAGAACAACAGGCTAGGGCAGTGATATTACTGTGATGCGTGATGCAGGAGGAGGGAGGAGTGAAGCTGGTGTGTGTGTATATGTGTGTGTGTGTGTGTGTGCCTGCACTGCCACTTCCTCGGGTAGGGATGAAATGCTGATGATGCGCTTCCTGGGCTCCACACAGCAAACTCATGCTCGCTGAGATTGAAGGTAAGCAAGAGCCTTGCAGCTATGAGCAAACGGAACAGGTAGAGAGGACTGGTAGCACCTGATTATTAGTAAGAGTTAAATATCAAACATGTTAGCTCACGGATGCGAAGCATGCAATTTCATACACACATAACATCTCATATACACACAACAAGAGGACACATACACACATACACCCACCTGGGTAGGCTGTCAGCAGGCCAGCCAGCTCTGTGAGATCCAGGGGCGGCACCAGCACACGTGCCAGTGCCAGCATGCATTCATCTGGGGGACTGGGGCAGGACAGTAGCTCAGGAGCGGCACGCAGCACTGCAGAAGTGTGCTGCAGAAGAAAAGGGACAGTGGAGTGGGTGACTACTTTGTAAGAGGGCACGCAATCTCTACTCAGAGGCAACCAGCCGCCACTTCACATACCCAGGTACCAGGTACGTAACAACTCAAAATCTGGGAGCAGGACAGCACCAAAGAATGGTGCTGCAGAGGTGCAAGGGTCAGGGAGGGGTGATGCATCTGAGGGCACGCTCCACGCGCCAATCCAGGGGCCCAGGGACAGGACACCGTCCAGGTGTGTTTATGGGTTTGCATTTAAGCACTTACAAACCAATAAAATATATACAACCCAGAGAATGTTGCCTGACCAAAAATGCAACCTTTGCATCCCCCAACCTCAAGCCCTGAACAGCATTTTTGATCTATCTAGAAATGAGGGACCATCCGTTCAAGCTGCCTACAGGCTTGATTTCGTATACCATCTGCCCTCTTTGTCATGACAAGTAGCACAGACTTCCTTATTGTTTTCCTGCTCTATTTCTTGTAGCGTCTTAGAAGGGCGCATGTGAGCATGAGCAGCACCTTGCATATGCACAGTACATTCACCACGCACCTCGTATCCTTTTCACGTCTTGCATAAATGCAGAGTGGACACCTATCACAGACACATACACAGCACACACACACACACACACACACACACACACGTACACACACAGAGAGACATACACACACCTTCGGACTAGGGTGGCCCATGAGTGCTGCCAGCCCTGCAGCACGTGCTGCTGCCTGTCCCTCAGTCAGCAGCAGTAGCTGCGGGTGCTCAAACACCACAGCCAATACGGCTTGGTAGCGTACGCCTAGCAAAGCCTGGCATACAGATGAGGTTGAGTTGCAACGTTCAGGGTGCAGGGGTAATCATAAGCGTGCTGCATGCCGTGTGGTTGTGAAATGGTGCTTAGTACAAGCTTGACAGGGAGTTATGCACAATCTGACCGTAGGTGTGCAACACATGTGGTTTTAAGCATATGCGCACGTCCTTCCTGGCGCAAGGATCTGCACAAAGGAAAGGGCAAGCCAAGTACACAAGAAATTGATACACGCAAGGGCCCTCAGAGAGGTGGAGGGGAGGAGCAGCACCAGCGCACAATTGTCTGAAGCACAAGTGCAACCCGTTCTTGTTGACTTCCTGGTGTAATGAGAAATCTTCCCAGCCTTTTTGTCCTTCAAAGGCAGAACGCATCCCTCTTTTTAACACGCACCTGCAGCTCCTTAAAACGAGTGCTGGCCAGCTCAGGGGGGGACAGCTGCAGGAGCACACCACGCAAGGCAGGCTGTACTGCCAGCTTTGACCCAAACAGCCCCAGGCAGCGCCCTGCACGCTCGCAATGGTCCAAGGCCTCTTGGCTGTAGGCATCGCGCACCTGCTGCTGCTGCTGCTCTTCTACCTGTCTTTCTTTGGCCTTCTCAAGTTTCCTGCGCTCCTGCTGCTGCTGTTCCTGCTGCTGCTGCGGTATGAGTTGCTGCTGCGTGAGTTGTGGCGGTGGCTGAGAAGAAGGCTGCTGCATAAGTTGCTTCCGCTGGGTGAGCCGTGGCTGTACTTGCAAGGGAGTGTACGTCCCACGTTGTCGGTGCGGCCGCCGTTGCTGCTTAGGCTGCTGGATCTGCTGGCTGTGATGTTGTTGGTTAATGCTGGGAGGAGAGGGGTTTTGTGCAGGGGAGGAGGGCAGCTGGTGTTTGTGTGTGGAGTGGAGTATGTTGTGTGGCTGCTGCTGCTGGCCAGGTGAGGAGAGGGTGCTGGTCACGCGAGTGTGTGGGGGTGTCAGCTCACCCAGATACGTGGGTTCTGCTGCTCGGCCAGGATGCTGGACTGGTGGGCATAGAGAAGAAGAGTATGGTGCTGTGCCTGCAGAGTAAGAGTGTAAAGGATGTCGTTGCATTGCTCTAGGTAGCACAACCTTACATCACTATGGGTGCACTATGAGTACACTATGGGCGTTTTCGCTCACTTTCAGAATGGAGGTCTTCGTCACAGCTGCCGTCGTACAGCAAAGATGCGGCAGACGCATTCCCCTTCATGGACTCAAACACCTGCACACGAGGGCCGCTCTTTCCCTTTGCCCCCCTGCCCCGCTTTAATCGGCTGTCACGCTGTTTCTTTGTGGTCTCCCTGAGCACCGCATATGCCGTGTACTCAAAGTCCAGGCTGGGCACAGGGGGCGTGGGGTGTGGGGCTGCTGGCAGATGCTGTGCATCTTGAGCAGAGGCATTTGCATGGACCATGACGTGGCTACTCACGGGAGCAGTCCACAGCCTGGCAGCCAAGGCTGTTTTGGTGGTGCGGGCGCAGAGGAAGCCTGCTCAGGAGGGAATGTCAAAGAACTGAGTGCTTGCTTTACACATGCACGAATCAGGCAGTTCCCCGGGAGGGAGCGAGGGAGGAAAGAAACCTTACCCTCTGAGGTTGCCAACATCGCGTGTGCACCTAATCAATTTTTCAAATCAGTCATGTGAAAAAAAAAATTGTGCCTCCTCGAACATTGACCGGTATAATACCTCAGCCCAATGACACAGCCATCTGTGCCAATGCAAAAGGCACTATGAACAACGGTCTTTTCTCTGCATTTGCATCTGCAAAGGCTAACGCCCAGGATGCTGCTGACTCTTCTAAATCCCCAGGGGATGCCAGGTGTGCAGGAACTCCCTACATTGTTTACCATAAATGCTGTAGGAACCCAGGGCATTGAGTCATGGCAGTTCCTTGCTGAAACCCAGTTCATAAGCAGGAATCATTCTCGTATCGTCTCCGCAACAATGATAACACTTTGCAATGGTTCCAGAGTGCGCTTGACACCGTATGTACACAACACGCGCGCGTGCACAATCACACGCACACACACACACACACACACACACACTCACACACACACACACACACACACACACTCCCACACACACACACACACACACACACACACACACACACACACAGACCAATTGTGCATGTATGCAACAAAGACGCATACTTGTCCGGACACATGCATTACACGAAGCAACCATGCTCACACACAAACACACCACCCCGACAAACAAACCTTTACACAAACACAAAACACAGTGACAGTGTGCAGCCACCACGGAAGCCGGTCTCGATTTCAAAGTCATTGTCCAACCTGTTTGGAAGGATTGACAGCCTGAAAAGTACAAAGAGCGACAGAAGTGGTTTACTGACTCCATCCAGATCGCGCAAGAACCTGTTCATTGCAGGTGGGCACAATCCTTCATACCACTCACAGACATGCGTGCCTGTTGTCCTTCCATTGCAAGCCATTTTCCCCTTCTGTACCTGACATACACAACAATCTCGGCACTTGCAGGGCGCTCAGCCGACGAAAAGTTCAACCGGCTCAGCACGCATGTGTTCCACGGCATTTCTTGCGAGGTTCCTGTGGGGGAGCTGTATGACTTGGGAGTGGAAATTGGGAAGGGTGAGAAGGAGGTTTGGTGTATACGTGTCCAAAGCAGAGTGCTCCTTCAATTGTTGACAGCTGTGTGTTTTTGGGATGAACTTGCCCATCTTAGCTAATTTGCCGTGATTTCGAATCTGAATGAGATAGTTATCTATCCCTGTACCCCTCAGTGTTACACCCCTCAGGCCCAAAGCGCCTGAGTCCTTAGGCTTGTTTAAACTCAGCCATCAGCCCACGAGCTTCAGTCCGGAAACCAAAACAACACACGAGCCTGTTATATTTAAGTAATCTGCAAAATATTTGCTTTAGGCGTGCGAAGTGGGTACCAAAAGTCTCCAGCACCTCACAAGTTGTGGCATGACCTTCACCTTTCCTGCTTTACTTGTGCCTCAAAAACGTTTGCCTCCAACCACTGCTGCGTGCACATTAGCCTTGTTTGTATTAAACTAGCTCAGCGCGTGGATGGAAGGAAAGGAGGGGCATGCACAGCATTTACACACACACTCATAGATTACCATAAGCAAGAGCACGCATGTGACGTGCAACAAACACACCACACAGGAGCCTTTGGTGTGGTGTACAAGGCAAAGGACAGGGAGACCGGGCTGGAATTTTGTTGCAAATCCATCAGGAAAGAGCTGCTGACTGCAGAAGTCTTTGATGACATCAAGTGAGTCAATGGACGCAAACGGAGATGACAAACTAACAGTAGCGCTGGCCAGATTTGTTTGTAATTATTGCTTTTGACATTATACTAAGCACTGTTGTTTACATCTATTGTGTATACAAGGCTCTGGCAAGCCTAAAAATACGTAGTATTCAAGCACTTAAAAGTACAAAGACGTTAAGGAGAGCTCAAGGAGAGTGAGAGGGCCGTGTGTGTTTCCTGCTTGTCCTGTGGACTTGCGTACGATAGGAAGGGAGAAGAGGAGTCTGAGTAAAGTAGACGGATAGAGTCGTTCATGGGGGATGGTCCTTGGCCAGCAGGGGCGCGAGGGAATTGGAGGCACGAGGGGGTCTATTTGTTGTTAAGCTCATAAACTTAAACTTTGCAAACTTGCAACAATGAAATTGGAGAGTTTGGAATGCTGCCTTGTAAGACTGGCGGAAGTTACGCTTCCTCGCATTTGCATAGGAGAACTCCAGTGACAATGAATTGCCACTAAACAAATTTGTGTACCCTCACACGGCGGATGCATCAGCCCCTTTCCCACTTGCTTGCCTGGCTTGCAGGATAGAGGCTGAGATCATGATGCACCTTCGAGGTACGTGCCATGGCACCCTAAAGTATAATCTTAAGACACAATTAGTGCTTTAGAAAGGGTTATAGGAGAGCAGGATCGCAGGATCGCACAGTTTGGCATGAGCAGAGACTTGTTCAGCCTAGTGACAGCAGTAGACTGGTTATGACAAGGCAGATCAATGGCTAAGATAATGACCCATTACTCGTATAGACAAAAGGAGCAGGTGTAAATGATTGTAACAATACCGGTAAGGAAAAGGTGATGGCGATGATGAAAAGGAGGATACTTGGTTGACAATGAAAACATGATAATGCAGTGTTGATATGTGCAGGAGGTTTTGAGTCAGGAAAGCTGTCAAAAAAGGTTAAGGACCTGCCAGCAGTATGTTCAGTTAACAAGAGTTGCATCAGATGCAGGCAGAGAGCTGCCAGGCAGAGGAAGCTGGCTTTGAATAGAGGTCTAAGCATGTCATCACAAACACCCTTTTATTGTGTCATCCTGTACAGCAACTGCCTCTTTCCGTCATGCCAGTGTGTCATTTATCATGTGGATCTGCAAATGCACATGCTTGTGTGTGTGTATGTGCAGGGCATCCAAACATCGTGGAGATCATGGGCTTGTTCCAAGACGAAAGCCACATCCACAATGTTCAAGAGCTGTGCACAGGAGGAGACCTGCTCAGGTGCGTGCTTTTGCTTAAGTCGGGTTGTGTGGTGCACCTGATCTATTCACCTACTAAACATTGGTGGTCTTGCACGGTTAGAACCTGAGGCTCGCTGTCTGGCGTCATTTTCTATACATTAGGTCCGTTTAAGTGCAATAGGCCTGGGTGCATGCGTCAAATCCAGTGTGTACACTAGGCCTGAGTTTGTGCAGTAGACCTGAGTATATGCATCAGACCTGAGTGTGTGCTTCAGGCCAGAGTGTACAAATAAGGCCTTAGTGCATGTGTATTACGCCTGAGTGTATGCACCATACCTGAGTGTGTGCACCAGGCCTGTATGTGCATAAAACTTGAGTTTGCATTAGACTTGGTGTGTGTGTGCCTGCATTTGGTGCCGTTACGCTGATCCCTCCAATGCGCAAGTGAAGGTGTGAAGAACTTGCTAGACCTAGCCGTACTCTGCACGCTATGCAAACGCACGCTCTCTCTCTCTCTCTGTATGACCTGAAACTACAGCAAAGTGTCAAAGAGCCTGGAGCCGTGTACAGAGAATTACGCTGCCTCAATCACACGGGCGGTGCTGCTGGTGGTACAGCACTGCCACTCGTGCGGGGTGATTTACAGGTAGGTGTGTGTATATGTGTGTTGTGCATGGAAGCACTGAATAGGATTTGAGCGGGCAGGCTTTTGGGCCTGCAAAAAAAAGAGCGTGCCTTTATATAATAACACGTCTGTAAAAGTAGAAGAAACTACAAATCCTGGCAAGTTTGAACTCGCACTGCCTTGGTCTGCACCATCAGACAGAAAGGTGCGCAGACGCGTTCCCCTTCATAGACTCACACCTGCACACGAGGGCCGCTCTTTCCCTTTGCACCCCTGCCCCGCTTTAATTGACTGTCACGCTGTTTCTTTGTGGTCTCCCTGAGCACCGCGTATGCCGTGTACTCAAAGTCCAGGCTGGGCACAGGGGGCGTGGGGTGTGGGGCTGCTGGCAGATGCTGTGCGTCTTGAGCAGAGGTATTCGCATGGACCATGACGTGGCTACTCACGGACGCAGTCCACAATCCCTGGCAGCCAAAGCTGTTTTGGTGGTGTGGGCACGGGGAAGCCTGCTGAAGAAGCAGAAAGGGATCAATATAGACTAAAAAGAGCCACACATGCACTTTTTGGCAGCTGATTGGAAGAAACAGAGAGAGAGAGAGAGAGAGAGAGAGAGAGAGAGAGAGAGAGAGAGAGACAGAGAGAGAGAGAGCAACATGTAGGACATGCTGAGGCTGTAATCTGCTTGCTGTAAATAATTAACCACTGTGCCTAATGAAATCCGCCTCTGATTGGTTGTTTGTTGTTTGTCATCTGCCACAGGGACATCAAGCCAGACAACTTTCTGCTTTCCAGCAATGATCAAAATGCCGTGCTGAAAGCCACAGGTGTGTTGACACGTGCTTGTGTCTTTAGGTCAAATGTTGAAGTAATGGTTGTCCTGAAGTCTTGCGTTTCAAGGCTCAGCGATGTCTGCTATCCAGCAGACGAGCGGCACATTGGCACATACCTACTTGTTTGTACACACACACCTTTGACATGCGCACGAGTACCTCTCCATGCAGATTTTGGCATCAGCAGGTTCATGAAGCCTGGCGAGACAACAGACGAGTTCATGGGCACCCCATCTTACATGGTGAGTGAGCATGTGCCTTTTGATACAGGCAGTGCAAGGAAATGCCCTATGCCCTCCCTTGTACAAGCCCGCCACACAGATCAATAAAATACAAGTACACACACAAACACGTTCATACATGCGCACACACACACACATGCATGCACACGCGCACCCACACACACCTACACACACATGCACTGCACACACATACACACACATGCACGCACACGCATACACACACGCATGCACATTCACGTGCACACACAGACGCACAGGCTCATGCTCATATACACACACCACTTTCCTCAGGCCCCAGAGGTGTTCAACATGGAGTGCGGCTTTCCTAGCGACATCTGGTCAACAGGTGTCATGCTGTACTGGCTGCTGAGTGGGGAGTTCCCTTTTAAGGTGCGCACAGCAATGCAGCTATTTGGAAAGTCAGTGTGCTGTGTGCATGCATATGTGTAAGTGCTCGTGTGAGTATGTGTCTTCTGTGTTGGTCTGAGTAAGAATGAGCTAGGCTACGCGCTCTAGATGGGGCAGTTTGTGGGGAGAGTTGAGCTGTAGGCACAATTTCGATAAGTGAAAAAAGTGGGGAAGGCTCAGATTTACAAAGCAGAAGTTGCTGGCCCTTCAGCAAGCTTTTTGACATGACGAGTAGGCACACCATTTCAATTGGTATGCTCGCTCGCCTTTGCAGGAGAGTATACGATGCAGTAGGAGTCAAGTAATAGCGCAACCTATAAGACTAGACTTATTTCAATGGCTTTCACACCACGCCCTCGGTACTTGTTAGCATACTGTGCAGAGCACAAGAGGCTTCAACTTTTGTGTGTGTCCCACATTCACACACACGTGCATGCACGCTTACACACACCTGTGCAGGGCAGCAACAAGATGCAACTGGGCATGCAGGTGGTGCAGCAGGAGCCAAACATGGAAGGAGAGGGGTGGAATGAAGTGTCGGACGAAGCCAAGGAGGTCATCAGGTACACACACATACACACACATCTCTAGGGTGGCAGGGCCGCTATGCTTCTTTTGTTCCTTCATCCCTCTGTGCTTCCAGTGCACATGCGTTTTGCTACGCCTCAGCACAGCAAGCAATCTGCTGACATGGTACAGGGCTGCGCGTTGGTGTAGCCTGCCACAAAGGCTGCGTGTAAGAGCGATTGTAATAGCTTATGCTGATATAGAGTCAGCGTGCATCATAGAAGACTTCCACATTGGTTTTTGCTCTGCTCAGAGCCCTGCTACATAGCCTTAGGGCCTTCACTTGCAGCCAGGCTGTTTTGGGGGGGCTTCAGGTTTGGGTCGTAAGAAGGACGAGGATGTGGTGCTCAGGCACAAGTAGCCGCTCTTTATGCAGCACACAAGTGCTATGATTCACGTGTGTTGCAGAAAGTGTTTCTGTCTGTACAAGACCCGTGCAAAACCTATGCATGCTCGATGACTCCTCTTTCCCTGGTGCTTTTGATGGCAGGTGGCCCTCCCTACATACGCGTGTGTTTCCTCATTGGACGTGCACCGACCTCCTCTGTTTTCTCGGTCGTCTACTTCACTTTCCATCTGCATGTTTTGCATATTATGCTTCTGATTGTAGGAGAAGACCCATTTATTAAGTAAAGCAGGCTACACTTGGTGCACACACTCACATGCGCACACAAATACAAGTGCATACACGTAAGGCACACATACCAACCTGTTTTGGAGGTCATTTGCCACTCGCATCACTTTCAATCTGCTTAGATTTACAATTTGGGTTGCTGATCATAAGAATGGCATGAGTATTGCAGGCTTCACTTGGTACTCACACACACACTCTCATTTGCACTTCAACAAATTAAAATGCACATGAAGCACACACACCGTGTACAATCTGGTTGCAGTATGATGCTGGACAAGGACCCTGAGACGCGGGCCACAGTCAAAGAGCTGTTGGCGCACAAATGGTTCAAGGTATATTGCGTGTATGAATTGTGTACATTTGTGTATGTATGAGTTTGTGTGTGTGTTCGCGCACGTGTGTTTGTGGACGTGTACTTATTTGTGTGTGTATGATCCTGCATGATTTTATCTATGCTAGCTTGGCTGCATAAGAACGATAGCAAGATGTGCAGGACAAGTTTTGCTTGATATAATATTGAAAAGGGAAAGTAAGAAGGACACTAGTGTGATGCAGACACTTCAAGCCTCACTACAAGTGACCTTTCCAATTCACTTATTGTGTGTGAGTGTGTGTGTGCGTGCATGCATGCATGCGTGCGTGCGTGCGTGCGTGCGTGCGTGTGTGTGTGTGCGCGTGTGTGTGTGTGTGCGCGTGTGTGTGTGCGTGTGTGTGAGAGAGAGAGAGAGCTTGTGAATATGCGTGTTGCCACGATTCGCGCCAGAGATTGAACAGCTCTGAACATCTGCAGACACACTTGAGTATCAGGGAGAACAGAATAGAACGCTGGCAGTACACCACTTTCTGTCCCCCTCTTGAAACAGCATCCTTGATCCTGATACTGGAGGCTCGTGCATGACGAACATTCATTTGTTTGTTTGCAATAGCACTAGCATAGGCTTGTATAAAGTTTGGTGCACCTCCAGGTGCCCCACCAACTGCCACAGATGCAAGGCGACCTTAACGGATGAAAACCTTGTGCATGTACGGACACTTTAACTAATGCTCTGCAATGATCAAACACAAATACTGTCCTGCTGCCTTGCAGCAAGTGGCGGGTGCTAAAGCTCGGCCCCCAGGCAACATGCTCCTCCGCCGCCTCCGTAACTTTTCAAGCATGCACGAGTTTAAGAAGCAGGTATGCTTTGCATTCAGAATTACCAAATTCCAAGGATTAGAGCTTATTAAAAGTCAGTGCAATCAAACACAATGCCCGAGCTGTCCTTGGTCGGCCCATGTTGACTATCTATCAAATTTAGTTTTAGGGTTCATTTTGTTCATTTCTTTTGGGTTGCATGTGTCTGTGGGCATGTGGCTGCGTACGCTACGCATGACTTTGCACTGCTACTGCATCACACGCAAGTTGAAGGTTGAAAACCTTTTAATGTTGTGTCGCATTTATGTCCCATTCATGAAAATGTTTGCACATGTTTGACAAATGCTATGCACGCTCCCCATGCCCTTTGCCGGTCCTGCATGTTACTTCATTGGAGTAATGTCAAGTACCTACCTCGTGGGAGTGTGTTGGCTAGTCCATGCCATTTGTGGGCATGCTGAGACATTTGCTGTGCTGTCCCCTTGCTCCTTGAACCTCAGGCGCTAAGCTACACCAAACTCAGGCGTTAAGCTACACCAAACTCAGGCGCCAAGCTACCCCAAACTCGAACAGGCCACAGAGTGCCAAGTGTGCTGTGTATACCCATTTGAGCCATTAGCTGCTCTGCTACGCTGGATACCAAACTGGCCACAGAGTACCTAGAGGACTGTGTGTGCTATTTTTACCTGTATAGACTATTAGCTGCTGTGATTTCCCTGCCACAGGTGCTACGATGCACCACACGCAAGCTGGATGCAGAATACCTTGTGGGAGTGCGTGCCATGTTTGGTGCTATGAACACGTCTGGCTCAGGCAGCATGACCCTGGAGGAGCTCACCTCTGCACTGGACAGGCAGGGATGCAAGGTGAGGCTGCTGCATCGCAGGCGGTGTGGCCATCATGTTAATGTGTGGATGCTACTTGTATGTGTGTGTTGGATTTATTGACTGTGTGTGGAGGACAGGGATGTGTGTGTGTGAGAATTGCACGTGATACAGGGTCTAAGTAGGCGGCGCATATTGCTGCTCTTTGTGGTGGCCTTGCTTAGGCATCAGGTGTGTGCACATCACTTTGCGCGTGGCCTGAGCTTGCTGCTAACAGCGGTTGCAACTCCTTCAGCTTGATACCAAGCTTGAGCTCTGATCGCCGAAGTAAGGAGTGCCTAGTTTCTTTTGTGGGAGCTCTTACGCAGTAACACACACCCGCTGATGCTCTAATGTGCAGGTGGACCGGAAAGAGGTGGAGGGCTTGTTCAAGTCAATGGACATGGCAGGGGATGGAGTGATGTCCTTTATGGTAAGTAAATGCAAGCCTAGCTGCACAGACTGTTGGGGAGAGGGTAGAGGACATGCAGATGGGGCGTGAAGTCTAGAGGAAGAGAAAGCTGGGAGATTTTCAACTGATCACAGATGGCAGTTCAGGAAATGGGGAGAATGTAGGAGGGAGTTTAGAGTAACTCTTAAACAAGAAAAGTAGTTTTTGTTTGATGCCTCCACTGTGGACTCTTTTGCTGCACACACGCAACAGCGTCTTCTGTCCCACTGTTGTACTCTATGACTGGCATGCCTGTGCCACATAAACATCCATGCACACACGCATACACACACACGCTCACACGCTCACACACATACACACATGAAAATTTCAGGAGTTCAGTGCTGCAACCCTCAACCACTCCCTGCTTGAGAAGAAGGACCTACTCAAGATGCTGTTCAAGGAGTTTGACAGGAAAAACAGGGACTACATCTCAGAAAACGATTTGGAAGCGGTGAGAGCGCAATATACTTTGTTTCGTGAACGAGTGCTGTTTCTTGTGTAGTTTGTAGTGCATGCTGCTTAAATCTGACGCAGGTTCTGCTTTAAATGAAGGTTGTTGTAGGGTTGGCATTTTGCCGGCGTTACAAAAGCAACAGAAACTTGATGAGGAGTCGAGGGCACTTTGATACAGATTGTGGAGATTGTATTGGCTTTGCTTGCAACCTTTGCTCCCCTATCTGTGGAAGTGATGCCCTTAATTGATGCAAGAAACCCATTTTAAGAGAAGTTTGCACACACACACACACACGCACACACACTGCAGGCTCTCCGTGGCAACGACAAGGTCAACGAGAAGACCCTCCAGAAGATCATGGTGCAAGTGGACCTCAACCAAGATGGGAAGGTGTGTTATTACCTTATGTGTGCCTGTTTGAGTGAGGGTGACTTTGGATGAGTGAGTCCTGGTTGCCAAAAGGATATGCCACGTGAACGAAATCTGGCTACTCACACACAAGCACTGGAATAGATTTTAGGTGAGGGTTGCTTCAATTTATTTTAATGCAGGCGCACCTTTAGGCAAGCCTTCCCTACCGTAAAATTGTATGTAAGCTAGCTCAGCTGCAAACGCTGGATGCGTGAGGTGTGTGCGTGCAGCGTGCATGTGTGTTTATACTCACGCTCCCCTTGTATTGCAGATTTGATTTGGATTTATGACGGCAAGAATGCCTCCCCTTTCTGTCCTGCAGATCGACTTCAACGAGTTTGTGGTGATGATGTTTGGAGAGGACGCAGGACTGCAGCGCCTAGGAAGAGGCAAGGGCAACGTGTGGAGCTACCAGAACTCCAGGGAAAGCACAGGAGCAATGCGGGATGCTACCGGGCAGCTGATCAAAGCACCCAACCTGTCCAACTATCGTAAGGTGGGTGTGGATGCGGCTGCACAGGTGTGTGTGTGTGTGTGCAGGCATGCCACATACAACGACGTAGGTGCTCAAAGCACCAAGCCTCTTGTGATGCTGCTGTAATAGGGGGGTAAGGCTGGGGGAAAACAGAAGGAGGGGGCGCACCAGTTGTGGTTATGATTCGTGGACATGCTTGCTTGTCGTGTGTGTACGTCTGAGCTTGCAAGGTTGCAGCTTGCACTGTGGGTAACAGGCTGGCGTAATATTTTTGGTTGCAATGAGTGGTATTGGTATGACCAGTTTTTGCAGTTCATTGTTGTAGACATAAAAGAATGGCATACATATATTTACACACATCTATTACTCCCTGTAGGTCAACAACCCTTACAGCGCATCCTTCATGTCCACCAGTAAGCGTACCAACCCCAGCAAGCCCAAAGCTCTGTCCCCCACCCTTCCCTCCACAGCTCACTTTCAAAAATTGAGCCACAAGGAGCGCAGCACTCAGTCCCTAGTATTGCCCAAATTTGGGAGCATCTCAATGATTGAGGATGCGTGTTTCAAGCCCAACAGTGCGATGCAGATGTCCAGGTTGGTGGTATGAGAGTTGAGACGTACATGTTGTTGACAACAATGTCGTTACAACAATTAGTTACATACAACAATCAGTTATTTACAACAATGTCGTTGGGACGTTCATGTCATTTATAACAATGTCGTTACAACATAATGATGATGCAAGGACAGTGGGGTTTGTGACTTACGATGCAAAACTATCTGGATATGTCCAAGAAAGGCTGCCAGAACTAGACGTGCCATGGTTGGCCACGTGTACTTGAAAAGCCATGCTAAACTCATAGGCCTCTCAGGGCCGCCCATGCTTAGTATCATTTGTAAGGTGGGCTAGAACCATAAGTTTGTTCACGGCCGTAAATAGGGAGTGGCACCCGCTTAAGTTGACGTGATGAAGGCTGCACTTCATATTTACATGGTGCTGGCCAAATTCTGTGACCCTGTTCACTCAAAGTAACTTACCTGTGCACACACGGCAGGAACAGCAGCAGTGGCAAAATTCACGCTCCAACCTCTCCGTCCACCCTGTCCCGCAACAATTCAGCAAAAGCACCAAGTCAGCCGCAGCGCCATCCTCGCTCCCCTCGCTCCTCCATGCTTGCCTCTTCAAATAGTGTGCTCAGGTAGGGTCTCTTCTTCCTTGCCCACTACTTACATGCTTATGTATTGCCTGGTCACATCATATGTAACCTCAATAGACGTAGTTGCTCAGTCATTCTCGTTACTCCTCCACACTTGTTCCTTGCTCTTGAGCGCTTATGTCCACATTGTTTTGCTCTCCTCGTTACATGCAAGCTCAAGCACTTATGGATTAACCATTCACTTTTGAAATATTTGATGAGTGATGTGTTTTTGTGTACCAATCAATCTGTCATGCAAGCTAGCAACGCTCGCCCGTGCACCTTTTCCTGCACAATGTTTTAATGTGATTTGTGTATTGTTGTTGTGTGCTTCCACGCCCTTTGGCGCATTATATGTAGCCCGAGTACCATACATAAAAAATTATCACCGCCCCTAAGAAATTGTTTTGGAGGTGGAGGTGAGGTAAAACTCAAAACACGGTGGTATATTGTATATTTTTTGCTAGGAGTGGCGGTTCAGGGACGGTAGCGGTAGTGTAAGATACTGTTTCAAAGCCGCAAAGTGATGAGCGGTCAGGGGTCCCCCCTGCTCCGCCTGACAACCCCCCCCCCGGCCTCGCCTGTAGCAGGCAAGAACGGACTGGGTCAAACAAGAGGCAGAGGAGCGCAAGAACAAGAGGCAGCCAGGCAGGCTTATAAAACTTGGTTTGCCCTCGCACCATTGTATAGTTGGCATTGCATTGGCACTGCATTCTGTGGTTGTGCAACAAACGGAGTTGAGACAGGGATGCAAGCATGCTCTCATGCAGCAGCAGGAATGACATGCATAGCTACATACACGTTCTAGCACACACACACACACACACACACACGCGCGCGCAAGCACACACATGCGCATACACACACAAACACACATTTACACATGCTCTAGCACCCAAGTAGCACGCAAAGCTAGCACAATTTACGCATGCAGCAACAGCAGCTGGAGCAGCAGCAGTGACAGCAACAACAGCGAGAGTGACAGTGACAATAGCTAAGGTGGAGGTGGATCAGCAATGGAGGGGGAAGGGTGGCAGATGTGCAGGGGGCTTGTTATACAATAGAGGAAAGTCAACTTGCAAGTTATTAGCAGACTCAGGTGTAAAAAAAGTTTGCGGCCCTGAACTTTAACCATTTCTATCCTTATAACTTCCAATTCCTCCTCTGTGTTTGTGGGAGTTGAAGGTGGTCACACACAAGCCCGGGGCTCTAAAAGCTCCTTAAGAGGGGGTGGTTGTCAAATTTTATTAATAATTATTTCTAGGGGGGTGGCTGTTTTTGGGGTAAAATATGTGTTTTTTTGGGTGCGGTGTGTACATGTGCATATGGTATGTAAATTTGTCTGCTCGCTTTCATCCTCATCTTCCTTCTAACGTGAGCAGTTTGGAATCGAAGTTCCTTGTCAGTGACCTTATACATTATTAAGCCTGTGTAGCGGCCTGTGTAGCGGCCCCAATGAGCAATATGCTGTTTGGGCCTATTTTGCTCCAGCTTTACAACCCTGAGCTTGCTGTTGCTCTTGTGACTATAGGGCGGGTCAGAGCCATCGTATTTGGTGTATGCATGATGGATAGGGTTGGCCAGAACCATATATGTGCGGTGTATGTTTACAGTTCTGGCCAACTCTAATGATGAATGTATAGTGTATATACAGTGGTATCTAATACATGTACTTACGTGGTGTTTGATGTGGTGATTTATGGTATTATATTCTCTTGTCCGGTGTACCTGCACACTGGTGATCAAGCTTTACACATGCATCAATGCTCACGCTTAATGCACGACCACAAAAATAATTGCAGCACATGTGCTGCATTATCAGCGATGGAAATAATGCAGCCATTCACACTCGTACGTTTACGCACGCGCGTGCATACACGCAGTGAGGGCATTTCAGAAGGTGGCAGAGATAATCCCTCTAACCACAGCATAGCAGCGATGTACAATAGGTCTTCGCACGCATGCAGCAGCACGTGCGACTCTCATAGCTCGAGGCGTCCCCCTGGACCCACGCAAGAGGTGTGAAAAGAAGTTTGTGGTGAAGGCAATGATTGCTGTCAAAGCAGAAGATGTATTTGAATTTATAGAAAATATGCCAGGCCTGCAGTGAGGTATTAGCAGCTTGGGTGGTCTGCACAAAGCTGCCTTGTTGAAACGAACAACGTTTAGGCAAGCAAGTGGTCTGTGCAAGATGTGTGACTGCAACGTCCTGAGCAGCCTGTCCTGACTATTTCCACGGCTTATCCACAACCGGTGCTTGCAGGGTGGGTTATCGTTGCAGCACTCCTTGCAGCGGCAGTCTAGCTACGAGACAGAGGGCAGCTCTTGCAGGCACACAGTTACACAGCATGAGGGACTGCAAGGAGGGGGGGGGGGGTTGGATTTGGGGTATTGTGAGGAGAGTGGCAGGATGGGCAAGCACTGCACGCCACGTGGCCTCTCCTGTCCGGATGGGGTTGAGGAGGAGCACAGTCTCAATGCACAGCAGCAGTTGCAAGAGCAGCACATGCTTCAACAGGCCACGGCAGTGCTGGCGGCACAGAAGGGTGGGATTGGGGGTGGGGGTGCGGCAAAAGGGAGTGTGAGAAGAGAGCCGGATAGCTCTTTAAGCACCAGCAATTTCCATGAGGCAGCAGAGCCTGATAGAGATGGTGAGCTAGGAATGCATCGACTGTCGATGACATCCCACGCTCACTCACCCCTGCTCCTTAGGGAGGTAAGAGCCAAATGTGGTTGTTCAGGAATCTTTGTGGGAGGGAAGCAGTTTCAGAAAGGAATAGAGAGGGGGGGGGAGAGAGAGACAGAGAGAGAGAGAGGGCTTGAGGAGCTTTCAACATACGTTGCACACGTGTATGTTTATGCCTGACATGTTGATGTTAAGGGGGGCGTGAGCGTGAGAATGCTCCTGTCCTCCTTGTAAAATTTGTGTGATGTATGTACTCACATAGGAAGCGAGTGCCGTACACGGGTAGTTACACAGCAATGTAATATGTAATAGCATTATTTATTAGCAATGTCACCAGTATTTATTGCATGACCAGTAGCCTTTAATCACCAGGTGCGCCTCGCAGACACCAGGCAAGGGTAGTTGGCAGCGCACGCACACATTCACATACATTTACATACACACATACCACATACAGCATACACAACCTACACTCACGTACATGTATATACGTACACACGTATACCAGGGTTGTTCAGTTCGGGGTTCAGTCAACAATTTAAGTTCGCAAACTTTCACGCATTTTAACGAACCCTAAGAATGCCATTTGCAAGCCATTAAACGTTCGTTCAACTTTAAGCCCTATTTTCAAATTTCCGGGTCCGAAATTGCAGTCCAAATTGCAGAAAAGGGCCTTAGATGGCCGTCGAACTTTTTTTATTGATTAAATATGTTTTCAAGATAATAAAAGCATTTTGGACGAGCATGATTACGGAAACCAGCCAAATCCTCCATGTTTAAAATTGCGCACCAAACTGCTTGAACAGTTTGATGGTTCTGCAACTTTCCTGGACTTTAATGAACCCTAGCTCCCCAAAAAATGAACTGAACAATCCTCATTTATGCACACTTGCACATGTTTGCATTCCTGTTCTTCTCACAGGCACCAGGCAAGACTGGCCAGCAGCAGCAGGGAACCCTCAGGAGTATGAACAGCGGGAGGCAGTCGGTTGACCCTGTACCTCCAAATAGTATGTTGAGAAATTACAGCAGCGGTGGGGTGGGGGGTGGGAGTTCTTCCAGCTTGGGACTTCCTGCATCTAGCCCAGGGGCACTCCAGGTGCACGAGCTGCATGTGTGTGTGATATGTGTGCGTGTGCAATGTAAAGTTGCTGAGCTGCATGTGTATGTGATATGTGTGCGTGTGCAATGTAATGTTGCTGAGCTGCATGTGTATGTGATATGTGTGCGTGTGCAATGTAAAATGTAAAGTTGCTGAGCTGCATGTGTATGTGATATGTGTGCGTGTGCAATGTAAAGTTGCTGAGCTGCATGTGTATGTGATATGTGTGCGTGTGCAATGTAAAGTTGCTGAGCACATGCATCACCCACCCCTCTTCCAAATGCTATGGCATAGCACATCTGTGATATATGCTGAATTTTTGAAACATGTTATGCACTGTGCAATGTACATGCTGTGGCTATGTGACCAGCAGACTGTATCACTTGGAGCAGCCTGTGACAGAGTAGCTTCTGCCATTGTCCCCTCAAATATGAGCTGGTAATGCTGGTGCAGGTACAAACGTCAATGAGACACAGCTCCGTGGGAGGGACCAGCATGAGCAGCCAGGGGGGGGGGCTGGGAGATAGCAGGTGTGCGTGTTTTTGTGTACGTGAGCATGACACGAGGAATGCAACATTGCTAGTCTAGACCTGAAAATAAGAGGGATCAGGGCTCACACAAGGCTGACGCCTGTTTGGCTACCACAAGAGCTTGCTGCTCGAGGGTGCTAGGATGGTTTTAATTTAACTATTGTGCCTCCTTCTCGACCACGCTACCCACCTTGTTTGCTCTCTTGTACATGATTGAACATAAACGCACTCTCACGCATGCATGCGCACACACACACACACTCACACACACACACACATGCACACGCACACACGCAAACAGACACACATAGACACGCACTCAAACATGCACGTATGCCACCTAGAAAAGATGAATTTTTGACCAGCCACACAGTTGTCCCTTCCTGGTAATAACCAAACAAGTGCCTCCTTCCCTAGCAGTTAACAACAACGACTGTCTGTACCGTACTCCCTACCCTCCAGCGTTGATGGCAGCCAGCGATACACCCTCCCCCGGGGGAGCACTCTAGACATCGAAGTAGATGCTGTGGGGCAGTACAGCCGCAACAATAGCAACATGAATCACTCACAAGCCAGCCCAAGAGCAACTCGGCCTCAAGGCAGTGGGCATAAGGAGAAAGGATCGGAAGGTGCGTGGCCTGAAAGATGACGGAATGCCTTGTCATACAAGTGTAAGAAGCAAAGGTGATTGGATGCGTGGGAGGCTCTAAGGGGATCAAAGCAAGCACCATGGAGGGTGCTGCATCGGGCGTGTTATCGCTGCTGGAGTGAGGAGTGCGCTTGAGAGGCGTGCACCTTGGGTTCAAGTCTGGGAAGGTAGTAGGCACGAGTGTCCCAGGCAAACAGGCCACAAGACTATCCTTGTGAATGCTTGACGCTGTCGTGGATACAAAAGGATTCCTGATCAACTCAGATGCAGCACGTGTACGTCATGCAGCTCCTTCAATAAATGATACCATGCGGTTGTGGAATGACATGAACTAGCTGAGGATGGAACCAGCCATGATCATGTCGTTTCCATGCAGATTACCAAGCAGCTACCAGCCCTGGAAGCGTGCACAGCAGCAGCCGCTATGGCTGGGGCAAGAAGAACAGGCATCACCATACCACAAGTATACAGAGCTCTGCAGGCGTGTCTCCAGATGCCAGCCACCACGGCAGGTGAGCAGAAGAGCCATGCATGACCTGTGTGTGTGAATGTGTATGTGTGCATGGGGTCACTCATGCCATGGAGCTGCTGCGCTGTTGGCTTCAAAGCCCTCGCTAGCTGAAGGAGATGTGGCGAGCTCCAATCAACTGTGCTTCGTATTGTGTGTCGTATTTCAAGGCTCATTTAACGGGTTTAAAAACGACCTTTTGTCATATACTCCCCTTGTGTGCCATCACAACCATATGGTCCAGAGACACAACTGCAGGCAAAATCCCCCCTGGCTGCGCACCCACCTTTATTGGTCTGGGGCACCTTGCCGTGCCTATTTGCTGCCTGGGCTTTCTTGTCAATTTTTTTGGAGACTTTCAGAGGTTTCTGTGGCATCTGTCTGCACTGTTTGTAGCAGACTTCTGTCCTGAGGAGGGAACCAAACAATGTTGCTGTTAACGTGTTATGTAATAATTAATTTCAATTGATAAATAAAAAAGAGTGGTGAAGAGCACAAAATGATAAGGAGTAACTGAGGCTGCTTTTGAAATGTCAGGATTCCTCAAAGACGTCCCTGCCTACAAAGTGATTCCAAACACAGGTAAAAAGTGTCATCACATACATTTTAATCTTCACTGATTCAGCCCACCATACAAAATGCACTCAAAACACACATACACACATATGCAGGTGTGCCGCACCCAACATCACCAGCCGGCAGGGCGTTTCCAGATCGCTGGGAGGCATGAACCGCTCCGGAAAGAGTGTAAGTGGCAAAGGGGTGGACAAGGCCAGCAAGAGCAGCAGCCGGTCTGGGGGCCGCAGTGCAGCAGCAGCAGCAGCAGCAACGGCAGTGCCAGGGAGTCAAGGGGAGCCAAAGGTGAGTGTTTGGGAAGGGGGGGGTAAAGTAGCTTCTAAGCTGGGATTGTGGATTGAAGCAGAGGTCAGCCAACTGTGGGAATGAGGTGGTAGGCTTTTGCAGAGGCTAGAAGAAGTACTCAAACACCGTAACGTGCTGAGACAGCTGGCAATGGAAAATCGCAGTGTCCATTTCCATGTTACTTCATGGAAAATTAACCGATCCCTCTCTCTCTATATACATATATATATAATATATCCATCCATCCATCCATCCATCCATCCATCCATCTATCTATCTATCTATCTATCTATCTATCTATCTATCTATCTATCTATCTGTCTTCTCTCACTCACACACACATACACACGCATAGGTTCACACAATTTTACACAATCTCTTACAGAGGTGCAAACCCTATCACTCACAGGTTGATCATCACAAGGACGTCGTAGACTGCGTCATCAGCTAACAGGGCTTCCTTTTATTCTTTGTTGCGTATTCCTTCTTGAGAAACTGAGAGGACTAGACCGATTGATTTCTGGAATATTGAAATTGGGTTTGTCTGACAGGTCTTTCAGAGAGGCAAGGTTGCTTTAACGTGGTTGTAACTTGAAATTCTAACGCCCTTTTTCTTTTGGTTCCTTTCACAGACTGTCTAGGCCGTGTGCTTCAAAGCTCAACGGCTCTTATGCGATACTTGTTATATTTTAGGAGATAACATGCCACAATTCCTGCACCTGCTGAAGAGTAGTAACATAGTGATCTGATTGACTTGTGACGCAGCTTGCAACTGTAATTTTATCGTCTATTTTCAAACTCATTGACCAAGTACCAGATTTGTCTTCTTATTGGTCCACCAAGGTGTCTATTTTAACTTTTGAGGCATCTTTATATTCTGCATCTGACGCTTTGTTAGTTCCAATCTGCCTGCGTAGTTTTTTTTTTTTTCTGGTGTTTGCGTGTTACAAATTCACCAAAAAGCTGATACCTTTCACCTGTGGCCTATGCAGGTCACAGTGATGTTCGACATATCACGATCCACCTTAAACATGGTATAGGACCTTCTTATTAAGGACAAGGAAAAGACAAGGCTACACTAGTGGGAGGCTCGCATCACCAGAGCCAGAAAAAGAAGCAAAGGAAGTCGCCCGGACGATGCGCAAATGCTGAGGTGGTTCTTATAATGGCCGGGATCCCAAGTGAGGGACTGGAAGCACCCGACCCCCATTGAAAAGCCTCTCTTTTTCTCCAGGTTGAATGTTGTGTGGCTGCATCCATTAGAATTATATTTACATGGGGGACCTTCAGCCAGACTCGGCCTGTGTAACATGCATAATAAGTAAAGTACAATTTACTCATCGCTCATTCATCCGGTTAACCATTTTGGGCCACTACGCTACATTTGGTATCAAAGCCGAGGTTCTCGGTTCGAGTCCTCTGGCCCGCAAAAACGTTGTTTTTGCGCACGCTTTACACCTCGCTGCATAACCTCCTGGTGGACTCCGTCTAAAATCGAAAAAGCCTCTATCATGTAAAAACCATACAGGTTTAGGCAGTTGTGATATGCTTACGAGGACGCAAGCACTTGAGGGTGGGGCGAATGTAACATGCATAATAAGTAAAGTACAATTTACTTATCGCTCATTCATCCGGTTAACCATTTTGGGCCACTACGCTACAGCCTGTGACTGGTCCTCGCCAGTCAACAATAAATCCATGAGCTCAGTCACAAATAAAAAAGTGTGTTGCTGTGTTGCAAGGGGAAATCATAAGCCACCCGAGCACTGACATATTGTCGCAAATGAGGTTGCTGGAAAATCATCCGAAAATTGACTGAACAGGCAAGCGAACTTTTTCATTGAAGCACAGACGTCTGCGTCTCTACACATCAAAAGGGCATGGACTTCATCTTGAATCTGCTCACAAGCACAACAGTCACATAAAAGAGAAATTACATGATCCAAGATGCTGTATCCGCTGTATGCACCCTCCGAGCCTCAGCCTCCGAGCGTCAGCCTCCGAGCCTCCAAGCCTCAGCCTTAAATGGCTAATATTTCGCAAGACATATTGAGACAGGTCCAAATGCAAATGTCTCGGCAAACGAACAGGGCACGCACATTGAGATCAAGTGCCATTGCAAAAAGAGATTGATATGTTGCCAACTTGCTGTTTGTGTCCCATGGGTTCAATCCCTCAACATCTCACCACACTGTCCGCAATCTGTGCCTGAGATCATCAGTGAACTCTTGATTAGAAATGGTGGAAGTACCCTGCTGCACTGCTTGCTCAAATGAATCGCAACGCCGCAACCCTTGAAGAGCATCTAAAGACCCAAGCAGTCCAGCAGGACGGGTCACGTGAATGTACGCTCAGATCCTCTTTTAGCACCCTACCCTGCCTAACGTCTCACTGTTTGACTTAAGCATGCTATTATACAACTTGACAACAGACCTGAGCCAGTAAAACTGCAGTGGCTCGTGTCCAGCCACACTCCCTCAAGACAGCCAAATTCGTGATGGTACGCTTAACACCACCCAGCGTGCCCTTTAAAAACTCATGTGTCGCACTTGCAAATCAATCGTGAAGACCTTGTCCTCTTTAATAAACTCAGTGCCCCACACCTGGCCAGCATACATACCTGCTGGGAGCACATACGCCTTCCCAAGCCACAGATACACATACGGATTTTCCACCAGAGAGTTCTCACGTACAAACTAACAAACCCGAAAAGCAGATGCCATAAAAGGACCAGCTGCGTGGCTGTTTAGAGGTCTTTATCATGCTCATGCATCTGTGAAATATAGCACCCAGATACTTAACATTATCTTTTTGTGCGAACAGAAATCTCCCAACGTTGAATACAAACACATTTGAACCAGAGTAATTAAAATGAACCAACTGAGACTTTGCAGTATTGATAAGAAGGTGCTTTCTCTGAGCATACCAGTGTAATCGGTTGAGCATGGTCTGCATCGCATCAGGATCGCTAGCCATCAGAGTCAAATCATCGGCGTACAACATATGCCTCACAGCGGAACCAGTTGTGCCTGTGACAGCACCTTGAACACCCTCTGCAATTTCATCAACGTCGTTAAAATACAGAGAAATGCAAAGGGGACAAATGGCAGCCCTGCTTCACACCTGTGTTAGGGTACACTCGAGCAGTTTTCTCTCCATCCTTCAAAATGTACTCATCAGCATCATACATGTTTTAAATAATGGACAAAAAAATTAAATTGTTCCCAAATGGCTCTTCCCAACCCGCTTCTCAGATAAAGACAGATTTACCTCCAGCCGCCCAGATATTGTGCTGGTTACTCCAATCTCTGCAAAAACACAAAAACAACAAACCACTGCATGGGGGTGGGTTCTTCGGAGTGGCAGGGGGCAACTGAGGGAAACTGGGAGCACCCCAGCAGCACCGCCAGTCACCAGCAGAACCACCAACCCCAGACAGCACCGACCCAAAGACCTCAGCAAACCTCAGCGTGGCATCCACCTCGTCGAGATCAAGTACTGTGAGGACACCAGACCTTAGAACCAGCTGAACGCCGCAAAGGAACAGCACAAAGACCTCTGCAACATTCTCCAAGGAGCCTCCGCTACTCTCCACATCATCCTTTTTGGGTGTGGGCGGCATTATCTACAACACTCACACTCTGATGCCTTTCAAGGAACTGGGTCTGGATTCTCAAAGAGTTAAGAAGCTTGCCTCCAAGCTCCATGTGCACACTGTGAACTTTGCTGCTAAACTTGTCCATACCAGACGTGCCCTTTCCAGTACTGTTATCAACTCTCAAGGAGCCGGTTGCAGGCCAAGCCTGCAACCCTCTTAATCCCCATTGATATTTCCTTTCCTTTTCGCGGTGGAGGAGCTTTACGGTACTCGGTACCAAAGTGGCTCCTTTTCCTTAATTAATGTGGGGAGTGGTTTTCACTTCCTGCGCATTTTTTTCTTTTTATTCTTTCTAGAGAGCCTCGGTTGGTCTATGGGGCACCCTCACAACTGAGATCAGAACTCTACGCAGACGAAGATCAGTAAACATCAAGGAACAGTACAGGCAAAAAGAAAAACTACGCAGGCAAGGAAAACCACTCCCCACATTGATTAAGGAAAAGTAAGCCACTTTGGTACCGAGTGCCATACAACTCCTCCACCAAAAGAGTAAGAACAAGATCAATGGGGATTAGGAGGGTCGAAGGCTTGACCTGAAACCGGCTCCTAATGAGAGTTGATAAAAGTACTGGAAAGTGCGTGTCTGGTATAGACAAGTTCGGTAGCGTAGTTGACAACAGTTACATGAAGCGTGGAAGCAAGTTCTCAGCTTTTAGAAAGCCAAGACCCAGCTCCTCCTCCTGAATTGACCCTGCCGGCTCCAGTGCGTGATTGTTGAAGATGGTGCTAGCAGTACAACAATATCACAATATTATAAAGTGGCACCATACACGTGTGGAATTTAATTTGCTTCCCGGGCCTGTTTTTTCATTGAGTAATCACAGACATGCATGCTTAGGAGAAATTGCGCTGAAGCTGCCACTGATTGAGTGAGCACATCCTCTTCCTTTTTCAATTCTTGCCTGCCATAGTTTTTACGGAGCCTCCCTGACCCAGGCCAACCCCTCCCACCCCTCAGCACCGCTCTCCTCAAGCATCAGCTCGACAGGC